>Ga0209318_1000006_pt1 | contig 337907 bp, 252 predicted proteins | sample RifGroE1_FD_183999 | JGI IMG/M metagenome (GOLD analysis project Ga0209318, IMG submission 183999) | Groundwater microbial communities from Rifle, Colorado, USA - Groundwater E1 (SPAdes) (version 2) | ecosystem: Environmental > Aquatic > Deep subsurface > Groundwater | place: Rifle, Colorado...
CTATTTCATTTTCGAGTTCTATTTCATTTTCGAGTTCTATTTCATTTTCGAGTTCTATTTCATTTTCGAGTTCTATTTCATTTTCGAGTTCTATTTCATTTTCGAGTTCTATTTCATTTTCGAGTTCTATTTCATTTTCGAGTTCTATTTCATTTTCGAGTTCTATTTCATTTTCGAGTTCTATTTCATTTTCGAGTTCTATTTCATTTTCGAGTTCCGGGAGTATTTGATCGTTATTTTGAATCGTCACTTCTGATACAGGATATTCTTTAATTGCACGACCTTCTCTATACGCTAAGGCTTTTGCTAGTAACCCTCTAGGGCGATTTTGAATAAATAATTCTCTATATTTTAACGATCTGGCTAATAATCCCATAAAAAGAAGACCCCATTATTATTTAATATTTAACTGTTCAAAAAGTTTTCTATAAACTTCAAAAGTGTCTGATTCAGCAAATTCTTTAATTTTTTCTTCCGGAAGCGCATCAAGTAACTGATCAAGATATGATAGTACATTTTTAACATCATTTTTAAGTTCAATTGTTTTTTCTTCAGCTTCCTCAATTGCTTTTTCTTTCATTTCAGACTTTAGTGAATTATAAATTTCTTCTTCTTCAGATGATGAAATGTCCAATTGTTTGATATTTGCATCAAGTGGAGTAATTTCTGTTTCTTCAGATAAGTCTGCGTTAAATGAGTCAAGATCGATAGTTTCAGATTCATCATCTTTTGAAGAGAATGTTGTTACGGGATTTTCTTGTATATTAAGACTATTTTCTTCTTCAATAAGAAAATCATTAAAATTTTCTGTGTCATCAATGCTTATTCGAATATCTTCGTCGTCATCATCTAAAGATAAATTTTCATCTAATTCATCATTTATTGCAGTGCTTGTGCTATTTTCATTAACTATTATATCAGTAGAGTTTAGAATATTGTCAAGTTCATCATCAGATAAACCAATTGTTTCATCTTCTAAAGAATCGTTACTATTTGTTTCAGGTAGAGGGATGTTGTCGATATTAATATCAGATAAATCTCCATCGGTCTCATTTTTGCTCATAACAGTATCTGCATCAGAAAGTGGCGGAATTTTAATATCTAATTCATCATCTGAGCTTGTTGAATCGAGAATGTCCTCATCAATTGCCGGCATATCATTATCATCAGGGAAAAAATCATCTTCAATTTTGTCGTAATTCAGATCCTCTTCGCTCATGTTATTCTCCATGAAGTCATCTTGTAATTCAGATTGAAATTCTTTGTCTAAACCATCATCAATTTCACTAAACGCAGCATCACCGATGCTGTTAAGATCAAAATCATCATTAATATTCACATCCTGGATTTCAATATCAGAAGATTTTTCAAAGTCAAAATCATCGGTGATACTTTTACTTTGAATGTCAATATCAGATGATTCGTCAAGGGCAAAATCATCGGTGATACTTGTGCTTTGAATGTCAATATCAGATAAATCATCAAGATTAAAATCATCGGAAACTGAGTTGTCAACTATTTCAATATCAAAATCATCATCTAACAAATCGTTTTGTGTGTTCTTTAAAATTGGGTCTTCAGAAGAAAAATCCGAATTTTCAATAGAATGCAGGTCTAATTCCAGTGTGTCGTCGTCAGTCATGTCAGTATCGTCTATATCTAAATCAATTTCTTCGTTATCAAGTTGTAAGTCATACTCATCATAATTTAATTCATCATCAAGAGACAAGTCTTTAACTTCTTCAGAGGTTTCGGGTGCTATTTCTATTTCATCTTTTGTTATTGTGGTTGCTGAAGGTTCAGTGGTTTCTTCTTTATCATTATCTAAACCAAGCAATTCTTCATCTGAAATAAGAGAATCTTCTTTGTCATTATATAAATTATTATCAATCATGTCTAAATCATCATTAAATTCCTCATCGAGCAGATCTGTTTCAGTTTTATCATCAATTTTCATATTGAGATATTCTTCCTGATTCTCATCAATTTCTATTTCAGCTTTTTCAGGAAAGTCAAATTGAACAATTTCATCATCTATATCCAAATTAAAATCATCAGGGATTTCTTCGTTAAAATCAGAATTATCCTGTATGGCAATAGTTTGAGGGCCTTCTTTTAAGGCAACTCCAAAAAAACCATCAACAACAGAATTGTGATCTATACTATTTCTTTCGTTAATATCTATATCATCAATAGCACTTGATAAATCATCATCATCTATTGAATTTGATAAAGAAAGACTTTTTGTTAAACCTAAGTCTTCAGTAATGTTTAAATCATTATCTAAATTAAAGTTGTCTTCAAGTGATAAGTCGAGGTCATCTGAGTAGGTGTTTTCGAATTCTCTATTTGAACTGTCATCATCGAATGTTATGTCTGAGCCTAAATCAATGTTATCGAGGTCGTTGTTTATATCAGAATCGGCTACCATATCAGATTGGCTATCATAATCATCTGAGCCGATATCAATATCATCAAGATCAATATCGTCAAGTGAAAAATCGGATAAAGAATCATCATCAGGTATATCAAAATCATCATTTTCGTTATTGTTTTGTATTCCAGCCATATTAACCTCTTTAAATAATATACTTTAATTCACTATAATTAATCAAATAATAATACTAATTTGATTAAAAGACATAATTAATTTACACACTATACTAATCGTCAAATAAAACAAATAATTTAGATTATTATTGAAAATCTTAATGGAAATAATTTATAATGTCAAATATCATATACAAATACACCTGTTTTTTGTAATATTTTTTTATGTTTCAGAAAAATTCATGTGATGGAATAGTTAATAAAACCATAACTGAATATATTGTAATTCAAAGAGGCTTTTGCAAAAATTCGAGATAAAAAGAGTATTTTTGCAAGAAGCTCAAAAGTTAAATATATACAGTTATTGTTTGTGAAAATGCTTTTTATGTATTTTATTTCACATAAAACAGTTGAAATAAAACAATAAAAATGATAAACATATATGATTTTAATGTAGGAGGCTCACTGTGGAAAAGTTTAATCCGGAACCGAAAATAAAAACATTACCTGATGAATTATATAAGAAACTTGATTCTTATATTGATGATTTATCGGTTGATCGAAAAGATCCTAGAAAAAAAGGTAATTTAATTCAAGTACTTCATAAAGCACAGGGGATTTTCGGTTATCTTCCTGAAGAAGTTCAAGTTCATATTGCAAACAGATTGTTTCTTCACCATTCTGAAGTTTCAGGAGTAATTAGTTTTTACAACTACTTTACAACTACTCCAAAAGGTAAGTACTGTGTCAGTGTTTGCATGGGGACTGCCTGCTATGTAAAAGGTGCTGAAAAAATTCTTAATGAATTTGAGAAAATGCTTAATATTAAAGCCGGCGAAGTTACTGAAGATCTGAAGTTTTCAATTGATGCATTGCGATGTGTTGGTGCATGTGGTCTTGCTCCTGTTGTTCTGATAAATGATAAAGTATATGGAAGGGTTAAGTTGCAGGATGTTAAGAAAATAGTTGAAGAGTATCTTGTTGCAACTGAATCAGAAAAGAAGGAGTAATACATGGCAAAGAAAATAAATTCTTATGATGATTTAATGAACTATTTTAAAGAGAAAGAACCACTTATACGAAATAGAATAGATTTGACTGATAAAAATCAGAAAAGACAAATACTCGTTTGTGGTGGAACAGGATGTCATGCATCTGAAAGTAAATTACTTGTTGAAAATCTTATTAAACTGATTAAAGATAAAGGTTTATCAGATAAAGTTTCTGCATCTCAAACAGGTTGTTTTGGTTTTTGTGAAAAAGGTCCGATTGTTAAGGTTTTCCCTGATGATGTGTTTTATATTGAAGTTAAACCAACAGATGCTGATGAAATAATTAACAGACATATTATTGAAAATAAAGTTATTGAAAGATTACTGTATGAAGAACCTTCTATAAAAAAGAAAGTTGAAACTCAGCAGGAAATGTCATTCTATAAAAAACAGGAAAGAATTGCATTACGAAATTGTGGAATTATTGATCCTGAAACTATTGATGAGTATATTGCTAATAAAGGGTATCAGGCTCTTGGTAAAGCATTAACTGCGATGGATCAGGATGGTGTAATTACATTATTAATTGAATCAGGTTTGCGAGGTAGAGGGGGCGGTGGTTTTCCTACAGGTGTAAAATGGAGTCTTGCTAAAAAAAACAATGTTCCTGAAAAATTTATTATATGTAATGCCGATGAAGGTGATCCGGGTGCATTTATGGATAGATCTATAATGGAAGGTGACCCGAATGCTGTTCTTGAAGCTATGGCTATCGGTGGTTATGCGATTGGTGCGAGTAAAGGTTATATTTACATCCGAGCAGAATATCCTCTTGCTATTGAACGATTACAGATTGCTATTAATCAATCAAGGGAAATGGGTTTTCTTGGTAAAAATATATTGGGTACCGGTTTTGATTTTGATGTTGAGTTAAAATATGGAGCAGGTGCATTTGTGTGTGGTGAAGAAACAGCACTTATACATTCAATTGAAGGTATGAGAGGTGAGCCTACAACAAAACCTCCTTTTCCTGCAAACAGCGGATTATGGGAAAAACCAACTATTGTTAATAATGTTGAAACCTATGCAAATATACCACCGATTATTCTTAATGGAGCACAGTGGTATAATTCTAAAGGGGACGTAAAGTCAAAAGGTACAAAGGTGTTTGCACTTGCCGGACAGATTAATAATGTTGGTTTAGTTGAAGTTCCTATGGGTACAACACTTCGTGAAATTATTTATGAAATCGGTGGTGGTATCAGAGACGGACTTGAATTTAAGTCAGTTCAAACCGGTGGTCCTTCAGGCGGTTGTATAACAAAAGAACATCTTGATACACCGATTACGTATGAAAACCTTATATCAATCGGTTCTATGATGGGGTCCGGTGGTATGATCGTTATGAGTGAAAAAGATTGTATGGTTAATATAGCAAAATTCTATCTTGAATTTACGGTTGATGAATCATGCGGTAAATGTACACCGTGTAGAGTCGGTAACAAAAGACTTCTTGAAATTCTGACAAAAATTACGAATGGTAATGGAACAATGGAAGATCTTGCTGAGCTTAAAGAATTATCAGAGGTTATTAAAGACACTTCATTATGCGGACTTGGTCAAACAGCACCTAATCCGGTTTTAAGTACACTACAGTATTTCTGGGACGAGTATGTTGCTCATGTTGTTGATAAGAAATGTCCTGCAGGTGTTTGTCAAAAACTTGTTAAATATGAAATAAATGCTAAATGTATCGGTTGTACGGCGTGTGCTAGAGTTTGCCCTGTTGAATGTATTACCGGTAGTGTTAAACAGCCTCATGTTATCCAGCAGGATAAATGTATTAAGTGTGGTGCTTGTTACACGAAATGTAAATTCAATGCTATCGATAAAAACTAATTGGAGGAAATATGGCACAGGTTACACTTACTATAAATGATAGAAAAGTCACAGTTGATGAAAAATCCACTGTTCTTGATGCTGCGCGGCAGTTAAATGTAAAGATTCCGACACTTTGTCATCTTAATCTACATGATTTAAAAATTAATCATACAAATGCGTCATGTAGAATCTGTATGGTAGAAATTGATGGTCGAAGAAATTTGGCTCCTTCATGTGCAACTCCGGTTGTAGAAGGAATGGTTATTCGAACTCATACAAAAAGAGTTTTAAAATCAAGAAGAAAAGTTCTGGAACTTTTGGTTTCCGATCATCCTTTTGATTGTTTAAATTGTTATAAATCAACAGATTGTGAACTTCAGACTCTTGTTAATGAGTTTGGTATTAATAAAAATACCTACGAAGGTTTTGCAATGTCACAATATCCTGTTGATGAATCGAGTAAGGCTATACGAAGAGATTTAACAAAATGTATTATGTGCCGACGATGTGAAACTGTTTGTAATAATGTTCAAACTGTTGGTGTTTTAACAGGTTACAAGAGAGGCTTTGAAGCTGTTGTTGCTCCTGCTGAAATGAAAGGTATCGTTGATACTAAATGTACATATTGCGGTCAGTGTGTTGCTGTTTGTCCGACTGCTGCATTAACCGGTATCAGTTATATTCAGGATGTCTGGAATGCAATATTTGATGACAAGAAAACAGTAATTGTTCAGACTGCACCTGCTATTAGAGTTGCAATCGGTGAAGAATTTGGAATGCAACCAGGTGAAATTGTAACCGGTAAACTTGTTGCAGGTTTAAGACGAATGGGGTTTGACTCGGTATTTGATACAAACTTCGGCGCTGATTTAACTATAATGGAAGAATCTGCTGAATTAATCGAAAGAGTTGTAAAAAATAAAGATCTTCCAATATTAACATCATGCTGTCCGGGATGGATTAACTTTCTTGAGTATCAATTCCCTGATTTATTGAATATTCCTTCGACTTGTAAATCACCTCAACAAATGTTCGGGGCGATTGCAAAGTCGTATTATGCAGAGAAAATCGGTAAGAAACCAGAGGAAATTGTTGTTGTTTCAATAATGCCGTGTATAGCAAAAAAATATGAAGCGTCACGACCGGAGTTTGCTCCGAATAATGTTCCGGATGTTGATTTTGCATTAACCACAAGAGAGTTGGCTAAAATGTTTAAAGAAGCAGGTCTTGATCTTAATGATTTACCGGAAGAACAGTTTGATAGTCCTTTGGGTGAGTCAACCGGTGCTGCTGATATTTTTGCTTCATCTGGTGGTGTTTTAGAAGCTGCGTTACGAACTGCTTATGAAAAAATGACCGGTAAGAAACTTGATAAAGTTGATTTTGTATCAGTTCGTGGTATGGAAGGCGTTAAGGAAGTAACAATTGATATTGGTGGAACTCCACTTAATTTTGCTATTACTTCAGGTCTTGGAAATGCACGAATTGTACTTGAAAAAATAAGAAGTGGAGAGTCAAAATATCATGGTATTGAAATAATGGCTTGTCCGGGCGGATGTATTAATGGTGGTGGTCAACCTTTTATTCATGGTGATTCTTCTATTATTGAGAAAAGAATGAACGCTATTTATAAGGAAGATTCAGGTAAAAAATTAAGAAAATCGCATGATAATCCTTCTATTCAGAAATTGTATAAAGAATATCTTGGTGAACCTTTGGGGCACAAGTCACATGAGCTTTTACATACTGAATATTATAAGAAACATGGAAGTTAGTTTACTTTAGATTAAAAGACAGCCTTCAAGCAATGAAGGCTGTCTTTTTTCCTTTCAATAAATTGTATCTATTATTTGACTTGTTATCTAAAAACAACTATCATTATTATATGGAAACAGGTCAATCGTATAAAGAAATTTTATTTAATTCAATTTTTTCTTTTATTAATAGTAAACAACAAAAAAAGATATATTTTATTAATGGTAATTATTCTATACAAAATTTCTTAGATACTAAAAAATTAGTAGCATCACATATTAAATTATATAATTGTGATACATTTTCAAAATATTCGGGTTGTTATGAACCCTTTTATTCAATAATTGCTGACTGGTATAAAAAAGATACAGTAGCACATAAAAAAATAGTAAAAAAGATTTGTTATTCAATGCATTATTCAACAATAGTAAATCTTCTTGAGGGTAGAAAACAATCAAGAAGGGAACCTTTACTCATTGAAGAAGTTGAATTTGAAAGTGAGATGATGCTTAATCAGTTAGTTGAATTATTGAATTACAGTTTGACTGATGATAATAATATTATTTATATAGGTAACGCACACAATTTACAGCCATCCTCAGTTAACCTCATTAAAAAAATGATTGAAAAGGTACATAAGAAACTGGCATTAGTTTTTGTTTATTCATTACCATCAAATGAGAAATTTGAAGCTCTTGATAACCTCATGTCGTATTCATATAATCTACGATATAATACAAAATGCAGTATTGAGATTATAAAAGTTGATTCATCTGATGAACCTGTTTCTAATCATGTTACAAAAGTATCAATCGGTGATTTAGATAAAATCTCTGATCAGGCAATTTATTTACTTTCTTTTCCTGATGCTAAAAATGCATTAATTGAAAATTTAAGTGCAATTGAGAATGTAAATCAGCATAATGAATTTGATAGTGTAAAAAAAAGAACACTTTTTAAATTAGCTAAAGTTTCATGTTATAGTGGAAACTATCGTGAGGCACATCGATATGCCACTATTTTATTAAAAATGCTTGATGTGGAAATTGATATTGATTATATTGCCCGATCGTATTTACTTCTCGGAATTTCAGAGTATTATAGTAATTCCCTTGAATCCGCGTTATATTATTCTATGCTTACTATTAAAATAGTAGAGAAATCTCATTCTATCCGGTATAAACTTCTGGCTGATCTTATAATTTTTTATATAAAGACAAATCAGAATGATGTAACATTTTATTTGAAAATTAAAGAAGAATTACTTGATGCACATTGGGATAATGTAACTTCATTAATTTTAACATTCGGCGGATATTTGACGGCATTTTTAAGAAATCATATATTAGAACCGAAGGTTATATTACAATTTTGTGAAGATGGAATTCAATTAGCGAAAAAGAATAAAAATATACACCGGTTATCAGCTTGTTATCATGCAACTGGTGTTATTCACTCAATTATTGGTAATTATGAAGAGACAACAATAAATTATAAAAAGTCAGAACGATTAAAAAAGAAAATCAAAAATCCTTATCAATTATCACGAATTTATAATAGTATCGGTTACAATTATTATGTAAGTGGTGAATTTGCTAAAGCCTATAAGTATTATATTGATGCTACAACTCTACTTGTGAATTCAAAAAATTATTCAGAAATTTGCATTGCTCTTTATAATATGGCAAAGGTACATTTTATACTTTTAGATTATATCAATACCGTTATTCATCTTGAAGATATGATTTATATTATGGATCTCTTGCAAATTGAAAATTTCGCCTTTCAACACAGGATAAATATTTATTCTTTTCTTGGTATCAGTCATTTTTATTCAGGTAATTATTTAATTGCCTGGAATTATATGCATAAAATTACTCAGCTGTCAGACTTTGAAAGTCATCATCTGTCGAGTCCTGTATTCTGGTTATTTAAATATTGTTTAAGCAATAATGAGGTTGAATCTCAAACTTTTTTTGATAATGCAATTAAATTTGGTAATTCTGAAAGTAAACAGTTTATTCTGATAAGTTATTTATTATCAGGAGATCGTGAATTCAATGCTTTGAATAGTGAAAAGGCACTCGTTCAATGGCGAAAAGGGTATGAAGTTGCACAAAATAATACATTTTATTCATTATATTATTCACTATTTAACAAAAGGTTAAATAATCAGTGTATTGATAGTGGCGTTCCTGTATTAAAAAAATATAATTTTGATATTAAAACAATAATAGAGTTTGTTCGCGAAGAACAAAATTTGAATGAATTACAAAAGAAAATCAATGAAATTGATTTTATCAGTAAATTTCAGAATATGATAATCTTAAACGAAAAAAGAAATGAATTAATCCTTGAATCAATACATCTGATTGAATATTCATTTTCCTATGATATTGTAATTTTAATTGATGGCGAAAAAAATATACATACAAGCCATGTTTCTGATGCAATCAGTATTAATCCCCGTGAAATATATCGTATTATTAATGACACATACAAAGTAACAACATTATTAAATGAAAAGGAAATAATAAAATGCGGGCTAACCGGGAAGTTCAAGTCGATTTTGTATGTTACACGTGAAGCTGATCAAATCAATAAAGATATGGATATCTCATTGATAATGATTTCTAAAGACTCAAAAGGTGTAATGAATGATGATGATCAAAGGGTACTGACAATTTTTCTTAATCAGTTTTCATCGGTGCTTGAATTGATTGCAGTTCGGGAAGCTTTGTTGAGAGCAGCACGAATCGATAAATTAACCGGGATAAATAATAGGATGGAAATGGAAAAATTAATGGATGCAGAGTATAAAAGAGTTCTTCGTTATCCAAAAAATCCTCAGTCAATTTTTTCTCTATTATTTATCGATCTTGATAATTTCAAATTCTATAATGATACGTATGGTCATCATGTTGGTGATCTGATTCTTGTTGAGTATGCGAAATTATTAAAAAAAGCGGTCAGGGAGATTGACTCGATTGCCCGGTTGGGAGGAGACGAGTTTGTTATTATGCTTCCCGAAACTTTAAAACAAAGTGCGGTTAGAGTTGCTGAAAGAATATTTGAATTATTGGCAAGCTGTAACTATTTTTTACCTGAAATAGAGACTATTTTAGGCTTTTTACCTGAAATTCCTGCAAGTAACCTCATTTCCTGTTCTATAGGAATAACAGATGTAATACCCGTAAAAAATAAGACGGTAAGTGATTTCTTAATAATAGCCGATAAGGCATTATATGAAGCGAAAAGTAAAGGAAAGCGTGGCTATACTGTTTTTTAAATGGGGGAATAATGACGAATTTATCAGTAAAGAAAATATTAGTTATAGATGATGAAGAAGCTCTACGATCAAATATTAAGAAGTTGCTCGTTATAATGGGTTTTGCAGTAGATTCAGCGGAAAATGGTGAAGAAGGGTATGAATTAATACATAACAATTCGTATGATTTAGTTATTTGCGATGTGAAAATGCCTGTAATGGATGGGAAGGAACTTCTTAAAAAAGTGAGAGCGAATGAAAGTAAAAAATTTGTTCAATTTATTTTTTTAACAAGTAATATTGATTTGGATGAAATCAGATCGGGTATGTTACTTGGTGCTGATGATTATGTAACCAAACCGTTTGATAATAAAGATTTGCTTTTAACAATCAAAAAAAGATTTGAAAGGGCAGGTGATTTTAACACGTTTTATAAAGAAAAATTCGAAAAACAGCTTAAATATCTGGAAAATATTGCATATACCAATGTATCAACAAAACTACCCAATGAGATTGTATTAAATCAGCATATTGATCTTATGAAACAAAATAAAACAAGTTTTGCTGTATTTTATTTAGAAATTGAAGGACTTGATGAAATAATATCGTTTTTATCTAAAGGTAGTTATAACAATGTAGTAGATGAAATTATAAAAAATATAAAGGCTGTTTTAACTCCGGACGAAGAGCTTTATTTTCTTCATGATTCATATTTTTGTATTGTATTAAAGTCAGGGTGTATAACTGAGGGTGGCGAGTTTCTACAAAGTAAAATAGATTTTTATAAAAGCGGAATAAATCATATTGTTAATTCGGGTGGTGTAGAATTTACTTTTCATACCTCAGGCGGTATATTTTTGTATAATGAGTCTATTTCATTTGATTCAGAGGATATAATAAGAAATGCCAGAATTGCAATGATGTTCTCGAAAAAAACCGGTGGTGATTGTTTTACAACATATTCAGAATTTGTTAAAGAACGGTATAATAAAGTTTCAATTGATAGTATAAAGAAAAAACTATCACTTCAAAAAAGTGATTTAACGGCTGAGAATTATACTGAAGATAATTTTGAGATAAAAGTTTTTTTTCTATATCCTCAATCAATCATACAAACTTTATTGATAAAGGAAATAATCAGAAATGAGTATTCTGCATATATATTAAATGATCATAAAACAGCGGTTTCGATTTTACAAAAATATCCTAATTCAATTTTATTTATTAACATTGATGCTATTATGAGTGAATCGGGTTGGGAAGAATATATTACAGAAATCAAGAAAAATCCTGAATTAAGCACCGTTAGAATAGGTGTTCTTACTCACAAAGATAATGAAGCAAGTGCTGAGAAGTTTTTAATGCAAATTATGATTGAATCGGGTTATATTAAATTGAAAATTGGTTTCGAAGAGAGTCTAAAAGTAATATTGGCAGTTTTAGAAGCAAATGAGGCGAGAGGAAAACGGAAATTCATAAGAGTTTGTGTTGATCAACGACAACAGACATACGCCGAAATAAAATTTAATTCGATTTATTATAAAGCAAAAATCAAAGATATAAGCTCCGTGGCATTAACATTATATTTTGAAGATAATCAAATAGTTCCTGATAGCAATGCTTTTGAATCGATGATTTTATTATTAGCAGGAATCCATATTAGAATTAAAGGAAAACTGGCAGGAACACGGATTGGTAATGCTGATGATAAACTTTTTGTTATAACATATACGGCAACTGATGAGGAAATAGAAAAAATAAGAAATTATATATATAGAAGTCGCCAGGAAATCATTGATATTGATGTGAAAAACTTTTTATCACCACCTGAACCTTTAGTCGGGTAATATTTAAGGGCTTTGTGAAGTGTTATTTGATAACAGATTGAAATTTATTCCGGTAAAACTCACTTAATTCTCCGGCCCGTTCGAGTCTTGCGCGTATGGTTTTTGCCAGTTCCTGATTATCAAATGGTTTTGTCACATAGTCATCAGCACCAAGAATCATAGCTTTTCGTATATCATTTAATTCAATGGTACTTGTAAGAAAAATAAATTGAATGTGTTTTTTCATTTCATTATTTCTGACTTTTAATAAAAGATTATATCCGTCCATTACCGGCATTTTGATATCACTAATAACCAGGTCGTATTCATTTTCCACAATTTTTGTATATGCTTCTTCACCATTTGGCGCCTCATCAGGTATGAAACCAAGGATTTTTACTAACCGGGCAATATTTTTTCTTAATTCATCTTCATCTTCTACAATAAGTATTTTTTTATACATTATGTTTATCATCGTTTAGCTCCTTTTGTTGTTTTTCAGGAATCGGAAATTCTAAAATAAATCTTGTAAAAACATCAGGCTGACTTTCTACAGAAATTTTTCCATTATTACTTTTTACGATAGTCTCACTAACCGGTAAACCCAAACCTGTACCTTTTATTTTAGTATGATCTAATGAAGACGCACCTTTGGTCGTAAAAAACGGAAGAAAGATTTTTTTTATATTTTCCGGCGGGATGCCGCATCCGTTATCTTCAACATACACTTTCACCGCGTTATCTGATTTAAAAATCGAAATAGTGATCTCAGGTTTGGTATGATTACTCAATGCGTGTTTTGCGTTAATAAGCAGATTGAGAAAAACCTGGTGAAGTTGATTACGGTTAATAAAGAGTGGCGGGACATCAGAGTATTTTTTATGAATTACTATATTTTCACTTTTTAATTGAGGTTGAATGACTTTGATGACAGAATCGATAATTTCAGCTATTTGGCAAAAATTTTTATTGCTATCATTGGGTCTTGCAATAGCCATCAAACTTTTTGCTATTTCTGCTCCTCGTGTTGTGTTAGTATCGATTTCCTGCAAAGAGTTAATTAATGATTCCGGTACATCATCAGCATATTCCATTATCATAAGCTGGACTGTAGATTTAATAACAGCGAGTACATTATTAAATTCATGAGCAACTCCCGTTGCAAGTTGACCCACTGCAACAGCTTTTTCTGTTTCAGCGCAGTTTCGTTCAATTTTCAATAAAGTATTATTTTTGATATTGTATTGTGTAACATCGATCATGATTATGAGGATTCCTTCCGGAACGGCATTTTCATCATAAAATAAAGATTGATATACTAAAAAATCTTTATTTTCACCGTTAAGCATAGTAAGACTCATTTCAAAATAACAGGACTTGCCTTTTACTATAAGAATGTTATCGTATTGTTTAAAAATACCGGATATTTTCTGTGTATTAAAAACCGGTAGAGATGTTATATTGAGTCCGATAATTTCTTCTATTTTTTTGCCGGCTATCACTGTCGCGAATTCATCATTTCCACCCAGAATATCGTTATGTAAGTTTTTAAAGAAAACCGGAGCCGGTATAGTATCAATAAGTGTCGATAAAAACGCTACCGTTTTTCTCAAATAATCAAAAGAAATTTTTCTGCCCAGTGAATTACCAATTATTTCAGACGCAATCCGGAGAAGCTCCAAATCAAGTGGTTTACAATCAACCTGAAAAAAAACAAAGTCGATCCCGATTAAACCCTTTAATTCTTTATCAATAAAAATTGGTAGTGCTATAAGTGATTGGATATTTTGTGATTGAAGTATGTGTTTTTCCTGTACTGCATCTTCGGGTAAATCGGCTAAACTGGAAATAAAAATAGGTTTATTAGATTTTAAATTATTTACCCACCATTGGGCATCTGTTAATGGAAAGTTTTGAAGCATGCTGATCAGGGCAATGTCAGGGGTAACACACCATTCATGAGTGTTACTCATTGTGGTATTCGTTTTATCCATTTGAAATAAATAAACCCGATCTCCGCCGGTTAATCTGCCGATTTGTTCAAGAGCGTAATTAATATTTGTATCAAAATTATCGATTGAATTAAATGCTGTTGATATTGAAAATATGGTTTTTTCATATTTTACTTTTTCTGCTAATTGTGTTGATGCGATAAGAATATCAGTTTGATCGATAATCTCATAGATTATGTAAGTTATTGAATCTATTTTAAGACTTTTTGTTGTGATAACAACGGGAATAATTGTATTCGCTGATATAGTAAGAGTTGTTTCAAACCTATTAATCTGATTATTTGAATCTGTTTTAATTATATCATTTTCATCGATTATATCAAAGATTGATAGATTTAATATGTTTTTATTAAATAAATTATTCGCTGCCCGATTAGTGAAAACTATGTTTTTTAAATTTGAATCAATAACTAAAATAGGTTCGATAAGTTCAAAAAGGACTTTTCCAAATAATTCTAACTGCATACATGAATTATAGCTTGAAATAGAGTTATTTGTCAATTATAATATCAAAAGCCAGTCAATATAATTAATTTTGACAAATAATTATATCTTAAGTATACTAAAAAAATGTTTAAAATATGAATAGCCGTACAATTTTCCTTGAATGTACAACTATAAATTGTACGGCTGGCTCTTGCAAAATCAAGACGGAAATTTAGATTACTGAATGTTCCCGCTTGATGAAAAAAAGAATACTTTTTTTATGCATCCGCCTTATGCGATTTAATCGCATAAGATGTAATCTCTTTCAAAAATTCGAGATAAAAAGGGTATTTTGCAAGAGGCTCTATAATAATGAATTTTTATCATTTCCACCCCAGAACTGACGTTGTTGACTAATTAATCTATCAAAAATAGACATGAGATTTTGATAGTTTGCAGATTTATTGGCTAAGTTGTTTTCTTTTAAGGATGAAAGAAGATAATAGACACATTCTATTGTTGATAGATAATTTTCTTTCGGTTGTTTTTTGAAAAAGTATTTGGAAGTATATTTTTGCTCAAATGAAATGTGTGGTATTTGCATCAGATTACTACTTTCTCTAAGCATAACTCTTGCATGCCACCAGGTGCCGTCAAGAATAAAAATCAGTAATTTTTTATTTTCTAAAGAGTTATAAAAAGTTTTATCCTCAATATTTAACGCTTTATCAGATGGGTATAATAAAACAGGGTAAAATGTTTTGTCATTAATTAATTCATTAACTCTTTTGTTATTTGTAAAATCAATTCCTATTATTAACTCTGAATCATTAATAGACAGATGAGTCAGTCTTCCTGTACCCGTCCTTTGATTCTTAGCTTCCATAGGGTGAATCAGAATAACAATTTTAACATTAGTATCGATCGGGATAATGTCATTGCAAAAACAATTTGTCTGTGAAAATAAACATTTATAACATTTCATTGCCATGAGATGTTTATAGTAACAATTGCATAAATTGTCAATATATATTCCTGAGCTAAATGTTTCTCAGAATATGCATAAAAAAAGGGTTGTTAAAAAGTTATCTTATGACTTTTATTGTGTGTTGTATATAGTTGTATTTTTTTCTGCTATTTTACCAATTATTGCAATTCCGCCTGTACTGTTTATTGTTTCTGTGGTAGTATCTATTGTATACATGTGCACCTCTTTGGTGATGATTTGTATTGTTATAAATCGGTATGTATCAATAATTTACATATGAGCTTCATGCAAAAATCCCTTTATTTATCTCGAATTTTTGCAAGAGGTTTGGGTATTTCCATCTATTTAATTTTAGTAAGCCCTGAGAATTGTTTGCCTAATTAAACAATTCCGGGTATATATATTTCAAGTGAGGTTTGTATGAAAATATTTGAATGTCCTGAAAATGTTCTCTCCCCTGATATTATAAAATTTTTGGAGGAAGTTGAAACTTTTGATATTGATATTGAAAAAAATGTCAGTACAATGCTTTCAACAATACGGGCGTACGGGTTTGAAGCTGTTAAAAATTATACAAAGAAATTTGATAACTTTGAGTTAACAGAACAGAATATTCGTGTATCTAAGGAAGAAATTGATATTCTAGCAAAAAAAATAGATCCTCAATTATCTGCATATCTTGAGAAAGCGGTTGAGAGGGTAAAGCACTTTCATTCAATGCAGGTTGAACACGGATTTGATATTACTGATAATGAAGGTAATAAAATGGGGCAAAAGGTTGTCCCTTTAGAGTCTGTTGCAGTGTATGTTCCCGGTGGCAGAGCTTTGTATCCGTCAACTTTTTATATGACTGTAATTCCGGCACTTATTGCCGGGGTAAAACGTATTGTTGTATTAACACCACCGCGAACATTTATAGAGTCACCCGAAGTTGCCCGATTAATACAAATACTTGGCATTGAAGAAGTTTATCGGGGGGCAGGTGCTGCTTTAGTTTTAGCTGCCGCGTATGGTAAATCAGGGATTGCAAAGGTTGATAAAATTGTGGGGCCGGGTAATTCGTATATTGCAAAGGCTAAACAAATGTGTTATGGCAAAATCGATATTGATATGATTGCAGGACCGTCTGATATTTGTGTCATTGCTGACACACATGCAGAAGAGGATATCCCATTAATTGCATCTGATTTGTTGAGTCAGGCAGAACACGATCCTCATGCAAGAGCTGTTCTTATTGCAACAAACAGAGCGTTTGCTGATAAGATTAAAATTGAGTTATACAAACAAACAGAGTCTTTGGGTGAATCAGGTAAAATTGCCATTGAGTCGTTAAATAATAAAGGTATGATACTGGTAACAACTGATAGAATAAATGCTGTTAAACTTGCAAATCAGATTGCACCTGAACATCTTGAATTGTTTAGTGATGATCCGTATAATTTGCTGGATTATGTAAAATACGCAGGTTCGGTTTTTCTCGGTAAGAATACACCTGAGAGTGTTGGTGATTATATTGGAGGCCCCAATCATGTTCTTCCCACTTCTGGGACTTCAAGGTTTTTTTCACCTCTTGGTGTTTATGATTTTACAACAAGGTTCAGTTATCTGGAATTCAGTAGAGAAAGTCTTGAAAAATACAAACCGGTTATAACAGGAATTGCGAGAACCGAGAAATTAGAAGCTCATGCCAGAGCTGTTGAAACAAGATTTATTGAAAAATGACGGGAAGTGAACGAAATATAATTACGAAGGGTATAATATTAAAAAGCTCTGTTTCGGGAGACCAGAACAGGCTTTTTTCATTTATATCACCGGATCTTGGGGTCGAGCGGGCTTTAGCGTATGGCGGTGAAAAGATTAAAAGTCGTTTTTGCAGCACAATCGTACCTTTTGCAGATTTAAAACTGTTTTTATACCGTGATCCGAAAACAAATCTCTATTCAATAAAAGATGTAGCAGAACCACTCATCGCAGAAAATTTTAAAAAAGAACTAAAAACAATTTATCTGACAGCTTTTTTTGCAAATGTGATTTTAAATTCATTATTAGATCAGTTTGATTATAAGAAATACTATATGCTTTTGAAATATTCATTAGAATTGATTGAAGTGTATAATGACCCGGTAAAAGCATTTTTGTTTTTTACAACAAAATTGATTGTTTTGCATGGACAGGAAATCAGATATAGTTGCTGTCGGGAATGTAAACGCAGTGATAATACATTATTTTATTCAAAAGGAGATTATGATATTTTTTGTTCTGATCATATTTCAGGTGACAAAATAGCAATCAATAAACCCGATGCAGAAGTAATGGATGCATTTATAAATTTAAAATATGTAGAAATCAAAGAGATGCATTATAAACTACATGATTTTGAAGCTATTAGAATCATTCAAATCCATTATATTAAGAAGATTTATTGCAATAGCCTGAGAAATTTAGATGATATACACCTTTATTTCTGAGATTAAAGTAAAGTGTTTTATAAAAGAACCACTTTACTTGACTTTGTTGTTTTTATTTATTATACTCTGTCACATAAACTATTGAATGTCTTTGTTTGATCTTGGGAAGGATTGTCAAAGTCGGGAGGAATTATGAATCGAAAAGCTTCTATAAAGATTCAACATGAGGTATATAAGCCGAGTAAGGTTTCAAAGTGGATAAAAGGAATACGAAGATTAGTTTTAGTCGGTATTTATGTTTCACTGGTTGTTATTGTTGTCAGTTTTGCAGAAAATAATACTTTAGCTTTTGCAGGTGATGTTGAAAGAAAGACCGGTGTTTCATCAAATTCGGTATCTATGAAAAGTATTGAAGAAATAAAGAAAGAATATTTTTCCGGTGTTATTAATGATAGTGAGATTGCTGATTATGCGATAAAATATTCAAATGACTTTGGAATTGATACTTCTTTAATTGTTGCATTAATGCGGGTTGAATCAAATTTTAATCCTTTGGCGATTAATCATAATAAAAATTACTCTACAGACAGAGGATTATGTCAGTTAAACAATAAAACGTTTCCTCATTATAAAGTAGGGGATTTTTATAATGCAGAGTTGAATATTAAAACCGGTGCCGAATTTTTAAAATGGTGTATTGATAACGCAGATAATAATCTTGTTATGGCTCTGGCATACTATAATGCAGGGTACGGGAATGTTTCAAAAGAAAATGTCGGTGATTTAACATTAAGTTATATCAATAAAATATTAGGTCATAAAAAAACGTATGATGAACAACTAACTATGTTGATTGGTGAATAGATAAAAAAAGATCTGGTGGTATTTGATTGCACTATAATAATTTGATTAAAATTCAGTTATTATGGTGCTTTTTTTATATTTAAGCATTAGTGCTTATAATATTATTGTTTAGAGCTTCTTGAAATAATACTTCTTTTATCTCGAATTTTTGCGAAAGCCTCTTTATACTTGAAATATTTAATTTTTTTAGTTTATTTTGTTTCGAATTCATTTATTTACAAAAATATTGATTTTTTTTGTAAATAAATATTGAATTTTTTGTAAAATGAAACTACAATTAGTTATGATCATTTTTTGATTTAACCTAAGGGGGTTTATTATGTTTATGAGAAAAGAAATATTTAAAAAGTTAATTACTCAATTTTTTGTTTTGATCATTTTTGTTTTTTCGGTGGGCAGTTGTAGTGTTGATTCGGGGACAACACCAGCACCAACAACAACAGATGATGGTGGAGGTAAGATTAAGTCGTTGAGTATTATGCCTTCGGCAGTTTTATCTGTAGCACCGGCTATTTCTGACGAGCCTGTTGCAACTGGCTCAATTATGTCAAGTGCTGCGTCAATTATGAACTTTATGAAATCAATAGCAACCGGTTCTGAAACACGATCTGATGCAGGGATTCTTGATCCGCAAACGATGACTCAGTTTTTTATGCCACTTTTTACGGGTTTAAAAACTCCGGCTGAGGGTGAAGTTGTTGATAACACAAGTAGTGGCTGGATTGGTTATTATCTTGGTTATCCGATTTTATTGCAGATCGAAGATAAAACGGCAGATAATACTAATGATACAGTGAAGAATGTTTATTATTTTAATTATCTCCAAGATGTTAATATGAATAAAAAAATTGATTCTTCATCAGAATTGGGAGGAGTTAATGATACATTGATTGCTCAAGTTAAAGTAGCAACAGTTACTGATGACGGTACTTTTGGTACATGGAGCTTATACCAATATGTTTCAAATCCATTTGATATAAGTCAGAAATTTGAGTTAAAAGCATCAGGTGCTTATGGAGCTAACACATATAATGGTAGTGGAAATTTCCTGGCATCAAATGGTGATTATACCGGTTCTGCTAAAGTCAGCTGGTCCCAGGATAATGATGGAACCAAATATATCAATGTAACAAATGGTAAAATTAAGTATGACGGTACGGCAACAAAAGATTTTTTTAATGTTGAGTCACTAAGTCTTGCAATTATCATTGATCCGGTTGGTTCATCAAAGATTGTAGAGAGTGCTGAAATTGTAAAAGTAGATTCACTCGGTATTCAAAGAACAATAAACAAGTCAACGACTACATTAAATGACATAAAAGGGACTCCGACAGATGTTGCTTTTACAATCAACACTGCAACCAAGGCTCTTGATGGCACTATTACAACTAAAACAGTTTCAGGTGCAAGGACAATTACAGTTGATACAACTTCCGGTTTAGATATTAAAATATCTGATACTACCAGTGATGTAAATCAGGAAGAAATTGTATATAAAGATGATGATGGTAATGTAGTTACTACATCAGGTAAAGTTACGATTTATACAAATAAAGCTCCTTTGGGAACTGAAAACAAAACAATGAAAGCCTGGATTGTGAAAGCAATTGATATGACTTATGTTACTGATTCAAGTGGTAATACATATCCTGAGCCAAAAGACGGTATATTACCGGTAGCAAAAGCTGCAGGTCCTGTTTCATCGTTATTATCAGCAAGTATAGTAGCAAATGCTGAGGTTGTAAAGGGAGATTATTTTGTTGTTGTTTCTATCGATGTGCTCAATAACTCGGTTTTTGATTCAACAGATAATACTGTTTGGGATGATGATTATATGGCATTTATATATTCTATACATATTGATGGTGATACAACAATAACCGTTGGTGGGGATGGAGCCATTTTTACGAAAAATGGTCAGGATACACGAGCTAAACTTCCTGTGTCTGTAACATTTGATCAATATATGATGGATGCAACGATGATGGCAACGAAGACAGGTATATTACCGACAACAATAGCAGGTAAGGGGGTTTTTCTTGCTGTTGCTGAAATTACATCGTATGGTGCAAATTTTGAAATGCCAATAGCGAAGGGGTATTTCACAGCTCCGTCAGATGTGACAACAAGATTTGATACAACGGTATATGTTGAAGGTTTTCTTGATTATGCTAATTTGAGTAAATATGCAATTGGTGCTCATATTGATATGAACGGTGATGGAATGGTTAATATAGGTGATTTTGTCACAAATTCACTCTATATCTCACCTGATATTGCGAACTTCACACAGATTTATAATCAAACAACAATGAAATATGAACCAATTGTAAATATTAAAGGGTTTGTTGCAGTCGATGATACGATGACTCCGCCGGTGGGCATTGATTATAGTATGTACCCTTTAGATGGTTCAGTGCCATCACCAACGCTTGCTTCCGATACATATCAGAAAGAATTACTAACACAATATGGTGATCCGGTATCAACAGTTGTAGTAAACGGTTCATTTGATACTGGCAAAATTATGTTGAGTGATGCGGGTGCGTGGTTTGCTATTCTTTTGCCGGCTAACGTAACCAACTCTACAGAAGGTACTTCAATTCCTCCATTAGCAATCTCAAAGGTTGATAGTTTAGGAAAGTATAGTTTTAGAAAATTCAAAACCAGTGATAGTAATGGAAATCCGAATTCATTTATTGTTGTTGGTATTGGTTTTAGAAATTTTGATCCTAATTTTGATACATACCGACAGATGAATTCTGATGATTACCTTGCTTTGTCAATGTCAACAGATATGCGTGTAGGTCCGGTAAAATTTGCTTATGATGGTGTTGCATTCAGATCGTTAATGTGGGATGAAATTATGAAGATGGAAGTCATAGATTTCACATCAACAGCTGATTTTACATTAAATACCTACATGACTTTGTATGAATCTGAACAGATGAAAGATACACCTACGGGAAATTCTGTGTTATCTGATTACGGTTTAGATACTGATAGTCTTGATGTTAGTGTAAAAGTTAACTTTATGTCAAATGGACTGGACACCCTTAACGCAACATCAACACCTTGTATTGTAAAGGTATATTCAGTTGATGCAACGGGAATGGAAACTCAAATTGCAGAACAAAGTGTTTATTTGACTGCGGATACTGCTATGGCAGGTGAATATTACGGTTCTGTAATGTTTACAAAAGCGATTCCTAATACGTTGTATCGTGTACATTCATTTATGGATTATTGGGATAATGCGACTCAGCAAATGGTGTCGTTAAAATTTACTCAAGACATTACATATACTTCCGGTAATCTACCAGTTTATTTAGATTTAATAAAAATGCAGAATATGACGTATGATCCTAATAAGCTCTTTACTATTAGTGTGGGGTTTGATTATGCTTTGTTGCAAAGTCAAGCTGGTGATGTAGGTACTCTAGTGAATAATAAATTTGTCTATGTGGAATTTACATATTATGATCCATTAACCGGAGGCGAGAAATCTTTTATGAAAAGTGCTGAAATAACTAATGTTGCTTCTGATGGTTCTGGTTATACAGAGGTCATATTTACTGATATCCCTCAAAATTTCTATAATTTCAGAGCATTTATTGATGTTGATGGAGAGCTTGCTCCGGCTGTTCCTACAGCGTATCCGTTTGATACTACAACTGAAATTTTTCCAAGACCTTCGGGGGCTGATGTTTATCCGGTATTAGATCAATATTCTAATATTGATTTAATATGGTGGACTGATACTACACAAATTGTTTATTATTATTTTAATAACTGGAGTTATAGTACATTTATTAACTAATTAAAAAAAGCCGTTCCTTTTATCAGGAACGGCTTTTTTTTTGAGGAAGAACCTTTTATACTATATACTGTGAATAGTCAAATTTCTTTTTAGCCGGAGCTTCAGTTCTTGCTTTCGGTGCAACTTTTGAGCCGGGATTTGATTTTAATGATAATGAAACTCTCTTTCGTAACACATCAATTTCAATTATTTGAGCCTCTACGACATCACCGACTTTAGCTACTTCAGCAGGATTGGAAATATACGTGTCACTCATTTCAGAAATGTGAAGCAATGCAGTTTCTTTTATACCAATATCAACAAAAGCCCCGAAATCAACGACATTTTTTATTTTACCGTTAACTTTCATACCAACTGCAAGATCCTCAAAATTCACAATGCCTTTTTGCATAATCGGCATAGGAAAACCTTCTCTCGGGTCTCTGTTCGGTTTCTTGAGTTCTTCAATAATATCATCAATTGTTGTGTCACCAAGATTGTATTTTGTTTTCAATTCAGTTCTTATCGGTTTTGAAACACTTCCGCTTGTTTTTATTTCATTAAGAATGATTCGTGCTGCATCATATTGCTCAGGGTGAACCCATGTGTTATCTAAAGGGTCTGCACTTTCAGGGATTTTTAAAAAGCCGGCAGCCTGGGTATATGTTTTTTCTCCAAACCCGGTAATTTTTAAAAGTTCACTTCGTGATTTTATAAGCCCTTTTTCGCCACGGTATTTTACTATTTTTTTAGCAGCCACAGTGTTTATACCTGATACATATTTCAACAACGAAAATGAAGCAGTATTGATATTAACACCGACACTGTTTACAACTGATTCAACAGTTTCATCAAGTGATGTTGATAATTTTGTCTGGTTAACATCATGCTGGTATAAGCCGACACCAATAGCCTTAGGTTCAATCTTTACCAATTCAGCAAGAGGATCCTGTAATCTTCTGCCTATTGAAATTGCACCTCGTATTGTTAAGTCTAAATCAGGAAATTCTTCACGTGCTGTATCACTTGCCGAGTAAACACTCGCACCATCTTCACTTACGATTGTATATTGAACGTTAAGATCAAATTCTTTTATTGAATCTGCAACAATCGCCTGAACATCATGACCGCCTGTTCCGTTACCGATGGCAATAAGTTCAATTGAATATTTTTTCACTGCTGCGGCAATTAGTTTTTTTGCTGTTGAAGGGTCATGGTTCATAAAAGTGAAGTATTCAAGAAACTTTCCTGTTTCGTCCATAACTGCAGACTTTGAGCCTGTTCTTATACCGGGGTCAATACCAAGTACCCGTGTCATTTTAATTGGCGGTTGCATAAGCAGGTTTTTTAAATTAACTGAAAATGTTTCAATACCATGTTCGTCTGCTTTATCTGAAAAGTCATTTCTGATTTCTCTGATAACAGCCGGTAATAACAGACGTTTTAAACCGTCTTCCACGGCTGATTTCATATAGATATTTTTTATTGTATGTTTGGAAAGTAATAGTTTTATTACAGCTTCTTCTTCGTAATCAATTTTAGCTTCAAGTTCTTCTTCACGTTCTCCTCTATTAATTGCAAGAACTCTGTGTGATTTTACGGTATTAAGTTGTTCGGAATAATCATAATACATTTTATAGACACTTGATGCTTCATCTTTTAACCCTTTTACTACGAATTTACCGTTTTTCATTATAAAATCTTTTATTAGTGATCTGTTATCTATGGTATGTGAAACCCGTTCGGCAATAATATCACAAGCTCCATTAATTGCATCATCGGCTGTTTTAATATCTTTTTCAGCATCAATGTATTTGGCTGCTTCTATTTTAATAGCTTCATCTTTTTCTTTTTCAATAAAGTCAGCAAGAGGTTCTAATCCTTTTTCAATCGCGATCATACCTCGTGTTTTTTTCTTTCTTTTGTATGGTGCATAAATATCTTCTAATTCTGTTGCAGTTGTTGCTTTCATGATATTAGAAAGAAGTAACTCGGTTAATTTATTCTGGGCAAAAATACCTTTTACAATTTCCAGTCTTCTTGACTCTAAATTTTCAAAATATGATAGTTTGTGAGAAATATCTCTAACTTCCACTTCATCAAGAGTACCAGTGGCTTCTTTTCGGTATCGTGAAATAAATGGTATTGTGTTACCTTCTTTTAATAGACCGACAGTCGGAACAACTTTTCTAATTTCAATATTGAGAGTTTCCGAGATTTTTTTTATTATATCCATTTCAGATACTTGAAGTGAATCAATTAATTCTTGTGTAATTTCCATAAAATTAAACCCCTTACTTGCTTCATGAGATTAAAAAAAACAGGGTGTTCAATGAACACCCGTTTTGACCCGGAGACGAATCGAACGTCCGACCAAAAGTTTAGGAAACTTCTACTCTATCCCCTGAGCTACCGGGCCGTTTTTTTAAATGCACTGGAAATTATCACATTTTCACGGTTAGGTCAAATAATTTCTCTTTAATAAAAAACGACTTTCTGGTATTATAGTAAAAACACAGTTTTATTGGAGTGAATATGAGATATGTATCAATTATTGTCATGATAGTATTATTTTCCTGTGCAAAAAAAATCGATGGTGATTTGTCTCCGACTTCAATAACCGATGTTGTGTTTACTGATAGTTTTTCTCCTGTTTCGTATGAGAACCCTTTGTCAAGAAGAGTTATAATGCCGGAAGATATTGATATAGGTTTAATTATATCACCTGAGACATCAGATCCTGATTTGCGTGCAGTTTATTCTTTTATTGATAATTTTTTTAAACAACTTGTTTCAGAAAAACGAATAGTTTCATTTTTTTCTGATGCTTCATTTAATTCGTATCGATTGCGATACGGTAACAGCACATTCAAAGGAAAATATGTATTGCGGGTGAGCAGGCCTGAGTTATCAACGACAGAACCATTTTCTGTGAGTTACAAAATTATACGGGAAAAATCTGTCAATATCGGGAAATTTGAATTAACCCCGATAAATCAATCGTACATAATTACCGATTTTGAATATAAAGGTTTTGATGAATTGTTTTAGCAGTCTCTAAGAGACTGTGTAAAAACAAGTATTTTCACCAAAGTTGAGGCGTGAAGAACAACGAAAAAGTTGGTGAAAAGACGCAGTTTTTACATAGTCTCTAAATATAGTTGACCGCAATCGGCTTGTATATCACCGCCTTTTCTAATTCTCATTGTGGCAAAAAAGCCTCGTTTTGTCAGTTCATACCGAAAATCTTTAACTTCTGAGTCTGTTGGCGGAGTGTATCCGTTGATTTCATTATTGAGCGGTATTATGTTTATGTGAAATGCTTTGTGATTGAATATTTCAAGTGCATCAATATCTTCAATGTGATCATTATAATTTTTGATAAGTACATACTCGAGAGTTATTCTTTGTTTGTATTTCTCATATATTTTTTGTAATGTTTCTTTAATATCAGGAACACTAAATTTCTTTGTTATTTTCATGATTTCTGTTCTTTTTGAGTTAATTGCTGAATGTAATGAAATTGCAATTCGTAATCGGGGAAAAACCTCAAGAATCTCTTCCGCTTTATCTATAATCCCGCAGGTTGAAACGGTAATCCATGACGGGTGAAGTGAAAAGTATCGTTTGTCACATAGAATCTGAATTGATGAAAGGCAGTTTTCATAATTATCAAACGGCTCACCCATTCCCATGTATACAATATTAAACATTGATGTATTGATTTGTTTTTCGTATTTCATAAAATGAAATAAGTATATCACTTGTGAAACTATTTCAAATGCACTCAGATTTCTCTGTAAACCCATTATTGATGTTTTACAAAATGTACACCCCATTCTGCAACCGACCTGACTTGAAATGCACATCGTTACTCTTTGTTTATCATCAAGGATTAGAACCGACTCGATACAAAGACCGTCATGTAATTTGAATAAAAATTTAACTGTTCCATCATTTGAAATTTTTCTATCAACTTCAGACAAAGATAGAATTTCATACTGTTGGTCAATAGTATTGAGGATTTTTTCAGGAATTTCAGTTATTTTTTGAATGTCTATAATGCCTGTTTTAAATACCGAGTCATGTAAGCGTTTAATTCTGCTTTTTTTATCAACTGATTCTTCGGTTATTTCTAAAAATGATTTTTTCAAACAAGTATCCTGTAGTTCATTTTGTATATGATTCTTATACTTTTTAAAATCAGCCCGGTCAATAAAAGATGCAAAAATTCAAAAAGTGAGAGGCTTGACAAATAAAAAATACTGTAAATATTCTATAAATTAATGTATTTATTGTTGAGGTGTCATTGAATGGATATTCAGAATTTGTATGATAAATATCTTCATAAAATTAAATTGTCGTTATCGAATAATGATATAGCATTGTGCAGTTCATTAATTGATGAAACGGTTACGTTTATTTCAATTCAATCAGATGAAATTGATAAAATTGTGTATTATGAGAATTTGTTGTCAGGTATAATAAATGATACCATGCTTAAAAATACCTTGTTTGTTAATAATTCTTTTAGAAAACTTGTTAATCTTGTCAGTTTCTACAATAATAATGACGCCATACTCAGCTTGACATGTATTATATTTCATCTTAATTATTGTCGTGAAAATTTAATACCGTTATGGGTGATTAAAGGTCTGATTGAACATTCAATAGGAAAAGAAGAAGTAGTTGCCCCGTTACCGGAAAAAACACCTTTTGGTGAACATTTTGATTTATTTCACCTGATCCATAGTTATAATAAAGAAATTATAAGGTTTTTAAAGAAATATAATAATCTGGAATTTCTGTCTGATCCGATGATCAGAAATAAGAGTGCATTGTTTTTGAGTACAATGGCAGAAAAACATACAATTGCAGTTTTGTCTGATTCTCTGTCAGTGCATGAAGCAGTTATACTTCTTTTTCTGATGTCATTGTTTTCTGCAAAATCAATAAAAAATGTAACTTTTTATGTGAATGATGAGGTTGGTTTTGATCCGTTTCAATATGTTCGAAAGAAATTATATAATGATTTTAAATCTCAAAATAATTGTGAATCTATAGTATATCCTGAAATAGAATATCGAAATAATATAAAAAAAATAAGTGATTTTAGAGAAAATGCTATGGTAAAAAAGATTGTTCTCAATTCAATATCGAAGAATTATCTGACACAAGGTGAATATTATTATGTAATGAGTTCATTAGATAAAAATCTTAATGGAGAAATTATTCAATCGTATGGTCCGGAAATGAGAAGTTCTTCATATCGTGAAAAGTTTGTCAGGTTACAAATAGTAAGTTTAAACTATGGCAGTACCATTTCAATAAACGATTTTTATAAAACGTTACGCAATGCAAAATCAGAAGAAACGGTTAAGGAGTTGCTGAAAAAATATTCGATACCAAAAAATCTTTCTGTTGAAGAGCAGTTGGTATTGTCAGATATTTATTGCAGAGCGGGGTATTTTAGCAGGGCTTTTGCTATAGTGAAAAATAAATATCGTGTTAAACCGTCAGCTTCGTATCGGGTGTTAAAAAGTATAATTAAACATACAAAAAATGAAAAACTGATTGAGAAGTGTAAACGGTTTATTGAAGATACTGAATTACATATTTCAGGTTTTTCAGCAGAACTTGTTGACGTTTTAAATGATGAAATAGATCGTTTTATTGATAAAACAAAAATAACGAAGCACAAAGATATCTGGTTGTGAATATTTATTTAATGAGGTTCATGTAAAAATTCGAAATTAATAAGGGATTTTTGTAAGATGCTCTAAAATTTAATAAAAATTGATAAAATATATATTTTAGTGTAAGATATTAACTTATTCTAAAAAGAATGGAGTTTTCTTATTATGAAAATATTTTTCAGTACCATGTCAATACGGAGAAAATTGTCTTTAAGTGTCGTTTTTCTTCTTCTTTTTATATCTGTTGCAATAGGTGCCATTTCATATAGTCAAGGATATAAAACAGTCACACGGCAACTTAAGGAAAATGCACCGGAAATGGCCAAATATGGAGCTGAAATAATTCGGGAGAGACTTAATTATTATATCGTTTCAATAGAGGGTATAGCTGCCAGGCATGTTATCAGATCGATGGATTGGGAAAAAAGTCAGAAACCGGCACTTGAGTTTGAAACAAAAAGGATGAATTATCTTGGGATGGGAATTGTATTTCCAGATGGAATAGCACGATATCCTGATGGAACAACGGCGAATCTTGGTGAGCGATTGTATGTTCAGCAAGCGTTTAAAGGTATAACAAATTTTTCTGACATTCTTATTTCCAAGGTTACCAACTCACCGGTTATGATGGTTGCTACGCCAATTAGAAACGAGAATAATGAAGTGGTTGCTGTATTGATTGTTCGTTTAGATGCAGTATGGCTTAGTGCTGTTACCGACAGACTTGGCTATGGTGAGAAAGGTTATGCATATATTATCGATGGAAAAGGTGCATTAATTGCACATGGAAATAGAGATTATGTTCTTGAACAAAGAAATTTTTTAGAGGAAGGAAAAACAAAACCTGAATTCAGTACATTATCAGTAATGTTTCAAAAAATGGTTAAAGGGGAATCAGGGTTTGATCAATATCCATTTATGGGGTCTGACAGATTTTTCGGATACGCACCTATTTCCGGGACAGCGTGGTCTATCGCTATTGGCGGATATAAAACTTTTGTATTTAAAGACGTGTCAACAATGCGATTAATGATTATTGTTTTATCGGTTATTTTTATCTTTGCCGGTGTAATACTTACTATTTTATTATCTCATACAATTGTCCGGCCTATTCAGCAAGTATCAGAAATGCTACGGGAGATTTCTGAAGGTGAAGGTGATTTAACAAGAAAACTGGAAGTAAAATCGAATGATGAACTTGGTTCTATGGCACAATATTTTAATTGCACGCTTGATAAAATACGATGCCTTGTTGTTCTTGTTAAAAATCAGTCAACTACTTTGCAAAATATCAGTAATCAACTTGCGACTAATATGACCGAAACATCGGCATCGGTGAATGAAATCAGTGCAAATATTCTCAGTGTTAAACATCAGGCAATTAATCAATCATCAAGCTCAATTGAAACAAGCGCTACGATGACACAAATTACTAACGGCATAGAAAATCTTAATAAACAGATTGAAAGTCAGGCTGCAAATGTAACGCAATCATCATCTGCAATTGAAGAAATGATGGCAAATATAGGCTCTGTTACTCAGACTCTGATAAAAAATTCAGATAATATCAATGACTTAACAAAAGCATCTGAATCGGGGCGAAATGACTTAACTGTTGTTGCTCAGGATATTCAGGAAGTTGCACGGGAGTCAGAGGGTTTGCTTGAAGTGAGTACGGTTATCCAGGGGATTGCCAGTCAGACAAATCTTCTTGCTATGAACGCTGCAATTGAGGCTGCGCATGCAGGTGATTCGGGTAAGGGGTTTGCTGTTGTTGCTGATGAGGTACGAAAACTTGCTGAGTCATCGGGTGAACAGGCGAAGACTGTTTCGATAGTTCTTAATAAGATAAAAGCTTCTGTTGACAGGATTACCCGTTCAACGGAGATGGTTATTGATAATTTTAATACGATTGAAACAGGAGTTAAAATTGTTTCACAACAGGAATTTGCTGTTCGTAATGCAATGGAAGAACAAGCTGTTGGCAGTAAACAGATACTTGACTCAATCAGAATTCTCAATGATATAACAGAAAAGGTTCAAGCTGGTTCTTTAGAAATGTTAACCGGAAGTAAAGAGGTTATTCGGGAAAGCCAAAGTCTCAGTAGAATAACAGAAGAAATTTCTAATAGTATGAATGAAATGGCTACCGGTGCAGGACAGATTACAATAGCTGTTAATAATGTCAACGATTTAAGTATTGAAAATAAAAATAGTATTGATGCATTAGTTGATGAAGTAGCTAAATTTAAAGTAGAGTAGAATCTATTAGTAGAAAATATGTGGCTTATATAGTTTTTTAGATCATTTCAAGAATTATATAATCCCATATTTTTTTTAGATTTTCAAATGACTTTACCTGCCATAGGATTTCTTTGTTACCAATAATTTTTATTGGTTTCGGGTCAGTCATTTCTTTTGCTTCAAGAACGAAGCGGCATAGAGTACTTATTCCGGCACTATTCATAAATTCAAGTTTTGAAAAATTTAATATTAGTTCAGAAGTCTCTAAATCATAAGTGTCAAGAATAAAATTTTTAATTTTTTCAAATTCTTCAAAATCATTAGATCGTAAAACACCTATAAAAAAAAGGTTATTATTTGTATCGTCAAAATATATTTCACAATTATTTGAAGTCATTTTCATATTAAAGCTCCTTTATACTAATTCGAACCTGAACAGACAGTTTATGAATATGTTCAACGGAGTCAGTTTCAATAAATTTAAAACTTAAGCTTACATTATAGTAATTAATGATTGTCAATAAACCTATGCCTGACTTACTTGAAACCTTCGAGTTAGTTGTTATCATATCAAGATATCGACTGTTTATGAAATCGGTATCAATTAAATTTGTGGCAGTTTCAGACATCCGGTCACATTGCTCTTGAGAAATATAGTTTGAGACTTCTAATGTGATTGTCGTTTGATTTTGTAAAAGACAAAGATCAATTTGTTTGTTTTTATTTACTGAATATTTAACTGAGTTTTCTAATAATTCATTGATGATAAATGATAATGAATTGGTAATGTTTTTATCAGTTGAACATGCTAATGCAAGGTATGAAGAACTGAAATTTGATATAAGTCCGCATCTGCTCCAGAAATGTTCGATTTCCTGAGATGGCAGTTCTATAAATAATCTGACTGTTTCATCACTATCATCAACATTCAAATAATCGCCAATAGTAAATTCCTTTTTCATACTATGCCTCCATTAGTTATTTTTGTCTAATAAGAACAAGAGTAATATCATCAAAAGGTATCGAGTTACCCATAAAATTGTAGAGGTCTCTCATGAACTTATCTTTCATTTTCTCAATTGGTAATGTATGGTATTTTTTTATTGTTGATATTATTCTTTCAATACCGAATTGTTCATTGTGTTCGTTTATAGATTCTGTAATACCATCGGTATATAAAACAAGTAGATCGCCTTTTTTTAACTGGAATTCTTTTTGTGATATATCAATTGAAATATCCGGTAAGATACCTACGTAGAAGCCCATATCTTGAGTATCAATACATTCTACATCACCATTGGCTCTTACAATAATATACGATTCATGTTGACCTACAATTGAAAAACTCCCGTTATTGTATGTCAATAATGATAGTGTCATATTTCGATTTTCTTTAATTCTTTTAATATTTTCATATAAAACAGAATTAACAGATGATAAAAAGAATGGCAAATCAGTTAATTTCAGCTGTGCGAGTGTTCTAATAGTCGTTTGAGCCATCATCATAACCAGACCTGATGAAAGACCGTGACCGGTAACGTCACCTATTCCTATTGTTACTGTATCATCAACCTGTAATATATCGTAATAATCCCCACCGACCTCATCTGCAGGCCGCATTATACATGCAAATTCAAGATCTTTAATTTCTAATATTTCTGTCTCACCCGGTAATACCATAGTCTGTATTTTTTTCGCTATATTTACTTCAGCCAGCAACCGTTGTGATTCATCGCGAAGTCTTTCTGTATAAACCTCAAGTTGTTTATTGGTAATAGTGATTTGATTTAACAGTTGTTTCTGTTTTTCACGGGCTCGTATATTTTCTTTAAAGATAATGCTGATAATAACGGCAGCCATCATCGGTATGTAGGAAATACTTACTATTTCAAGCATAAATAAAACTGAGGAATTCATATTCGTCAGGGCTTTTATATAGATTTCAACATCACTGAAAACAGTATGGAGTAAAATCAGAATTCCAACTTGTATGAGCCCGACGAGAAGATGTCTGAATATTGAAACTTCAACAAGAGCTGCTAATAACGGGAATAAAATAATGATCGGTAATGCAGGATTGCCCCAGACATCGATTAAAACACCATCTAAGAATAATTGCCACTCAAAGATATGAATTGTTATGACTCTTGTGATATTGATGTGACCTTTTGCAGTCATTATTACATTGTTAAAATAAAAAACAGTGGCAATTGATTGTACTATTGCCATGAGTAAAACACCCATGGATTTATATTTAACATAAAGAATAATCGATATAACTAAAACACTAAACGCGACTAAGGTAAAAAAAATGTTAAGTCCGTTAACTTGTCGTATTAATCTGATCTCATTGATATCATTTTCTTCTTTTACGCCACTATTTAATAATCGATCAACAATATTCATATAGTATCCTGTTAGTCTTTCACAATTGTTAGTAAATTATTTATACCATGCATAATTTCTATTATTTCAAATTTGTAGTTCTTATATTTTTCTGCTAATTTCTGGTTGAATATTTCAAGATTGCTTTTTCGGAAAAAACCTTCAAAATCATTCCATAATAAAAACATAAGGCCGTCTCCCGATGAAACTATAGGGGAGGCTTCAATGACCGTTTCAGTTGCAAAAACACCTTTTCTTGCAATTCGTACCATATTTTCCATGAGTTCAATTCTTTTATTTTCGGGTATAAAATGAAAAACATTAATTGCGGTAATCCAATCATACGAATTGCTTGGTACATCTGTTAAATCTTCGGTTATGTCACCAACTAACAGGTTGATTCTTTCTGATACACCAATGTCAATGTTCATTTTTTTACCCCGTTCAATGACAAAGAGATTTGCTTCCATTCCGGTAAGTTTAATCTCAGGTATTTTTGTTGATATCATTCTAAGAAATGATCCGCTTCCACACCCCACATCTAATAAGGTGTCATTTGCTCCGACATTAAATCTGTTAAGAATATCAACAAGTGTTATTGAAAAATTATCGGATACTTTGGGCTGATAATCTCTTGTAACTTTACCATCGGATATTTTATCGAGGCTGCTATTTGTTTTAAAAGTTTCTTTTGCATGAACAGCTGCATTCAAATAAAATTCGGTTAATTGAAGCATTCCTGTAACATCTTTTACTTCAGAAGTGGATGTGAGAAGTTTACCTTTTTCTGTTAAAGAGTAAGCCCCGTCAGTGCAGGTAATAAAATTATTTAATATCATACAGTAGAGAAAATGATCAAGTTTTTGTTCGTCAATTTTTAATTTAGTTGCTATTTTTTCCAGAGTAACCGGCTCATCAGAACCTATTGTATCAAATATTCCGCATGACATTCCTGCAGAAATCAATGCACCTTTCCATGTTGTTGAAATTGTCTCAATTAATTCCGGTACTAAGCTTTTTGTTGCATCATTCATTTTTATACTCCTTTTTTTTAAAAAAAAATATTAATAAAATCGTACACAATTACGTCCGGTATCTTTGGCCCTATATAAACAATTATCAACCCTTTTTAAGAAAAAGTCAACACCTTCACCGGGAATATATTGAGTTACTCCAAAACTACAAGTAACTCTTCCGACTTGATTAAAGTGTAATGTTTCAATTTTTGCTCTTAATCTTTCTGCTATTTTTACGGCACTTTTTAAACAAATCATTGGCAGAAGGATTAAGAATTCTTCTCCTCCCCATCGGGCAAAAATAGATTCTTCTCTTAAATTATTTGAAATTGCGTCTGTTATTCCGATTAAAACTTCATCGCCTGTATCGTGTCCATACGTGTCATTAACATTTTTAAAATGATCAATATCAAGCATTATTATTGCAAGATCAGACTTTTTCTGATCTGATAATGTTGTCTCACGAAGTAACGAGTCATTCATTTTATTTCTATTGAATATCTTTGTTAATGAATCAGTAATTGAAGTAATGGTCGCCTCATCAAGTTTTGCAGATAGTTCATCTTCTATCATAGTGTCGTGCATAACTATAGTTGAAAATATATTGTTTAAATCTTCAATTTTTTTCATATATTTTTTATTTTCAATTAGTAGCTTTTCTTCTTTTTCTTTATAGTCGGAAATCTGTTTTTGCAGATACTCTGGTGATTGTGCATTTTGATTATCTTGCTGAAGCGCAGGATTATCATTTTTAGTTATTAAATTTTTTTCAAGTTCTGATGCATACTCAAGCGATATGCGAAGTAATTTTTTATTATCAAATAATTCTTTTTTTAATTTTCTGTTTGATTCAAATAATTTATCTTCAAGATTTTTTGTGATTATATGTACTTTAATACGGGCAATTAACTCCTGTCTTATGAACGGTTTATTGATATAATCATTTATACCGAGATTATAAAGTTCAGTAATTTCTTCAGGTGTTTTATCTTTTGCTGTAAAGATGATTATTGGAAGATATCGAAACCCTTTTCTCTTTCTGAAAATACTAAGAAATTCTTTCCCGTTCATTTCGGGCATCATTAAGTCCAGCAGGATTAAGTCTATTGAGTCATCAATAATTTTTAGAGCCTCAATTGCACTTAAACAGGTAATTATTTCAAAGCCTTCTATAGAAAGCATTTCAGAAAGAAGCATAAGTATTTGATTGGAATCATCTATAACTAATATTTTTTGCATTTTTAATTCTTCCGGCATAGGGCTATTCCTTTTATCTTATAATCAGTTAAAATTATTGGATAGAGAGCTTTTTGCAAAATTTTCTATATAAACTGAAATAATTATAATATTAAATTTTAATTAATGCAAAAATTACTGATGAATTATATCGTTTTGTACGAATCATATCAGGATGGTAAGTAGAGAGTTAATACTTTATAGAGTTCATCGGTATCTATTGGTTTTGTAATAAAATCATCCATACCTGCCTGAAAACATTTTTCTTTTTCATCTAACAATGCACCGGCGGTTAACGCAATAATCGGGGTTCGTCTTCGTGAATTTGATTTTTCAAATTCACGAATTCTGATTGTAGCTTCAACACCTTCCATGACAGGCATGTGAACATCCATGAGAATGCAATCAAAAATTTGTGATGAAGCATATTGTAGTGCTTCCAGTCCATTTTTTGCTTCAATAATCGTTACTGAACTTAGCATCGATTGAAGCACCCCTTTGATAAGTTCCATATTCAGCAAAACATCCTCAGCAATCAGAATGGTGACAGGTTTGCTTGTTATCAGTTGTTGATGTTCTGTCTTATTTTCATTTGCATCTATTAGTGTATTATCATCTGTTGTATTTTCATAATATAATTGAAGAGTGAAAGTGAAGGTACTTCCTTTTCCCGGAGTGCTTTCGATTTGTATTGAACTACCCATTCGTTGAGCAAGCAGATTAGATATTGCTAAACCAAGACCGGTACCGCCGAATTTACGTGTTGTTGAGCCATCTGCCTGTGCGAATGGTTTAAATAATTTTTCTTTCTCAACATCGCTTATTCCAATACCGGTATCTTTGATACTGAATGTAACTAATACCTGATAATTGTCTAAATATACAATGTTTTCTTTTAATTCAACTTCACCTTCCGGTGTGAATTTGATTGCATTACTCAGAAGATTGATCAATATCTGTTTTATCCGTATCGGATCCCCATATACATAGTGCGGGATTGTTGAGGATGGTGCATAAATAAGTTTGATATTTTTGTTTAGTGATTGATAGGTAACCATATCAATCGTTGAGTTAATGAATTTTTTTAGATTAATTTTTTCAATAGAAAGCTCTAGTTTTCCGGATTCAATCTTGGAAAAATCGAGAATATTATTAATAATATCCAGAAGAAGTTTACCCGATGAGTGAGAATTAAGAACATATTGTTTTTGGATAGAGTCTAATGGCGTTTTTAAAAGTAATTCGGTAAAACCGATTACTCCATTGAGTGGTGTTCTGATTTCATGACTCATATGTGCAAGAAACATGGATTTTGCTTTATTTGCCTCTAATGCTGTATTGTTTGCAATTGCCAATTGTCTGTTGTTTTCAAGAATCTTATCGTAACTTTCTTTGAGTCGCAGTGACATTTCATTTAAAACCTTAGAAAGAAGGCCTATTTCATCGTTTGATTTTAAATCTATCTGATTTCCATAGTGATTATCAGAAATTGTATTAACAAATTTCTCAAGATGTCGAATCGGTTTACTGATTGATTTTGAAATAAAATATGCTATGAGTATCATAACAGATACCTGGATAAAAATGGATAGTATCCATACCCATTTAATATACTGTATGTCCTTTTGAACATCTTTTAATTTTACTTTATAGAGAATTGTCCATGAAAGCAGATTATTGAAAAAGGAATCATCAACTTCGTTACTGAAATAAATATAGGTATCAGTAATATATTGATTTTTTTCTTTTGAAACCATATTTTTATAAAAATCTTCATTAGATACATCTTTTAAGAAAATATATGGTTTCGTTGAATAAATCATTTTTTTTTCTTTTGATAGTATATATGTTTCAAAATCATGTTTTAAATTGGTATTTATTTCTGCTTTTTTTATCAACTCAAGAACTGAAATTTTAGCTTCAAGAACGCCGATACAGGCATTTTTTGTATTATATATTGGAATGAGAATCGGCATAATATGTGTCTTTTCAACATTATCAAAATAGATAGAGCCTATAGTTAATGATTTATTTGTAATGTCCTTATAGTAGGAATCAAAATGTAAACTTCTATCACCTTTTCCGGTTCCTAAGCAGAAGTCTCCTGAAGGCATGAATATATCAATTGATTTTATCAGATTATATCCGTATTTTTTTTTATAAAAAGAAATATAATTACTTTCTATATATTGAGATATCGGTATTGAAATCTCAGTATAATTTTTTCCTGACTCATGCAATGTAATGCATTCAATAATTTCATTTTTCCATGAAATTTTTTCAATCAATTCAATCTGATGAAGAAATTCACGGTTTATTGAAGTAAGTAAATATTCTTTTAATATTGAATACATCTCAATAGCTTTATTGCTATTTATTGAATAGTTAACCCTGTACGAGTAAAAGCCAATGATGATTGAAAGAAGGATAAAAAAGAAATAACCAGATAATAGCTTTGTTCTAATTTTCATACCAATCCCATTTATTCTGAAAAAGAAACAGTTCCCCGGTATACTTTTGCTTTTTTTACCGGAAATAAAATATCACGTTGATTCGGTTTTGCATTTATTTCGCCGAATACTCCCATATATGAAAAACCTTGTGTAAGACTACTTAAAAGAGCCGTTTTTGTATGATCGGTATGCTCAAGAATATTTGCGATAATATTTGTTGTCTCATACGCACCTGCTGAGTAATGATCAAGTTCCTTATTAAAAGTTGCTGTATATGCATTTTTCAATTGAGTTGCATAGATAAAATTTGAATTGTAAATATAAGGAGCTCCGATATATTTGGTTTTTGAAATATAAGACGATTTGTATTCGGGGCTTGCAATATTACTAGCACCGAATAGTGCACCTTGATAATTATTTCGCTCAAGCGTTTCATAAATTTTTTTAATATGCGGATTTAATCCTATTGCAAAGATTCCATCAGTAGATAGTAAATCTTGCACTATATCATCAAAGACAATTGTATTGGTTTCATAGTAATAGAATTTAACTGTGTTGCCTTTTTTCTCAAATGCTTCTTTTAATGGAAGGGATAACGATTTTCCGTACTGATCATTTAATGAAATAATGCCGGGATTTTCTATACCAAGATCATCACAGTGAGATAGTATAGAGGATATTTCATCATCATTATTTGGCGCAAATCTGTAACAATAGGCATTTTTTGAGGTAAAATCTTCAGCTCCGACAGCAAGACCGAGAAGAGGTACCTGACTATTTAATGCCGGTTGTGCAAGCGGGAAAGAAAGATAACTGAATGCTGAGATGTATACAACAGGGGTATAAGCATTTTCTATCTCATCAAATAATTTCACGAGAGTTGAAGTCTCACTTTTATTGTCTTTCACGACAAGCTCAAGGGGACTACCGTCTATACCGCCTTTTTTATTAATTTCCTTAATTGCAAGGGTGATCCCATTTTTTATTGCATTACCAATTTCCTCGCCACTTCCCGATAAAGGAATAATTGCTGCAATAACAATGTTTTTTCTATTACCGTTACATCCTGAGAAAAACAAAGTGATAATTATCAGTAAACCTGAAAAAAATATTCGTAGCATTTTAATACCTCTGAAATAGGTTTGTTCTAAAGTATAGTAAATGGATATGAAAAATACAAGTGCTTTGAAATTTATTTTCATGAATTACCATACAATTTCATGAATAATAATTTGACTTGTGCTACATATAGTGGTATAAGCTATCTTTTAACGCTATATATATGGAGAGTGCAATGCATCGAGTAATTAAAAGAAACGGTAGAAAGGAAGATTTTAATGTATCAAAGATTATTCGGGCAATTGAAAAAGCAATGCTTGAGTCGAAAGAAGGGCTTGATGCTCAACTTTGCAGTTTAATAGCATCACAAGTTGATAAAAGACTTACCGGATCCGATGAAGTCACAATTGAACAAATTCAGGATACTATTGAAGATTTATTAATGGAATGCCCGCGAAAAGAACTTGCAAAAATATACATTTTATATAGATACGAAAGAAGTAAGGCACGGGTTAAGGAAAATAAACCCGGTTATAAACTTCTTGATGATAATTTTATAAGTAAATACAAACATATTGCCAGTCCTTTAAAACAATATGGAAATTTTGTGTATTATAGAACGTATTCCCGATGGCTTGAAGATGAAAATAGAAGGGAATACTGGTATGAAACGGTGAGAAGAGCCGTAGAGTACAACTGTAGTTTAGTGCCGACTTCAAAAGAGGAAGCAGAAAAATTATTTCATAATGTTTTCAGTCTCAAACAGTTTTTATCAGGCAGAACATTCTGGGTTGGAAATACGAAAGTCACTGATAATTATCCCATAGCAAATTACAATTGTGCGTTTGAAATAATCAATAATTTTGAAGCATTTAAAGACCTTTTCTACTTACTGATGGTTGGTGCCGGTGTCGGTGTGCGGATTTTAAAATCGGATGTTGAACAGCTACCGTCACTTCGAACTGATTTTGAAATTATTCATAAATTCTATGCACCTGTCAAAAAAGATGAAAGAGAAGATAACACCGGTATTAAATTCTCACACGGGAATTCTGCTGAGATCATTGTCGGCGACAGTAAAGAAGGGTGGGCAGATTCATTGGAATATTTTTTCCGTCTTATTTATTCAAATGGATATCATAAGGTAAAAACTATTATAATCAATTACAATAATGTTCGTGAAAAAGGTGAGAAGTTAAAAACATTTGGTGGAACTTCAAGCGGTCATGAAAGTATAAAAAATATGTTTACGAAGATAGAAAAAGTGATATTAAAACGAGGTATTGAATCGAATAGCGGTAAAGTTCGTTTACGACCTATTGATTGCCTTGATATCGCAAATATTATTGGTGAGAATGTTGTTGTCGGCGGAGTACGAAGAACAGCAGAAATCGCCTTACTTGATCCCGATGATAAAGAAGCAATTGAAGCTAAAAACAACCTTTATAAAAATATCGATGGTCAATGGATTGTAAATGATGAGTTATTTCACAGACAAATGAGTAATAATTCGATTTATTATACCGAAAAACCTGATCGTGATAAATTACACTGGCAAATTGAACAAATGAGATATTCAGGGGAACCTGCCTGGGTTAATGCCGGTGCCGGAGCAAAAAGAAGACCAAATATGAACGGCGTAAACCCTTGTGCCGAGATTCTTTTGGATGACAAAGGTTTATGTAATCTCACAACAGTTAATGTATTTTCATTTGTAAATTCCGATGGAACTCTCGATAGAGAAGGTTTGCTTGAAGCACAACGATTATCAGCACGAGCCGGATATCGAATGACGACAATCGAACTGGAATTACCGCGATGGAATGCCACGCAAAAACGTGACAGGCTTCTCGGATGTTCACTTACCGGCTGGCAGGATATGATCAATGCAACCGGTTTTTCTAAAGAGCAGGAGAAAGAGCTTTTAAGACAATTACGAACAGTTGCCAAAGAGGAATCAGCAAAATACGCTGCTGTACTTGGCACTACCCAACCGTTACTTGTTACAACAATAAAACCTGAGGGGACACTTTCACAATTACCAACTGTATCTAACGGAGTTCATTTTTCACATTCACCATTTTATATACGAAGAGTACGAATCAATGCCCACGACCCGTTAGTCCGGGTTTGTGAAGAACTCGGGTATCCGATTTTTCCTGAAGTCGGTCAAACAGAATCAAGTTGCACTACAAAAGTTATTGAGTTTCCAATTAAGTCGCCTGTTGGTAAAACAAAATCTGAGGTCAGTGCTTTAGAGCAATTAGAAATTTATAAATTATTCATGGAAGAATATGTTGATCACAATTGTTCAATAACGGTTCATGTTAGAAATAATGAATGGGATGCAGTTGAAGAATGGATATGGAATAATTGGGATGATGTGGTTGCTGTTTCTTTTATATCGCTGGATGACAGTTTCTATAAACTTTTACCGTATGAAACAATTGATGAAAATGAATATAATAAGCGTGTCACTGCAATGAAACCGTTTACACCTCATTTACTGGCAAAGTATGAACAAGCTGAGCTTGCTCTTGATGCAGGTAATGACGGATGTGATAAAGGTGTGTGCCCGATTCGATAGGGAATTGTATTTGATTAGGATTGAACCACAGAACGATGTTGATTGCAAGAATTTTCACGTGGTTCGCAGAGAAGGTTAGTTTATGAAATTGGATATGATAGCATTACAGTTTAATACAGACATTCGATTTCTGTAAACTCACTAACTCTGCGTGAAGCATTTCTATATTGACATATTCAGGGTATCGAAATTTAGAGTTTTTCAATATCACTCATTGAAAGTCCGGTAGCTTTGGCAATAATGTCTACAGTTACACCAAGTTTCTTGAAGTTTTTAGCATCTTCAAGTTTACCTTCTAGCTTACCTTCAAGTTTACCTTCTAACTTACCTTCAAGTTTACCTTCTAACTTACCTTCAAGTTTACCTTCTAACTTACCTTCAAGTTTACCTTCTAACTTACCTTCAAGTTTACCTTTTTCAATGCCTTCCTGCATCGCTTCTTCAAGACCGGTATTGTAATCAAGTTGCCATATCTCGCGACGTAGAGCTTTATCCCGAAGCCTTTCATCATTGTTAAATTTTTTGAAAAGTGAATGAGCCTTTCTGATGTCAGGGTCATTATTAAGTAGTAATGTCATTTTGTCCTCCTCTTTACCTTCATATTTAAAAAAGGTAAGCCATTTATCAAGATGTGCTTCCACAAGTCCCGGTTGAATATATTTTTTCAGTTCTATAAAGTGCATTTCAAGATGATCGGTCAGTGCATATTCAGGATTGTCTTTTTCCATGAGCATAAAGCAACTGTGTATTTTTGCAGTGTCAGGAAACATTTTAAAGTTAACAAGATTAATGCATATCACGGGATGAAGAGTGGTATATGTTTCTTTTTGTTTAATTTGTGTTGCATACAGTCGTGCCCAATAGTACAAAGATCGTTGTGCAAAAGATTTTTCATCCCTCACTTGTATTTCTATGTCGTACAAGCGGTTGTTGTTATCAACAGCCTTGATGTCGAGTACCGTTTCTTTATCAAACCGGTATTTTTTTATGTTCACAGGGTTTTTGACTTTTGCAGAATGAATTGTTTTGAATTTTGAGTCTAAAAGAACGCCATTAATAAATGAAACAAGGAGATCCTCATTTTCTTCATTACCAAGAAGATACAGTATAAAAAGGTCATTGAGTGCCGTAATTGATTTCATAAAGAAAATAATACTGTAAAATGGAGATAAAGGCAAGATTATTTTTCTAATGGCCGGGATATTGAAAGGCTATTTTTAGTGGTTAAGTAATTCTAACTCACCAATTCTGCGTGAAAAACTCTTGAAATATTGTTGATTTTCTAAAATTGCTCTATTGACTCGATTGATTTATATGTCTATACTCTTATTATGAAACGAAGCCTGATTGCTGCTTTAGTAATTGTTTATTCACTGGCAACATTATTTTATTTTTTTTATGTTGAGCGCATTATATATAATGATTATCTCTTGCATGAAGAAGATACAATAGAGGCATATACCAGAAGTATTTCAAATGTTCTCGCCGGACAGATTGATGATGTTATAAGTGATTTTAATTTTTTATCACAAACATATACTTCGGACACCGCAGTTGATATAGTAAATCAGCTTAATCCATTTCTATATGATGTATCATTAACTAATACTGAGCCCGTAGGTGAGGAAGATGTTTTTTTTCTTGGTGAATATAAGAATGCACGAATTTCAGCTTTTTTTAATGGTGAATATACCGGGTTACAATTAACAGCTGATACATCAGTTTCACCCGGGTATACATTTATCAGTGCATTTGTAAAACTGACTGAAACAGCAGGATTTTACAGCAGTCTTACCGATACCGGTAGTTTTGAAAGAGTGGTGCTTGTTACAGATCGTGATGGCAGAATTCTTTACAACTCAAACGGGGTTGCGGACTTTTCAATGATTTCTGATGCTATTAAAAATGCAGTATTATCATACAAAGGTAATATTATTGAAATCTTAATTGCCGGTTCGCCATATTATTTGTCATCGGCATTTGTCAGTCCAGGTGATTTGATTGTAATTGTATATTTACCGAAACATGTTTTAAATCGTCATATACATTCTTTTCTTTTCAAAATAACATCGGCAGTATCTGTTTTTTTTCTGATCTTACTGATTATTTCGATACTATTTGTTATTAGATTTATAAAACCGGTTGAGTTGCTTACAAAACATTTGGAAAGTTTCAGTAAAGACGGGATTGCTTTAAAAATAACCGGAAATTTTAAAGGTAAGAATGCCGAAGCTGTATCTGCATTTAATAAAATGATTGATGAAAGAAGCAGTTTTGAAAAGGAAATACTTGAAGCTGCTGAATATGAACGGACTCGTATTGGTATAGAACTTCATGATGATATAGGGCAAATATTGACCGGGGCAAATTTTTATCTGATGGATATACAGAGTAAGGATCATGTCATTACGAGCCGTGATATTGACGGTTTACATGAACTTATAAACCAGGCACTTCATAAAGTCCGAATAACCGCCCGGGGGCTTTACCCGGTTATTGTTAATGAAAACGGGCTTATCGGGCTTATCGAAAATTTTATTGATGGTTTCGGTATGCATTCGGGAATTGAATTTAATTTTGCCCATGGTGTTTCAGTGCCTGTTCGCGATGAATTTATACTGTTTAATATTTTTAGAATCATTCAGGAAGCTGTAACTAATGCTATTAAACATTCGGAATGTACTTTGATTTCAATACGGCTTGATGCGGATGAGTCTGTCTTGAAAGTATCGATATGTGATAATGGTTTGGGTATCAATAATTTTACAGGTGACGGGATTGGTTTACGGAGTATGAAGTATCGTGCCGGTCTTATGAATGCCATATTTTCAATAAGTGAGAATACACCGGGAACTTGCATTACATTGATTATAAGGAGAAATGAAAATGAGTAAATCTTCTATAGTAATACTGGATGATCACGCGGTTGTCAGACAGGGATTAGCCCGGGTTATTAATAATCAGGAGACAATGACTGTTTCAGCTTCATTTCAGGATGGTCAGGGGCTTTTACATTACCTTCAGACAGAAAAACCTGATTTAGTGATTTCTGACCTTTCATTAAAGGATATTAATGGACTTGAACTGATAAAAACCTTGCATTTTAAATATCCCGAACTTCATATACTGGTTTTGTCAATGCATGATGAAACTATGTATGCTGACAGAGTTCTAAAAGCGGGAGCCCGCGGTTATATCATGAAGGAAAAGGTAACAAAAGAGCTTATTAAAGCAATCAATACGGTATTGAATAATGGTATTTACACAAGTGAGGAATTATCTCAAAAAATGCTGGAAAGTTCGCTAAGGAATAAAATCGTAGAGGATGTTTCAACCGATAAACTACTAACAGACCGTGAACTTGAAGTGCTTGAGTATACAGGTGACGGGTTAACTACAGAGGAAATTGCCGATAAGCTAATGCTTGGTACAAAAACAATTGAAACATACAAAACAAGGATTAAAGAAAAACTCTCACTCAAAAATGTTAATCAGCTTATTAAATATGCGGTGGAATGGCGACTTAAAACAAGACTGTAAGTTAATCCCTTACATATTTTTAGGGGATTTGCTTACATGACATACCGGTTCTGCCTTACATACTTTTGTTTAAGTATGGAGTATATTATTTATATACGATATTTAAGGAGGCCTTTTATGAACAGAAAAACAGTTTTAGTTATGGTGTGTGCAACGAGTCTTATTGTGAGTGTGCCATTCTATGCGAAAGGAAATGGTGACGGTACCGGAATGGGTGGTAGTGGCAGTGGTGATGGAAGCGGACAAATGATGCAAAAAGGAAGTGATAGCGGTTCGCGAAGTGGAACAAGAAGTACAGTGAAAGACGAAAAGAAACAATCAAGAAAACAACTTAGAACACATGCACAGGTTGGTGCTGCTGCTGCTGAGTGTACCGGAACTGCTGAGCAGTTGAGAAAAAGAATAAAAGATGGTACCGGGGTTGGAAAAGAAACAGAAACTACTTTAAGTGATGATGCAGTAAAATCTCAAGTAAAGTCGACATTGAAGAAAACGTCTGATACAGATGCAGCTCTTGGCACAGCTGAAAAAAATAAGGTTGCTAAACAACTTAAGAATACTGCACAAATCAGACAGCAGATTGCTAAAGATCTTGAAGATAAAGAACTTAATGAAGAGCAGAGAATTCAGAAGATGGAAAAAAATATGAGTGAACTTGACAAAGAGTACAGAGCTATGGAGTGGATTCTTAATAATGAGTAATGACGGTTAGTCTATGAATGTCGAAGTAACACCAGACAGAAAAAGATGGTTTTACTTTGACATGTTTTGCAACGGTGTCTATGGTAAATTAAAGCTATCGCAGGGTGCTGATTTTGAGTACAAAATCCACGCACGGTTTATGGTAAATTAAAGCTATCGCTTTAATATTATTGGAGGTTGGTATGTCAACAGGAAAAATATGTATAATTATAATGATTTTTTCAGCGGGTTCTTTGTTTGCTACCGGTGGAAACAATGGTCAGAATGGTGATGGGGCAAGTGGAACAGACCCGATGCAGAAGAAATCCGGTGAAATATCCGGTAATGGAACCCAAACCCGGTTAAGGGATGGCAGTGGCTTAGGAAGTTTGGAACAGCGAAAACAGCAAAATCGTACCGGAAGATTGAGCCCTGGTGTAAAATCAAGCCGGAAATGTATAAATGAAGGTGTTATTCTAACTAAAAAGATTCGTGAACTTTCAGTTACTACCAAGAAACAGGCTGTAACAGAAGATCAGATAATTCAACTTCAAAGTGTTATGAGTGAACTTGAAAATACACATAATGCACTTATAGAAGAACTAAGTGATACGGGTAATACGACATTTTCAAACAAACTAAAAAATATAGCGGAGTTAAAAAGCCAGTTATCAGTATCAATAAATCAGATGAAAATAAACAGTGAAATACCATCAGATAAAGTAACCTGGGAAAAAATGAAGGATATGGAAAAATACTCGGAAGAACTCACTCGCCATTATCGGGCAATTGAGTGGGAATTGCAGTCAGGGGACAATTAGAAACATCACTACCATTATGGAGGACAATTATGCTTAATCACGAAAATGGCATTGAATATAAAAATACAGATGGAAATAAGTCTGTGAATATAAAATGTACAGACATTAAAACGAAACTGATGGTAATTATAACAACGTTACTGATATTGGTAACGGTACTAAATGCCGAAGAAAAAAAATTACCTGTAAAACTTGATTTTTCTGCAGGCCATTTATTCACGTATGGTACTGTGGGTAATCAAACCAATGAAATGTATAGTGCGATTGAAATGGCTTTTAATCTTTCTGTTCCTGTATCATTTTATAAATTTTCATTATTTGCTAATGATTACTTTGAAAGTGATTTTAATGTATTAAATGATTCGCTTAATGACGGAGTTACCGACCCTGCATTGATAGTTCAGAAAATTCTTTTCAACAGAATGACATTCGGTATTGGTAATCGTTTTAGAATAGGCAGAGCAGTAGATATCAGTGCAGATTTTTCGACAGATATAAATATTCTTTTTACCGGGAATACAAGTTTTTCTTTTTATCCGTCATTGGGATTAAAGGGAGATTATGTCAGCGGATTTTACTGGAGTATTCAGGGTGTTTTTACCGGATATTTATCATTAAACCCTGAGTTGTATCAGTTTAACCCGGAGGGAGTTCTTAATGCAGGCTATGAATTTTTCAGAACCTATGGTCCTGTAAACTTTAAATTTGGCCTGGATTCAGTTAATACAATTGCATATTCTATTGATACAAAACTGATAAGTTCAACGATGAAACATGGACTTTACATTCTTTATAAAGGACTTTATGCATATACAGGTTTTGTAAATACTATTGATTATTATCAGACAACCGGTATTTTATATTCAGAAACAGGGGTAAATATATCAATAGATTACTTTTATAAGTTTATTACAGTGTATACGGAATATACCGGTGTGTTAACTTCAAATGAGTTATGGAAGAATACAATCACCGCTGGTTTTAAATTTTCAGTAGGCAGGTAGAATATTCCTTATAAAATAAAAGTTTGAATATAGAGCCTCTTGTAAAATTCAAGAGTACTTGATGAAAAAAAGTGTACTTTTTTTATGCTTACGGCAATACGCAATATAATTGCGTTAGAGGTAGCTTCTTGCAAAAATTCGAGATAAAAAGAGTATTTTTGCAAGAAGTTCTATATAAAAAGTTAATTTCTGGCGATATTGACTTATACTGATTTTATTGTATAATAAATTCGGAGTGCTGTAAAATGTTTCACTCTTTATCGTTAAGAAAATTAATTATATTTCCATTTATAATCATAACTACAGCTACTGTCGTGATTACGTCGTCGCTGATACTTACACAATCGATGAAGTCAATTGCACAGAGTGTCAACGAGCTGACTGCTGAAACAGGGTTTGAAATAGAATCACATATTAATTCAATTCTTAATACCCCTGTACTGGTCAATAATATAAACCTCACTGCAATGAAAAAAGAACTCTATTCCATAGAAAATAGAAAAGAACGTGACAGACATTTTACCGGTCAGCTTTTATTGTTTCCCGATATTATCATGGATTTTTTTGGTACGCCGGAAGGTGCATTTTACGGGGCTCGAAGAACTAATGTACAAAATATTGAAGTCGTGGTTAATGACAGGTCGACTTCTGGAAGCTCGGTGTATTATGCAACCAACGATGACGGTGATCATACGATTCAGACGGCTGTTTTTCCCGATTTTGACTGTCGAACCCGCCCCTGGTATACACTTGCTGAGCAAACAGGAAAACCGGTATTCACCGGTGTTTATAAACACTTTGTATTCAATGATTTAACCATTACCGCTTCATTGCCTTATTACCGGAATGATAAACTCGAAGGCATTTTCGGTTCAGACATTCTATTAGGTTCATTAAACAGAACGTTGAAAGAATTAAACCGTAATACAAAAACCATACTTTTTATTACAGAGAAAGACTCGGGGTATCTTATCGCAAATTCTTTCGGAGCTGATAATTTTCGTATTTCAGCAGATGGTATACAGAGGCTTTATCCAGTGGATATTTTGCCATTAGCAGCTTCAAAAGCATACCGGACACAAAAATTCTCAGGTTTTTTTGAAGGAACGCGGGTTATAACGAGAGAAAATCTTCAATGGAATATACACCTTTTAATACCGAGATCATTTTATTATGACAGAATATACAAAAGTATAATCATAACTGTTATTATATGTCTTATTGTTCTGGCTCTTTCACTAGTATCAGGTTTTATTATCACAAAAGCGATAACAAAACCCATTATAGAACTTGCTTCATATTCAAAAAAAATCGCTGATGGTCAATGGGATATTCCGCCGTCGGGAATAACAGGAACATCTGAAATAGTAAATCTTAGCAGGGCATTTGAAACAATGAAAGAAGCCATCAGGTATAACATTAACAACCTTGAAAGTCTTGTTGAGCAGAAAGCTGCTTTGATTATGGCAGAACGGGAACAACTTGAGTCTCTTTTTGACGGGATTCCTGAACCGATTTTTGTATCTGACAGAAATACGTATGAAATAATTTACAGTAACAAAGCATTCCGGGACGCTTTCGGATTTGAATCATATAAAAAACACTGTTTCAAGGTAGTGCACAATAAAATTAAACCATGTGACTTTTGCACTAATGACATTCTAATGTCATCAAATGCCCCATATTACTGGCAAGGTTATAATGAGCATGTGAAAAAACATTATTATTACATAGAACGTGCAATTAATTGGTATGGACATGAAGAAGCTCGATTTCAACTTGGCATTGATATAACTAAACTGAAAGAAACCGAAGAACAATTAATTAAGAATAAAGCAGAACTTGTTGAACTTAATGCGGTTAAAGACAGGTTTTTTTCGATTATTGCCCACGATTTGAAAAATCCTTTTAATGCAATACTCGGTTTTACTGAACATCTTTTGGCATCATGGTCAGATCATAAATATTCGGAAAATCTTGATTTTATTAAAATAATACATAATTCAGCAGAGAGTGCATATAAACTTCTTGAAAATCTTCTTGAATGGTCGAGAAGTCAGACAGGAAAGATCGCTTTTAAACCGGAATGTTTAAATATATCAGAGGTCGTATCCATATCAAGCGGTGTTTTATGCAGTCAGGCACAACAGAAAAACATTGAGATACGATCCGAAATAAATGACGAACTCACTGTTTATGGTGATAAAAATATGCTTAGCACGGTACTGCGTAATCTGATCAGCAATGCGATAAAATTTACTCATTCCGGTGGTATTGTAACTGTCCGCGGGGTAAAAAATCAAACACATATTACATTGTTCATTACTGATAACGGAATAGGAATTCCGCCGGAGATTCTTGATAAATTATTTAAAATCAACGAAAAAACATCAAGAACAGGAACTGCTGATGAAACAGGAACCGGACTCGGATTGTTACTATGTAAAGATTTTATTGATAAACATAATGGAACAATTCAGGTTGAAAGCGAACCGGGAAAGGGAAGTTCGTTTATAATCACGTTTCCTGTATATAATAATGGTGATGCAAAGTTGCAACTCAAGTAAAAATAATTATTACTTAATCAAATCTTAACATTCAGTTGGTACGATAATCGCAATTTACTATTCAGGAGAAAATCATGAGTAACAAAACGAATGTTTTATTTGTTTGTGTGCATAATTCCGCACGAAGCCAGATGGCGGAAGCTTTTTTGAATTCATTGGGAGCTGATCGTTTTCATGCAGAAAGTGCCGGTCTGGAACCGGGGGCGCTTAATACATATGTTGTTAAGGTAATGAATGACGAGGGTTTTGATATTTCAGAAAATGACACAAAAAGTGTATTTGAACTGCTAAAAAAGAACAAACATTTTGATTTTGTTGTAACAGTATGTGACGAAGCAAATTCTGAACGATGCCCGATATTTCCGGGATCGGCTACCAGAATGCTTTGGAGTTTTCCTGATCCGTCTTCATTTAAAGGAAGCGATGAAGAAATACTTAAAAAAGTATTTGAAGTCAAAGAGCAGATAAAAGCGCGTATAAAACAATTTGTAAAAGAGACAATATAGAGGTATTTAAAATTATAACCATTGTATCGTTAAAATAACAAATACAATGGTTACAAATCAAAAAAACTAAAACAGTTCAACTTTACCTTTCATATCATTCACTGTAAATGTTTTAACCATAAAATTACCGTCTTTAACCCAACCTGAGCCTTTTTTCTCAATTGTTGATGGTATTAAAACCGTGATTTCATTAATAGTGGCATTTGATGTGAATGAAAGTGAAGAATTTGAAAGTGTGTAAGTTGTTTCAATAAAATCACCCTTTTTATATCGCTCAGTAACACCATCATCATCATACGCTGTAAATACTGAATTACCATTTTCTTGCGGGATAATTATTAATGGGTTTTTATACTTTTTAAATGATACCGGGATAATACTGCCTTCTTTAACGAAAACAGGGATTTTCTCAATCGTAACCGGTTCTGTAATTGTTGTGCCACCGGTGTATGGTTTCATCGTTTCAAAATCATACCATGTCCCTTCAGGAAGATACACATCGATTGTACTGTTGAATGCAAGCTCTCCCATAACCGGAGCGACGAGCATAAAATCACCAAACATATACTGTTTATCAATGACATTTTTCGGCACATTTACATAATTCATAAACATCGGCCGCATTATTGGAAGCCCCGCTCTATACGTTTCACCGGCTAACGAATAAATATACGGCAATAACATATATCGATAATCTATATATTTTTTAATAATTGCTGTCGTTTTTTCATCCTTACTCCACGGTTCTCGATCCCCGGTTCCATGTGCTCTGAAAACAGGAGTAAATGCACCAAACTGATACCATCGCGTCATAAGTTCAGGCGAACTGTATTCAGGGACAAATCCGCCGACATCACTGCCCCAGTAACTGAAACCGGAAAGTCCGGCAGATAAACCCAAAGGTATTTGCTGTTTCAAAGCGTTAAAATTAGCCCCGACATCACCTGTCCAGACTGATACATTATATTTACCGCTTCCCGTGTAGCCTGACCGGGATAATATAAAAAGGCGTTTATCGGGAAACTCTTTTTTGACACCGTCATGAATAATTCGTGACCATTCCCGGTTAAAGTAATTATGAAAAAACCGTTCAGGTATTGTGTTAAACAAAGCGTTTCCCGGAACTTTTTCAGGTTCACCAAGATCAGTCCAGAAACCGTCAATACCGGTTTTAATCATAGCACTGTAAATTTCACCGATAGTTTCCTGAACTCCCGGTGAAATCGGATTTATCACCGCTCCATTTGAAGCGCCAAAACACCACCAGTCATGCCATGTCAGCACTTCATTTTTCTCGTTTAACGCAAAAAAACCTTTGCTTTTAAAATTTTCAAAGTTTTTTGAATCATTCGTAAAAAAAGGTTCTGTTATCGTGATAAGTTTTATTCCATTGTCATTGAGATATTTGCTTAAACCAGCCGGATCAGGAAATTTTTCTTTATTCCAGTCAAGATCACCCATTTTGTTAAACCAGTATAAATCAAGAACAATTGCGGAAATTGTAATGTTTTCCTTTTTAAATCGTTCAACAACCTGAACAACTTCATCCTGAGTTTTATAACCATATTTCGACTGAATAAAACCAAAAGCCCATTCAGGAATTAATGACTTCGAATCACCGGTAGTATAAAATGAAGAAACTGCATCTTTATAATCAGTTGCAAGCCGGTAATATGAATCAACCCGGCCGGTATTAGAGCTATATCGAACTTCTTCATCATCCATGGTTTTAGGAAAACGCAAACTGTCAAAACCGGCTGCATTATAATACACGCTATCCATTGCATCCGAAATATAAAACGGAATATACATGTAGGTCTGATCTCCATACGACGGTGTGTGACTGATATTAAATCTTCCGCCTTTCAAATCGGTTGTTTTAGATGATTGCCCCATACCGTAAAATGACGTTGCTTTTGAATAGTCTCTGTATTCTTCAAGTTCTTTCTTATTGAAAACTTCAAATCGTGAACTGTATTTTTCTTCACCGTTAATTAATAATGTATAGCCGTCTTTTAATGGTTTAATTGTGCAATTTCCATACACGTAATTACCATTTCCATCCTTTGTAAATGTACCTTCCACCGGGATTTCAAGTTTTAAATCATCATCATACGAGATGTGACCCGGTAAAAAAGCATTAACCCTAATGTTGTTTTCTTTATGAGCGGTAAGATGGAAAATAATACCTGATCTGGTAAAATAAACATCATCTTTTCCAAGTTTTACATTACTTGAGCATGATGTGAAAACGATAAAAAATAGAAATAACCTTGCAAATTTCATTGTAAATCCTCCATTGTATTTTGTAGTGCCGTATCAATTTCAGTAATAAGATCATCAACATTTTCTATACCAACTGAAAGCCTTATAAATTCATCACTTAATCCGGCTTTTATTCTTTGTTCAGGGTTCATATTTCGATGCGTTGTACTCGCAGGATGTATGACAAGTGTTTTTGTGTCACCAATATTTGTCGTGTGAGACAGTAACTTTACTGAATTAATAAACTTTTTGCACGCTTCATATCCGCCCTTAATTTCAAAACCGATCATTGCTCCATAGTATTTTCGTAAAACTTCACCCGCCGTTGTATGGGATGTGTGATTTTCCATTCCCGGATAACACACTGTTTTAATAGCCGGATGTTTTGAGAGAAAACCGGCAATTTTTTGTGCATTTTCACAATGTCTTTCCATTCGTACATGAAAACTTTCCAAACCGTGAATTAACATGTATGCGTGAAAAGGCGCCATACAACCACCGGTATTCATGAGCACTTTTCCTCTGAGCCTGGTAAGAAATGCTTTTTTACCAAATGTTTCAACAAATGATTTACCGCCCGGTGCTTCTTCATGTAAAAGAGGGTATTTGTCTTTATCGAATGTGAATGTTCCGCAATCGACTACGGCACCACCGACTATTGCTCCGTGTCCTTCCATATATTTTGTGCATGAATGAAGTATGAAGTCAGCCCCGAAGTCTATCGGATTACAGAGAAACGGTGTTGCGATTGTATTATCAACAGCAAGCGGGATAGTAAACTTTTTACATATCGTAGCAATTTTCTTTATATCTGGCACGATCAAAGCAGGGTTTGCCAGGTTTTCAATGAGTATTAGTTTCGTTTCTTTCGTTATTAATTTCTCAAGTGTTTCAGGTTTTTCCGGGTCAAAAAAAACAGTTGTAATACCAAGATTAGGAAGTGTATCATTGAGTAAACCGGAAGTTCCGCCGTAAATATAATTACTTGCAATTATGCAATCACCACTTTTCAAAAAATTCAGTATAAAACCTGTTATTGCTGCCATACCCGAAGCAAAACATACAGCACCTGAACTTTTTTCAAGCAGTGCAATTCTACCCTCAGCTTCTTTAACTGTCGGGTTATCGATTCGCATATAAATATGACCTTCTTCATTGAATGAAAAAAGATCTGCAGCATGATCGACGGAGTCATAGACAAAAGCAGAACTTTGAAAAAGCGGTACTGCACGGGATTTATTAAATTTATACGGATTATAAGTGCCATGAACACAGTTTGTTTCAAAACTATACTTTTCATTCATACAAAAACTCCTTGAAATCGATTTTAATGTTTTGGATGAAAAAAGTCTATTAAAAATACAAAAAAATAATCTCACTTTGAACAGATCTATACATAAAGAAGATTTTCTTTGTCTATTGAAAAGTAAGTTCCGTTGTGATAGTATTGATTTTTTAAAGCCTTTAGTATTTCTTTACTGATAAAATGTGAGTATACCCGCTCTTGGTGTGATTTCTACATAAACCGTAACAAATTTTTAAGTTGTTTGATGTCTTATTTTACATAACATGATAAATATTTATTTCATTTTGAAGAGCCTTTTCTACAAATGAATTGATTGAAATCTTCAGTTTTTTTGCAGTTATAGCAACTTCTTTATGAAGTTCTGGAGATAATCTTAAATTAAATTTTCCGGAATAAGGTTTTTCAGGATTTATACCATCCTTTTCACACCATTCAAGATAATCATTAATTGAATCTTGAAATGCTTTTTCTATTTCTTCTACAGATGTTCCTTGAAATGTGATCACATCCCTTATATTAATAATATCTCCATGAAAAATTTTTGCTTTATCATCAAATTCAACCACACCAATATAACCTTTGTATTCCATCATAATTTTACTCCTGCATTTTCTAAAAAACGACGCATTGAAACTACTGCACCTTTGTCAGTTTCTTTTTGCGGATGGGGTCTATGAAAAACGGCTCTTTCTCCGTTTAATTTTATTCGTACTCTTGACCCATTACCTTCAGATATTTCTGCTCCAAGTGAAACAAGAAGTGACTCTATATCATTCCATGGTATATTCACTTGAATTGGAATTTTAAATATTTCTGTTAAAGTTTTTTCTTGTTTTGAATTCATATAATTAAAATAGTACTGCTTTTTAGTACTATTGTCAAATAGTATTTCTGAATGCAGACTCCCGGAATAAGATATATTTTATTTTTTTAAACCTTTTTCATTCCATATGTATCTAACTATTAAGATATATTAATAAGGCTCTTGCAAAAATCAAGATTACTTGATTTTTGCGTCCGCCATATGCGATATAATCGCATTAGAGGTAGCCTCATGAAAAAATTTGAGATAAAAAGAGTATTTTTGCAAGAGGCTCAATACTAAAATATTTATTTAAAAAAGGAGAAGATACAATTAAATAATAACTTGTTTTACTGATTATTGTACAGTTAGTTAAAAATTGCATGCTTGAGATTGATAAAGACCAAAGAGCCGACTTCTGTGTCGTCAGAGATTTTTGTTATGAGAACTTCACTATTTAATGAAATTAGTTTAGAGACCCCTTTTGGTGTCTTAGTATATAATATTTTGGAGAAAAAAAATGAATAAAAAAATTGTTAAGATAATTGGATTAGTTTCAATATTATTTCTTGAAATTTTAATTAGTTGTAGTACAGAGACGACAACAACATTGACCAACGAAATCACTGAAACTCGTTATGATAAATTAGGGGTAATTACTAGTCAAGTTGTTTCAGAGTATAATGAAGCGAAAATAATTAAAAGATCTATGTATAAATATCCAAATGGAAATAAAAGTCTTGAAGGTTATATTATTTATGAATGGACTGGTAGTACTCCTACAAAAGAGTCAGCATACGATAGTAATAATAATTTAATTTTTTATAATTCATGTGAATTAAATAGTAAGGGTCTAATGGAAAAATATATTCAATATAATCTTAATTATGAACTTACAGTAATATATAATTATGATGGTAATGAAAATGTAGTTAAGGCAACAACATATTCTTCTAATTCTATTCTCAGCTATATAGTTAAAGAATACAATGGTAAATATTTAACAAAAGAAACTTATTATGATAATAAAGATAATAATGGAAATTTTATAACAAATAAGTACACTAAATATGATTATGATAATAGTAATTATAAGATAAAAACTTCAAAATTTACTTTGGATAATATAGCAAAAACAGAACTTTTATCAAGTTATGAAGTTTATGAATATGATATATTAGGTAATTTAATAAAAACTTCATGGTATTCTACGACTTGGGATGGAATTCTTAAACTTTTGTGTTATGAAATTAATAAATATGATAATAACAATAACAAAACAAAATTCGAAATGTATGGAAATGATGGGGTTATTTCCAGTTATGGAGTTATTACCTACAAAAATTAAAATATTTCTATAATATTTTCATGTCTCATTTTAATTAATAAATCAAATTAGAATCATCTAATAATATTCTGCCGTCTTTATATCGTAAACTAATATTATAAGCATACAAAATAGCTTATAATATTAGTGAGGGAAAGCTAACGTCACAACTTGTCCCAGTCAAGCATTTTTGTAACATTTCTACCTAATTTTATGGACTTTTTTCTTTTTTCATAGGAGATAATCCTTCGTTGTAATTTTGCGGTCTTCTACGATTGTATTATAAGAATGCAAAGTCAAATATTCATTTAGCAAGTTCATTCTGATTATTAAAGTAATATTAATTTATCAATTCATTTCTTAATGTATTGAAATCAGTTTACAAAAATAAATTAAATAATGAAATTGCTTTGAAAGGAATTTTTGCAAGAAGCTCTATTGTTTTTTTTTTAGTTTATTGGGTTGCTTGTTGACAGGAATTATAATTTCTCCTATCATTAAATATATGAGAGCAAGCTGGCTGTTCTCATATAGTAAAAGTTCGGCGTTACCGAATTCGAGTTTAAATTCGTTAGCGGAGGAAAATACTATTATCAAAAAAACGATTCAATTTTAGTAATTATGATTGCGGGACTTCTTTTCATGTCGTTACAGAGTGTATATGCCGGGGATGAATACGGTTATATAGGAGATGAGGTGGTAAAAGAAATCTATGAATCTTATGATCAGTTGGAAGTTCTGGGTGATGAATATTTGCCTCTCAGTGTCTGGGAAAATCCGGATTTGGAAAAAGGGTGTCTGAAAGATCTTTCCGCGACTTATAGTGATGAAAAAAACGCACCTGCTAAAATTAAAGTATTGAAGGTATATCTCAACTATCCACAATGGATAAGTTATACGAAAGTGTCATCTGATGCCAATGACGGAGATCAAACTTATAGAAGAACTTTCTGTATCTATATTTTGCAGAAAGATACCGACAAATTTATGATTGTATGGTCAAAACAGGTGTACGAAAATTGCACAAACTATGACCGGAATATACTCAAGCCTATTTCTTACAGTACACTGAGCGTAACAACCCTTTCTTCTGCCGACTGGGAAGATTGGGGAAAAGTAACGGCGTTCAAACTGACCAGGGAGCAGGTTGTAAATTTGGAACTAATTCCCGGAACAGTGACAAAACCGGTGACAAAAACAAACAGAGAAAAGCTGAATGTATCCCTTGAATATACCCCGGGTTATCCCGCGAAAGCTACAATACAGGCAAAAAATAGTACCGGCTATCTCGTGTTGTGGAAAAATGGTGAGTTTTCTTTGCTTGACTAACGTCGAATTTAAAAAGGCTCAGAACAGCCCACCTGCAACGGCGTCATTGAAAGTTGGAGCAAAAGTTTCAGCACAATGGACCAACGGATCCTTTTATCATGGGACAATAGTAAAGATCAAAGGCTCTGCTTATACAATAGAATGGGATGACGGCAGTGATCCAATAGACGTGACTATCAATCAGATTCGATTGAAGTAAGCAATACCGTGTAGGAATACCATTGGCATCGTGAAGAAAACTGTCATGATGCCCATATTTATTATATAGATGCTCTTGCAAAAATTTAAACGATGAAGTCGGGGTAATAATGAAAAAAGTGAATCAGGCTGATAGTATAAAAGTACTATGGTTACTAATAACATCTATTGCAATGTTCAGTTGCACAGATAGCACTACGCAAAAATCTGATACTGTTCCGGTAATTCAGAATAAAGTAACTACCGGCTGGACCTTATTTACACCTTCAGATGATAGCCGTATCATGTATGTCTCAAATGATGGCGATGATTCAACGGCAAAGGTTTATGGATCTACAGATTTTGCTAACCCATTTGAGCCGGGGGTGGTTTATGCGTATGCAACGTATCAGGCAGCATACTTACAATCCCGTGATGGATATCCGGATTGGATTTTATTGCAAAGCGGGGATACGTTTATTATAAATATGTCTATGCGATCAGGAAGAAGTACTAAGGAATATGCCTTAATCGGTTCATACGGTTTTACAGGTTCTATGCCCTTAGTTCATCCTCTGGTTAAAACATCACCGGCTCTCACGATTCCCGGTGCAACTTCATTTTCGGCTGTTTCCGGTATTGATTTTTATGCTGTTTCAAGAAATCCCGCGATTTCCGGGTATAGCATTGATGGTTATACAGGTTTTAGCGGTGTAACCGGGAGAACAATAAGTGATATACTTATTGAAGGGTGTCGATTCAGATTTTTTGCCGGTAACCAGATCCAATCATATAATGAAGGTGTAACTAAAAATATAATAATCAGGCGTACTGTTATTTCTGATAATTATTCAAACGGGGACGGACATTCTCAAGGTTTATATGCCGGTTTTGTAAATGGTATACTGCTTGAAGAAAATATTTTTGATCATAACGGGTGGTATGCCAAATCTCCGGAAACACCGGGAACGGCAACTATGTTTAATCATAATACTTATTTTGAAGACTGCCATAATGTCGTTTTTCTTAATAATATTTTCTCCCGGGGTTCAAGCATGGGTAATAAGTTTACAGCAAATACCGGAGTGGCAAGTTCTACAAATATTACAATTAAAAATAATTTCTATCTTGATGGCGAAATTGGAGTGGGAATCGGTGGAAATGTGGAGCTGGCGTACCGGTTTAATACTATCACCGTTGAAGGTAATGTTTTCACTGAAATCGGTAGATCAAGACCGACAAATAGAACACTTGGATGGGCATTAGATGCAGTCGGGTGGGATAACGGCAGTATAACCGGAAATTACTTTCTGAATTTCAGTAATCCGGACGTTACCAATATTTATGGTATTCGACTTGAGGGCGGAGTTGGAAATGTTCAGATTAACAATAATATCATCAATAATTTAAACCCTCACGGAAAAAGTAACAGAGGATATGCAATGCTTCTGGCTGCTACACAAACTGTTCAATCAAGTGTAATAACCATATCGGGTAATCAATTCCTGGAACCAATGAATGAATTAGTACTTATTAAAATTGATAATGAGAATGACTTTTCAGCAATAACTTTTTTGAATAATAAATACTTTTCCAGTAATGAAAACAGCGCATTTCAAGTTGTTGATAGTATGAAAAATACAGCGTCATGGAGCTCACTTGCCGGTGATAATTCAACATTCTCACAAACCGATTTTCCTGATTCGTCACGAAATGTTGAGACTTATATGCAAAGTATCGGTGCAACTTCAACAATTGATGGTTTTATTGAAGGATGCAGGAATCAAACCCGGTATAATTGGGATTCTAACTATACAGCTCAATCAATTAATTATTGGATAAAATCAGGTTTCTCAAAGTAATTTACTGATAGTTTTACATGAGGTGAAAATATATAACATAAGGATTAACAATGAATTATACATTATTCCTCGATTTAGATGGGGTTCTGGCTGATTTTGAAAACGGAGTTCTGCTCGCAACGGGCAGAGAAACGGGTACTATGAGCGAAAAGGTTATGTGGCCGATACTCGCAAGAACTAAGGGGTTTTACGAGAAATTACACTGGATGAGCGACGGCAAACTTCTTTGGGATTTCTGCAAAAATTATGAACCTATAATAATTACAGGTTTACCGTTAGGCTCCTGGGCAGAACCGCAGAAAAAAGCATGGTGTCATAGAGAGCTTGGAAAAGATGTTGAGGTTATTGCCTGCATGACACGCGAAAAACCTCAGAAGGCATGGGAAGTGACACCTGAAGATCAAATCGCCGTACTTGTTGACGATAGAATTAAAATCAAAGAACAGTGGGAAGCAATGGGTGGCGTTTTTGTATTTCATACGTCGGCAGAATCAAGTATCAGCCAATTAAAAGCACTTGGGTTTTAGTGATTTGAGCTGTAGTTATAATCTACTCACTAATCCCTTTTATACCAGTCAAATTGGACTAAATTTCTTTTTTCCATATCAAACACCAGCCCGAGTTCATACACCGTTTTACTATCATCACCGAGATACTTAGCTGCATAATCCATTTCCTGAATTTGCTTTAATGCTGTATTTTCCGTTTCATTCGATACGCTTTTAGGTACTGCTTTGATTTCCATAACACATATTGTATTACCAAGTTTTATTGTCATGTCAGCCTGACCGTGATTCGTGATGTCTTCAGGTATGACCTCGCAGTTGATTGCGGAGAAAAATGCATAGAGAACCGATGCGTAGTAACCTTCGTACTCATGAAGTTTCGATTTTGTTACATTGCGATAGGGGATACCGGCGAAAAGTCGAATGATGGTTTTTTCTAATGACGAAAAATTCCCTGTTAATACATTCTCATAGATAGATTTTTCATACTTCAATTTATCTACTGTATAATTTGTATATCCGGATATTAAATATTTATTTAATGATCTTTTGACTTCAATATTAGGATAAGACAATTTGAATTGCTGCTCTCCCATGTATGACGTGACTTCCTTTATTGTCAGATATCCTGATTGAAATAGTAAAGTAGCAGGTTCAATTCTATCAATTTCGAATGAACTGAGTATTTCCTCGCCAACTTCAATATCATCAAGATCCGGAAGAAAATAGTTGTTTTTCTGGAATAATTTGATTAAGAATGTTGGAGTCCCTGTTTCAAACCAGTAATTACGGTATGTTTTAGCATTACTGATAAATAACAGAATATCGTATGGGTTGTATACTTTTTCTCCGAGGAAGTTATATCCGTTATACCAGGTTTTCAGTAATTCCCGATCTACCCCTTCAAGATGTTCTTTGAAATATATTTCAAGATCATCTTGGGTGTAACCGCAAATTGTCGAATAATCTTTATGTAATGTAATATCCTCTAAATTGTTAATGCCCGAAAAAATATTCACCTTGCTGAATTTACTAACACCGGTTAAAAAGACAAACTGAATATTTGCATCCTGTTCTTTGATAACCGAGTAAAAATTTTTTAGTCCGTCACGAATATCCATGGCCATCTCAGGGTTTTCGATGTTATCAAGAAGCGGTTTGTCATATTCATCTATTAGTATTACTACTTTGGATGAATATTTCGTAGCTAGAGAAGATATGAGTTCACTCAATATACCGGAAACGGTCTCAGATTCTATGTGAATGGTATGATTTTTTTTAAGTGCATTTAGTTTTTCTTTTAGTTTAACATCAAGTTCGTTTCTATTTCGTACCGTTCCACCTGCAAAATCTATCTTGATTACAGGATATTTTTTATCCCAATTCCAATTATCATAAACGAAAAGTCCTTTAAAAAGTTCTTTATTACCATCAAATATTTCTTTAAGCGTATCAAGGAATAATGATTTGCCAAATCGTCGTGGTCGGGAGAGAAAATATCTTCCGGGGTTTATTATGAGATTGTATGCAATCTTTGTTTTATCGATATAAATCATGTTATTTTCTTTTATCATTTGAAGATTGCTAATGCCGATTGGTAAGTTTTTCATATTAATTACTCCAAAAACACCATGAATTGAAAGGATTTCTGTAAAAGCCTCTTTAAAATATATATTATAAAAGGCTTTATTGCAAGAAACTTTATGAAACCGATTGATTTGAAAAGATTGTTTATCTTACACGTTTATTAGTAGTTGCACCCCATTATTTCACCTTATACCAGTAGTTTTCCGTAGTACCGGCTTTCAGTTTATTATCAGTCTTATCAAGTGCCACAAAAAGCTCATCTTTTTAATGTTGCCCGTTATGGATTGGCGACAAAATTATCAGGAATTCCCCTTTTTCGATTTTGTCTTTTTCGAGTTCTTTTTTAATTGCTGATGGTTTTCCGCGGTACATTTTTTCGTCACTCATCGTTACATTATACGGAAGCATCATTTCCCGATTATTGCAGAATTTTACAAGAAGATCCATAAGGTTAAGTAAGCGATACGGGGTTTCTAATAAAATAATAGTTTCTTCACGTTTTAAAAGTTTTTTTAAGTCAAGTTCTCTCTGCTCTTTTTTTTGGGATATAAAACCTGCGAAATAAAAATCTTTTATTTCAAATTGAGATAATGGTAGTGCGGTAATAATTGAGTTAGCACCGGGCAACGATACGAGATTAATTTTTTTCCGTCTTAAATGTGATAAGAGATGAAAACCCGGGTCTTCAAAAAGTGGTGTTCCGCAGTCAGACACCAGCGCACCGGTTAGTTTTTTTTCAATCATTTCATCAACGATGCTGATTGCTTCAGTTTCACTTTTTCTTTGACATTCAATATATTCTTTAATCGGGATGTTAAGGGCAAGACATAACTGTTTGTATTCTTTACCATGTTCACAGACAACAAAATCAACCGTTTTCAGGATATTGAGTGCACGAATTGTAATGTCTTCAAAATTCCCGATGGGAGTCGCAACAATATAAAAATTCATAAATATTCCTTTAGTTGTAAAATATTTTTATATAATTAATTTTAATAAAATGGTAGAATAAATTATTACAAAACAGGAAATAGTATGGATATAGAAACTCAGATTAAATTTGCTTTAGAAGAAGATTGTAGAGATACCGGTGATGTTACTTCCGATGCAATATTCAGTGATGAATATGCAGAATATAAACTTATAGCAAAAGATAGTGGAATTATCTGCGGGGTAGATGTTTTTAAAAAAGTTTTTGAAATAGTTGATCCGGAAATAAAAGTGCGATTATTATATAAAGATGGTGATGAAATAAAATCATTTGATGTTATTTCAGAAATTACCGGTCCGGTTAAAGGGATTTTAAAAGCTGAAAGAACAGCACTTAATTTCATTTCACATTTAAGTGCTGTTGCGACAAAAACGGCTTTATTTGTTTCAGAATCACATGGCATTAGAATTTTAGATACCCGTAAAACAATACCGGGTCTTCGTGATTTGCAGAAATATGCTGTGAAAACCGGTGGCGGTGAAAATCATCGAATTGGTTTATACGATATGGTAATGATCAAAGATAATCACATCGACGGATGTGGCAGCATAACGAAAGCTGTCGAAAAAGTGAGAAAAAAGTGGGGCGACCGTTACAAAATAGAAGTTGAAACAAGAACTCTTGATGAGGTGAACGAAGCATTGTCATGCAATGTTGATCGTATCATGCTTGATAATATGGATAATGAAACTATGACTAGAGCAGTTTTACTTATTAACAAAAAAGCTGAAGTGGAAGCATCGGGTAATATGACGCTGGAACGCTTAAAAACATTGTCAGGGACAGGAATTGATTTTGTTTCCTTCGGGGAACTTACCCATACAATTAAAGTATTTGATTTTTCTCTTGTAAAACAGTAGGAGAGTAGTAATTTGAAAAAGGTTTTTGATGTAATAATTATTGGAACAGGAATTTCCGGTTTATCTAATGCAATTTATCTTAAAGAAATGGGTATGGATACTCTTGTCATTACCAAAAATGATGAAATTTCAGAAAGTAACACCTATTATGCTCAAGGCGGGATTATTGCTAAGAAAGAAGATGATACTGCTTCTTCACTGTCTAAAGATATTCTCAATGCAGGGTGTTATTACAATAATTTATCGGCTGTGAAACATTTTTCAGAAACCGGCCCGGGGCTGGTGTTTGATTTTTTGATAGATAAAATCGGTGTTAATTTCAGTAAAGATGAAAATAACAAAATTGATTATACCGAAGAGGCTGCACATTCAAATAGAAGAATTGTTCATTATGAAGATCATACCGGTGATAAAATCATTGAAGATCTAATTGCGTATGCTAAGAAAATCGGTGTCTCAATTCTCAATTCACATACGGCAATCGACTTAATTACTAATAATCACCATTCAAAAGACTGTCAGGAATTATATAAAAAACGGGAAGTTATGGGGGTGTATGTTCTTAATAATCTTGAGTCCACTGTTGATACAATACTTGCTAATTATGTTATCATTGCATCAGGCGGGGCGGGGAATCTTTATCAGCATACAACAAATCCTGCTTCGGCTACAGGTGATGGTGTCAGTATGGCATATCGTGCCGGTGCCGATATAATCAATTCCGAATTTATCCAGTTTCATCCGACTTCATTATTTCACCGGGATATAAAACGCTTTTTAATCTCAGAGTCATTGCGTGGTGAAGGTGCAAAACTTATTAATCATAAAGGTGAAGAGTTCATGCAGAATTATTCACATTTAAAAGAGCTGGCTCCAAGAGATGTGGTTGCACGGGCGATGTATGAGGAAATGTCCAAATCAGGTGAAGAATATATGTTTCTTGATATTTCACATAATTATAAAGGTAAGGTTCCTGTTGAAGAACGGTTTTCACATATTTTTAGAACATGTCAGAAAGGTGGTATTGATATACGAACTGAACCTATTCCGGTTGTACCTGCTGCACATTATTTCTGTGGTGGTATCAAAGTTGATTTAAACGGTCGTACATCATTGAAAAATCTATATGCAATAGGCGAAGTTAGCTGTACCGGTTTGCACGGGGCAAATCGTCTTGCTTCCACTTCATTATTAGAAGGTCTGGTATGGGCTCGAAATGCAGCTGAACACATAAAAGGTAATTTTCAGCAAATGAAAGTATCCCGGTTAAATAATATCCCTGATTGGGATTCTCCTGAGTTCAGGGAAGAGTTTGATCCGTTATTAATTAAGCAGGATTTCCAGGCAATCAAATTAACAATGTGGAATTATGCCGGTATTATCAGAACTAAAAAAGGACTTGATAGAGCAAAATCAGATCTTAATTATTATTCACATAGAATTATGAAATTTTATCGGGAAGCGAAATTAAATAAATCAATTATAGAATTAAGAAACGCGATAATCACCGCATCAATTATTGTTGATTCTGCAATGCATAATAGTAAATCGTTAGGGTGTCACTTTGTTAAGTGAAGGGGAGTACCGTGCGTAAAACCGGTTTATTGTTGATAGGTATTCAATGTTTATTGTTACTTTCTTCGTGTAACAAAAAGGTTAATGAAATCTTCTTTATAGAAAACAATAATAGTCCGTATTCGATCCCGGATAGAAAGAGAAATATATATAATGAAAATAAAAAGAAACAATTGGTAACTGAGATTGTAGAACCGCTTGTTACACTTAATCCATTTTCTGCAAGTACACAATCTGATATTTTTGTAAGAAATGCAACAATGGGAGCTTTGGTGTATGTAAGTCACCGGTATGGTGATGTTTACCCTTTTTTATGTGATTATTTTAAGGTATCAGACAATCAGCTCGATTATGATTTTACTATCCCGGGTAATTTAAAATTCTCTGATGGCAGCCCGCTAACTATTGATGATGTTGTAGAAAGTTTTAACCTGTTAAATACAATTTTAAAAGATTCAAATATTTACTTTAGATTTGTTTCCCGTTCTAATAGTGTGACGATAACAAAAATTAATCATGAAACAATCAGGTTGTCACTTAAAAAAATCGATGATAATTTTCTGTTTAACCTTACTCATTATTCCATAGTAAAAAGAGATGAATTACTTTCTTTAACTGATAAAATATCGTTTTATAATACAATTCAATTTACATCAGCAGGCCCGTATGTAATTAAAAATAAGCAGGAAAGTTTTATTGTTTTAGCTCGAAATCATTATTATCACCGGAAAAGTAATTCAGGTAATGTAAGACCATATACCGATGAGATAAAAGTGAATCTTACGAAAAATCGTGATAGTACAGTAGAGTCAATATCTTTTCAGGAGCTTGATTTTATTATGTATAAAAATGTGAATACGACTGGTTTATTATTGAATAATCCCGGGAAAAACTATAGAATTATACGTTGTGATATGAATGATAGTACAATTGAGCCCCAACTTTTGCTTATTACAAACTATGCAATTTCAAATATTTACTATAACCCTGCCTTGTCGGCATGGCCGGATTTGGACACTCTTGAAAACTGCTTAGTTGCAGGTTCATTGAAGAACCTGATTTATAAATGATATTACTAAAAAGGAAGGAATATGGATAAATATATTAATAATTTTACAGAACTTATGAGGTTTTTTCTGTTTTTTTTTATTATTTCTTTTATGTTACTCATAACGTATAGTTTAAGTTTTTATATTTCTGATCTTGTCAGGATATTCAGAAATCCTTTGAAAATTATTTATATAGTTATTTATTCATCAATTGCCGGTTTTTATTTTTCAGCATATATTGTTTATAATGTAAAAAAAGCAAAAGTTCTTTTTTTTATTTCCGGGATATTAACCTTGTTTTATTTACATGAATATCAAAGGAATATTTTCTTTTATTCAATAGATACTTTTTATTCGGTAATTTTCTCGTATATTTATTTGGTTTCCGGCATTATTGGTATAGTTTTAGCAACGATTGCATTGGTAATTCAATTGAAAGGTGGCGGGAATGATTTTTCGTTTTATTATAAAAAGAATAAGAATATAAAAGACTCAGAGTCGTTTATTTAGTTGATACAATGAAGTACTTTGTGATAACATTTCTCTAATCATTGCGATATTTTTTTATTTACTTACTACAGGTGATGGTGTTTTTTCCTTTTGCTTTACTTTGTCGTAAAAGTGCAGTCGCACAGTTATGAGTCTCTTCCTGAGTGGCATGTTTACTAACCATACATGCTCCTGCAGATAATGAGAAATAGAAAATTGAAGAATCATATGCGCTCATCCAGCTTTTTTCAGTAAAAAACCTGATCCTTTCCGATATAAACTCAAGTTCATCAAAGGTAATATTTTCAACAATAACAATAAAAGTTCCGCCATCTATTCTAAATGCTATATCAAATTCACGAATAAGATTTTTAAGATTCTTTGCTACTATTTCGATACATTTAGTACCGAAATCTTTACCGTGTATTGTATTAATAGTATTAAGATCGTCAATATCACACAGTATATACCCATACATAAGTCCGTCAAGATCAATGCTTGTTTTTACTTTGTTATAATACATCTCAAGCATTAGACTATTACCAAGTCCGGTTAAAGTGTCACGTAAATCAATAGATGTTGTGTTGGAATAAAGTGTAATAATATCAAGAGTTTTTGATAAGTCAAAGAATATTTCTGATGCACCGCAAATAGTGTTGTTCTCATCGTACATTGGTGAAATTCTGATTTTTACAGGAACCCGATGGCCATCTTTATGGTGGAGAAATAATTCTGCCTCCCGTAATTTACCATCAGTAAGTGTCTGGTGAAGCGGACATCCACTTATACATATTTCATTATTAAATTTATCAAGATGACGGAGTATGTTGTCAGAACATTGTGAACCGACAACTTCATCACGCTTATATCCGGTTATTGCTTCCGCACGTTTATTCCATGTTGTAATGACCTGGTTTTTATCAACAAAATAAACACCTTCATAGAGATTATCAACCAGATCAAAGTAAAACGTATTTGTCATATTCATAAGACCGCCATTGTGTGTAGGACAACATTTTTTAATTCGGAATAACCGCACCTGTTTTTAAATCAATTACGATGTTATTGTCGTTTGGTGGTAAATCAGTCCACCAGCCATATATTAAATCTTTTTGAGTGAATGTTACGATTTTACTCCATAGAGATAGCCCTGAATATGAAATAATTTCTTCAGGCGGTATTTCGTCACCTTTTAAATGAGCAACATACGCTTTTGCCACAAAGTCACTAATTGTGTCAATATCTTCATTTCTGACTTTAAACTTTTTCAGAGTCTTTGATGCCATGATTTTCGTTCCTTCAGTAACAAAGGTATGTGAGTAATTTTCAAAATCAGGTATTGATTCAAGACTCGATATAATTTCACTTTTAATATTCATTCTCTGTTCGTGTGAAATATTAATAACTCTATACGGTGAAGGGTAGGTAACCGGAGATCCTGTTTCAATATCAAAAATGAAATTTCCATCTGTATATTTTTTTGAAGTGACATCCTGACTATGAAAATGTCCTGTGAAAACAAAATTCATTTTGTAGTAACTGAAAAGTTTTGCGATTTCATTATAATTATTAACGACATATTCACCATAGAATTGCTCATTAGCCGGATAATGTTCAAGAATTCCGTGATGCATCGTGCCGATAACAGCTTTATTCTGTTTTTGAGCCTGTTGTAAAACATTTTCAATCCACTCTAATGTTGAGTGTTTAAATGCACCATCAGTCTCCGGGTGTGAATTTAAATCATTTATACCCCATTGAGTTGAGTCAAGTGCCAACAGCCATAGTCCTGAAACCGGTTCTACAAGATAACTAAGTGATTCTTTATCCCGGTCGATTGCATCATTAAACCCTAAATCTGCATACAAGGTTTGAAACTCATGTTCGTTAATTGTTTTTGTCTGTATTGTTTTGTCATCAATATATTGCACACCATCACCACTTTTAATATCATGATTTCCGGGAATACAAAAAACCTTTATGTTTTTATCACGAAAACGTTGCAGTTTTGCAATCATCGCCTGATGATTGATTAACTCGGAATCTTTTGTGATATCACCGCTAATTATGAGGAATTGTATGTTTTCTTTAAGTATTCGGTCAAACATGGTATCGATAATGATGCCACTTTCAAGCAGTAATTTTCTGTCATTTTCAATGTAGTTTTTAAATGCTGCCCCGTCAATTCCCAATGATTTATCATAGTAATGCAAATCTGTTACAATAGCAAAATTTGCTTCAGGGAAAGGTTGGAATTGTGGTACATCTGAGTTTTCAGACCTGAATTTATATTCATTTGAACATGAAAAAATGATAAAAACGAAAAAAAATACAGCTGAAAATCTCATAATGACCTCAATACGTTATTTTAAATTAGAAATTCTTTTTACAGCTTCAATTACATTTTCTCGCTCACCAAAAGCGGATAACCGGAAATAACCTTCTCCACATTTACCGAACCCTGAACCAGGCGTGCCGACAACTTGTATCTCATTTAAAAGTTTATGGAAAAATTCCCAGCTTGTTAAGTTACCCGGGGTTTTTAACCAGATGTACGGTGAGTTAATTCCACCGGTTGACTCGATTCCCAAAGTTGATAAACCATCTTTGATTATTTTCGCATTTTCAAGGTAATAATCGATTATTGAAGTAATTTCTTTTTTGCCTTCTTTTGTAAAAATTGCACCGGCACCCTTTTGAATTAAATATGCTGTACCATTAAATTTGGTCGTTTGTCTTCTGTTCCATAATTTATTAAGTTCGTACTGATTTCCTGCGTCATCCCATATCATAAGTTCTTTCGGTATGATTGTATAAGAAAGTCTTGTTCCGGTAAAACCGGCAGTTTTTGAAAGGCTTCTAAATTCAACAGCTACTTCTTTAGCCCCTTCAATTTCATAGATTGATTTCGGGATAGAACTGTCTTTTATAAATGCCTCATACGCAGCGTCAAAAAGTATTAATGCTTTATTTTTCTTTGCATATAAAACCCATTTTTCAAGTTCTTCTTTAGTTGCAGTCTGACCGGTAGGGTTATTAGGAAAGCATAAATAAATAAGATCAACTGGTTCTTTTGGCAGATCAGGTCTGAAATCATTTTCTTTGTTACATTCAAGATAGACAAAATTGGTATATCTTCCGTTTACATATTCACCGCTTCTGCCTGCCATTACATTACTGTCCACATATACAGGATAAACAGGATCCGGAATGGCAATTTTAATGTCATTATCAAACAGCTCCTGGAAATTTGCAGTGTCTTCTTTAGCACCGGTTGAAACAAAAATTTCATCTGCACTGATATTGATGTTTCGTGATGTAAAGTCATTTTCAGCAATCATTTCTCTCAGGAAGCTGTACCCTTGTTCCGGCCCGTACCCTTTGAATGTTTCTTTAGCTGACATTTCCTGAATTGCCGATTGTAAGGCTTCAATTACTTTCGGTGTAAGTGGTTTCGTAACATCACCGATTCCTAATCTGATTATTTTTTTATCAGGATTTTGTTTTTGATATTCTGATATTTTTTTTGATATTTCTGAAAATAGATAGTTGCCCGGTAATTTATTATAATTTTTATTTACTTTTATCATTTGATAACTCCTTTTGATATTAATTAAAATAATTAAGTTGATTTGTCAAATAATTTCATATGGAAGAGACTCAAAAAAAATCTATTTAGTAAAGGATATCTCTAAAAACCAATCAGCGTTTTTACATCAAGAAGAACTTCTTTATCAATGTCTGAATTCTGCTCAGCTTCTTCTTTATACTCAATATTTTCAAGTTTATAAGCCTGCTCATAGTTTTTATAATTTTCATAACGGTAGCAAAGCATTTTGAATGTTGTATTTACCATTTCGTTAACATCTTCTTTATTTGAAAAAACACAACAGCCAGTTTCCGGTGACCACATGATATTTAAAGAGTTTTTTGTATTGTCAGTCACAGCTATAGTATTTTCGTCTTCTTCTCTGTATGAAGATACCGTAAATCCGGTTGCTTTTTTGAATAATTTATAAAAATCTTTCAATTGCGTTTTATGTTCATAATCCTGAAAATCAATGTATAACACCTGATTTTTTTCGTGACAAATTATTTTACCCATTTTTTTCCTTTTTTATTTTGAAGAGGCTCACATAATTTCTTTTAAAATTTGATTGCCGGTAAGTGAATTATACCATTATATGTAATAATTACGAAATAAAAATTGATTTTTTATAGGAAAATTGTATAATAGTTAAAATTGGAGTTAAGTATGTATGTACTAGTTGCCGGTGGAGCCGGTTATATTGGAAGTCACATAAGCAAAATGCTTACTAAAAGAGGTTATTCTGTAATTGTTCTTGATAATTTGTCACATGGTTATAAAGAAGCTGTAAAATATGGTGAATTTATAGAAGGTGATATTTCAGATAAAGTGTTAGTTGACTCCATTTTTAAAAAATATTCTATTTCAGCAGTTATGCATTTTTGTGCTTTCATTGAAGTAGGGGAGTCTGTTGTTGATCCTGAAAAATATTATATTAATAATGTAAGTAACACTATTACCCTTATTGAAATGATGAGGAAAAATAATGTTAATAATTTTATTTTTTCTTCAACAGCTGCAACGTATGGTAATCCGGTGAAGATACCAATTGAAGAAGATGATTTAAAACAACCGATTAATCCCTATGGCATGTCGAAGTTAATGATAGAGAATGTTCTTGATGATTACGATAAAGCGTATGGTTTTAAAAGCATTCGATTTCGTTATTTTAATGCTTCAGGTGCTGATCCTGAATGCGAAATCGGTGAGCGTCATCAACCCGAAACTCATTTAATACCATTGATTTTACAAGCAGCATCAGGATCGCGTGATTCTATAAAAATTTATGGAACTGATTATCCGACAGATGATAAAACAGCTGTACGTGATTATGTTCATGTTAATGATTTAGCAGATGCACATATCAGAGGGCTTGAATATTTACTAAAAACAGGAACAACGAACTACTTTAATTTGGGTTCCGGAACAGGGTATTCTGTTAAAGAAGTTATAGATATGGTTAAAAAATGTACCGGTAAAGAATTTAAGGTTATTGAAACCGAAAGAAGAGCAGGTGACCCTCCATTTCTTGTTGCTCAAAGTGAAAAAGCTAAAGAGATATTAGGATGGGGAGTTACATACTCACTAGAAGATATTGTTAAAACAGCGTGGAATTGGCATTTAAGTCAAAGTAAATAGATAGTTAAAAATAAAAAAAAAGGTTTTTATGAAGTCAAAAAGGATTGCTTATTCACTGTGTGGTGAAGGTTTTGGACATTATGGTAGAAGTATCGGTATAATAAAAAGTCTTGCTTTTCGTTTTCCAGATCATTCAATTGATGTGTATTGTTATGATTATACATTTGATATGATGACGCGGGATAAAGATTTACCTGATAATGTTACTGTTAATAAAATACCGGGTTTTCGTTTTAGACATAATAAAAAAAGTAAGGTTGTATTTCTAAGAACGATTTTATTCAGTCGAAAAAATTGGATTACAGGCCTTAAATTACTGTGGATTGAAATTATCAGGTTTATTATACAGCCGGTTGTGAAATTGTTTGATAAGAAAACGACAATCGCTTATGAATGGACAAAAAAATATGTAAAAGACTTTGATCTTGCTATTGTTGATTGGGAACCATTAATTCCAATAATATGTAAGTTAAGAAACAAAAAATATATTTCAATTGATAGTATTCATTTACTGGAGTATGCAGCCTATAGAAAAGAAGGTTTTTCAATAAAAGACTGGTATTATTTGCTTGTCAATAAATTACTCATAAAAGTCTGGTCTCCATTATCAAATATCTCACTTATTACTACAATTTATAATTTTAAAATAAGAAATAAATATGCTTCAAAAATTTATGAAGTAGGTCCGCTTGTCAGAAAGGAAATGGTTGAGATTAAAGATCAGGTCGTATATGAAGATTTTATACTTGTTTATGTCAGGAAAGTTGTAAGAGCTACAATTCTTCCTGTTATTAAAAAATTTACGTCTGAAAAAATTATTGTTTTTACAGAGGATTTGACGGAAATTGAAAGAGAACAGTATTCAGCATCTCATATTCAATTTCATGATGTTGACCCTAAAATATTTGTTGATTATTTAAGAAGAAGTAAGGCAGTTCTTTCTACGTCCGGTTATACTTTAATTTCTGAATCGGTTATTTTGAAAAAACCTTTTTTTGCGATTGTTCTTGGTGGTATATTAGGTTTTGAACAGAAATTAAGTTTATATTCACTTCAAAAATCAGGTTGTGGTGACGGGTGTACCATAAAAGATTTTAATATCGATAAATTGCAGGATTTTTCATCAAAAATAGCACATTTTACTGAAGTACTGCAAAGCAAAGATTTTGTTGATGATACAGAAAGAGTGTGTGATATTATTTCAGAAGTAATTAGTGATATGTCAGTTTTTGATAATTTCGTAAGGATTCTTCAGGAAAGAGACGCTATGCTAAAAGGTTGATATTGTTTCCTATTCCTTCTCTCATTTGAGAGTTTATTGCATTTGATAAACTTAGTGCAATGTTTGTTTTTGCTATGGATGCTTCTGAAATAAATCGATTAATACTGTTTGTCATTGAAAATATTCTATTGTATGTTGCAATCGTAGTTATTGACGGCATTATACTCCTCCTCGGGCAATCTAAAAATCAAAATAATTGATTGTCAGAATTATATTATAGATATGTTTTCGGAATATAATAAAAAACCTTAAGAGTTTCCACCACAGAGGCCCAGAGATCACAGAGAAATTTTTCAAGGTTATGGTTTTTTTCTAAGATTTAATAGAGGAAATACTCTTTATTTTGATGTATTTGCAGTTTTCAATATTTTCTTTAAATTGACAAGGTAAATAATCATACTCATTACAGAAAGGAATACAATTATTGAAAAAAGGATAAGTGATGTAATCCGGGTTATTTTGTCAATTAGTACTGTGTTTATATGATATAACTGCATAATTTGTGATGCGATAATCATAATTAAAATGATCATTGAGAAAATACACTGAGCAAACATTTTAAGTTTACCATAAATACTTGCAGGAAGTGAGCTGCCTTTACTTTTTACAAGAGGACGAATAATTAAATGCATCGATAATTCTCTAATAACGATAATAAATAAGTAAACCGGATTCATAAGTTTGATTATGGTGAACGTAGCAAATACAATCATAAAGAAAATAGAATCAGTTAAAGGATCCAGGTGTTTACCTATGTCAGTAACAATATTTAATTTTCTTGCATAATATCCGTCAAGTCCGTCACTGATTATAGCAAGAAGAAATATAACTAAAGCAATTATTTGAAGGATAAGGTTTCTTTGTAGTTGATTTATATCAGAAATAATAATAAAAAATAATACAAGAAAAGCTATACCGAAGAAAATTCGGGATAATGATAATAAATTAGGTAAATTAAATAATTCTTTTTGTTTCATAGATGTTACTATAACAGATTAAAAAACAAAGTCAAAATAACTTTCAACTATTAACAATATTTTTACTAATTTTTATTGTTTTTTAGTCGAAAATAATAGAATGTTATCTTTCTAAAGTTTTTTTTTATATAATCCGGCAAAGACGGCATAAGTATATTGATTTAGTGGAGTTTAAATAAATGAAAATATTTAATAAACGAGTAATGAAGTTAAAATGGCGACTTTTATTAATAATTTTACCTGTAGCTATTATTCCAATTTCGATTATTATAATCTTTATATATGGAAGAATATTTAATTACCTTGAAAAAGAAAGACGAACTCTTAATGATACCATGGTGTATCAGATTACAAAGAATATTAATAATTCATACGAAAAAACAATTGCTAAAATACCGGGAATTATTACAAAGAGTGAGATTAATGATAATATTTATCTTAATAAATTTAATAGTATGATTCATGAAAAAGAAATTGATGACAGAGTAAATGGTTTAGATTCAAATCGTACAGGGTTACGTGAACTTCTAAATACGCTTGACGTTACCGGTATTATTTATTTAGTCAATAAAAACCTGCCTTCATTGTCTACATTAAGAGATTATAAAGTATGGGTTGGGGGGAGTGTTAATGAGGAGCCTCAGTTTGATCGATTTGTAAATAATGATCCGATTTATACGAAGATGAATGATTATATTACCGTTTCATCGGAGGGGGCAAAAAATTCAAGACCGGTTTTTGGAAAATTAGCCCCAAATACATTTGCTCAGAGTGACAGTTATGTTGCGCTTACCTACCCGGTTGTTAATGTGCCTCAATCAAGTCCTGAACCCGGCAGTAGAGAATATAGTGTATATCTTATGATGTTATTGACAAATATGGGGTCGAGCGGTTATATTGCCGAAAATGTTAAAGATGTATCGAGTATAAATCAGGGAACTGTGTTTGTTCTTGATTATAAGAATGATATTTTATATTGTAATTATTTAAGAAAATATGGTGGTAGAGAACTTGATCCTGAATTTGATACTGATGAGGAATTAGGGGTTTATGCTGAATATATTACCGCTGATGAAGAGATATTACAAAAACCTGAAATCCGGAATGCATTATCTGAAACCTATGAAAAAGAGGATTCTATCTATAATTCGAGTATATTAAGAGTTAAACATGATGAGAATAGTTACCAGACATTTATAATTAATTCAGAAAAAATTAACGGAATGAATTCCGGGGTTAAAATTGTATTTTTATATCCGAGAGAAGTTATTGGTATTACGATTAATCGAATAATAATGCAAATTATGGTTCTTGTTGTTATATTTGTTATCATAATATTTTTTATTTCAGTTCTGGTAAGTAATTCTTTAATTGTTCCAATATCAAGGCTTGATTATGCAACAAATAAAGTAAGTCAGGGGTATCTTGATGTAGAAATAAATACTGAATCAAGAGATGAGATTGGTTCATTATATAAAAATTTCAAAAGGATGATTAAAACAATCAATGAAGTATTATCAAATATTCAAAAATCATCAAACGATTTAATCGGCTTTCAGGTTACTCTTGATAAAGTAATTTCAAATTTTGAGGGCAGTATAAATCTTCAGGCCAGTATGGTTAATGATAGTACAATACAATTTAATATTCTCAATGACTCAATAAAAAATGTTGTTGATAATGTAAAATCTTCATTAAATATAACTAAAAAATCTCAAGTGCAGGTTCAGGAAGCAAATCAGCGTGTTAATGAAATGGTTGATGAAATTAAGGCGATTGCTGATACGAGTAATAAAATCAGTTCGATAACAGAATTAATCAATGGTATTTCAGAACAGACAAGACTTTTGTCACTGAATGCAGCTATTGAAGCAAGCCGTTCGGGTGAGGCCGGAAAAGGTTTTAATGTTGTCGCCTCAGAAATCAGAAAACTTGCTTCTCAATCTAATCAGGCCGCTAATGAAATCGGCGGTCTTATCAAAATGAATGACAAAAAGATTAAGGCCGGCGTTAATAAAACGAAGGAAATCAGTGAGGCTTTACATGAAGTAAATGTAAGTTTTAATTTTCTGACTGAAGCGGTAAATAAGATTTCAACATCAGCGGATGAAGAGTATACGGGAAGTCAAAAAATAATGGAAGTTATATTTGCTATTTCTCAAGAAGCTGAAAATAATATCAAACTTATTAAGGAACTATCCAAAACAAGAGATCAACTCTCAATGGAAGTTAAAAAAATGAGAAATCTTATTTTAGCATTTAAAGTTGAATCAACAGAAAAAGAAATCATTAATGATATCGGGGCTGATTATGGTACAATACAAAAGAAGTTGCTTAAGAAAAAAGCATTGATTGAATCAAAAACTAATAATAAAGAAGCGAAAATGACTGCGTTATTCAGGAAAAAGAATAAAGATTCACAAATTAATAGTGCTGATGATTTAAGGAAGCCGGTAAAATTAAAAAAGAATAATTTTACTTTTAACAATTTAGGCTCGACAAAAAAAGAGGTTAAAGCAAAAGTTCCCGTGCATTTAGATAAAAATAAATTTGAAAAGAAAATAATTGGTAAAATTTTAAATGATAATGATAAAGATATTATCAGATTATCATATATATACGATGAATTTACTGAAAATTATGATCTTAAAAAAGATTTGACTGAAATTGATAAAAGAAAGGTTCAGGAAATTTTAACCGGTATAAAATATAAATAGAAGGTATTTTTTAATATCCTAAAGGTGTTATGCGTATGAAAGTTCTTTTTCTTGGTGAAATTGTAGGGATTCCTGCAGTGAAACAGATACGAAAAAAAATTACTAAAATAATTGAAAAGTATCACATTGATTTTGTTATTGCAAATGGCGATGGTGCTTCAGACGGTTATGGAATACTTGCCGAAACTGCGTCGGAATTATTGGACTGCGGGATTAATGTTGTTACCGGAGGCGATTTAATATTTAACAAAAAGAATATTAAGGACTTTATTGAAATCAATCATACTATATTGCGTCCTGCAAATTTATCAGAGAAGTCTCCCGGTAGAGGTTATGGCGTTTTTGTAACTGATTCCGGTGTTCGAATTGGTGTCATTTCCATTTTGGGAAGAACAAATTTCATTAAAATATTTGCCAATGATCCTTATAAAGCATGCGAAAGTATTGTTGAGCATATAAAACAGGAATGTGATCTGATTATAGTTGATTTTCATGGTGGAACAACAAGTGAAATCCAATCAATGCAATGGCATTTAGCAGGTTCTGTTACTGCTGTATTAGGGACGAATTTAAGAGTTTTAACCGCTGATAATCGCATTTTATATGATCATACCGCTGTAATAACCGGTACCGGATTATGTTCGGCAATTGATAGTGTAGGTGGTTTTGATCCTGAAATTGAAGCAAGAAAAATGATTACCGGTAGATTTTTATATTCAAAAATACTGAAAGAAAATATTTATTTACAAGGTGTAATTATTGAAGCTGACCAGTCAACCGGAAAGGCGTTGTCAATTGATATAATAAATGAATCATTACATTGATTTGTTAAGCTATTAATCAATGTAGAAATAGTTGTAAAATCGTAACAGAATTGAATGATCATCCGGTTTGTAGAGATTGGCTTGAAGTAAAAAAATATCTTTTTTTTGTATTGATCTGTTTTTTTGCGACCAGACATTACGTGATTCTTTTTTTATTTGAGTAATATTTATCATAAGAACAACATCTGATTTTAAATAGTTTGCAATTGCCATTAGATCGTTTTCAGATGGAAATTTGTTAAGTATTTCTTTAATCGACTGGTCTTTTTCGAGTATATCTTTTTGTAATACAATTTTTATTGTATGTTTTTTTGATGAATCAGATATCAATGTTTCAATATTGTTTTTTAAATTTACTTCATTAAAATCAGAAATATTGAGTAAATTGATGTCAAATATCAGTATTTCAATGTTCTTTGGTAAATTCCGGGATAGCTGATTAAATAAATCATCTATGATTTTATTACTGCTATTTATTATAAGTGGCGATTGTTGAGAATATGCGAAAGTAGTTATGAAAAATAAAAAAAAATACAATCGTTTCAATTCAACTCCAAAGAATTATGATATAATCCGTGTATTGTAATAAATAAACAACTATATAACAAGAATAAAATTGTAAATAGTATGGCATTTTTACGGCTTTTGTAAAAAGATTGACTAATATTGATTATGCAGGGATAGAATGGATAATAGAATATTTCATATTGATAGAGATTGTTTTCTTATTTTTGCAGAAGAGTTATCATCAAGAAAAGAACGGTTTTTACGAATCGGGAATACTCATTCAATTGATGAGCTTAATGAGAAATTAACATTTATTGATTTAATCACGCCTGTTTTACCCGGTTCTACTGCAATTGCGTTAGATCAGCTCTCAGGTTTTCATAAATGTATGGGTTTAAAAAAAAATATTGATGATTATATAAATATGCTTATTGCATATAAAAATGATATTTCAAGTATTTCTATTGTTTATGCTGACAGACCTTCTTCTGAGAAAGAGTTATCCGAGAAAGAGTTTATTAATCAAATCAAAAATGATGATATTAAAACAAGACATACTTTTGCTTCATTTTATTCAGATGGCAATATTAAAATATTTAATAAAGAAGGTGTTTTTTTTGATTTGGCAAAAGCTGTTTCTGAATCATATTCAATAAAAAAAGAAATTATTGATATGTACAATGCCAATTTGAAACGGTTTCAATATACTGATAAAACCGGATTTATTATTTCAGGCGGTTCCTTATTTTTATTTGCTGATACTAAATACCATTGTATTACGTCAGCCGGTAATTGGGTTAAAGACGCAACTGTAGTCGGTATAAATCCTTTTGAAATTGATACATTATTAATTACTAATCCGATTGTGCCGGGGTATGGCTGGTTTGAGGTTTTTTATGAAAAATGGAAGGCTGGTAACAGACTCAAAGTCGTTTCACGTTCAAATAATTATACCAATAATTCGCTGGTATATTTTGTTAACCCTTCAAAAAGAACATTTCTATATGAAAGTGAAAAATGTAATATTCAATATCAAAGTAACCGTTTACGAATTCTACTTGGCAATTGTAAACTTATAATCAAAGATGATCAGTTGAATTTTATAAAAGGTTCAATAATTGATTTTGTTATGGCCGTTAATTCACAAAAAGTGAAAAGTCATTTTATAATCGATGATTTTGCTTTCGGTGCATTTTCTGTTTTAACATATAGCCCGGTTTTCCTTGAAAGCCGGCCGGTTGATAACTCAGTGATTAAAAATTCAGCGATTTTTAATACAATACCAAAACATATTGAAGATATAATCAAAAATGATAGTGAGTATGACAGCAGATTTATTATCCCGTTAGAAAATATTGGTTCACTTCAATTATCTGTTATCGGAGAATCTATACGGAGAATTGTTGCTGACGGAAATGGGAAAAGAAAAGACATTTCATTATGTTATAAAAACCTGTTAAAGAACGTAAATGGTTTATATTTCAGGAATAATGGTGTTTCGTTGAATCAATGTATGTATGAGGAAAATCAGTTAATTATTATGAGAGATTCCTTTTTTCTAACAGGTGCCGAAAAATATACAACGATTGACGATGTTTTTACAGATTTTTCTTCCCCAACTGATAGTTTGCACTATGAAGAGACTTTTGAGAAAATCAAAGAGTTTAATATTTCAAAACGGAAGAAAAATTATCAGAATGATATAGAACATATAGAAAATGTTTTACATGCAACACATTTTTATACAAAAGAAATTGAACGGTTAAAACAATTTATTTCTGAACTTGAACTTCTTGATAGACAAATGGAACATCACGGGATACCTTTTGATGCACCGTATTCAACGTTACATACGATAAATCATGAGAAACAAACGTATCAAACTGATGAACCGTCATTAGTTCACGATGGTTTTAATGCAAAAGAATTGTTTGGTGATATAGCAAAAGAGAAAAATACCATTGTATTTAAGGTTATTTCACGAATTTCAGGATTTTTGCTTATTTTGCTCCTTGTTCTTCTTTTACTTTTTGCCGGTATGCGGTATATTCCTTTTTCAAAAATCACTCATGTATTTAAACAATTCGGTACGGTTAAAGATAATATTTCAAATAAGTCGATTAGTAAAATCAAAAAATTGAAACCGGTAAATACTATCGGGAAAAGAAGTATTTACTATAGTTTTTACATGACCTATAAAGACAGGATTGATATTACCAATAAAATAGCAATAGCGAATGGTTATAGAAGGTTGTTGTTTCCTTTTGAAATCAATCATTCATACGGAAAGAGCCCTGACTGGATATATCCGGGAAATGTGCTAGTGATGCCTGATCAGAAAAGAGTTGTTGTAAAAGAAGGCGATGTTTTATGGCGAATCTGTGAAACCTATTTATATGAGCAGATGAATAGGGATGAAAAAATAATTGTTGATACGATTAAAAAAGTTGAAAAAAAAGAACTTGAGGTTGCCGAAGCACGGATTATTTTTATGCAGATTAATAGTAACTCTGACTCCGAGATGTTAAGAGCTTTTTCAGCGTTAATTATGATACAGGATAATCTTTCAGATTGGGTTTATATCGATAATCGTTTTAAAAAATTCTAATACCGAGGTCAACTCGTTTTAAATGAGTTGTGTCTAAATCTATATGTCGTTTACAATATTGTTTTGTACTCGGGCTGTCAGGAAATCCGTTTATCAGGTGTTTTTCAGTTTTTTTGAGTTCATTAATAGCAAATTTTCTTTTTAAACATAATGCAAGAAGAGTTAAAAGCGGAGCGTTTTTACCATTTTTCCGTATTTCATTTGATACAAACTCAATAGTTTTTTCCGTTTTTCCATCATAATATAAAAGTGTATAACTCATCATTCGTAAATACGGGTGAAGTTGAGTTCGTTTTTCGCTTTTTACTGCATATTTTTTAATTGATTCTAAAGACAGTTCGTAACGTGAAAGGTTGACGTAGATGACTGCTTTGTATAATTCCACCCGGTGAAAATCAGGATTGGATTTTTCTATTAACCCGCATATTTTTAAGGCTTTATGGATTTTCTTCCTTTTATAAAATACGATAAGCAATTTATATAATGCCGGTAAATAAAGCGGATTTAATGAGAGTGATTGGGTGAGATGAAAAATGCTTTCTTTTTGGTGACCAAGTAAAAGATGTGCCTGACTGAGTAAAAAAGATGTGGTATGATTTTTCTCTGATTTTGTTAAAATTGCTATTGCTTTGTTAAAGTTTCCTGTTCTGATAAGAAAATATCCGTAATAATATACAATGGTGGAATTATGAGGTTGTTTTTCATAAATTTTACTTAAATAATAAACAGCTTGATTTTTCATTTCTTTTTGAATAAATAAATCAACTAAGGAATTAATCGTATGTGGATCATCACTTATTTTATTATACAGTGTATAATAATAATGTGTTGCAAGGTCTATATCCGGTTGAATATCTTTGTAATAACGACCTGTAGCTTCTAAAAACAGTGTATTTTCACCGAATATTTTCGATAAGTGAGTAAATTGAGCCTCGAAATTTTTAATTTTATTTGAAAATATTGCAGCATAATAATGCAATAACAATGTTTTGTTATCAAAAATTCCATATTCTATAAACTTTTCAGATCGGGCATACGCTTCAGAAATTGTATTGGATTCAATAAGCAATAATAAATAACTATTATTTATTAAAATGTTTTTATCAGTAATTCTATAAATAAGTTGAAATGCTTTTAATGCTTTTTCAGGTTCCCCGATTGAATTACGGGCAATTGCAACAAGATAGAGAAGCATTTCATCGTAATAGTTTTTTTTGTATAATTGTAATAGTATTGGAATTGCTTCTTTGTATTTTTTGTTTCTTATTAATGCATAAGCGAAAATATTTGAAAATTGTTCATTTGAGTGAGAAGTTGTTATCGTATTTGATGACAGTAATTTTTCAAGTTTTTCAGTTTGATCTGTTTTATTATATAAATATGACAATGAAAGCTCTATTACTTCGGTTTTGTAATAATTTTTCAATTTTTCAAAAATATCTATAGCACTGTAATATTTTTTTAATTCAATATAAATTGATCCAATTTGAAACAATGATTGATACATAGCAGGATTAACTTTCAGTGATTTTTCAAACAGTTCAATTGATTCTTCATGTTGTCCGTTTGAAAATAAATTGATACCAATGTTATATAAAACTGCTGAAAAAAGATTGATAAATTGTTTTTTATTTCTTAAATCGCCAGGTGTTTGGTCAAGATGCTGGTTAGCTTTTTTATAGTGACCCAGATGAAAATATGATAACGCAATAAACATATGTGCTGATGGCATAGAATGTGTAATGCGCTCTAATATTTGAATTGATTCTGAATACCTTTTTGTAAATAATAAGGTTCTTCCGTAATAGTAGGATGTTAATTCATGGTCAGTCAGATTGGTATGAGCAATTGTAAAAAAATTATGAGCTATTGAATAATTTTTTTTAATAAAATGAATTCTGCCCAGATAATAATATGCAATCGAAGCGTCCGGGTTTTCCTGTAAGTATTGATTAAAAGCAATAAGAGACTCATCATATAATTTAGAATGAAATAAATTAATTGCATCTTTAATGTTTTTTTTCTTATTTTCTGATTTCATTGGTGACCTTAATAAAATTATCGGAATAATAATTAATAAATTTTAAAAAATGTAGTATAAGTTTATTTGAAGTTTTAAAGTAATTCGGAGAATAGTATGTTTATAAGTGTTGTATATGATGTTGTATCAACAGATTCTAAGAAGAAAATTTCAGATGTTCTGAAGCAATTCGGATTAAAAAAAATAATGGATACTTTGTATGAAAGTTATGATTTTCCTGTCGGAAAACTTGGTAATTTAAAAAAAGATATTTCGAATGAGCTTGATATGGATGATAAACTCAGGATCTATCAGTATCCGCTGGAAAGTAAGTTTAAAGTAAGCTACATTGAGGAAAAAAAATGGAAGCGCCTTTCAGTTGAAATTTAAAAATTGAGGTTATTATGCGTTTTTTAATGTGTTTTTTATTAACTATCGTTTCGTTTACTCTTTATTCAAATGATACTGTATTGTTTTTTGAGGATTTTAATAATCTTGATTCCTGGAAATCAATAAAGTTACCTCTGGCTAAAAATCCTTCACAGTATTCAATTATTACTGATAATGATCAGCATTATTTAAAAGCATACAGTAAAAATGCAGCATCTTCATTGCAGTCACAGGTTGTTTTTAATGTGTATCAATATCCGGTCGTGAAATGGCGTTGGAAGATTGACAGGGTTCTTGATAAGGGTGATGTGACAAAGAAAAATGGTGATGATTATCCGATAAGAATTTATATAAATTTTGTGTATAAAAAAGAAATGAATCATCCTGGTTTTGCTTTTAAGCATAATTTTGTGAAAGCAACGTATGGATTAGAGATTCCGCGGTATAGCCTCAATTATATCATTGAATCAAAAAATCAGAAGAAAGTATTTTATGATAACCCGTTTGACCCTGATGACTCAAAAATTATTATTAAAAGGTCAAGTCAGGAGTCTGTTAGCATCTGGTTTGATGAGTCAATCAATATTGTAGAAGATTTTAAAAAAGCATTCGGTTTTGATCCACCGTTGGAAGCGTATGTTGCCATCATGTGTGATACGGATAATACCGGAGAAGAAGTTTCGGCGTATATCGATTATGTTGGTGTTTACAAAGAATAAATAATTGAATTATTTAGTTTTTAATGATAATACAGAGGTGCTTAATAATCACTGCATTTTTACTTTAAAAAGATTAAGGATAATCAGGTAATGAAGAAAATTTCAATATTGATATTATTTTGTGTTTTTTCCTTTAAAATACATTCTATTGTAGCATATAATAATTATTTTGATCCCGGTCTGGTTGAAAAGAATGGCGTTTTTGACCTTAATAAATACTTATTTGATAACTATATAATGGGTTTTGCAAGTCATGGACTAAGCGGAGCTGACGGTTCAACCGTGTATGATGAAGCCGGTGCAAAACTTCATTTACGATATGCACCTGATGAGTTAAAAGGGTTTTATTTTAATGCAGATTTATATATGAGTAAAATTACTGCCCAGAAACTATCCGGTGATGCAGCTGACTGGTGGGGTGGGAATATGCCTTTTTTCGGAGAAACTTATTTCGGGTTTCAATCAAAAATATTTGATTTTTCATTCGGGTTTCAAAATCTGAAATCGTCAGATACAATATATCATAATGTAATGATAGACAGTTATTCCGGTGCATTTTTTTCGTACAAATCAAATCTTATGATAACTAAGTATTTTGATTTTCAAGTAGCGTATAATTTTATCAGATTTCATCAGGGCCCGTGGTATAATGGTGATGTAAATTATGATTATACCTATATGAATGACCAATGGAAAGAACATAAAGATGACGCAACATATCCGGGGCTTTTTGAGCCTAAATATGGTAAGAGTTTATATTTTCATAAGATTAATATAAGACCTGCACCGTGGATCAGATTTGGTCTTATGGAAACAGTCTTCTTTCTGGGCGAAAATATTAATCCTTATTTTGCCAATCCTGTGTTTTTATATTTTGCAATGGCAATGATTGAACAGTCATTAGCACAAAAATATGGTTCTAATCAGGGCACAAATGCTTCCTCAATTATGCTTGGTTTTGATTTTAATATTGGCTTTGATGGCTGGAGATTGTATGGTGAAATGATTGTTGATGATGCAAATGGTGAATACGTCACTTTTGATCAGCCAAACCATCCCGATAGAGTGGGCTTTGTTATAGGTGGAGAATTGCGGGGGTATTTATTTGATAAATACCTCTCTATACCGCGAAATCTTTCGTTTTTTATCAGTAATTTATTTGTTAATCTTGAGTTTGCCGTGGTTTCACGATATACGTATTCAAGAGATCATATGTTTTATTACGAATATGTGAGAGATGAATATCCATATACTTATTATCCTGCACATTTTAAAGATCAAGTTGATGCAGTAACTGGTAATCTAATTTACCCGGAGTATGTAGAGTATACTGAGGCTCAAAGGAAACGAACAAATCGTGAAGGTAACTTTCTTGGATATATGTATGGTAATAATGCCGATAGTTTTGATATTGCATTCGGCTGGAGAAATGATTTATTTAATGTTGATGATTCAACAGCCGGTTATATAGTTGACCGGTATTATGAAAGTCAGAAAAAGAAGTTTGAACACAACAGGTTATTTAAACTTCAATTTCATTATAGAAGATATCGGCTTGGTGAATATCGTGATGTTTCTGTTCCTTATTATCAGAATCAACATTTTTTATATGATCTTGATCCTTTTACTGATTCAGATAATAATACAATTACAACTGATGATAAAACTAATTTAACAACCGGTTTTGTTGATATAGTTGTTGAACAGGGTGATATTTTTGATATTAATCTGTATGCTGATATTGTAAGGTTTAACAGGTTTGTTCTTGGTGTTGAAGGGAAAGCAGAGTTTAAGTGGGTTACTGCGTATCCAAATTCGAGTTTACAGAAAACTGATTTTGTTGCTAAATTTGATATTGGTTTGATATTAGGTTTTTAATATGAATAATGTGGTGCTGTTAGCCGGTGATTTAACGCTGGATTTAGTGTTAAACGACAATCAATTTGATATCAGAGCCGGTGGTTCGATTTTAAATACATCTTCAGTATTAAAAAAACTTGGCCATGATATTGATATTTATTCGAGAGTGGGCAATGATATTCCCGGTCAGATATTATTGGATTATATGAAAAATAATCAAATTCCCATTAATCATATAGTGACTGATACTCAATTTAGAACATCAGTAGCATTCTGCAAGTTGGACGCAGAGCATATTCCATACTATAATTTTTATAAAGACTCCACACCATTTTTGTTAAAAAATATTTCAATAAATACCAATGTTTCGTTATTTCATTTTGGCTCATCATTTGCATACAATGATTCATCTTTTCCTATAATACAGAAAATAATCAAAGGTTGTAAAAAAATAAATACACCGATTTCGTATGATTTGAATTTGCGTTGTTCATTGCCGGATAGGTTACGAAGAAGAGTGTTATCAAATATACGAAAATCTGATTTTGTAAAGGGGGCAATTGAGGATTATTATTATTTATTTAAAAGAGAGAGTATTCAGGAAATTGTTTCTTTTCTCCGGTCATCAGGTGTTTTAACCGGCATTATTACTAAAGGGGATCAAGGTCTCGTGTTATTTAATTCAAATGAAATTGTTGACATCGGTATACAGAAAAAAGTTCAGAATGTCAGTACTATAGGTTGTGGTGATGCATTTAATGCCGGTGTTATATCAGCTGTTTTAAGACAGGTGAAAGATAAAACAGAAATAAAAAAGATATATCAGGATATAGTTCAAATGAAGATGATAGCAGAATATGCTGTTAGTGTTGTCTTTTCTTATCTGTCAGGGCTTTAAGCAGTGTGCCGATGGTAAGTAAAATCACACCACCAACGAGTCCTTTCCAGCCAAGGAATGTGAAAAAAGAAACAATAATTGCAGACAGTATAACACCAAGAGAAATGTAAATTAACGATTCTTTCAGTTTTAATTTAAGCAGATAGGATAGTAAAGAGCCTGTCCATGCACCTGTAACAGGTAATGGTACTCCAACAAAAAACATAAGACCGAGTTCTTCATATTGCTTGATAGATTCACTTTTCGCCATGGTTATGGAAAAGACTGTATCAATTATGTAGTTGAGAATTTTTACTTTTCTGAACAGTTTTTCAAGATATTTAAGAGCAATGAGAATAAAAAAAACAGGAATTATATTTCCGATAATCGATATCAGTATTACTAAAAAAGGATTTAAATTGAAAAACAATATACCAACGGGTATAGCACCCCTTAATTCGATAATTGGTATCATAGCAGTAATAAAAATGATTAGATATGGATTGATGCCAAGTATATCAAGTTTATAAAAAATTGTATCTTTTAATGAAACTTTGTATGTAGATTTTGCAAGGATTTGTTTTATTTTGCTTACATTATTTTCTGAGATGTTATTATGGACTATGCCGTATTTTGAGTCGGGAGCAGTATTGTAAAATTGCAAAATAAATTCAATTTCTGATGTTGTGAGAGTTGATTGTGATTTTTCATTAAATAATATAGTATTAATAATATGAGGGAGCTCTTCTGAATACGAATTAAATGTCAGGAAAAAGAAAAAGAAAAAGGATAGAATTGTTATTAGATATTTAATCATTATTAACCTCATTTCGTTATTAAATATCATTAATGAAATAATAAATCAAATGAATTTGAAAGTCATTGAATAATATAGTAAAATGTAAACATGTCAGGTAGCGTGGTGGTAAAAATGGAAGTTATAAACGATTTTGAGAGAAAGACTATTTTATATATTGAAGATGAACCATATAACAGATTGTTAGTAAAAAAGATATTAGGTTTACATCAAATTGATGTCCTGGAAGCAGAAGATGGTTTATCTGGTTTAGAGATAGCACAAAGAAGAAAAGTTGATTTAATATTACTGGATATTAATATGGAAGGTATGAACGGGTATGAAATTGCAACCCGTTTGAGATCTATTGAAATGACCAAAGAAACGCCACTTGTTGCGTTAACGGCAAATGTTCTTCAGCGAGCAAGAGACAGGTCACTTATTTCGGGATGTGACGGGTTTATTACAAAACCTATTGATCAGGAGACGTTTATTCCGCTGATCAATGAATATATGAACGGAAGGAAAGATTTTGTTGATTCAAATAAAATTGAACAATTGATGAAAGAAAATAATAAAGAACTTGTTTATCATTTAGAAAAAGAAATCAAAGAGTTAAAACGGGCGAATGATGAATTAAAAGAGTTGGATAAGTTAAAATCTGATTTTATTTCATTGGCATCACATGAGTTAAGAACACCCTTAGTGACAATTGTCGGGTATACCGGTTTATTGTTAAGTAAAAGACTTGGAGACATAGCTCCGAATCATGAGAAAATATTAAAAATTGTTGAACGAAATTCAAAAAGACTTGAAAAAATAGTAAAAGATCTTTTTACATTAAATATGATAGATAAAGATTCTGATTTTCTCGAAAAATCAGAGGTTTCTATTCCCGAACTTGTAACGGATGTTATTGATGATTTACTTCTTGTTTTTGAAGAGAGGGAATTGACTTGCAATTATCATTTTGAGGGGGAGATACCCAAAGTGTTTTGTGATGATAATAAAATAGCTCAGGTTATTGATGCTGTCATGGGGAATGCAATTAAATATACACCAAATGGCGGTACAATTGATATGTATGTGAGATACCCGTCTAATAATATTTTAAGACGATTTGATCTTGATGCAGAAAAGTATGTTGAAATAGTCATAAAAGACTCAGGTATTGGCATTCCGGATAATAAGTTAATCAAAATATTTGACAAATTTGTTGAGCTTGGTGATATTGAAAAACACCATAGTTCAGATGTTGAATTTATGGGTGGGGGAACAGGGTTAGGTCTTTCAATAAGCAAAGCAGTGATTGAAAAACACCATGGTGTTATTTGGGCTGAGAATCGAAGATCATCTCAAGGGGCAAAATTTTATATAATTTTACCGATTAAGTCCGGTTATAATGATTGAATTGGTATAATAATTTTAAAACCATGCTGAGTTTTTATATTTGATTGTATGACATCAAGCTCTGCAGCCCATTTTTTCCCATAGAGGTAATGTATTGTTCCATTGTATTCTTTTATAAGTTTTTCAATAAACATAGGTGCAAGACTTCTTTTCCCTTTAAGTATTTCATCAAAGGAAAAATAATCAGATTCAATGTAAATAGGTGTTGATGTGTCATGGTAATAAAATAAGAGTGCTTTGTCGTTAATAAATAAATCAATGTTAATTTGTCTGTTTGTTACTGATTTCATACCTTTTAAAGAAAATTGAAAGAAATTATCGAGAATTCTGGTAAATATACCTTGGGGTAGTTTTAGTATTGTGTCGTCTTTTAAATTATTATTAATAATAATTTGTTTGTCGTTTATTATGTCGAAATTCTGTTTAATAAATATTTCATATTCTTTTTTGATGAAAACGGATTCAATTGGCATATCAAGTGTATCCATCATAAAATAATCAATATTTGATAAAAGTTGTTCTATATGCATTCCTGATAAAATAATATTTTTTATATATGATCTGACTTCTTCGTTGATCGATTCATCAATTTGTAAAATTGATGAAAAACCGATAATAATATTAAGAGGGTTTCTAATATCATGAATAATCTGAGGTATTGCTTTTCCAAAATATTTTTCTTTTTCTTCTTTGTTCATAAAAACCTTTATTATAATTATTTTCCAACAATGAGATACGTATAAAACTTTATCATATTATATTTATTTTTATCTAAAAGGCAAGCATAAAGCATTAATTTTTATATTTAAATTTTGAATAACATCTAAAGCCATTTTATTTGTAATTTTGTCCCGTGGTTCGCTGTGTGCGGGGGCATCACCTATAATAAAAGCAGTTCTTTTTGCGTCATTATTAAAATTTACTTGACTTAAATTATACATTGCTTCATTGAGTGCTTCTGGAACATCCTGTCCGCCTTCAATTTTTTCGGAATATAATTGATTGAAAATATCATCCATATTATCAGATAGTTCAACAATTTTCGTAATATATTTTTCACCATAATCTCTATAGAAAATAAATCCTATTCTAAAATATTTTACTTTTTTTGAAATCTCAATACAGATTTCAGGAAAAACTTTTTTGAAAGAAGGAAATTCTTCAATCATTGATGAAGTAGTATCAATTAAAAATACAATATCCTGTTTAGGAGCAATGCTGATATTCTCAGGAATTATTTTTTTAAAGAAATCATCGTTATTATCATCAATGTTTTTAATTATTATTTTGCCGGTATTTTTCATATCTTCTAAAAATTTTTTGTTATATCGCGCATCGGTAATAAATAAGTCCAGTGTAATCCATTGATCTTTAAATTGACCTTCATAATTAGCATATTTTTGTTCAAATATTCTTAGATTTATTCTTATTCCCGGTTTTATGTTGATTTCACCTTTTCTGCTCCAGTCATATCCAAATAAAACTTTTTCAGGTAAAAAATATCTAAAAGCCTGTCCTAGTGTTTCGTGTTTTTCCGTCGTTGAGTCAACAAGAAAAAACGCATCATATCGGGTGCTGAGTTCTTTTCCATCAAGTATTCTTTTTTCATCGCTATTGGCTTCAAAGTATTTTTCAGTTCTTAATCCATAATTAGTCTTTTTGCTATCTGCCCATTTTTGCGATTCTGTTAAAAGTATTGACTCGATATCATCTTTTTTTCTGATAAATAATTCGTATCCGCTGTCAGATTTAGTAAATACATAGTCATTCTTATTGATTATGGGATTCCATGCAAAACAATTTACTGAAATAAGAATTAATATGGTACTGTATAAAATTATTATATTTTTCATATTAAAATTGTCGGACAAAAGGAGTTTAAATATAATGAGTAAAAACTATAAACCATTACTTTTTTATGTAATGTTTTTATTCTTAACCATTTTGTTGATTGTAATTTTTAAATTCAATCAATTTTTGCGATGTACATACAGTATACTTGGATTTTTAGGAATATTTTTCTTTTTATTTATTGTATTCATATTTGATCGTCTATTTCGTAACTCAGAACGAAATGAATTAAATAAGCATTTATATGATACGTTGTTAGGGGGCGATCGATCTCTTATATTTAACTTTATTATATCAGTGACAGGTTCATTTTCGGAGGAATTGTTTTTTAGGGTTTTCTTATTTTCATTGTTGCATATAGTTATAGGATTAAATGCTTATGTGACAATTGCGATTATTTCTATTTTATTTGGGGTGATGCATTTTACTCAAGGTAAATTAGTGTTCATTTTGTCGTTATTGTCATCTATTTATTTTTTTTTACTTATGATTATAACAAAAAGTTTTGTATATCCGGCAATAGCTCATACTCTATTAAACTTTATAGAGTTAGAATTGATACGAATTGAGAAAAATAAAAAAAAACCTGCATAATGCAGGTTTTTATTATGTATGTATTACGCTTCTGTTGTAGCGACAGGAGCTTCTGTTGTAGTTCCTGAAATAGAAACAATAACTTCATCAAGGTGTGTTAAAATTTTATATTTTTTATCTAAATTTAAATCTTTAACATGAATGTTTTGATTCAAGTCAAGTTTGGAAATGTCAATATCTAAATGTGTTACAATATCAGCAGGTTTACATTCAACTTCAATTTTACTTAAATGAGTATCGAGAACCCCGCCTTTTTTAACACCTATAGGTGAACCAATAAGGGTAAGAGGTATTGTAACATGAGTGTTTTGACCTTTTTTAAGTTCAAAAAAATCAATATGAATAAATTCATTTCTTAAATAGTTTTTATCATAGTCCTTAATTAAGGTTTCATATGATTTTCCTTCATAAACAAGAGTTATAACTGTTGATTTTGTTAACTTAGGATACATTTTCATAAATGATCTTGAAGTGATTAATATATTAGTATTTTTACCTTGACCATAGATGATTGATGGGATAAAACCATCTCTTCTATATCTTTTTGATGCTTCTTTTTTTAGTAGTTCTCTCTTTGTAGCTTCTAAAACAAATTCTGACATTTAATGTATTCTCCTTAAAAAAAACAAGATTGTATCAATTATATGCACCGGAAAGGTGAAAAAAACTGGGTCGGCAGGATTCGAACCTGCGGAATGACGGGATCAAAACCCGTTGGCTTACCACTTGCCGACGACCCAATAATGTGCGCATTATAGTAGTATTTCTTAATGATGTCAAGAGTGATTAAACAATTAAAATCTGAAAGAAACTGCTTGAATCTTATAACCTTTTCCTTTTAAAATATCAATACTTTTATTTATTTTTTCGTTATTAATTGCAAACCCCATCATTGTTGAGCCGGAACCTGACATTAATACAGCATCGAGTCCGGTTTTGAGCATTTCATTTTTAATATTAAACAATGCAGGGCATTGTTTAAATATTGGGATTTCAAATTTATTGTAAAGAGAATGAATTATTAATGGGATGTTGTTGGATTGAATACCCGTAACCATGTTATTAAACATTTTTTTTGACGAGTAACTTTCGCAGGAGAGTTTCATTTCGTCTAAATATTTATAAGCATCAGAGGTTGGTACTTTTTCATCCGGGATAACAATGATTGCATTTAAATGTGTCATCGGTGTTTTTATTGGTGATAATAGTTCTCCATAACCAAAAACTTTTTGAGTTTTAGACTGAATAAAATAGGGGACATCAGCTCCAATCGTTTTTGCTATTTTAATTAATTCTTTTTTTGAAAATTCATTTTTGTTTTGTTTATTTAGAATTTTTAAAATAGCAGCGGCATTTGATGAACCGCCACCCATTCCGCCACCAATTGGGATTTTTTTATTTATATCAATATGTATTCCTATTTTTGGTCTATTTGAAAAACGATAATAAGCTTGATACGCTTTTGTTAATAAATTATCGACCGGAAGATTATTTTCTTTGTCAGTTACTTCAATGGTTTTAGTCTCATTTATTGAATAGTCTAATGTGTCAAATAAGTCTGTTTCAAGAAATATGCTTTTTATACCATGGTATCCATTTTTATAAACGGATACAACATCAAGAAATATATTTACTTTTGCATAACTTTTATAAATCATTTTTTTTCCTTATTATAAAGGGTGTCCTGTAGATTTTTTTATTTCAATATTTACAACTTTGATATTTAATCCAGTAAAATCATTAATTTTATCTTTAATGACGTTTTGGAGTCGTATAAAGTCTGATGGATTGTTTGACGAGTAATTAGCAGCCACATCAAGATGTATCGCATAATTTTCCGGAGTTTCATCGAGTTTTACTTTTAATACCACTATATCGGTTGAATATTCTGCAACGCAGTGGGTTATCATTTGAACTATAGCTTCTTCCGAAATTGAAATTTTACCTTCAGTTCCAAAGTTTGGTCTGATTATTGTTTTTTCGTAGGTTTTTTGTTTTTTTGTTCTGAATAAACCGCTCGTTTTTTCGTTGTTAAACATATGAAGGGCATGTAAAACTAAATTCGGATATTTTTTTTTAACTTCAATTAAAGGAATCGGTATGACATGTTTTCCTTCTTTTACTCTGCTTTTTCTTGCTGTTTTTATTTCTTCTTCAGTTGCAATGTCTTCAATTTTAATAATTTTAACCGGTGATTTGAGATGAAGTCTCTCCATTATTTTGTAAAACATATTATCACTTGTTGCTAATATTAATATTGAATTGTATCGTTCTTCAATTAACTTTTTTCTTACTTCACGGGCATGTTTTGTTTCAAAAAAAATTGCCCGTTTTACTGCCGTAATATGAAGTTTCTCTTCTTTTGCTGATTTACCTGCTAAGATTTTTTGTCCTTTCAGCAGTAATCCATCATCAATTATAAATTGTATATTATATTTTTCAGCTACAAGGAAAGCTCTAAAACTTTTACCGGTTCCAGGTCCGCCAACAAGACCGTATATTTTTTTAGGTTGTATTGCCCAAATAAGATCTTTGAAAATATTAGCCATTACTTAATACCCCATGCATTATATATATCAAAAAATATTAAAAAAATCTAATTAAATTAGTGTTATTGCAAAACATACACCAGTTTATAGAAAAAAATGAAATTTTATTAGAGCTTCTTGCAAAAATACTCTTTTTTATCTCGAATTTTTTCAAGAAGCTTTTTATAATGCGATTTTATCGCATATGGCGAAAACATAAAAAAAGTACCCTTTTTTTTCATCGAGTACTCTTTATTTTTGTAAAAGCCTCATTACATATAATTTTTTTTCACCATAAATTTGACATATTAATTAAAAATTAGTATTATATCAATATGAAAATATTCAAACGTTTTTTATTGTTAATTATTGTTTCTTTATTTTCCGTCTCATGTGCTGATCCTGAAAGTGAGATTGGTGAAGTGAGTATTTTATCGGTAAAACCAGTCGGAACTCATGATATTCAACCATTAGAAACTTCAGATCAGTTAAATGTAGAAGTTGTTGCAGTACTTGATAAATTAACAGACTCTGCATTAACTACTTCTACGTGGATAATCGAAAAGATTAAATATGATATAGATGATGAATCTCTGAAAACAGAAAGTATTATATCTTCTGAAGACTCTGAAACTGCATATTTTCTTGAAACATCAAAAGATGGTTTAACCGCTTTTATTTCTTTTTATCATCACGGAAGTTACAGAGTAACTTACTCAGTTACTGATTATCAAGTTGTAAAGAATTATTCTATCATTATTAAAAATGGTGAACCGGAATTTCCTCATTTGTTTTTATCATTAAATTTATATGAAAATGAAAAAAATAAAATTCTTGAGTATCGGGGGGCAATCAATTTGGAAGTTTCCGGTGAAAGTGGCGTAAATATAATTAATGATTTGACGGTCGATAGAGTTGGTTCTTCATGGTATGATACAGATATTTCGTTAAATCCATTAAAATCTTTTACTATTCAATCTGGTATTCCAGTTGTATATGATGATAATACTAATGATATACAATTATTATCAATTGATCAAATATTAAAAATATCAGATGAATCAGGCGAGTTGACAGAAATTAAAAGTCAGATTGATGTTACCGGTAATAAACTTACAATTGATTTAATTGATAAAAAATCATTTATTTTGTCTGATGTTTATACTGTTTTGCATTATTGGATAAAAGGGGAGAAAGATGATGAGTATAAGTTTCTTACTAAAACAATTAAAGGTGATGAATATCCTGTTTTTGAAGAAATAGAAGATGATGGAGTACATTCTGCAAAGCTCTTTATCGGAAATATTGGTGTCTTTTACAGTAATACCAGGACATTTACTTATTTTAGTGTTGAAGGTTTAAGAAATTCATTTGTTGATATAAAAAATATCAGACCATTTCCAAGTTTACCTTTTGGATATCTGGTAGGTAAATTAGGTGACTCGGGAATCCCTTTTCCAATTGGTGCTTCTTATGAATTTATTGAAAAAACAAGTGAACCCGTTTATTATTATGATGGTGAGGAATTTGTTTTAAATAAATAATAATTTCAAAAAAAATTATAGAAAGCTTCTTGCAAAAATATTCTATATTATCTCGAATTTTTGCAAGAAGCTTTATATTTAAAATGGTAAGTATACTGATATTAGATTTTAGAGCTTTTCATTTTATTTCCATTTTTTGATAGTTTGTTTAAAATTGTTGAATCATAACGCAGGATTTTATCTTTTCGTATTGTATTTTGGTTGATTGTTTCTTCTATAATAGTCGTTATTAAATCTTTGAATTGCAGATTATTATATTCCCATAGATAAAAACTAAATGAACCGGGAATTGTGTTAACTTCATTAACAAATATGTGTTCTTTATTTTGATCTAATAAAAAATCTACTCTTATAACACCATTACAGTCCATTGTTTTATAAATTAGTTTCGTATATTCTGAAATATGTTTTTTTATCTCATCTGATACTTCAGCAGGGATTTTTCTTCCCATGCTACTCATACCTTTGGTTTTTCCATTTGAATTAATATATTTATCTTCAAATGATAAAAATGTATCCCATCGAACCGGTTCTTCAAGTACCGAGGTTAATACTTCTTTATTTTTCATAATTGCAGAGCAATTGATTTCTACAGAAGGGCTTATTCCTTTTTCTATAATAATTCTATAATCGTATTGACTTGCAATAGTAACTGCATTTATAAGCTCATTTTCATTATTCGCCATTGAAATCCCAATTGAAGAGCCAAGATTAGCCGGTTTAACAAAAACAGGATAATCAAGGGTGTAATGCACTTTTTTTATCATTTCGGTCTTGTTTGATAGCCAATCATCTTTAGTAAACCAAATATATGGTAGAATAGGTAAGTTTATGCCTTGGAAAATACTTTTCATGACTATTTTATCCATGCCCGCTGCAGAACCAACAACTCCACTTGACGTGTAGGGTATGTCCAGAAAATCAAATATCCCTTGTAATCTTCCATCTTCTCCAAAATTACCATGACATGCGACAACTATAGCATCAAATTTATTTAATATATTTTTTTTATTTTTTCGATCTAAATCAGGGGTGAATTTTTTTCCATATTTTTTTTTCCAGTCTTTATAAATAGAGATGTCCCGTAATTTATCGCCGTAAAACCAATCTCCATCTTTGTCTATATACAATGGGGATGCTTTATAAAGATTTGTATCCATATTATCCAGGATTTGTTGCCCTGTAATAATTGAAACCTCATGTTCTACTGACATACCACCGTAAATTACTGCAATATTTTTCATATAATCCCCTTTTTTAAAGACATTACTGTCTAACTTATTTTATTAAAAAAATCAATAGAACCCATGATTTTTTTAGTTTCATTTTTTCTATATTGGTGTTTAATCATCATATTATAGCTTTCTACTGATTAAGTCTGTTCAAATATTTGCTTTTATTGTATTGATATACTATGAGGTTTTTATGGTATATAAAAAGTTTTTTAAATTGAGAGCGTTACCGGGGGGCGTTTTATTTTTTATTTTTTTCGCTACAACATTATATCGGGTAAATACAATAGATCAGCAATTACTTGCTGATCAGGTACAGGTTTTACTCATTCAAAGTTACGGGAGACTATCAAATCTTTCCCCGATTGAAAAAATTGTAATAGAAATGGGGCGTGCAACTTTTGTTGATAATGTTAGAATCTGGAGACTATATTATAATGACATTTCATTAATTCCGATAAAACTTCATCCGCAGATTAAAAAAGTGTCAAATATTATTCATAAATATGGTGATGAAAGTGAAGCGTTTTTATTTGATGTTTATTTAAAAGAACTGACATTTTTAGGGTATAGAAATATAGATTATTATTACCAGGCATTACTTGCAATGGATTCTTTAAAGGATACAAATATTAGTCTTGAGGATATTGAATATGCAGTCTCATCACCACAGTTTTATAAGAAGAAAATCGAATTATTTGAAAGAGAGGCTGTATTAAAAAAAGAGATAAGGCTAATTATGAATTCTGAAAAACTTAAAAGACGATTAGGAATTTATATTTTCTTTTATGATTTTTTGAATAAAATAAGAGATAAAATTATAGCGAGTGATCTTGAATATTCTCATAAACGATTAATGAAAAAATAAACTAAAGTGAGGCTCTTGCAAAAATCATAATTACATTATTTTTCCTCCCGCTGATACGCAATAAAATTGCGTTAAGCAGTGTTTCGGGGTACCGAAAACTGTACCTGGTCGTAACGAGTACATTACTGCTCGGGCATGCAACCTGAGTAGCCTCATTCAAAAATTCGAGATTTAAAGAGTGTTTTTGAATGAAGCTCAAGTTTTTATTAATTAGTAAGCATTTTATTTTTGATTTTCTTCAACAATTCTTTAACTTCAACATCATGTTCATATTCAGCTCCGAAATGAAGCCCGATTTTTATATTACCGGTAATATTATCTGTTTCCTGCCATCTGACTAAAACCGGGAATTGTTTAATAACGGTGTTTTTTCCATTTTCATTTTTCTTTACAAATCTGATTTTCAGTTTATTTAACTCCGCTGATGATATTTCAAATTGAAGAGGAATCATTACATGAATACCAATACCACCTATAGCTATATCAATGAAATCAGCTGATAGCCATTTATCATCATCTTTAGAGATTTGAATTTCAACATCACCGGCTTTTGTTTTTTTATGATGTAAAGTATTATCATCTGGTTCGAAAATTTCATTTAAATCCGGTAATTCATCAAGCATATAATCTCCAGGTAATTAATTATTTCGATTTATATTTTGTACTGATTATTTCAATCATTTTTTTTAGTATCGGATCATTTTGTGATTTAATCGAGCAGTCCTTCAATATATCACTTCTTTCTTTTAAAAAATACCGGTAAAGATTGGCGGAGCTTTTTTCAGAAGATATTTTTACGACTGAGCGCATTTCATCTCTTGTTAAAAATTTTCTTGAATTCCGCATGATAAAAATGAAGTTACTTTTATCTTTTTCTGCTTCAATAACAAAATCATCAGCAGATTTTATAGAAACTTTTGTTTCAGTTCTTTTAGTTTTTGATGTAACTGCACTATTATTTGCTTTTTCAACTTCTGCGTTATATTTTATAATATTGGCTTGTTCTATTAAAAAAAGAAGCCCTTCGGTGTTGATTGTTTTTGTTAGTGCTGATAGTTGCTTTCTTAGTTTTCCGTTTTCTGAGAGTTCCCGCATAGTGTTACTCCAATATAATTTAAAGTTCAAAAGACTTAAATATTTGCCCGATATCAATCGTCCCGATATATCCGATTTCATCGTATTTATTTTTTAGTTTCAAATAAGCATCTTTAAATTCTTTAGTAATGCTGCCATTTTTTATTGCAGTATATGCTTCAATGTATGCTGAAAGTTCATCTGCTGACTTTATGAGCTTACCATCTCTTGGGTCATAAAAGTCCGCATTGTATTTTTCATTAATTTCTGTTGAAGTCGTATCAATAAAAACCCCATTTACCACAGCGTAATCAGAGAATTCGGATTCTGTGAATCTTTTAATTTCTTCTTTGATATTATCCGGTAGGAGTGGATATACAATTTCATTCATTTGTTCAGACTCACATTCTCTAATGATATCAGAAAGACCTGCAATAGAATTTTTCACTGGTGTAATAATATCTCTAGTCAGAACCTCGGGTAAATCATGAAATAAACCTGTAAATGTATTGTTATAGCATCTTTTTGTAGACCCGTTTTGAAGCATTGTAAAAATATAACTTGTTAGTGAAACAAATAAAGAGTGACCGAGAACGGATGTTTTTGGGAATCGTAATAGATTTGCCCATCGTGTTTGATATCGCAGTTGACCGCATAAATCAATAAAATCTCTATATGATTTATAGAGTGCTATTAATTTAACACTTTCTAAATCGTAATAGTTTTCCATTCTTGAATCAAACCATTTTCCAATGTAATGTATATCATATCCGTCAGGATTTGCTTTTTCAATTATGTTAAATTCCCATTTTGATGCATATATATGGGCAGCCCCAATTATTCGTTTGATTGTAGTATTATCATCAAGATTAAAATATGCATTATATCGATTGCAAAAATCAGTGCCGAGTGGTTCAATAATTGGTTTAATCTGCAATGTTGACCAGTCATTGAGTTCTTTTGCTTTTCCATGATCTTTTTTTATTTTATCAAGTATTGTTGGTTTTATATCAGTCATAATCAGTCGTTGTAAAAATTCAAAGAAGAACCCTTCAATGAGTCCGGTCCAGTCAATTGATGTCGTTTTTTCTTCTAATTTTCCAAGTAGATAAGCTATCATAAATTTATGAGCTTGTTTATCAAGCTCAATAAATTGTATCGGACGAAGTTTGTCATTCCATCTTTGCATATACGCCGCATCAAAAATTTTCAGCAGGAAATCCTTTAATATTAACATTTTTTTTCTCTTTTATTAAAGTATTTTTTGATAACCCGGTTTCTTATGTTAATTAGATATAAAGTTACGAATATAATAACAATTTGAAGAATTACCTCAAGAAGCAGGAAAATATAGAAGTTGATAATAAACGATAATCGGTAAAAAATAGCCTCAATTATAATAATCGTAAAAAGATACAGTACCGGAAGTATGTTTAACGTTATAATGTGTGACAATGCAAGTAGCAGGCTATTGTATTTTTCACTCAGTTTTATCATTCCTCTGCTTAAAAGAAATAAACTATAAAGAACTATTAAACCTATAACTATTTTATTGTAGAGCATCGGGTTTATATCTGATATTTTGTAAACCGGATAAATGATTAACACAGATACTGCTATAAACAATAAAAAGATAACAATTATTATTTTGAATACATAGGAAAGAGTTTTTAAAGAACTCATCGTAACCTCTACATTTTACTTATTGCTGAGTCTTTTAGAAAAGACTTTACTTAATGATATATATTTAATTGTTATGTGTCAACTGTTTATAGTAATTCAACTTGATTTTAATTCTTATTTTATGTATTATTTTTTCATCTTTTCTTACTATGGCCCGATTATGAAGAAATTTTTTATGTCGTTATATATTTTTATTCTTGCGTTTATATTGTATCAATTAATTCTGGGGAAAAATGGTCTATTAGAGGGGTATCGATTGACTAAAGAGGCACAGGCGCTTGACAAGTATATATCGTATCTCAAGATCGATAATGCAAAACTAAAAAATAATGTTGAATTTTTAAGGAAAAATCCCGGAGACAGGGAAGAGTTGGCTAATAAAATGGGTTTCTTTAAAGACCCGGTAACGCAATATCGTATTGTTAAAGAAGATGATAAGCCGGTTTTTAATATTTCACAAAGTGATAGTTATTTATCTGATTTTGTCGAAGCAAATATTAAAATTGAAACCATTAATAAAATTAGAATTTATATAAATATTGGTTTTTATACTATCGTGTCACTTTTTATTTTATTAATTGTCTTTGGTGGTAGTCGAGAATGAAAATTTTAATATACATATTGGTTTTATTTTCTTTTTCAAATTTTTTTTCTCCATTAAAAAAATATACAAAAACAGAAATGGTTATGGGGACGGTTTTGTCTGTAACTGCATTTCATACTCAAGGTGGCGAAAAACTACTTAATGAGTTATTTCAGTTGGCAGAATCGTATGAGCAGCTTTTTTCATCCCGAAGAGAAGACGGTGTAATTTTTGGTATCAACAAAAATAGCTCAGGTATACTAAAAGATGATAAAATCAGTGATTTAATTAATCAGTCCCTTTATTATGCAGTTTTAACCGATGGTGCATTTGACCCGGGGTTATATCGCGTTATTTCTTTGTGGGATATAGAAAGCAAGCAAATTATACCAAAGATTGAAGATATTGCTTTTGCAATGAAAGAGTCCGGTTATAAAAATGTAATTGTAAACGGAGAGCATTTGCAATTATTGCATAATGCGGGGCTTGATCTTGGTGCTATTGCAAAAGGTCGTATTATTGGACTTCTTGCTGATTTTCTTAAGGAGAAAGGTTGTTATGACTTTTTAATTAATGCTGGTGGTGATTTAATTGCCTCGGGTTTATACGACAAAAAACGGGAATGGAATATTGCAATAGCCGACCCGTATAATAAAAATGAAACAATAGGTTTTATTAAGCTCTCCGATAAATCCATTGTTACCTCGGGTGATTATGAACGGTATTTTATCGGAGATGACGGTAAAAGATATCACCATATTATTGATCCTGTTACCGGGTATCCTGTTGATAATGGTTTAAATTCTGTAACAGTAATTTCAGATAACCCTACAGAAGCAGATGCTTTGTCCACTGCCTTTTTTGTTATGGGGATTGACAGGGCATTGAAGTTGGCTGAAAAACTAACCGGTGTTGAAGCTGTTTTTATTAAAAAAGATGAACATGATGAAATACAGATTATCACAACTCAAGGAATAATTATGAAACCTCAAACCGGAAATGGATTTGAGTTTGGTATTAAATGAAAAAACGAGTGACAGAAATTAATCCGCACTCGTTTTTTTCAAAAATTCTCTCATTACAATTAAAATACTGTATAAAAACTCACTCTACATTCAATACCAAAGTTAATAATTGAAGATGTTTCAACAGCGATAATATATCGATGATCTACACATAATTCCGCACTTATTCTACCGCCAACTACTAAAGATACGTTATCATCAAAAAGTAATTTTTCTATACCGACAAAGATTCCCGGACCTGTATAAAATTTTTGTATTTTAAATATTGATACATTTTGATAGTATTCTGTGTATTCTCCAGGTCTGAAACTTGCACCTGCTTCAAATAATATTTTTAGTTCATTTATAGAAGGTGTTTTTGCCATAAAATTTAATAGTGCATTAAATGATAAAAAACTTCTACTTACGTCAGTAACCGGTATTTCTATGCCATAAGCTTTATATGCTACCGTCGGACCGCCGACTACACCAAAACCAACTAATATTGAACCACCGATTGACCATTCATTATCTAATGCATAAGCAACAGTAACCGGTACTTCAACATTGATTCCAAAACCAACAGACGTTTCGTTTGTTTCGGTATTAACAATTGTTTTAACATTAACGCCCATAATTGAGGGAATTAAATGAAGTCTTGCTGCTCCGCCTACTGAAAATTGAATTTCAGCAAACATAAAAACCGGTAAAAGTAATAAAATAAAAATAATTTTTCTCATTTTTTCTCCCTTGTAAAAATAGTAATATTTGTAAAAATAATTATTTAAATACCGTAAATTGTCAATTTCATTTACTTGGTTTTTTTTGTTTTTAATGTTAATTTAAGATTGGCCGTTACAAGGAAATTGTATTTGTAAGGGGTGTAGTGGTATTATTATTTCAAAATAATTTCAAAAATATATAAAAAATGATATTTTTGTTGTTTTTATATAATAAACAGTTATACTATAATTTATAGCTATTTTATTTTTTATGTTAAAAGTACACCTATGTTTCTATTATAAAAGTAATTATTCTTTATTCAAGGAAAAGACAATATCAGTGATATTGATTAATTAAATTTATGAGAAGTATAGGGGGAAAAAATGAGAAGCAGTTTATATCTGCCGGTTATTTTTTTTATTTTAGGGGTTATTTTTTTAACCGGATGTACAAGTAACGGGAACGATGAGAACAAAGAAGAAAATGTTTTTACATATATAGACCCGGAAATTGAAATTGAAAATGATGTAACGGCTGATAGTGTCAGAGCGGAATTCTGGGGGTTACCGGCAATACAGTTTAAAGGATTTCAACCTCAATATCATATAAAAGCATCGACAAATAATGGTGAGTTGGAAAATAGAACATGGAATGACAGTTCAAATAACATCTTTGAATATGGTCAGATTCTATTCAATACATCACATTATAAACAATCACTAATAACTGATGTGACGACTGATCAGTCGGGTAAGAAATCAGTAACAGTTAATGAAAAAGTTCTTTTTGCTGAAGAATACAAATTATTTAAACGAACTTCACCACCGCCTCTTATTATTGATAAAAAAGCATATACAGAAATAAAAACAATTCTTACGCTCGTTAATTTAGATTTACTGCCTGATTTTGAAAAATCATACATTTTGGATGCATCAAATGATGTGTATACCATAACAGAAGCTGTTTCAAACGATAGAATAAAAACCATTCTTGAAACAGGTGGTTTTATTGATAAAGAAATTGATCATGTTGTATACGACACGACAAATGATACGGTAATTATTCAATTAGATCATGAAGTAACCGGAGGCTTGTCTCTTGTTGATGGAGATAAAATTGCAGTAATTGCGACAAATAGGCCATATCACTGGCATAATAATTCAACTGATTATGTTGATTATTCGATTGTTGATTCACTTCCGGTTTCAAATGTGAGTATAGTAAATCAAGGCGATGCTGTAATTTCCATGGCAACCGGCATTAAGAGTGATCGAGCTAATACGCGAATTGTCGAGCCTGTAACTCTTTCTTTTACAGGTGATTCTCATATAATAGAAGGCACTTCAAACGGATGGTTTCAGAAAATGGTTGTTTATAAGGACAAAATTGTTTTATCCATGAAGTATTGTAAAGATGGAGATACAGCAAAAATGTTCTGGGATGCGAAAGATCCTTCAGGAAAAGCATTAATGCCTTTTATGCTTTTCTGGATAGCCATTGATAAACAATAAGGAGTTGCATAATGAATAAATTTATACGAAAATTGTATAGTCTGATGTCGATATTTTTTACTTTTATGATAGTGGTTTCCTGTACCCCGGTTGTTAATGAGATTGGTACAAAGATTGTTAATATAACAAAAACTAAAGAAAAATTGTCTGTTCCTGTTTTTACAATTATTCCTCCTGAAGGAAAAACCGAGGCTGATATTTCTGATAGTGACGGTAATTATTATGAAATTTTCGAGGTTAGCATCACTTCACCTGATGAAAATGCTGTTATCTGGTATACTTTTGATGGTTCAACACCGTCAAAAGATAATAAAATGGCTTTTCAATATTCAGCACCTGTTTCAATAACGAGATACAGACAAATTAAAGCGATCTCATATGTGGATAATCCGGCATACAAGGAATCTGATGCTGTAATTCAGGAATTTAAACTCAAAGTACGACCTCCTGTTGTTAGTTGGAATGAGACAAAAACTGAAGTTATTCTTGATTCTACAACTGATGCTTCAATTATTTCATATTCATTTACCGGTCAGTCAGCAGATTTAATACGGTATGTCAATCCTGTTAGTGTTCCTCAAGAGGGGTATGTATTATATTCAATAGCAGAAAAGGAAGGTTGGGCTGATTCCTCACTGGTAATAACTGATAAAAAAGCTCCCGGTCAGATTTCTTCGTTAAATGCTAAAGCTGGTAAAGGAAGTGTCATACTTAATTGGACTGATCCCGGTGATAATGATTTTGAGTCTGTTACAGTACAATATAACAGCGAAATATTGAGTGTACTAAAAGGAATACAGTCACTTCTTGTTGAAGGGTTAGATAATGGATTAACATATTCATTTACTTTTACAACGGTTGATTCATCCGGTAATGTATCAGCAGGGAAAGAAATATCAGCAACGCCGAGTGCTTCTGCTATAGATGATATAATACCCGCCGGAGAGGTAACCGGTTTAATACTTAAGCCGGGTAACGGTTCTGCCGTTTTACAGTGGACAGATCCTGAAGACAATGATTTTGTGTATGTTTCTATACAATATAACAGTACAATTGTTAAAGTTCCAAAAGGACAGCAGTCACTTCTTGTTGAGGGATTGAATAATGGAACAGAATATTCATTTACTGTTAAAACTGTAGATTCATCAAGTAACTTTTCTACGGGACTAATAAAAGTTGTAACGCCTTCAATTGATGCTGAAGTTGATTTAATTCCGCCCGGTGAAGTAAGTGCCGTTGTAAGTATACCGGGAAATAAAAGTGTTACGCTTACATGGACTGATCCCGGTGTTATTGACTTTGATAAAGTTGAGATAGTGTATGGAAGTCAGATTTTATCTGTTAATAAAGGAAAGCAGTCACTTCTTGTTGAAGGACTGGAAAATGGCATCGAATATACATTCATTATTAAAACAATAGATACAAGCGGTAATAAATCAAGCGGAATCGTTCATAAAGCGACACCGGAAAGTTCTGTTGGAGATGATATAACACCACCTGCAGAAGTTACTGCTTTATTTCTTTCAGAAGGAACCGGTAAAGTAACATTGACATGGGCTGACCCTGTTGATAGTGATTTTTACCAGATTGAGATTGGATATAACAGCCAGGTTTTTCTTATTTCTAAAGGCACTCAAATAAAGGAAATCACCGGCTTAACAAATGGAGTATCATATCTTTTTACAGTTAAGACAATTGATACAACCGGCAATAAATCTGTAGGGGTTGAAAAGATAGGGACTCCTCAAGTAACAACTTCAAGTGATACAACCCCCCCGGGAAATGTTACAGGTTTAACAGCAACACCGGGTAGTGGAAAAGTTCTTTTAAAATGGACTGATCCGGGTGACCCTGATTTAGCGAAAATAGAGATTTCTTATACAGGAAGCACTGAACCTGTATATGTTGGTAAAAACATTCAGGTTTATGAAGTAAGTCAACTTGAAAACGGTAAAGAGTATAATTTTACAATTAAAAGTATCGACACAAGCAGTAATATATCAAGTGGCGTTTCAAAAACGTGTACACCTGTTAAAATTGCTGTTACCAGTGTAACTTTGATTAAAGAAACAACGACATTATTAGTTAATGGTAAAGAAACGCTATCATATTCTATTCTTCCTTCAGATGCAACGGATAAAGGGGTGATCTGGAGTTCCGGTAATACAGCCGTAGCCTCAGTCAGCAGTAGTGGAGAGGTTACCGGTATAGCTACCGGTACTGCGATTATCACTATTAAAACAGTTGATGGTGAAAAAACAGCAATGTGTACGGTAACAGTTACCAATACTTCTGTTTCTGTAAGTAGTGTTGCATGTAGTGAATCTTCAGTGAGTATGATTGTGAATGATAAAAAAACATTAATCGCAACAATTACACCTGCTAATGCAACCAATCAGAATATAATATGGAGTTCTTCAAATTCAAATATAGTTACTGTCTCTCAAACCGGTGAATTAACAGCAATCGCTACAGGAACAGCAACGATTACAGTTACAACAGAAGATGGTGGAAAGACAGCTATATGCACAATTGTCGTTAATAATCCGACTGTGTATGTTGAGAGTATCACACTTGATGCTATTTCGTTAAATATATTGATTGGTTCAACAGAAACGCTTACTCCAATTTTTGTTCCGTCAAATGCTACAAATAAAAATGTAACATGGAGTTCTGATAATGAAGCTGTTGCATCTGTAGGCGGGGGTGTTGTTACTGCAGTTGCTGTGGGAACTGCAAAAATAACTGTAACAAGTAGTGATGGTGGTAAAAAAGCATATTGCGATGTTACTGTAACTCCAATACCAGTTGTAAGTGTAGCTCTTAATAAAAATACAACAACTATACTTGCCGGGTTCAAAGAAACTTTATCTCCGACAATTACTCCTGTTAATGCAACAAATAAAAATGTTACCTGGTCAAGTTTAAATACGGCAGTTGCTACAGTAGATGGTTTTGGCGAAGTCACTGCAAAAACAGTGGGGGAAGCGGCAATTACAGTAACAACAGTAGACGGCAGTAAAACTGCAACATGTATAGTAACCGTTACGGATGTTGTTGTTCCGGTAACTGGTATTACCTTAAATAAATCGGTAACAACTCTGGATGTCGGAGGAAGTGATGTACTTATTTCAACGATACTCCCTTTAGGTGCGACTAATCAGAATGTTATCTGGTTAAGTAAAGATACTCAGGTTGTAACGGTGAGTAATGGTCAGATAACAGCTCTTAAAGCCGGAATTGCAATAGTTTCAGTTACAACAGAAGATGGTGGAAAAACTGCAGAATGCAGTGTTACCGTAAATCCTGTTTTAGTAACAGGGGTTAATTTAAATAGTACTACATTAAGTTTAATAACCGGTGACTCCGGGACTTTAGTAGCAACAGTGCTACCGGATAATGCAACGAATAAAAATGTTACATGGACCTCCTCAAATACCGGTGTGGCGATTGTTGATAATGGTTTAGTAACGGCAATTGCTGCGGGATCTGCAACGATTACAACAACAACACAAGAAGGTAGTAAAACAGCAACATGCTCAGTAACTGTTACAGATCCATATATTGCTGTGACCGGAGTAGAAATAAGTAAGACATCAACCGGTTTAGTTGTTGGTGGAAATGAAACGTTAACAGCAACAATTCTACCGTCCGGTGCAACGAATAAAGCGGTTACATGGAGTTCTTCAGATTCAACTAAGGTGACTGTTGATTCTAACGGGAAAATAACAGGTATTGCTGTCGGAACTTCAATTGTAACAGTAACAAGTACTGATGGTGCTAAAACAGCCTCATGTACCGTCACTGTTAATGCAGCAGTAATAGCAGTAACCGGTGTTTCAATAAATAAAACAATTATTTCGAATCTTCTGGTAACTCAAACAGAACAGTTAACAGCAACGGTAGCACCTGCTGATGCAACAAATCAGAATGTAATCTGGACTTCATCAGATAGTACAAAAGTTTCTGTAACAACGAGTGGTTTGATAACAGCTGTTGCAGCAGGTACTGCAATAATTACGGTAACATCTCAAAGTGATGGCACTAAGAAAGCAGAATGTACTGTTACAGTGCCAACTACTTATTCAGTAAGTTATAATGGAAACTCAAATTCAGGGGGATCTGTTCCTTCCACGGTAATGTATGCAACAGGTAATACTGTAACAGTTGCTGCAAATACCGGAAATCTGGTTCGTACGGGGTATACGTTCGCAGGCTGGAATACGAAAAGTGATGGAACCGGAACAAATTTTATTGCGGGAAGCGGAACTTTTGTAATATCGGCAAATACAATTTTATATGCACGATGGAATTCTATTGAGTATGAAATAACCTATAATCTAAATGGCGGAACAAATCATGCAGATAATCCAGCAAATTATACTATTGCAACAGCAACAATAGTTTTGAGTAATCCAACCAGAACAGGGTATACATTTGCCGGGTGGTATGATAATGCCTCTTTCTTAGGTACTGCAATAACACAAATTGCAGCCGGTTCTACCGGTAATAAAGTTTTGTATGCAAAGTGGAATATTGGTTCCGGTGGTATTGGTTTTGATTTTAACTAAAGGGGGAGTGTTATGTTTGTAAAAAAAATTATAGGTTTATTTATAGCGTTATGTATTATTACAGGGTGTACTCAGAATGTTGATTTCGCTGGTAACACAGGTGCGATAGAAAAGAAAACAGGTAGTTTAACAATTGTCAGAGATAATCAGGTACGTTCGGGTTCAGGTTTTTTAGAACCCAATAAACAGATTGTTATTTCTGATATTGTAACTGTTAATGTTACCGTTTCTGGAGCCGGATTTACTGATATTTCAAAAGTTGTTACCGGGGTTACAGGTGGTGCCGGAAGCAATATTACAATTGATGATATTCCTGTTGGTAACAATAGAGTAATTACTGTCCGGGCATATTTATCAAACAGTGAAATGGAAGGTGTTGTGTTAAGGGGAATTGTCAATATAGCGGCGGGTACTAATACTGCTTCTGTGACATGGCTTACAACAGGACTTGGTAACGTTTTTTATGAACTATTAAAGACTCATTCGTATAATATTTCGGGTATAAGTCCTGCAGATATAACAACACTTAGTGGTTTGGTTACCGGTGCAGGTGTTACACATCAGTCACTGGTGAATTATGTTGCTATTGCAGCTGATTATAAAGCAAGTACATTAAAAGCTCCGGGTGCTGTTGCTTATCAAATAACTCCGTCATCAGCAACTTTTTCAATAAATAATATTACTGATTTTACAGGATATAAAGCACAAATTACAGACCCCGCATCCTCTGTTAAGGAAACAGTGGTCTCAGGAATAAATACAATTTCAGGCATAACACCCGGGATCTGGCAGCTTGTTATTTATAAAGGAACAGATATAGTTTACAGAAGTGTATTAACCTCAATTATTGCCGGTGAAACAAAATTATTTGGTGCTGTTGATTTTGTTGTATCTAAACCTGCAATTTCTCCTGCTGAACCTTTATTCTCATCAGCATCGTTATCTGTTACAATAACAACGACAACTGATGGTGCTGCTATTTATTATACAACAAATGGAACAGAGCCTACAACAGGAAGTACGTTGTATTCCGCACCATTTTCAATTTCAGCAACAACAACAATAAAAGCAATTGCTGTTAAAAGTTTATTTGTTAATTCGCAAGTTGAGACAAAAGAATATACAAAACAAATAAGTGCCACTATTGGTGAAAATCACCCGGCAACCGGCATTTTCAGTCCTGTTGATTCTGCTACATGGGGAACAGCAACGTGGAGTCTCGGTTCTCATTTTGTCGGAAGCGATGTCACATTTGCTGTGTATTCAAAAAATGCTACACGTATTTTACTTGAAATTTACGAAACAGAAACAAGTACAACAAATACAAAAAAAGGTTATGGAACATCTGCCCGATATGATTATTGGATGACAAAAGGGGCTGATAATATCTGGAGAGCAAAACTTGCATCGGTACCGCCAAAAACCTATTATGCATTTAGAGCGTGGGGGCCGAACTGGACATTTGATGCAACATGGACACGTGGAAATTCAAACAAAGGTTTTATAAGCGATGTTGATGATAACGGAAACAGATTTAATCCTAATAAAGTTTTATTTGATCCGTATACAAGAGAGTTATCACATGATAAGGAATTTCCTGAAATGGATGCTGCAGGTGAATCTGGCGGTATGTATGGAACCGGCGGTTCAACGACTTTACCAACACCACAAATGTACTCGGGACCAATGACAACCGGTGGTGTTTCTATTGATAGCCGTAATGTAGACACAGGACGATGGGTACCAAAAGGGATTATACTGCAAAAGACAAATGAAACATTTACAAAACCGGTATTCGCCGAAGAGTCTTCTGTTATGTATGAAGCGCATGTTCGTGGTATAAGTGCTCATAATTCAGTAACTGATTTACAAACAATTCTTTCCGGTATGTCAGGTTTTGAAGGTGTAGTTAATGTACCGGCAGAATATCGCGGAACATATAAAGGTGCCGGGTATTTAGCAAAGTATCTTAAATCAATAGGTGTTAATACTATAGAACTTTTACCGGTTCATGAAACCGAAAATGATATGATGCCGTTTGACGGCAGTCAACCGACACTTGGCGGGGCTAAAAACTTCTGGGGGTATATGACGTATGGTTTTTTTGCCCCTGACAGACGTTATGCTTTTGATAAATCAGCCGGCGGACCTGTTTCAGAATTTCAGCAAATGGTTAAGGCATTAAATACTGAGGGAATTAAAGTATTTCTTGATGTCGTTTATAATCATACCGGAGAGGGTGGAAACTGGGGTAAAAAAGATGTAACAGGTTTTGTTTCTATGGGTGGTTTTGATACTGCTGAATATTATCATCTTGTACCGGGTGGACTTGATAAAAATTTACTTGTGGACGGTGCAACCGGTTGTGGAAATCAACTGAATTTTTCAAAGACAGTTAATCATAACCTTGTTCTTGATTCATTAACGTACTGGATTGACGATATGGGTATAAGCGGTTTCCGTTTTGATCTGGCAGCGGTTCTTGGACGAAAACCCGATTTACATACATGGGATCCGGATACAACATATTGGGATAGGGTAAAAGCATTTTATAATGATCATCCTACACTTCTGGCAATGGCTGCACTTGGTCAGTCAAAAGGTGCATGGATGATTGCAGAAGCATGGGATATGTGGGGATACCCGGTTGGTAACTTTCCAAATGGCTGGGGCGAATGGAATGGCCGATATAGAGACTCTGTAAGAAAATATATGACAGGTGATACATCCGGTCATGACGGTGTTAGTTATACTGACGCTTTTTATGGTGATTATGCTCATTTTAACGATCAGGGCGGACCTCATAAATCAATTAATTTTCTGGTAGCTCATGATGGTTTCACATTGACTGATCTTGTCAGTTATAATGCTAAGCAGAATTCGTTTCTTTCGTGGCCGTTCGGACCTTCCGATGGTGGCGGTGACAGTAATATGAGTTGGGACTCAGATGGTAGTCAATCTTTTAGAAGACAGCGTCTACGAAATTTCTGGGCATTTCAGATGTTCAGTCGTGGAACTCCAATGATTGTCTACGGTGATGAATTGGCAAGAACGCAAAATGGAAATAATAATCCGTATAATATTGATAGTGTTATGACATGGAATAATTATTCGATGATTAATACTGATGCACCTCATGCTGCTTCAACAGAATATGGTGGTGCGTATCATAATAATGTAGGAACAGATGCTTTAGCTGACGGGAAAAATAATATTTTCAAATTTTCAACATATTTAATGAAGTTAAGACGGGATACAGCTGCACTTCATGCAAAAGATTATACAGAAACAATTGGTTATACAACTGAAACAGGAGCAGCATTTACTAATGGGAGAGCTGTACGAATATGGCGAGGTGATTTTCTGATTTGTTCAAATATGTGGACTGAAAATCTAACGTATACTATTCCTGCTGCATCATCAGGTAAAGGCTGGGCACGAATTGTTGATACCGGTTCATGGGCTGAAGCATATAATAACTACTGGGATATTGAGGAAGCAGCTGAAATATCAGGTACGTACAGTGTTAACGCGTGGGCAATGACTGTTTTTAAACAAGTTGAGAAAACAGTAACACCTGTTGTAAAGGCAAGTGAGCTTTTTACTGATACCTATACAATTACTGCAACAACCACAACAGTGGGGGGAGATATTCGCTATACAACAGATGGTACAGAACCCACTATTTCAAGTACAATTTTCCCGGGTGCGGGTCTTGTAATTAATTCAACAACAACTTTTAAGGCAAAAACATTTAAAGCCGGTGCATTAACTTCTGCGGTGGCAAGTGAAACATATACCAATAGTGCTGCTGTTGAGTTGCCGGTTGTTTCTTTAAATACCTCAAAATTCTGGAACGCAATAACTATATTTGCTCACACAAAAACTGTTGGTGCAACACTTCGATATACAACTACCGGAATCGATCCTATTGCAACGGATACTTTATTTCCTGATACCGGCGTTCCTTTTACTACAACTTCAACATTGAAAGTAAAAGGGTTTAAAGATGGTTTGTCAGACTCTCAAGTGACAACCGCAACGTATACAAAGCAAACCAATCCGACATATACCGAGTCGCCGTATGGGGTTATGCTCCAGGGTTTTCATTGGGGAAGTGCTTCCGATGCGAAAACATGGTATTCAATTATACGAACCAATGCAGCTGATATAAAAAACACTTTTGAATATGTCTGGTTCCCGCCACCAAGTAAAACTCCGAGTTTTTCACAACAGGGCTATATACCGACTGATTTAAATGATCTTAATTCATACTATGGTTCTGTTGCTGAGTTAAAATTAGCAATAAGTGATATTAGTCCTGCGAAAGCGATTGCTGATATTGTTGTTAATCATAGAGGCGGTTCTGTAGGATGGGGACAGTTTGAAAATCCACGCTGGAATGTTGACTATACATCAATTGCTTCAGATGATGAGGGTTTTACGGCAATCGCTTCTGATATGTTCGGCTGGGCAGGTCCGAAAGGTGCTTCTGACAGTGGAGAAGGGTATGATGCCGCACGTGACCTTGATCATTCAAACGTAAATGTTCAGAAAGGTATTGAAACATGGATGAATAGTGTTTTAAAAGATGCCGGTTTTATGGGATGGCGATATGATTATGTGAAAGGGTTTCATGGAAAATATGCCGGGCAGTATAATAAAAATACAAGTGCCGGTTTTTCTGTAGGTGAATATTGGCCGACAGCGGGTTTTGACCCATTGAATACAGCAGGATGGTCTACTTCTATTAATGGCTGGGTAACTCAAACGGCTGAGAATGCAGGGCAGTCTTCCCGCGTTTTTGACTTCGTATTAAAAGGTAATTTTAACTATGCATTTGGATTTAAAGTTGGTGATCCTGTTACAGAAGATAAAACAACTTTGTGGGATATGTCACGACTTGCACATACCAATAATATTTTCAGATCAAATCCTTCAAGTGCAGTAACTTTTGTTGATAATCATGATACAGGAAGTTCTCAACATCATTGGGAATTAGATCCGGCTGATGTGGGTATTGCAAATGTGTTTATTCTTACTCACCCCGGGTATCCTTCTGTTTCGTGGGAACATTATTTTAATAATAAAACCCATATTCAGAAACTTATACAAATACGAAAAGATGCTAAAATTAAAAATACAAGTGCAATAACAGTTTTAGCTCAAACTACAACAAACTATGCGGCAAAAATTACAGGGGACGATGGTCATGAAATAATTGTAAAAATAGGCGGTGATTTGTGGAGTCCGACACCAAATGATAATAACTATTTTATAGTATATTCAGGAACCAATTTTTGTATCTGGAAAAATACAGGTATGAGTGGTGACGGTGATTTCGGGAATACTTTAAGCGGAACTGTTGATAAAACTTTTACGATTTATAATAAATCAGGTGTTTCATATACAACAACAGATAAGTTGAGTATCTCGGGAACAGGTGCAAGTGCTTTTAGTGTAAGTTCACTACCTGCAGCGACAGTTGCTTCTTTAGGTTCTGCAACATTTGTAGTACGATTTAATCCTGCATCTGATGGTATTTATAATGCTTTACTAACATTATCTGATGGTAATACTATAAATTTAACCGGTAAAAGAAATGCAACAACTACAAAACTAAGAACTAACTATGGAACTTCAATTGGTCAGAATATTTATTTTGGTTACCGGGTAAAAAATGGAGCCACTGAAGTTAAAGCATGGACCACCGTCGCAGGGTATTATTCAACAGGAACTCAAAGCGGTAACGCTTACAACTGGGAATGTACCATAGATTATGTTGGAATAAGCACAGCGATTGAGTGGAAGGCTTTTAAAGTTGAAACTTCAGTTGCAGATGATTGGATGCCGGGGACTGATAGAAGTGTAACAACAGGTCTCACTCAGTTTTCTTCATGGGATCAAAGTATCAATGTAACAGAATAATTTTTTTTGTATAACCGATATATCCTTCATGCTCATTGTGAGTATGAAGGATATTTTTATTAACAGACACTCTACGGTTTTTTTCTGATTTTTAGAAACATCACCTGAATTGTAGTATGTTAATTTTTTTTTATATTGAATATACGAATTGCGCAGGCTTGAAACAGTCAATAAAAGTTGTGAATACATCATTTTTTGTAACTTTCGTGTTTTTGTGAAAACAAAATAATCCTGGCAATACCGGTTATTTTTCAGGTACACTTTATGCTTGTTATTTATCAAAATACAATGCAAGGAGATACAATGAAAAAAATTAAAGGTATTACAGCTATTATTGTAACCATTCTATTTGTAATGTCGTGTACTCAACCAATTGCTTCGGTTCCCGATAAAGCACCTGAGGAAAAAATTACGTTATTGGGAAATATTATTATTTCACATAGTCTTATATTAGCTGAATGTGTCAGTTCTATAACAATTTCTTCCGATGCACTTTCATCTTCTGTTACAACTGAGTATAATGATGAATTAATTATTCTTTCAGAAATGAGTGAAGGTACTCATGATTTTACTATCAGTTTTACTGATTCAGCTATGAATGAATACTATAAAAAAGAAATGAGTATTACAGTAATAGGTCAGGAAACAGTAAGGGTTACCATAGACGATGTTGTTCAAACAAAAGTGACACCTCTACAGGCCCTCACTCCATCAGGTATAATTTCACCTGAAACGCAATTAGTGCTTACCGCAGAAAGTGATGATGTAGTTATTTATTATACTATTGATGGTTCAATTCCTGATAGTCAGTCAAAAGTGTATGCGGGTCCGATTTTATTATCTGATAGTGCTACCCTCAAAGCAGTCGGAGTTAAAAAAGATTTAATGTCGTCTGATATTATTTCAATCGATTATATTGTAAGTTTGACGAAAGCATCATCACCGGTAATTACACCGGTATCAGGTGATTATAACAAATCTGTAATCGTGACAATCCTATCATCAGATAATTCGGAGATTTATTATACCGATAATGACACAACACCGGATGTTAATTCAAAAAAATATACAGCTCCATTTGCTTTGTCTGATAATGGAACATATATAATAAAAACAATAGCCATTCATAGTAAGAAAGAAAATTCTGAAATTATCACAAGAAGATACGTGATAAGTAATGCTATAGAAATGAAGAAAACAGCAACTCCTGTGGTTTCTGCTGCACATGCTGACCCGTATTTTCCGACAACATTATTTACGCTGTCAACCGGTACTGAAAATGCAACAATTTATTATTCAGTTAATAATGAAAATCTAGTAAAGAGTGAAAAGTTTCTCTATAAATCAGGTTTTACATTACCTGAAGGAACTCATACAATTAAAGCATTTGCGGTTCATACAGAGTATGACGATTCTGATATGCTGGAAGTTACATATCAGATTACAAAGGCTACTGACCCTGTAAAAATAAAGGTGTCAACACCTTCTCTTAAAGCAGAACATGAAGCTCCCTATACAATAACAACTCAATTTCAGTTGATTACTGGAACTGATCTTGCAAAGATATATTATACAACTGATGGAACTGAACCGGCTATAATTGATGAAAATCTTTATAGTAAGGGGTTTATTCTTGCTAAAGGTGTCAACGTTATTAAGGCACGGGCAATAAAAACTGATTGTACTAATTCAGATCTTTTTGTAATATCTGTAACAATAGTTGAGTCTGATATTATTAATAAAAAAGTAACCCTGCCTTCTATTACTGCAAGTCACGCAGCACCTTATAAATTAACAACTGTATTCCAATTATTATCGACAACGCCGGAATCAAAAATTTATTATACAACCAATGGTGCTGATCCGGAAGTTAATCCTGCTTTATTATATTCTACCGGTTTCAGTCTACCTGAAGGTACATATACGCTAAAAGCAATTGCGGTTAGAGCAGATTACGATAATTCGGATATTTTTTCAAATACTATAATAATCAATACAAATGAAATAGTTAAGAAGGCTGAAATGCCTAATTTGATTAGTGATATTCCATCACCTTATAAACCTGCTACCAAATTTCAATTAGTTTCAAATACAGAATCAGCATCTATTTATTATACAACAACCGGAACTGAACCGGCTATTGATGCAGGCAATTTATATAATGGGGCATTTTCACTTGCAAAGGGTTCATATACTATAAAAGCAATTGCTGTAAAAGACGGTTATATAAAATCTGATGTTTTTGCAGTTTCTGTTAATATTAGCGATGAAATTATTATAACCGATTTCATAGTTCATTTCAAAAAACCTGCTACATGGAACGGTGTTTTTATTCACTACTGGCAAAATGCGTCCTCACCGATTACTGATTGGTTTTCAGGCGGTGTAGCTATGACAGAAAGTGAGAACGGATGGTATAGTTTTACATTTAATAAAACTGATCTGGTTTCAAATAAGATAAGTTTTCTCTTTAAAGATAAAGCGGGCGCTCCAACGAATAAGTCAGTAGACTTTACCTCCCGATCAATGAGTGATCCGAACTGGTACTGGTCAGACAGCAAATGGTATTCTGAAAATCCTGAAACACCAGCTGCTCCGTCAATTGTAATATCTCCAGAGAACGGATCATTAAACGGTGATGATAAAATCAAAATTACTATTACATCAGTCAATAACCCGTTAACTAAAAATGATATACTATTCGCCGGAAAAACAGTTACGATGACAGGTGATTCTATTGAATTAACAGTAAAAGATTATATTAGTGCTAATGGTAATTCCGCACAACTTAGTATTAATACATCAAACAGCGTTGGTGACACCAATAAAGTCACAACATTCACGAGAAATGATGAGATTCAGGTAAAAGGAATTAAATTATATTTTGAATTGCCGGTTGCTCCTGTTTTATATGTATGGATTACTGATAGCGCAGGCAAAATAATCGCTTCTCCTATGGGAGGATGGCCCGGTAAAACTATGACAGAAACGTATATCGGAGCAAATAGTAAATTGTGGTATGTTTTTGATGCCGGTGATGTTCCTGCCGTAAACTTTATTCTCAATGCAGCAGGTGGTTCAGATCAGTCAAGAACGCAAACCGGCTGGTTAGCTGCCGATGGGAAATGGTATGACGAGGATCCTTATAAACCTTCAGCTCCTGTAATCACCGTTAACTTCTCAAACAATGCTATTTATAAAGGGGAAAAAAGTATTTCTATTGCCGTTACAGCAAGAAATGCAACTGTTGATACAGTTACATCGACCTCGGATGGTTCCAGTTTCAATTATAGTTCTGCAGGTCTTATGTTGTCTGATATAATCAAGACTGATATGAAAACATCAACGATTGTTATTGAAGCATCAAACTCAATTGGTGCAACAAGAAAAACGTATGTTATAAAAAGAGATGATAATTATTCGATACCTACAGGTATCTTTACATGGGATAATGCACTGGTTTATTTTGTTCTAACCGACAGATTTTTTGACGGTAATTCGACAAATAATACATCGTATGATAGAAAAAGATTTGATGATGAAGTTCTTGATATTGCAACATTTCATGGCGGAGATTTAAAAGGTCTTACTATGAAAATTGAAGAAGGGTATTTCAATGAACTTGGTGTTAATGCAATATGGATGACAGCTGCCTATGAACAGATTCATGGCTGGGTCGGCGGTGGGAGTGGTGATTTTCCTCATTATGCTTATCATGGATATTATGCTCTTGACTGGACTATGCTTGATAGAAACATGGGAACTGTTAATGAAATGCGTGAACTGGTAAAAACGGCACATGAACATAATATCAGAATTGTAATGGATGTTGTTGTTAATCATGCCGGTTATAACTCAGTTATTGATATGTATGATTATGGTTTTGCATCATTTGATCAAAGTGTTATTGATGATAGATTATGGACTCATCCTTTAGTGAGACAGGATTGGCAAAGTCATCATGGTGATAAACCAAATGGAACAGTTTTTTATAAAGCTGATCAGATTAAAGATCCGTTAACATCAACACCTATTACTGACTGGTTACAATGGTGGGGACCTGATTGGGTACGATGTGGAATCGATGGATATGAACCCGGTGATGGCAGTTTCATCGAAGCTCCTCTTGCAGGACTTCCGGATATTAGAACTGAGAAAACCACAGCGGTTGCTATGGCTCCGATAATGAAAACAAAATGGAGTAAAGAAACATCGGCAGAGTATGATCCATGGATTGTTCCTGCAAATAAAGCAAAAAGGAATCCGGCTTCATCAGTAGTTCCGGCTGATTTTATTATAAGTTCACTTGCCGGCTGGGTTGAGGAATTTGGTATTGACGGCTTTCGAGTTGATACTGCAAAACATGTAGAACTTTTTAGATGGAAACAATTAAAAGAAGAAACTGATGCTGCATTAAAAAAATGGCGAGCAAGTTCACGAAGTGATAATGATCCTGCAAAGAACTGGACGGAAGATTTCTGGATGACCGGAGAGGTTTGGGATCAGGGAGTTAATAAAAATTCATATTACAGTAACGGCTTTGACTCGTTAATCAATTTTACTTTCCCGCATAAAAACGGTGATGGTGATGTGGGTTCAACATGGGACGGGTATGCACAAGCAATTAATACTGATCCTGATTTTAATGCACTGACATATATTAACTCTCACGATATGGGGAAAGTTGGTTTTTTTGGTAAAGGTTCAAGCACTATTAAAGCCGGTACAGCACTTGTGTTGTCTCCGGGCGGGGTTCAAATATTCTATGGTGATGAAAATGACAGGGCAAAAGGTCCAACATGCAGTGATCCTGATCATCCGGTACGATCTGATTATCAATGGGGTGCTAATCCTGAAAAGTTGGCACATTGGAATAAAATCGGTCAATTCCGTAATCTTCACTTTGCTGTAGGAGCCGGTTTACAGGAAACACTATCGTCAAATGTGTATTACAGAGAGGCAACAGTTAAGGGTATACTTGATAAAATTGTTATAGCAATACAGGCAAGTGGTTCCCTAACGGTTGATGTTACAGGTAAATGGACTGACGGTATAGTATTACGCGATTTTTATACAGGAAATATTTCCACTGTTACCGATGGAAAAGTAACTTTTGAAGCACATCAGAATGGTGTTATTCTGATTGAAGAAGTAAAGTAAGAATTCGTTTAATAAAAAAACTGCCACTATACATTTCTGTATAGTGGCAGTTATCTTGAATGTGGGATTGATATTTACTATCCCCTCTGTGAACTCATAACCTCCGCGTGAAACACTCCTGAAAAAAAAGGTTGAAAATCATTGAATCTCTCAAACCCGAAAAACTTCGAGAATCTCTTCTTTTTCCTTTCCCAAAATGAGCATATCAGATGCCTCTTCAATTTTAGAAGTATCATTACAGTTTTGAATAATATCCTCATCTTGTTCAGAAATGAAAAATTTAAGTTTTAATTGACGAAGAAGCACTTTTTTCTCACCTTTGATCTCACCTTTCATTTCTCCTTTAATTTCACCTTTCATCATCCACTCTGCACCATGCAATCTTTCAAATGTATTTACATAAGCCATCTTTTTGCTCTCCTGATAATTTAGTAATGTATCTTCAAATTTCTTATCAATATCAATGGGCAGTTTAATCACCCAATCAATGAAGTTAAATAATACTCGTATATATTCCTCACTAAACCCTTTTTCAAGCAACAGTATTGTCAATCTGGTTTTCAAATCAAATTTCTTTTGTTGCTCTTTATTGCATGTATGCCATTCTAATAAGCTATATGTTACCAAAGCAAAGGGGTTTTGTAAAGTTAAAAGTAGATCGCTTTGATCCTTAAAGTCTGTTATCTTCTTGTATGGAAATCTGAATTTATATTCAAACTCTTCAAACTTAAATAGATAGACATTATTAATGTTTTTACTGCTTCCGTCTGTCAAAAGTGCAACGCTCAGTATATCATGATTATACCGGTCTTTGATTCTCGTATGGTAGTGAAGCATTCTTTCTGCAAAGTCTTTTTTGCGTGTTCCCTGAACTTCGATGTGGATGTAAAGGATGCTTTTTTTCCCATTTTTAAGGGTAACTGCTATCAATTTGTCAGCAACTTTATGGGTATGATATGATTTAGAAAATATCTTCTGAAGCTCTTTGTCTTTATGTTCAACCGGTTGTGTAAAATCAATACGATTATATAATGCCGGGAAGTAGAAATCAAAGAAATCGGTAGTGAATGCTTCGATTAAACTTTTCCATGCTTCATCATATTCGCTTCGTGGTGTTGTTTTGTGGTTTTGCACATTGTACTCCGTTTTTTCTCTACTTGTATTAAAGTGAAAAACGTGTAAAATCTGCGGATTTTTGAAAAAAATTATCTATTTTTTTATGCAAGTGTTTTAAGTAATTTACAATAGCGGTTACAAAAGAGAAGTAGTTTCAGGCTGTTTTTATATATTTTTCACTTTGCCGGATGGTCAGAGAGAATTATTTTATGGTTTCAAAGAAACGATGTTCTTTATTTCATAAGCATATATACTTTTTCAGAAAGCTCTTTAAAGAAATAAGGTTTTTGGATAAATTCGTCAGCACCCATTTGTAATGTCTGCTCAACTCTTTCATCTAACTGAAAACCGGAGGTTAATATAACTTTAACATCAGGTTTAATTCCTTTTAAGTCTTTGTACGTTTCTTTTCCGGAAATCTTCGGCATTATCATATCAAGTAAAACAACCCTGATTTTATCGGGATTCTTCTTGAAAATTTCAATTCCTTCTAAACCGTCATTCGCAAGAATTACTTCATAACCGCATTTCATCAGCATTTCCCGCACAACTTTACGCATGATTTCTTCATCTTCAATAACGAGAATTGTTCCGTTACCTTTTAGAACTTCTACTTCATCAGTGATGAAGTAATCAGGAATAGATTCGTCATTATAAACGGGAAAGTATATTTTAAAAGTTGTTCCCACGCCGAGCGTTGAATCAACTGAAATGAAACCTTTATGTTGTTTAATAATATTGTATACAATGGAAAGACCCAAACCTGAACCTTTGTCTTTTTTCTTTGTAGTAAAAAAAGGATCATATATCCGTGGTATATCTTCTTTATTTATACCTTCGCCGGTATCGTTTATTGAAATAACCCAATAATCTGTTGAGTTTGAATCGGGAAATAAAAGCTCAATTTTCTCGTTATAATCTTCTTTCTCTATCGAAAATGTTAATTGGCCACCCCATTTAGTAGATGAATCGCGCATAATTGTCATAGCATGACATGAATTTATTGCTATATTAAGTATTACTTGTTCAATTAACGCAACGTCACCAAAAATTACAGGATGGGGTGTTGTGTATGGTTTAAATGTGATCGATATACTCTTATCAAATGAATTGAGAGATAATTTGTAAATATTTTCAATCGCGTTGTTCAGATCAACCGGTCTTTGTTTCATTGAATGTTTACCTGAAATTGATAAAAGTTGCTTCACCAGTTCAGTCGCTCTTTTTGACGCTTGTTCTATTGTATCTAAATTATCAAGAAGAGACGGCTCATTATCAGGTATTTCCATTTTTGCAAGAAAAACAGAACCTAATATGCCTCCCAGAATATTATTAAAATCATGAGCAATCCCGCCGGCTAAATCACGTACACTTTCCATTTTAAGAGTTTGTATTAGTTGTTCATCTTTCATAACCATTTCAGTTATATTCTCAAGTCTTAAAACAGTATATTTTTTCCCGTTATAATAAAATGGAGTTATATATAGATTGTAATAATAGCTTGAATTTGCATGAGTGTATTTGATATTATTAATAGTTCCTTTTTTATTATGTTCAATAAGATTTTCTATTGTATGTTTATACTGAGAAAGAAAACCAAGTTCCATTATTGAAAATTTTTCTTTTTTCAAATCGAATGTATCAGTAAAAAATTTTGCCTCATTATTCATTTCGTGAACATAAAAGTCAGCATCAATCGTAAACAACATTGAACTGATTGAATTAAAAATGGTTTCTATGTATTTTTGACCGCTTCTGACTTTTTCTTCGGCGAAAATTCGTTCTTTTATTTCTCTCTGAAGCGTTTCATTATTATCTGCTAATTGGTTTAAAAGAGAGTTTTTCTGATTAATAGTAGTATTAAGTTTTTGCATTAATCCGTTAAAACGGTTGCTTAATTCACCAAGTTCGTCATTTGAGTCGGTATAAATAATTTTGTTATATTCTGTATCAGAATATTCAATTGATTTAATAAAAACGGTTAATGAAACAATCGGATTAATAATTATATTTTTCAATGTAATAAAAAGTACAATAAAGAAAATGAGTGATAAAAATGTAAGACTTAATATAATTTTTTGAATGTTTGCAAATATTGTTTCTTTATATTTTCTATCTGAAATATAAATTTTGATTTCACCTAAAATCATGTTTTTATACATGATTTTAGATGTTTGTAAGTCAATTAAACCTTTAATTGTGCCTAAATCATCAGTATTTTTCTTTACAGGATACCATGTATTATTTCTTTCTGCTGCATAAACGAGTTTTCCGTCTTTATTCGTGAGGTATGCACTGTAAATGTTTTTGTTTGATAACATTTCTATATACAAAACATTTGATATTTCATAATAATTTGAATCAAATAATGGTTGTGTGAGTAATAAAGTAACTCTTCTCAATGATTCTTTAGTACTTTCTTTAATTTCATTGTTTAAATTGAAATTTTGAAGTAAATTATACCCGTAACCCAAGAATATCATGAGAATTAATATGCTTAAAGAAAGTGTTATTATTATTTTTAAAGAAATTGACTTAATTTTCATCTGTTAGCAACCAATCGTAATTCCGATATAATGATATATGTTTAAATCACTATAACAGAAAAAAAGATTAATTGTAACAGAAGAGTAAAAAAATATTAGTAATGAATATCATGTATCATTTTTTCAATAACATCCAATTTTTCATTTAAATTTTTAATTGTTTTTTCGATTTTTTCTTTTTCTTTCTGAAGCTTTGTAATCGGATCATCAGTTTCTTTTTCTTTTGCACTGTCAGATATAATGCCTTTAACGGTATCAGGACTCTCACCTTCCATGAAAGCTTCTTCTGCTTCTTTACGAGCTTCTTCATCTTTAATAGAAGAAACAAGCTTCATATTTTCATAACCGATTTCAGGTGTAATATCCATTTCATGGACTCTGATTATTGTTTTTGCTGTATTTCTATGTATATTTAATTCACGGTCAACAAAATCTTCAAAACTAAGATCGTGTTTTATACATAATAAATGAGCTTCTTTCAGTAAACCGCCAAGTTCTTTCATCAACTGACCGTTTTCCTGTAAAAAGTTCTTTTTTATCCGTTTAATGAGAATTTCAAACTCTTTGTCTTTTTTATATGGATTGGTATAAATATTCGCTTCTTCTGCTTTTTTTAATAGTTTATGAAAAATCTGCTGATATTTTGAAGTATGTGATCGTGCTGTAATAATAGGTCCGAACATAGTGTGATTTATGTGATGAGCAAACTCATGAATTGCCGCATAGATAAGCTGATTATCATCAGTAAAATTTTTATTATGAATTAGAATTTCTTTTTCTTCCGGTTTATATAAACCGTGCACTTTTTTACTCATTTTACCGGTAAAAACAAGAAGGAAGTCAGGTGCTTGCGGGTACAAACTTACGAGTTTTTCTTTAACCTGTTCTATATTCATTAGTATCTCCGATATTGAAATTATTTGATATTTAATAGTGAAAAAAATTGGAAAGTAATGTATAGTATTAATAGTGATGATTGTCAATTTTATATATTACACAAGATGGAGCGTTATGAGAATATCTTTATTTTTTTGTGTATCTTTTATAATTTTTTCGTGTAATTTCAGTAATGAATTAGGTTTTTATTTAAGTAATGAAGCACCGGTAATTTCCGGTTCTATCTATACTAATACAACAAAACCGCAATGGCAATGGAACGCTCTTCCCGGTGCCGTGAAATACCGGTTTAGAATTGATAAGTCAGAATGGATTGAACAGACTGCATTGTTGTATGTCTCACCAAAAGAATTAAAAGAAGGTACACATACTGTAGAGCTTCAGGCATACAATAAAGGGAAATGGACCAGTCCGTCATTTTATACCACAATAGTCGATTTAACATATCCAGCAATACATCCCGGCAGTTCTCTCTATACAGGTTTGGATAGTGTTGATTTAAAAGCAAATTCGTATGATGAGTTGTCAGGAGTTGGCACGATTGCATGGCGTGTTAATCCTGCATCAGCAGTTTTATCAGCCCCCGGTTCGCTTGAAACAACATTGAAACTTTTTGAGTATGGTGAATATACTGTAACACTTCGGGTTACCGATAAAGCGGGGAACGGTAGTGAAAGTTCATTAATAATTTCATATTTCCCTCAAAAAACGTTGTATGTCGCAGCTGATTCAACGAGTGTAAATCCTACCGGCGAAATAGCAGAGCCATATAAAACAATTTCCCAGGCATTAGCAGTTATTTCTGATAAGGCCGGGTTGGGGTATTTAATTAAAGTTTCTCAAGGTGATTATTTTGAAAAAATAACCATTAATGCATCCAATATTACGATTGAAGGCAGCTTTGAAAATGTCACAACGATTACTTCATCTTCAAATTCTCAGGGAAGCATCGATAATCCAAATGCAACGGTTACAATTCAAAACGTTCATAATGTGTCAGTCAGAGGTTTTACAATAATCGCCCCTGATTCTTCCGGTTCTATGTATTCGAGTGCTATTTTTGCGTCACAATCTGTAGCAGATATACAAAGATGCAGAATATCAGGTTTCAACGGGCAATTCAGTTCGGCAGTAACAATAAGCGGAGAAAGTAAAATATCTATTTTCAATAACCTGATTAATGGCGGTGACGGCGTACGAATATCAAGGGGTATTTTTATAACTCCGAAAACATCCAATTCTCAACTCATTGCTAATAATACTATTTGCATCGGTACAGGGAAAATGTCTGCATTCGGTGTTCATAGTATGTCTGATCTGCCGGTTTTTATTTACAATACAATTATTGGTGTCGCAGATGGTTTTGATTATACCCTTGTTCAATCTGTTGCGGTAGAGGGCGCTGCTCTTTCATACTATAATGCTATCGGCATACAAAATAAAATGCAATTTGTTCCTTATGTTAATGACACATACAGTATTTACAGTCCGGTTTTTTTGTTGCCTGACGGTCTGCCGGCTGGCGGGGAAATTGAGAGCATAATTAGAAAATGGGGTGTTGATATAAATGTTGTCTTTAACGGCTTGTTTTCCACTGATTTTTTTGGTAACCCGAGAACTTCTGAAAATGGTTTTGGATATAGCGTTGGTGCTGTAGAATATGATACAGCTGACCCGGTTCAATGGGGAAGTTTTTCTGAAATACCAATAGTGTTTACTTCGTTTAATTTTTTTAATTCTATAAACAATCAAAATTATGGTGCGGGACTGCAAAAAGATGGTCGTTTTGCACTGTATGAAAAAGACACTACCGGCAATCAATTTGTATTGGATTATATAAGTAGTGATGTTTCATATTCAAATGGAAATTCCGGTCAATTTGATTTTGAAGTAACTTACAGCGGTATGGGCAGTTATAAAGTTCTTGATGCAAGCAGTGATACAGCACGTTTGTCTGTTGTATATGAAGATACTATCGGATGGCAAGCGCTATCTTTACCCGATTGTGATATTTCAAAAGAATCGGGACTTGGTTTTAAAACCGTAGGGGATTATAGAGCCGTATTTATTTATCAAAATAACGATGACAGATTGGTTAGTTTGTTATATAACAACGGAGAACTTGTTTTTCTCGATTTTCCGTTTAAAGAAAAAGGTACATATACCGATATATCGCTTGTTAAAGATAGTATGGGGAAATTGTTTTTTGGATGTTACCATGCAGAATCGAAACAATTTATTTCAGCAGTTTTCAGTGGCTGGAAATGGAGTGTTCTTAATACATCCGGTATCTTACCTTTTTCAAAAAAAGCATCTGATTTGACACTCAGTTTAAAATGTGATGGAAAAAATCTTTATTGTATCAATTCATTTGATAATAAAACTAATTTATATCGATACAATTCAAATGAAGACAGATGGGTTACATTATCAACTATTGCAGAATATGGCGATGTCAATTTAGATGTATATCGCGGAACACCGGTTTTTTCAATCAATACTAAAACGGCAAAACCAAAAATGTATTATTATAATGGTTATTTTAGCAGTTATATTACTGATTTATCGGTAATTTGTGTGAAATCGGTTTTGTTTAATGATTCCAACAATATTTTTGTTGGAATTCAGGAAAAAACTGATAGCTTTATCAAAATATATAAGATTGAATAATATAAACGGGGTTAATGAATGGATAAGGAAAAGATAGATACTCAAATTGAGTATCTGATTAATAGAATTAAGAAAAATGAGAAGTTACTCCGTAAATGGCGTGCTAAAGAAAATATAACCTGTTACCGGATATATGATAAAGATATACCGGAAATACCTTTGGTTATTGATATTTATAATGATTATATTCACGCTGCCGATTACCGGACTTTTAAAGTTGAGAATGAAGATGCCCGTGAAAAATGGTTAAAAAAACTATTAGTTGAAGCCGGTAAGGTTCTTAATATTCCTGAAAAAAATATATACTTTAAGTTTCGTAAAAGACAGAAAGGTTTATCGCAATATGAAAAATTTGATAAACGCTCAAAAACAATAACAGTGACAGAATCAGATTTGCAGTTTGAAGTTAATTTGTCCGATTATCTTGATACCGGTTTGTTTTTAGATCATCGAATTACAAGAGGACTTGTTCGTAACGAATGTAAAGATGCAAGAGTTCTAAACCTTTTTGCGTATACAGGCAGTTTTACAGTGTATAGCGTAGCCGGAGGGGCAGCTAAAACAGTTACCATTGATATGTCAAATACATATATTGAGTGGGCAATGCGAAATCTTAAATTAAACGATTTGTATTCTAAAAAACATACATTTATCAGAGAAGATGTAAGCAAAGCTGTTGATTTTCTAAAAGAGGATAATCAGTTATTTGATATTATTATTTTAGATCCTCCGACTTTTTCAAACAGTAAACGAATGGAAGGTGTTTTTGATGTTCAACTTGATCACGTAGAGCTAATAAATAAATTATTAAAATTACTGGATGATAACGGGGTGATTTATTTCTCAACAAATTTCACAAAATTTAAAATAGAATCAGAGAGTATTAAAGCATTCAAAATTGAAGATATAACAGAAAAAACCATTCCGCCTGATTTTAGAAATAAAAAAATACATAAATGTTATAAAATTTTTAAATAATAAAAAAAGAGGAGTTTCTAAATGGCCGATTTAAAAACCATTGCAAAGTCAAATGTAACAATGTTATCTTCAAATCAATATCCCGGAAGAGGTATCATTCAAGGGTTAACCCCGGATGGTAAAAACCTTGTACAAGTGTATTTTATTATGGGGCGAAGTGAAAACTCGAGAAATCGTATTTTTATCGAAGAACAGGGTTTTGTACGGACTCATCCTCATGATGCTGCAAAAATGAAAGATCCTTCATTAATTATTTATTATCCCGTGCGATTTTTCAATAACATTCATGTCGTTTCAAATGGTGATCAGACAGACACAGTGTATGAAGGCTTAAAAAATGGCACATCATTTGAAAATTCATTGAAAACCAGAGAATTTGAGCCTGATAGTCCTAATTATACTCCAAGAATTACCGGTTTAATTGATTTAGATGATAAACAATGTGCATATAAATTCTCAGTGATTCGATCATCGTTTAATAACCCTGAAATCTGTGAGCGTTTTTCTTTTGTATATGAAAAGCCAATTGCCGGTTTTGGTCATTGTGTTCACACGTATGATGGTGATGGCGATCCGTTACCTTCATTTTCTAAAATACCGTATATAATTCCTTTGGATAATGATATTTCAGTTACGATGAATACTGTATGGGGTTGTTTGAATAAAGATAATAGAGTTTCTTTGCTTGTGAAATTTATTGAAACTGCAAGTAAAAAAGTGGATATAAAAATTATTAATGCAAATACATAAATGTATGGGCGCCTCTAAAAATCAGGATTTTAGCGGAGCCCTATGCAATATTAAGAATATTTTTGCATTGACTGAAAAATTATAAGTGCTATAATCCATGAATGTTAAATAAGTTTAAAAAGATTGTTATTGGTGATAATGCTCATAAATTCGAAGAATGTGTTTTTCTCTTTATTTCATTTATGAGTGGTTTAGTTTCACTGATTTTTGTAATTCCATTAAATCTCATCCAGAAATATCCTTTAATTCATAGTCTTTTTGTTATTGTGTTTATTCTATTCTCTTTTATATTCTGGTCTATTGCGAGATTTAAACGGATTTTCTTTATGTTTTCATTTGTTTTAACAGTAAATATATCGTTATCTTTCATTTATATATATAATGCAGGAATTAAAGGATCAATTCCATATTTTCTCTGTCAGATATTTTTATTTACTATAATACTTTTGAGAGGGAATAAAAGAAGAGTAATGGTCCTTATTCAAATAATTTCTCTTATGATACTTTTTTCAATTGACATTATAAAACCTGAGTGGATTATACAATATCCTGATGAAATGCAAAATTATTTTGATCATATTACTTCAATTGGTCTTGTTTTTCTTATATCCGCTATACTTATTTGGCAGTTAGTCGCTACTTTTGATATAGAAAGACGAAGTATTAAGGAAGAACTGGCTGTTGAGTCAAAAAAAGCTGTTATAGATTCATTAACGGGCCTATTTAACAGGCGTTATCTCGATGATTTTATTAAACATCTTAAAAACAGACTTGAGTATAGTTCTTTTAGCTATTCAGTTATTATGGGAGATATTGATTTATTTAAACAAATTAATGATACATACGGGCATCAAGCCGGGGATCAGGTATTAACAAAAGTTTCTGAAATTATGCAATTGCAACTGAGAAAAACTGACGTTGTTGGTAGATATGGCGGGGAGGAATTTCTTTTTATATTACCTGAGACACAAGTCTTAAATGCATTATTACTTGCAGAAAAAATCAGAAAATCTATTATGGAATTTAGATGGGATTTAATAATTCCTGATTTACAGGTTACAATGAGCTTCGGTATTGCCGGTTATTCACATATAACCGACGGAATAATAACAAAGAAATTTATGCCCCATGAACTTATCTGTAAGGCGGATAGTGATTTGTATATTGCAAAAGAAAATGGCAGAAATCAATCTTTTTTATCTGATTCCTGATTTTTGCAAGAGCCTCACTAAATTAAATATAAAAATAAAGATGGTTATATGAAAATGTATAAAATTGTGTGTATGCTGGTTATCATTATGTTTTACTCATGCTCTACGGGAAGTGAAGACAATAAACAGGAAGATATTTTCAATCCTTCAACTGTAGAAGGTGTTCTAAGGGAAGTAACCGGTGAGTGGACTGACAGGATTTATGATTATACAATACCCGGTCAATATTCAGATATACAATCAAGAAGGATTACAGTTGTACTTCCGCCTGATTATAATAAAGCAACTGAATATGATGCTATTTATATGCATGACGGTCAGAATCTTTTTAATTATGACCAGTATGGTCATGGTGGCTGGCAGGCTGATACTACTATCAACACTCTTGTTAAAGAAACGAGTATTAATCCGCTTCTTCTGGTTTGTATACCCAATGCAGGTTCAAAAAGAGAATATGAATATACTGATGAAAAAACCGGAGCGCCTCATTACATGGATTATATTGTAAAAAGAATAATCCCGGTTATAGAACATAATTTTTCAGTAAAGAAAAACCGTGAGGGCAGAATAATCGGTGGTTCATCATACGGCGGGGTTATTTCATTGTATGCCGGCTGGCAATATAGTTCTGTATTTTCAAAAGTTATCGCAATGTCACCGAGTTTACACAAGCAATGGATTGTCAATAAAACCCTTACAGAGGTTAAACCGGATATTAAACTGTATATAGATACAGGTAATTTAGAGGATCCTGACAATTACACCAATAATTTTAATATTGCCTTACAACAAATCGGGTTTATTACAGACACTAACTTAAAATATGTGTATGGTAGCGGGCAAGATCATAATGAAAGAGCATGGAGAGCAAGACTCCCTGAAGCTTTGAAGTTTATGGTAGCAAAATGATTCAGTTTCATTTCGCGGTTAATTATTCTTAGAAACAGTGTGAAAACTGTTTTTTTTCCACAAGCTTATTAGTTGATGTTTATGAGTTTATAAATACCGGTCAATAGTTAATTTCCTTGTAATATAAAAAAATATATTGACACATTGTTGTTTTTTTTCTATTTTTAGACAAAATATATTGTTTTAGGAGAAAAGAATGAACAAGATTATTGCTGGTATTATGCTTATCGCTACTTTAGCTATTTTCGCAGGATGTGCTGTTAATGAAACTACAGGGTCAATTACTGTTGTAAATTCTTCTGACAAAGATGCATTAAATGTAAAAGTTGGTGATGTTTTTATTGGAACAGTTTTAAAAGGTCAAATAACTACAGTTTATTTTTATACTGCAAAAGATGCTTCTGCAGTAGCTGCAGACGGATTTGAGGTACCAACTGCACTGGTTAAACTTGACGGAACAGTTGATTTAAAACTTAATTTTGGATATCAAATGGGGCTTGCTTTAAATGATGGAAAATATCAATTCAGTGTTTATGGTCGAAAAATGGGAACTGATTATAAAGACTTAACAGATAGTGATTACGTTAGTATGAAATAATTGAAAATTAATTCACGTTAGTATAGTGAGCACCGTTTTTTCGGGGCTCTTTTTTTTATCTCGAATTTTTGCAAGAACCTCTATAAAATTCAATTACCTTTTATTGTAAAATGTGTTATTATTTTTGTTTTGTGATATTATATGATTGCGGGGTAAGTAGTTGGAAAATAAAAAGAAAAAGCTTAATTTCATTTTAATGTTCAGATTGATGATTGTTTTAACATGGATTGTAATATTTTATTTTCCGATGTTATTTGTTCCGTTTAGCTTGCATTTTCCTTTTTTCTATCAGATTGCTATCCGTTTTTTTTTATGGGCAACAAAAGTAAAGATAACCGATTTAAGTACCTTTGATATTAATGCTAAATGCCCGGCTATTTTTGCATCAAATCATAAATGTTTTGCTGATCCGGTATTTATTGCACGATTTATAATGAAGAAATTTTCATTTAGCATGTCAAGTCATGTGATGGACATGATTCCGCCGTTTAGATTGATTGCCTGGAAAATGAGATTTATCGGCATCAATAAAAAGAATTTTAATTCCATTTTACGATCATTTGATCAGATAAAAAAATCGGTTAATACAGGTTCATCGGTTATTTATTTTCCTGAAGGGTATTATACAATAGACAAACCGGTTGGAGAAATGCGCGGCGGTATTGCAAAAATTGCAAAACTCACCGGAGTCGGCATTATTCCGATTGCAATTTACGGTATTAACCAGGATTTTATATATGAAGAAAAATTAGAGTGGAAACAGGTATATTTAAAAGCCGGAGAGATGATAAAGTTTGAAGAATATCCTGACGAAAGATCGTTTGTACACGAGTTGACTTTAAGGATAGAAAAACTGTACATGGAAATCGAGTCAACTGTTTCTACCCGGTAAATTTATGCGTAAGGGGAACTCCGTGCCCTCCAGCAACGCGGGTGTCTCTGTGGTGGAAATTATTCTAAGGATTCTGAGAAGAGTTACTCGTAAGGGGGATTATATCAGATTTATAATACTCATAGCATGTATATTCACGATTTTTTCATGTGCAACTAAAGTTGAAATGGTAGAAAGAAAAAATCAAACCAGGATTGCGAGAGTCTTTTCAAATTTTGAAAGTGAGTTTAAATTTAACGGTTCGGTTTTAATCTATTTTAATGATAAAATAATTATTAACAAAAGTTACGGTTATGCAGATGAAGAATTCGGTATTAAAAACATCACCGAAACGAAATTTATGATTGGTTCTTATACAAAACAGTTTACTGCAGCAGCCATTATGTTGCTTGATGAAGAAGGTAAACTCAGTATTGAAGATAGTTTAAATCTTTATATTCCTGATTTTCCGATTGGCCGTTCGATAAAAATAAAGCATCTTCTCAATCACACTTCCGGGTTGCCAAGAGAAGCCGATTATCGCTTTATTATTAACACAATTCCGGAATCGTATGTGAATGAAAATATACTACCTGTCATAACTGATGAAGCTATACTTCAGGATTTTTTCGGGAAATATGAATTGCGTAAAGGGGTGTATGTATTAAAAAAAACAGTAAGTGAGACTGAGGCGTTTAATCTTGCATACCTTCTTTTTTCATTGGGGTTTGATTTTGACGATAAAACAGATTCAATAACCAAAGGTGTTTTAAAAACAGTAAAAAATTTTAAATTACGAAGAATAAATCCCGGTATAAATTATCGTTACAGTAATCTTGGATATATGATTTTAGGTTTGATTATTGAAAAAGCATCCGGTATCAGATACGAGGATTTTATCACTTCAAGGATATTTTATCCATTAAATATGGTGCGTTCGGGGTTTAATTTTGACCCTGCAAATTCAACCGGGTTTGCCCAGGCGTGGTATCAGAATGAGAACGGTAAACGGCATAAAATTACGAAACGAGTCAATGGTTATTTATGGCCCGGTTCGGCAGGAATGTTGTATTCAACGGTCAATGATATAAATATATGGCTTAATGGAATTTCTTTTATACTCAAAGAAACATCGATAAAAAAAATGTACGAAGGGTATGTTAATTCAAATGTGCTTGATTCAAAATACGGGTACGGTTACTTTATAAGTCGCAGAAAAATTAAAGGAACTGACAGATTATCAGTCTGGCATGACGGCAGAATCTATAATTACCGCTCGCTGGTTTCTGTTTTTCCCGATGATAATCTTCGGGTTATCATTCTTTCAAACAGTTTGAATAATAACAGTATCTATTACTGGCCTTATATTATTGCAGACATTCTTTTAAACATTTCTGAAAACGAGGAAGAAAATGAAATGTAGTCGTTGCGGGATGGAATATGGGGTTGTGCATAATTACTGTAATAATTGCGGAATGAAATTAAAAAGAACCGGGAAAATTAAGTTTTTTAATGGTTACAGGAAATATGAATATCTTTTGTTGTTGAAAAATATACCGGGCTTTAAAGTGTATATACTTTTGTTGTTTTCTATAGTATTTTCTTTTTTTACAGGCTGGTTCTGTGCGGAATATGGCGCAGGTAGTTTGTTTTTGAACAGACTGTCTTTCTTTTTGTATATTACAGGATCATTGTTACTTCTTGCATGGTTTATTCTTAGGTATTCTGTTGTGTATAAACTTCTTTACCAGTCGAAAACCAATGATGCTGTTAATCCTGCGTTGACCGTTTTTTTATTGATGGTACCATTTTTCGGGTTTGTATGGCATTTTCTCGTATATTTTAAATGGAGTTTACGCGAATTAGAACATCATGACCCGTTTGTATTTTTTTTGTACTCATTATTAAATGTACTGATTTTTATACCCGGCTTTTCAATATATTTTTTTCTTCCTTATATAGTCGCGGATATATATGTTCACAAAATTATTTATAGTAGAATCTAAGAGGTTTTAATGGAATATTTAATTGGATATAGACAGTGGTTCAATTCATATACTAGTGAATTATTAAAAGATTTACAGTATAAACCTGACAATTTTCACTTGAAAATTGTTCATACTGACCGGGTTATTGAAAACACCATCCTGATTTCAGAGTCATTGAAGTTAAATGATTTTGCACATAAATCGGCAGTTCTTTCTGCATTATTTCATGATATCGGACGATTTAATCAATATTGCAGATTCGGCACATTCAAAGATGAAATCTCTTTAGATCACGGGAATTATGGGGCTGAAATACTTAAAGAATTTACTGTTTTAGATGATTTATCTTCTCAGATGAATGAGGTGATTAATAATACAATTATTAATCATAATAAACATATAATGCCGGATAATTTGTCTGATGAAAATACTGTTATTTTGAAAATAATTAGAGATGCTGATAAAATAGATATTTTTAGAATTATTTCAGAACAAAATAAAATGGAACAATCGGATCGGACCGTTATGCTTGATTTAGACCGGAATCATGCTGTTTCAGAGTCGGTTTATAAGCAGGTAATGAAAGGAGAAAATGTAAAATATAGTGAACTCAAATCATTCGATGATTTTAAAGCACTCCAGTTGGGGTGGGTTTATGATATTAACTATCCAATATCGTTTAAAATAATACAACAACATAATTATCTCGAAAATATTTATAAAAGCATGGCACAAAACAAATATTCTGATGATATTTATTATTCTGTAAAAAACTATGTAGAATCCCGTCTTAAAGATAATCAATAAATTTGTCGAAAATCTAAACGTAAATTGCAACGGGATATTGAACCTTATTTGTGTAAATAATTCGTATGGAGTACCTATGAAATTCAGAATGAAAATATTACTTTTAAATATTCTAACAATGGCAACGTTGTTAACTATGGTTTATGTAGTAATATTTGTTAGTTTTAAACAGTCTTATACGAAGAAAATTACAATCTTTGAAGAAGAGTTATATAATTCAAAAAAAGTGTATTTACAGGATTTATTGTCCTTCACCAATGTAACATTGATGAATTTATATTCAGAAGCAATTTTTGAAAGCAATGAATATAATTCTCAGACAGAAAAAAATAAAGTGATGAATCGATATAAAAATCAGGCTATACAATTGATGTCTTCAATTCGACATAGTGCCGGAACAGGTTATTTTATTGGAGTCAGTTTTGATGATGATGAGAACCCTTATTACGCTTTTAATGGTCTTGATGAGAAACAAAATGGTACAAAAATTGTGAAAACTTCTCAATATATGAAAGAGGTTTTAGCAGGTGGCAGGCCAAAATCAGGTGTTTCAGCAAAAACCGGTGTAATAATTGAATCGGTAGAGAAAAACCCTGTAACAAAGCAGGAAGAAACAAAGTATTCATCGATGATTTATTTCAGACAGTGGAACTGGATTGTTGTCACCGGTTTTTTCTCAAATGAACTTGAAAATAAAGTTGCTGTATTGCGGGATCAATTATTGTATGATCAGTTTATTATTATACTTATAATAACAATTTTATCAATTTTAATAATGGTGATACTTTCAGGTATATTGGTTGTTGTTTCCGGCCGGTTGATTAAACCTCTAAGTGATATTTCAGATCATGCTTTATTTGTATCTGAAGGAAATTTAATGCAATATAATAAAGTGTATAATAATAAAAGCAAAGATGAAATTGCAAAACTGATATTCAGTTTCAACAGGTTAATAGCTAATTTTACCGATAGTGCCAGGGGAATGAGTGATATTGCCGGGCATCTTGAAGTTCTTGTTAATAAAAATAATGCAATGTCTGATACACTTTCTGAAATTACTTCTCTTGAAGCATCTTCAATTGAGCAGATTTCTGCAAGTTTGGAGCAATCATCAACATCAATTAAGCATATTTCCGAAAGTGCAAATAGCGGGGCAATGCGGTTAGGTGAAAATGGTAAAATCGCAGAAAATGGTTCTATATTTATTGATCAGATAACAAAAAGTATAGAAAATATATCAAAACATTCATCAATAATTGAAAAATCAATCGATCAGATTTTTGGTATTGCTGAACAAACAAACCTTCTTGCACTTAATGCTTCAATAGAAGCTGTAAAAGCCGGGGATAGGGGGAAAGGGTTTTCTGTTGTCTCTGATGAAATTAGAAAATTAGCAGATAAATCTAAAACAATTGCAAATAGCGTTAATGAGAGCATTGAAGAAAATGCAATTATTGTCAAAGATGCAAAAGAACTTATTGTAAAATCCGAGAAAACATTTAAATCAATAATTGAAGGTACAATACACTCTAAAAATATTATATCAGAAATTGCATCGGCTATACACCAGCAGGCAGTTGGCGGTAGTGAGATGATGCAGAGTGCTTCAAATATATTTGAAGCATCACAGAAAATGGTTTCTATAGCAGAAACAAGTCGTAAAAATAGCCGGACAATTGAAAAAGCGTTTAATGATTTAATTGATATTATCAGGCTTTTCAAATTTGAAAGAGATCAGGATAAGGATTGGAATACAGTTAAATCAAATAAATTTAAACCGGTACTTGATAAAGAAGATTATTCGTATGATGATCATATTTTAAATAGTCATAAAAATATTATAAGTAAAGATGAGCATATGTCTTATTCGGATAATGATCATGAGGACGTTGAAGAACTGGAAGATTTTGCATAAATTGAGTTCTAAAGAGGCTTCTGGAAAATATTTTGTAAAAATCTTGATTTGTCATTAAAAAAAAGTTAATTTGTCTGGTACAATATAAATATTAGGAGCAAATAGTGAGTGATAATAGAGGGGACAACAAAAATAATAATCAGGTTCAACCGCCTAACGCTAAGAGACTGTTTTTCTTTATGCTGATTTTATCAGCAGTGTTAGTTTTTTTGTGGTTCTATAAAGGTATAGATGATAAAGAACAGGTAACGTATAATGTATTTCTTGAATTTGTGAAAACGGGTAGAATATTTACCGATAAAGAAAACCCTCTTATCATTTTTGATACAAATAAAATTACAGGTAAATATAAGGATCGTGATACAACAAAAAGTTTTCAGACGTCTATACCGCCTATTTTTGATAAAGGTGATTTGTATACACTACTGACAGAGTCCGAGTATAAATTTACTTTTAAAGGTGCAACAGAACAAAATCCTATGTTGTCTGTTATTCTTTTAAACCTTCTGCCAATTGGTATTTTATTCGTTATGATATGGTTTATGTTTAAACAGTTTCAAGGCGGAGGCAATAAAGCTTTTTCATTTGGTAAATCGAAAGCCCGTAAATTTGAGTCGAAAGACAAAATTACCTTTGCAAATGTAGCCGGTGTTGATGAAGCAAAAGAAGAACTTCAGGAAGTTGTTGAGTTTTTAAAAGATCCGACAAAATTTACCCGGATAGGTGCAAAAATACCTAAGGGCGTTTTATTGGTTGGTCCTCCCGGAACTGGAAAGACATTGTTATCCCGTGCGGTTGCCGGAGAAGCCGGAGTCAGTTTTTTCTACATGTCAGGTTCTGATTTCGTAGAAATGTTTGTTGGTGTCGGTGCATCACGGGTTCGTGATTTATTTGAGCAGGGTAGAAAATCAGCTCCTTGTATTTTATTTATCGATGAGTTGGATGCAGTCGGAAGAACCAGAGGTGCCGGATATGGTGGCGGACATGATGAACGTGAACAGACTCTTAATCAGTTGCTTGTCGAAATGGATGGTTTTGATCCGACATTAGGGGTTATATTAATTGCTGCGACAAATAGAGCGGATGTACTGGATCCTGCACTATTACGACCGGGCAGATTTGACAGACAGGTTGTTGTTGATAATCCTGATGTGAAGGGAAGAGAAGAAATTCTAAAAATCCACATGAAAAATATATCATTATCAAAGAAAATAGATGTTCAGAAAATTGCACGGGCGACTCCCGGTTTTTCCGGTGCTGACCTTGCAAACCTTGTTAATGAAGCTGCCTTACTTGCTGCGAGATTTAATAAATCAAGAGTAACGATGCATGAGTTTGAAGAAGCACGTGATAAGGTTATGATGGGCGTTGCACGAAAATCGAAAGTTATTACACCGAAAGATAAGAGAATTACATCATATCATGAGTCAGGACATGCTTTACTTACAATTTTATCCGAGCATGCGGATTCTCTTCATAAAGTGTCTGTAATTCCAAGAGGAATGGCAGCCGGTGTTACATTCAGTCTTCCGGCTGATGATCATCATGTATCTAAGAGTAAATTGCTTGATCAAATCTCAATTTTAATGGGTGGTAGAGCCGCTGAAGAACTGGTTATCGGTGATATTTGTACCGGTGCGGTTAATGATATCAATGTTGCTACTGATCTGGCACGAAAAATGGTTACTCAATGGGGTATGAGTCTTGATATCGGCCCGATTGCGTATGGTCAGAAAGATGAGCCGATTTTCATCGGTAAAGAAATTGCAACTCATAAAGATTATTCTGATAAAACTGCAGAACAGGTTGATGCGGAAATAAAGAAAATTATATTCGGTCAATACAATAATGCACGATCATTACTTGAACAACATAAAGAAAAGCTCGTGTTATTAGCTGAGACGCTATATGAAAAAGAAACAATGGATGCTGAAGAAATCTATCAGTTACTCGATATTACTCCGATTACTTATAATCCTGAGTTTGCATTAAAAGATGATGGAACTGACGACGAAGAAGATATGCCGGTTACTGAAAAACCTTTGGAACCTGGTAAAAAAGAAGCAGATAAAGAGGGTCAATAATGTCTTTAAAAGCATCAATATCAGGTATACGGGGTGTTGTCGGTGATTCTCTTACACCACAGGTGATTGTTGATTATGCAAGTGCATTTGCATCGCTACTGCCTGAAGGTGACATAATAATCGGAAGAGATTCAAGACCGACGGGCCCTTTTATTACATCGCTCGTTGTTGCTATTTTAAACAGTATGGGAAGAAACGTTGTTGATGTTGGTATTGTGCCGACACCAACAGTGTTGTTTCTTGTCGGGAAAATGAAATGTGCTGGTGGTATTGTTATTACAGCAAGTCATAATCCGATTCAATGGAATGCATTAAAACTTGTAAACAGTAAAGGAAGGTTTTTATCTCCTCTTGAATTTGATCAGTTAACCCGGCTCTATGAAAAAAAGCAATTTACATATTCTCATTACAATACAATCGGTTCATCTGAAACCAATTATGTTCTGCCTTCAAGTCATATTGATACCATTTTGCGATTTGTCGATAAAGAGCTCATTTCATCAAGAAAATTCAAGGTTGCATTAGATACCGTCAATGGTGCCGGTGGTCCGATGGCAGTTGATTTATTAAAACAATTAGGTTGTGAGGTCATAGAGTTAAATACAGAACCAACCGGCATATTTGCACATCCGCCTGAACCGACACCTGAAAATCTGCAATGTTTATCAGATGGTGTTTCTGCGAGTAAAGCACATATCGGGTTTGCACTTGACCCGGATGGAGACAGGTTAGTGATTTGCGGAAGCGATGGGGTGGTTCTTTCTGAAGAATATACATTAGCGTTGTCGATTAATCATTATCTCAATTCAAGAGGGCCGTCTGATGTTGTCATTAATTTGAGTACATCACGATTATCAATAGATGCTGCTGAAAAATATGGTTGTACTGTGATAAAAGTGCCAACCGGTGAGATTCATGTTACAGAAGCTTTATTTAAAACCGGTTCAAAAATCGGCGGTGAAGGTAATGGTGGTGTGATAATCCCTGAAGTTAACTCATGCAGAGATGCATTACTTGGCATGGCATTGATACTTGAATCGCTTTCAAAAGGTGAGGATAAAGTTGAAGTTGTCGCATCCGGTATGAAAAAATACACATTAATTAAAGAAAAGGTGGAAACATCTGTTTTTGATATGGAATCAACATTAGAAAAACTTAAAAAGAAGTATTCTGATTGTACCTATAACACAGAAGATGGTTTACGTATTGATTTTAATGATAAATGGGTGTTAATCAGAAAGAGTAATACAGAGCCGATTGTGAGAGTTTTTGCCGAAGCAGTCGGTTTTGAAGCTGCCGGAAAGTTACTTTCAGAAATTAAGGAAGCTGCATTTTAATTTCCTGGCGAGAGACCCTGGAGGGGACTATGGGATGGTTTTTTAATAAGTTTCTGCTGTTTTGCTTTGTTTTCTTTTCATTATCATCAGTTTATTCAGAAAACGACGAAATAAGTAAAAATTATTTAAGAAGGGCGTTAGTAACTGTTGATACCGATGTTCGATTGGCTAATGATTTTCTTAATAAAGCAGGTGACTATTCAAAAAACTTTCCCGAATATTATTACGGACGATATCTGATACATCGTAAAAATAATGATGCATCCAAAAACGTTTTTTTTGCTGAAAAAATGCTTGAAACTGTTTCTCAGGGGTTTATTTTGAGTGTATTTGATGTATATAGAACTGCTGCATTAATCTATACCGAACAAAGATATTATCAAAAGGCTCAAGAAGTTTATAAAAAGGTTTTTAAAAATAATCAGGGCGTTACGCTCAATGATAGCAATAATTATTTAGATATGCTTTTTAATGGTGATTTAACCAGTGATATTCCTGAAGCGATTGAAAATGCTCAGAAATTAATGTCGGGAAGTAATCTTACTTATTTTAAAGCATTGTATTCTTTGCGTTTCGATGATCATACATGGGGGAATCCTCAATTACTAATAAATACTCTTAAATCCGATAATTATTCACCGAAAAAGATTGCATATCTTGAGTCCTATACCGCAAAAACAGAGGATTCAATAATTACTTTGTTAAATCTGTTGCAAAATAGTTCCTTTAGTAAAGAGTATACTAAAAATACTGTATATAACTGTATGAAATTTAATGATAATCTTTCACTTGAGAATTTTGAACGCTCATTTAGAATATATCTTGCGAATGAAGGTAATCGGGATTTTAGAACAATAAGCCTTATTGAAAATTCACTTTTTAAAACATTGTGTGAAACTCAAGCTGATCTATCATCAGATGTTTTGCATTATACGGGTGAGCGAATTTCCGATACCGATTCAAACGGTAGTGCGGAAATTGTGTATACTTTTAAAGAAGGTGTAATTATAAAAAAAATATTTGATCCTAATCAGGATGGTCTTTTTGAATTTGTATATGTTTACCAGGATGATGGCAGAATTAATCGCATAACGAGAAGAATTAGTGATGGTTCTACAATTCAATATTTATATAATTTGAAAGATTCAACACTTAATTATGTGTATAATTATGAGAATGATGTGAAAAAGTCTGGGTTTATTATTGAAACAGGCAATGTGCCTTTTGTAGAAGGTGTTATACCGGATGAAGAATTTTTAAAAAAAGTTTGTATAAATGAAGAGTTGTATACAAATGGTGTGACCCGAAATAAATATTATAATGGAGAATTGGTTTATTCAATAATTGACAGGGACAATGATGGTTATTTTGAATATAAACAAATATTTGAAAATGGTATATTAATTGAGGGGCATTTGGACACAAAATCAAATGGTACGTATGATACATTAGAAGTATATGAGAATGGTGTTATGAAAGCGGTGTATTGTAAATCGGTGCCTTATTATTCGGGGTATGATTATAAAGAATTGTCTTTTACTGATAAAACAGAAAAATTCTGGGATGACGACTTTAATAGTTCATTTGAGCTTAAGGTTATTGCACGAAAGAATGGTTTAACCGAAACGTATTTTGACTTTAATAATGATTCATTGTATGATTTTGTGCAAACGAAGGATTCCAGGGGAGTTGTAAAGGTTTTTTCAATTAGTGATGACAAATGGGTTGAGTATTATACTTTAGTACCGGAAAAAAAATCAAAATTACTCGGTTTTAATGTAGTAAGTGCAAAAATACCTGCAAATCTGATTATACCGGAATCAATCAATTTTCTAAACACCAACACCGGTACATTCTATTATAAAAATAAAAAATACCACTTCAGTGATGGAATAATAATTTCTGATGATTTTACCTATCGGGTTATGAAAAATCGATTTGGTGTTTTTTTATTTGATTGATCCAGATTATTTATTGAGTAAACAGGGAATGTAATAAGGAATATACATGAAAATTATAAATTTATTTTTGATTGTCACAACATTAGTTTTTGTTTCGTGTTTAAATGATAATAAAGTAATTTATCCATACAATACCCGTGTTGAAAATCTTAGAGATAATATTAAAAATGGAACAATTGATCTTTTTGAAGCATTTATGGAAGCTCAAGTTGAATTGCGAAATCATCCTGGTGCTGACTCTGAGATGTTTCTTACATACGTCACTGATTTAATGAATGAAGAGTTAAAAAAACTGTATGAATCAGGGAAGTTTGAGGAAGCCTGCGTGATGGCTGATAGTCTTGTTGTTGCAAATGTAACAGACTTAGCATATCCCATAGAATTATGTTATAACAGGTTTCTTGATAGTACAATTCAAACGAAGGATAAGTTTACAATTTCCGAGTTGCGTAATCGAATGGTTGAGAAGAAAATATCCGGTGTTTTTGATGCGTATTCAATTTTAAATGAATATTATGAAGAGAAGTCATCCGGGCTATTTATTTATTATATTTCAAAATATGCTCAAATATTTCCTGATCTTCTTTCGAAATATCCCGATTTATTAAAGAAAAAAGCTGAATTAGAGCAATACAGAAATCTTGATTTTGAAAAAATGATGAAATCTGTAGTTACTGTTTATCTTGATAAGGGAATGGCTATAAAAAATGGTATGGGTTTTCAGGAAAAGTCAATTGGAACAGGTTTTTTTATTGACGATAAAGGGTATATTTTAACAAATCATCATGTCATTGCAGATCATGTTGATCCAAAATATAAGGGGTTTACAAAAGTTACCGTAGCGTTACGCGATGATCCTGATACTGAAATCAGTGCGAAAGTTATCGGGTATGATAAAGTGCATGATGTGGCACTTTTAAAGGTTGAAACGCATAGCAAAGAACATCTTGTGCTTGGAAGATCGCATAATATGCGCACCGGGGATAAAATATATACCATTGGTAATCCGATTGGGTTGCGATATACGGTGACAAGCGGTATCATTTCAAATAAGGAAATAAACTTTTTTCAAATGGGCAGGGCATTTCAGGTTGATGCTGCGATAAACCCCGGTAATTCAGGCGGTCCGCTTATCGATGAAAGCGGTCAGGTAATCGGTATTGTTTTTGCAGGTGTTCCCCAATTCCAGGGGATTAGTTTTGCGATACCATTTGAGTGGGTACGTCAGTCAATTCCTCTTTTATATCGTGGAAATCAGGTTGAGCGCTCATGGATTGGCGCGGGGGTGTATGAGGATCGGGATAAAAAGGAACTTTCTTTCTATTATATAATGCCCGGTTCAGGTGCTGATAAATCGGGTTTGCAATTAGATGATATTTTAGTATCGATCAATGATCAGAAGGTTACAACATTGGAAGATGCGCAAACAGAAATTGCATTTAACAGAAGTCCTTCAATTATAAAGGTTGAAATTATTAGAAATGGTATTACGATGGTTTTACCGGTTAAAACTGATGCCCGACCGTATATTCCAATTGAAAAGGCATTTATGAAAGATAAACAGGCGAATCTTGTGAGTCTTGTTTTTGGTCTTAGAATGAGTTTGATGAGTAAAATGCTGGGAGCCCGAAGTTACAAAGTTGAGCGTATTTATAAAGGACTAACGGCATATACACTTGATATTTCAGAAGGTGACCCGGTAATGATTTACGGGATTAAGTATATTGAAAAAGATAAAATGATTTTAATGCAAATCAGATATCTTGATAAAGACGTTGCTGCTATGGAGAGAATGTTTACTTTACAAATTTCTGCAGAAATTAATACTTTGTTGTAATGAGGCTTATGCAAAAATCAAGAGTACTTAATTTTGCTTTCGCCATATGCGATATAATCGCATTAGCCTCTGGTCGTAATGGTTACATTACTGCTCGAGCATGCAACCGGGGGTAGCCTCTTGCAAAAATTCGAGATTAAAAGAGTATTTTTGCAAGAGGCTCTAATGGAAAAAATTGTATTTTCTTTCATTCTGTTACTATTTCAAATATTGATTGTAAAATGCTTTCAGTATTTTACATCGTTTGATTATTACACAATTCTTTTTATAAGTTTTATTATTTCATTTATCGTGATATGTGCGTATCAGTATACAAAAAAATATGAACATTGGAGACTTTCCGGGAATTTGTTTTATGCTGTTTTGTATGGCTTAATTGCATATTCTGTCAGTGCTTTTTGTACAGTGCTGATATTAAAATTCCTTCCGATACATACCGTTGATTTTCTTTCAGAAATTATAATTAATAATTTAAACTCTCTTAACCCGGAAAAAATAGTACTTGTGTTTCTTGTAACCGGTATTTTTGTTCCGGTTTTTGAGGAATTAGTCTTTAGATATTATTTTTTTAACGGTATTACGACAATAAAAATGGTGTATAAAAATGCAGATATTATTATAACGGTGATTTTTTTCAGTTTATGTCATCTCTATTCAATTAAAGCTTTTGTATTTTCTGTATTTACAGGACTTTTTATAACTTTTTTTTATAAAATGTACAAATCCATTGTTTTTTCTGTTATAATGCATTTTACTATAAATACTACAGGTTTATTAGTCGGGTATTTATTACATATTAATTAAAGGATTTATTATGACAAATATTGATATTTCTATTGCTAATTCACTCGAGAAGTTAGGCTTAACTCAAAATGAGGCAAAAATATTTTTGTATCTTGCAGAAAAGCCAAATTCCAACGGATATGAAATATCAAAAAATACTGGCATTTCCCGGTCACTTGTCTACGGTTCATTAGAAAAAATGACGAGTACCGGTATACTTGAGTTGACTCAAACAAACTCATCATCCTATAAACTTAAACCAATAGAAGAAATTAAAGACATTGTTGAACGAGGGATAAATAAAGCATTTAATGTATTAACCGAAAAATTATCCGAGATAAAACCAGATACGGCTGATGAACTTTTTATCACCATTCAGGATAGAGATAATCAAAAAGCAAAAATGCGCTATTTAATAAAAACGGCGAATGATGCAATATTTATAAGTGCCGGTATGCGGGAACTTGACTGGATAAAAGAAGAGTTGAATAACGTTCATGAATCGGTAAAAGTTCATATATTCAGCCTTGCAAAAATTGACGGAATGCAGGGGCGATTTAATATATACTCAAAAGAGATGGATGATTCTTTTATTCAAAGTATGAAGTCTTTAAAGAATAAATGGAGAATTCTGATTATTAAAGATGCAAGTGAAATGATCCTGTGTGGTGGCGATGATATAAAAAATGGAGTGGGTATATATACTAAAAATCCTATGACGGTAACATTTGCCCGTGAGCATTTTATTCATGATGTGAAAATATATAATATTGAACGTAAGTATACAATTGAAGATAATACTGAAAATTTATTTAGTTAGAACTCTTGATTATTTTTAACAATTAAATTAGATTGTAATCATGAAACTACTTTTTTTTAAACCGGGATCGATTTTATTTCCAATTGCTTTGCTTGCTATTATATTTTTCAGTAAACAATTATTTATAAACTTTTTATCAGCATCTATTTTATTTTTATCAATGTATTGCATTGTTATTTCGGGAATAGAATATATTAGAAAGAAAAAAGATATTGATATTCTGGTGAAATATGTGCCGGAATTTTTTCCTGGTCAATCGGGTCTGATTGAAATCGAGATTTCAGGCATTAACGATAATCTACCGGGGTATTTGTATTATATTTCATTTGGCGTTTTTGAAAAAGGTCTGAGAATTGATTCCCGGCTTGTTCGATTAAAACAAGAGCGTAAGCATGTGTTTAGTTTTGAATTTTCTTCTGAAAGACATGGTGAGTTTGATCTGAAGGATTTTCAATTAGTAACAACAGATATTTTCTTTTTTACTGAAACCGTCAAATATTCTGTTAATGAACTGCGGGTACAGGTTTCTCTTAATCCTTCAGACTCGGGTTTAATCAGCTCGTTTTTCAATCAGGGGGGAGAAAAGCCGATTAAATCAAATATTATGCTTAATTCAACAGATTTTTTTGATGTGAGAAAATACTACCCCGGGGATGATTTGCGAAAAATGAACTGGAAAATATTTGCTCATACCGGTGAGCTTCATGTGAGAGAACAGGAAAAAATACCACCTGACAATGGAACAATATCATTTATTTTCTCACCGTATTCAAAAGATATTAAAGAGTACGAATTAATATCAGCTATTTTCTATAAAGCGGTTTTGGAATTTACAAACATACATATACCTGTAAAAATTTATCATCCGTCTTCAAGCGAACCTGCTGTTATTTCAAACGAGAATATTTCTGATTTATATACAATTTTGAATAATGCATATATCCCATTTCATAATTTTGTTACCATACCGCTATCGTCAATCGCCGGTGGTTTTTTCTCAGCCCAATCATTGTGTGAGGCGGGTACTCATTCTATTTTCTTTGAGAATTCAAAGATTTTTGTATCATTCTATAATTATAGTGTTACTTTTAGTACAGTAAAGAAAACATTGTATACGATTCAATCGAGTGACAGTATCATTTCTGATATGCGAAAAATCATAATGAAAAATAAACAATCGCGGAATAAACAAAAAAAGTTAAATGAGAAAATAGAGTTATTTTCTCAAAAAAAAATAAAGATTAATATAATAGAAGAGACTTTTGTATAAACAGATAAAAAAGCAAGGATTGATAATGAAGATTTTGGTAGTACCGCCAATTAGATTAATACTGAATATCGTTTTGTATTCAATAATCTTTATACTTGTTTCATTAAAATCAGATAAAGTATTTAATTATACTATTGGAATACTCATTATTATTATCGCAGTTACTTTGGACTATTTTTTAGCACGATTAAAATACCGCTGGTTTGTACGTTTTTTTTTGACATCAATTATTATAGTTGTATTTTTTATTATCACATTAATTTCATCAGAGTTGTTTTCTGATAAGCAAACACTCAATTTCTTTGATTTTATTTCTTACTATTTTTTAAAAGATTGTATTCCGGCAATTATCTTTATTGCGTTTTATTATTTTTTTGATTCTGAACGGGTTGTGAAAAGAAATATGTATTCGTATGGTGTGTCTACTATTCTACTACTGCTTGGTTTATATTATATAACGTCGATAAAAAATACTATAGAAGATAGTATTTTTGTTAATTATTTTAATTATTCATTTGTGTTATTATCAATTTTGATACTGATTATACTGCGGCATATTACCATGTTTTCAAAAGACAAAAAGATCGTTTTGAAAGATTATCTTCTATTAATATTCATTTTTTGTGGAATGATATTTTTTCTCATTTCAGTAACCCTTAGTAGTTTTGTGAAAGGGTCGGGTAATAATTCAGGGGGATTGTTTGAGTCAGGTCTTTTTAAATTTGATTTTAATAATTTTCTTGAATTGAAAGACAGTATAAAATTAAGTGAAGACAGAGTATTGATTCTTGAGTTGGATGGCAGTGAAAAGTTAAGTGATACTTTTGTTCGTGACGATTGGAACAGGCAATTATATATAAAACGGTTTTCCCTTGAAGAATTTGTTAGTCCGGGAGGGTTTAAGGTGTCCTCACGTCATACTGAACCCGATGCTCCGCCTCCTTTTCTTACCGGATATTCGTGGGAGAGGCCGTTAGCCGGTGATTATTTTGCATCTCAAAGTTTAGTAGAAACGTTGTATATAGTAAATATTGATCCTTCAAGTGTGTTAGGCAGCGAGTTTTTGTATAAAATTGTTCCAATTGAATTATGGAAAGATGCACCGTTTAAACAGGTTTATAAATCTTTTTCATCGGTATATGTCGGGGATTACAATGACATTTACGCTGATTTACCACAACAGAATGATTTATTGAACGCTATTTCGGTTGACCGGAAAAATCTTTTACTCGATTGGGGGGGTGAAAAAGATTTTGAGAAAAGAATTCAGACGTTAGCTCAAAGTTTAACTGCTGAGTATCCTGATCCGTTTATGAAAACGGTGATTATTCAGAATTATTTGCGGGATAACTATTATTATTCATTAAAACCGGGTTTATCCGGTAAACTTTCGCCTGTAGAGTACTTTCTGTTTGAAGCAAAAAAAGGTTATTGCTCCTATTTTGCATTCAGCATGACAATAATGCTTCGTTCAATCGGAATTGCAAGTCGTGTTGCTGTCGGGTTTGCTCCTGATATGAATAATAAAACGATGAATTTTTACGATGTCCGGGTAAATGACGGCCATGCCTGGGTAGAGGTCTTTTTTGACGGATACGGCTGGGTTAACTTTGACCCGACGAGCAGTACTATTTTACCCGATGAGGAGTTTTCATTACCAAAAGACAGAAAAGACGAACGGTTATCACTGGTGGAAAATATTATGCAAAATAAAGACAATATGATTGAGGTAACCAGGAAACCAGATATTATTACCAATGTATTTTCAAATTTTAAATCATTAATAAACAGATCAATACGGTTAATTGGTGTTGTATTTTTAGCTTTTTTTGTAACTCTGCTGTTTCTTGTTCTTTTTTTCAAAAAGAATGTACATCTTATAGCTTTTTATTGTTCACATTCTGATAGAAAAAAGATAAAATATCTCTGGCGTTATCAAATGACCGGTTTGCTTGCTCTGGGGTACCCGATTGAAAAAAATGAAAGTATTACAGAGTATGCACAAAGAATTTCTGATACAACCGGTATTGATATCCGGACACTGACTGCGTTATATCAGGAAGTTATATTTGGTAATGAAACATCACTATTTGATAAACCTGAAAAATGGTTATATGCTTATAAACGTGACATAAAAAAAATACCTTTACGAAAAAGAATACAGTCATATTGTTCAATTTCAATTTTATTCCGCCGTATAGTACCGTTGTTTGTCATACTGTTTATTCCTTATTTTTCGTTTGGTGATGAGAATAGTATACGGGATTATATGCTGAGAGCAAAAGAGGCTGTACATAATAGTTATTATGATATGGCAATTAAGATTTTAAATGAGGCCGAAGAAAAATTCCCTGAATCATATCTGCCGGATTATGAAAAAGGAACAATTTATTTTGATAATGAAATTTATGGAATGGCAGTTAAGGAATTTACTGATGCTAAAAAAAAGGGTTTACAGAATGAGGATATTTATACACAAATAGCAAATTCGTATAGTAAACAGGGCAAAGATGAATTGGCACTATCGACTTATGAAGAGGCAATCACGATTATTAATGAATCGGTTGATCTTGTAGATAACCTTGGCTGGCTTTATTACAAGACTCATAACTATACAAAAGGAATTGAGTTTATTGAATCAAAACTTACTGTATATGGTAAAGACCCGGATATTCTTATGACCTTAGGGACTTTATATTCTTCGATATGGGATTATGAGAAAGCAAAATCATGTTATATTTCTGCTATTTCAAATTCGTACTCGTATAAATTGAGCGAGTTTAGAGCAATCGTATATTATAATCTGGCACTTATTGAGGAGTCTTTTTTGTATTATGATAATGCACACAATTCAATGCTTGCATCACTTGCACTGATGGAGCGAAGTTCTGCATATATGGGGCTTGCATACCTTAGTATGAGATTGATGAATCTGAAAGAATCGTATAATTACATTCAAAAAGCATCGTCTTTACCCCCGAAAACAGCGTTTCCGGAGTCTGCTTTGTGTTATTTGTATACCATTTCGGGTAATGTTGATGAGGCAATTACATTATCAGAGTTAATTTTAAATAACCAGGATTTTTCCTGGATGATGTATTTTGGAACGAGTATTGAAGGTTTCAATGGTGATATTTATAAAGTGCTGTCAACAGCATATAATTATAAAAGTGCAATGATTTCGTTTTCAGAAAAAGAATCATTCGTACATACAATTATCCGGCCGTTTAAAAAGAAATATTATCAGCTGAAGTCACTCTATTATAACTTTGTATACAGTACCATTTTCATCCGGCTCGGGAATAAGAAAATTTCCGGAGGAAGTGATCTTGACGGACTTAATCAAATTATTTCGGGACTTGAAGAAATTGCTCCCCGCCGTGCACTCAAGGTTTCACGAATTGCCAAGGGTATTGAGATCCCGTTAAACAGGAATAAGCAAAGGATTTATGATGCCGAAGAATCGTTATTATCTACAAATGAATTGTTTGTATCAAAAGAAACAAAAATTCAAAGAATCGTAGAGGCTATGAATGGACTTGATCCAAAGTGGGAAAAAGATATGAAATCACTTTTGCTTGTTGAAGCTATACAATTATCAAATAACAAAAAATATAACTATTTAAAGGAAATGTTATTTGTAGAATATCCTCAAATGGCACCATTGAATGGTATTAAAATTCCTGCGATTATTTATGGTGAGAAGCATAATGCGGAAATTATAAAAAAAATCAAAAAAAGAGGCTTTTATGAGTCATATAAAAGTAAAATTGAAATAATAGTTTCTGATTTGGATGATGAAAAGATTAAAATTATGATAAAATATAAAGATTCAGTATTGTATGATTTTGATTGTACGAGAAAAGATTGTGGTGTTGAGTTGTATGAGCGGATTTTTAAAGTTAAGTTGTTGTAGCCGGAGGGTGTTGTGAATAAAATTATTATTGTTGGCAGTGGCAATGATTTTGATGCAAAGAAGATAATCGATGAAGCACACTATGCTGATTATATAATCGCTTCAGATGGTGGTTATACTATTTTAAAAGATTGCGGTATTAAACCTGATATAATCATTGGTGACATGGATAGTATTACATGTGAAATTGATCAAGATATAACAATTAATAAATATCCTGTTGATAAAGATTTAAGTGACAGCGAATTATCATTGCAATACGCTATTTCTATGAATCCTGTTATTATCAAATTATTTGCAGTAACCGGATGTTATTTTGATCATTCATTTGCAAATGTATTGAATTTATTCAGAAATGATACCGAATCTACAATGATTGAAATTGTAACCGCTAATTCAACCATTTTTACGGTAAAAAGTGGAGGGTATTCTCTATCTAATCTTAATGGCCGAAGAGTTTCTCTGTTTTTTTTGTCACCGGTAACCGATTTCAGATTAACCGGGTTTAAATATAATTTCTCACAAACAGATTTAAGCCCTTTTGATTATAGTTTAAGTAATGTTATCAATGATGATGATGCTGTTATTAGTTTTACTGACGGGAAAGTAATTTGTATTGTATTTGATGGTGGATATGAGTAATCCATATTTGTATGTATTAAAAAAGATTATGCAGCTTTCGGGAAAATTTATTACTTTATTGTTTATTATTAGAATATTGATACTGATATTTTTTGGTATTGGTAATGTTCAGTATTTTACGAATGAGTCAATGGTTTTTATTATCAGAGCCGGTTTGATTATAGACTCATTAATTATTCTGGCAGGAACTTTAAACTTACCATGGTGTTTTTTTAAATGGAAAAGAAAATTATATATAGTACTGGATATATTCAGAACTTTTTTTTATTTGGCATTTTCTTGTATAACGATATTTACAGGTTTATTTATTCTCGCTGTAATTACAGGCTGATTTTGCAAGAGGCTTTACAGAATATTATTGAGAAATTGCTTAGTTCTCTCGTGCTGCGGATTGTTAAAGATTTCATCCGGTGAACCCCGTTCGATTATTTCACCATAATCCATAAATAATACCTTATGTGCAGCAGCTTTTGCAAACCCCATTTCGTGTGATACTACAATCATTGTCATTCCTTCCTGAGCAAGATCTTCCATAACGGTTAAAACTTCTTTCGTCATTTCAGGATCAAGTGCGGATGTCGGTTCATCAAACAAAATTATTTTAGGCGACATGGCAAGCGCACGTGCAATAGCAACTCTTTGTTGTTGTCCACCCGATAATTGTGACGGATACGTATCTCTTTTGTCGAATAACCCGACCCTTTTTAACAGGTTTTCAGCATTGTCAATTGCCTGTTCTTTTGGCATTTTTTTTACCATTACCGGTGATAAGGTAATATTGTGAAGTACAGTAAGATGTGGAAATAAATTAAAAGACTGAAAAACCATCCCGGCATTTTCTCTGATTTTTCTCACGTCGACCTGATGAGATGTGACGCATTGGTTTTCAATCCAAATAGTTCCGCTTGTAACATGTTCTAATCTATTAATACATCTGATTATCGTACTTTTCCCGCTGCCCGACGTACCGATAATGAATACAACTTCACCTTTACAAACATCAAATGAAACACCTTTTAGGGCTTGTACTTGCCCGTAATTTTTTATTACATTTTCAATTTTTACTATTGTATCCACGATTAACCTCTTTTTTTCAGTTGTTCTTCCATAATTCCTACTACTCTTGAGAAAAAGAGTGTAAGTATGAGATACACTAATGCAATAACTGTATATGTTTCAAAGTAGTAAAATGTTTTGGATGCATATTCTCTTCCTCTTCGCAATAAATCAGCTACGGCAAGAATTGAAACAAGTGATGAATCTTTTAACAGTGCTATAAATTCATTTCCAATTGGCGGTAATACAACTTTAAAAGTCTGAGGAAGAATAATTTTCATAATCGCCTGTGATCGTGTCATTCCAAGTGCCAGAGCTGCTTCCATCTGACCTTTTGGTATTGACTGAATGCCGGCCCGGAAAATCTCACCGATATACGCTCCGTAACAAACCGACATTGCGATAACGGCTGAGGCAATACCTTCTATGTTTACAATTTTTGCCAAGGCATAGTATATGTAGAATAGCTGTACAAGAAGCGGAATCCCCCGTATGATTTCAACGTATATTGTTGCGATTCTATTAATGAATGTAATTCTTGAAATACGTCCGAGACCGACTAACAGACCTATGAGGGACGCAAAAAATATAGCAAGAACGGTAACGATGAATGTTGTTTTAATTCCGTCAGGAACAAATTTCAGTGCTTCTGCAAAAGGGTTTATCAAATATACCGAATATATTGTATCAAGTACAAAAACCTTTTCTTTTTCACTTAAACCCGGTGAAATTTCAAATATATCACTCTTTTCATCATACATATACAATGACATAAATTTCTTTTGTATGTTTGTCTTTCGTACAGGTTTGATAATTCGCTCTCTAAATACATTGCCCGGTATTGTAGAAACTGACAACTCATTTTTGATGTTGTTATGTGACTCTAAAGTAACTGATTGATTAATTGTGTATGATACAAAAACCATGATTCTACGAAGATTTGATTCAGAAAAAAAGAATAAAATAAATAAGAGAGCAATAGCACCGACAAATGATATTCGCCATGCTGAAAAAATGGTGTTCTCATTCCTTTCAGGAACGAGAACACCATCGGTCATATCAATTTTAAAACTATTCTGCTGATTTGTATTAGTGTCTATCGCAGCCATTTTTTCTCAATTTCCTTGTATTTATCAGTTCCAAGAACTAATTCAATACCGGCATTAATTAAATCAAGCGCTTTTTTATTACCTTTTTGAATTGCGATGCCATAGAATTCATCAGTAAAGGGAACACCGACAATTTTCAATTTACCTTTGTATCCGGGATTTTGCAGTGCGTAATTTGCTGCAATAGGTGTGTCTGCAACAACACCGTCTAATCTTCCGTTTATGAGATCTTCAATAGCGAGTCCTAATTCATCATAATTTTTGCTGATAATAAGAGGGTTTTTTGTTATTTCTAAAGCCCCTGTTGTTCCAATTTGTGCACCAAGTTTTTTTTCTTGAAAATCAGCCATTGTGGTAAGACCTTCACTTTCTGCTCTTACGATAATAACTTGACCGGCGTTGATATATGGTGTAGAAAAATCCATTTGCTGTTTTCTTTCATCAGTAATTGTTACCGATGAAATAACACCGTCATATTTTTTACTGTTTAACCCTGTAAAGATTCCATCCCAGGCAACATTTTTTACTTCTACTTCAAACCCGGCAGCTTCACCAACCGCTTTTATAAAATCAATATCAAAACCGACAATATTTTTATTTTCATCAACCATTTCCATAGGTGGCCATGTTGCATCGGTAGCAAAAACGAGTTTTGTAATATTCAAGTCAGATTTTTTCTTACAACCTGCAAGTGACAGAGTCATGCTGACTGCTATTAAAAGTAATAGTAAATTTTTGAATTTCATAGTAACTCCTTGTGTGGTGAATTTTAAAACAATGAGGCTTAAAAATCAAGTGTTATGTGGGAAATAAAATAAATAATAGGTATCGTATAAAGCACCTCATATATTATTCAGATTTTACAAAATCGAAGTGTTATTGCAATTTTAAATAACATATTCATTGAATAACTTGAATTTGAATTGATAATATATTTTGAATATCGCTCCCCAATCAGATAATAAATATTTTACTAATATTTCATTTTACAAAAAAATCTATATATAATATAATGATTTTCACATAAGGAAGATAAGGAGTAATAATGCGAGTAATTAATGAAAAAAAAATAATGATAGGCGGAAAAGAGCTTATTATTAAAACCGGAGAGTATGCACACCAGGCAAATGGTAGTGTAACATTACAATGTGGAGAGACCGTTATACAGGCTGTTGTTGTAATGGGCCCGGAAAAAAATGATATGGATTTTTTCCCTTTACAGGTTGAATATAAAGAAAATCTTTACGCTGCAGGTAAAATAAAAGGCAGTAAGTTTACTAAAAGACCGGGCAGACCGACCGATGAATCAATTCTTAAAGGTCGAATTATTGACAGATCAATACGACCTATGTTTCCTAAAGATTTTTCAAGAGAAGTTCAGGTTGTAATCAATGTTCTTGCTATCGATTATCATCATCCACATGATGTCTTGAGTTTAACAGCTGTTGTTGCAGCGTTAGCAATAAGTGATATACCATTTGATTGTAATTTAGGTGGTCTTCGAGTTAGTAGAGTTGATGGTGCATTAGTTATTAATCCGACACTTGAACAATATGCAAAACAGGATTTTGAACTGGTTCTTGCCGGTAATGATAAAAAAATTGTTATGATAGAGTCAGCAGGTAAATTTATTACCGATGATGATATGTTAGGTGCTTTTAAAGCGTCATTTGAGCCTCTTGGAACTATTGCAAAAGCAATGAAAGAAATGGAAAAAGACTTTGGTATTAAGAAAGTTTCTTATACAGATACGCCGGTTAATCAGGCTGTAATCGATAAGATTAAAGCAGTTGCCGATGAAAAAATCGAGTTTTTCTTTAAAGGCCAGGCTGATGGTTCAATTTATAGAAAACAGTTTGATGTGTATGTTCAGGAACCGGTTCTTGCTTTATTCACAGAAGAAGAATTGGAATCAACCTATTCAAAAAAAGATATTCTAACATGCATCGATTATATATTCAAAAAAACAGTACGAAAAAATCTGCTTGTTAATAAAAGAAGACTTGACGGCCGGGGTATTACAGAAGTCAGAGAGATTGAATGTCAAGTTGGTGTTTTACCGCGAATTCATGGTTCTTCAATGTTTTTACGAGGAGAAACTCAGGTTTTAAATATTTTAACACTTGGAGCTCCCGGAGAAGAACAACTTATTGAAAATATGGAAGGCGAAGAAAAGAAACGATATATACACGCCTACAGTGCATTACCTTTCTCTGTCGGTGAATGTGGCAGAATGTCAGGCCCGGGCAGAAGAGAAATCGGTCATGGTGCATTAGCTGAGAAAGCATTAGAGCCTGTTTTACCAAATGCAGAACAATTTCCTTATGTTATCAGATTAGTTTCTGAAGTAATGGGACAAAACGGTTCTTCATCAATGGGGTCAACGTGTGCTTCTTCACTTGCATTAATGGATGCCGGCGTACCGATTAAATCTCATGTAGCCGGTATTTCAGTAGGGCTTATTACCGGTGAGACTGATGATGATTTTATCACGATGACAGATATTCAGGGGCAGGAAGATTTTAGTGGTGATATGGATTTTAAAGTAACCGGAAATTATGATGGTATTACTGCAATTCAGATGGATACTAAAATTAAAGGTTTAACGTATGCGATTATTGAAAAATCAATCAGACAGGCACATGAAGCAAGAAATACAATACTTGATAAAATGTATGCTGCTATCAAAGAACCAAGGGGTGATGTTTCTGCATTCGCACCACGAATTGAATCATTATCAATTCCATCTGAAAGTATTGCAGCAGTAATCGGTTCAGGCGGAAAAGTAATTAAATATTTATGCGCTGAATATGATGTTATAATTAACATTGAAGATGATGGTTCTGCAAGTATTGCCGGTGTTAATAAAGAAAAGCTTGAAGAAGCAAAAAGAGTTATTAAAGGTATAATTTCAGATCCTGTGGCTGGCGAGATATACGAAGCAAAAGTTGTTAGAATTATGGATTTTGGTGCTTTCGTAGAGATTTTCCCTGGTAAAGAAGGTCTTGTTCATATTTCAAAATTGTCAAAAGAAAGAGTCAACAATGTTAATGATATAGTTAAAGTCGGACAGAAAGTTCAGGTTAAATTACTGGAAATTGATGGTCAGAGAAGATTGAACTTTTCTATGAATCTTGATGATGAAGTTATTGCTGCGTCAGAAAGAAGAGATGTGAGAACTGATTCAAGAAGACCTTTTAATAATAACAGAAGATAATAAAAAAATAATAGTGCCATAAAAAACAATTATGTTTTTTATGGCACTCAATTTATAAGGAGATGGTATGATAACTAAATCAAACGATGTTGCATTTGAGCAAGCTATGAAAGCTATGGAGAGGAAAATACGTGATATTAGTGAAACTGTTTCTGCGAATATAATACCGGAAACGAAACAGATGTTAATTGGTAATATTTTTAAGACAATTGTAGTGGCATTTACAATCGGACTTATTTCCGGCTTAATGATGTCGCTATTTGGAAGGCACAGTGGAAAAAGAAAATAAAAAAAGTAAGCTTAAATTTGGCATTTTAAAAAGAATATTGTCACCCGTTACTTTTGTATCAGAAATTCTAATTGACGGTGCTGTGAAAGAAATTTCCGCTGTCGTAAAAAAATATGTTATCGTTGGTGTTAACTTTTTACTATCCTTATTATTCTTTTTCTTTTTCTGGTTATCTTTTAATGTTTTATTTGTATTTGGTTTAAACAAGTTCTTCGGGTTGGATTATTTTTTATCAGTTCTTATAATCATGAGTGTAAATCTTGTTTGCAGTATTGTTTTTTTCTTAATGGCAAAATCAAAACTTAATCAAAAATAATGGAATGTAAAATCTACGCACATTACGGTGGTACCCTATGAGAGCTGTTGATTTGATTATTAAGAAAAGAAACAATGAGATTTTATCAAAAGATGAAATTGATTTTATGATTAATGGCTATGTAAACAATACAATACCTGATTACCAGGTCGCATCTTTTCTGATGGCAATTTTTTTTAACGGTTTATCTTTTGAAGAAACAAAAATTCTAACAGATTCAATGATCAAATCAGGTGAAAAACTTGATTTTTCTTATTTTACCGGAATAAAAGTTGATAAACATTCAACGGGCGGGGTGGGTGACAAATTAAGTTTGATTATTGCCCCGATTGCTGCAAGTTGTGGATGTATTATTCCGATGATGAGTGGTAGAGGTCTGGGGCATACCGGCGGTACTCTTGATAAATTTGAATCGATTCCCTGGTATAATGTATTTCCTGATCCTAAAACTATTGATACAATACTAAACGAATGTTCTTTTGTGATGATGGGCCAGACAGATACTTTCGTACCCGCTGATAAAAAAATATATGCTCTTCGGGATGTAACCGGCACTGTTGAGTCAATTCCATTAATTACTGCCTCAATTATGTCTAAAAAAATAGCTGAAGGTTCAAATGCTCTTGTTATTGATTTAAAATGCGGAAAAGGTGCGTTCATGAAAACTAAAAATGACGCTCTATGTCTTGCGGAATTCATGATGGGTGTCAGTAAGGCGTCAGGTGTTGATATGAGGGTTGTTATCAGTGATATGAATACGCCTTTAGGTCGTGAAGTTGGTAATTATAACGAGGTGATTGAAAGTTATGAAGCTCTTTCGGGGCGGGGTGAATTAAGAATGATGGAATTAGCTTATCGTCTTGCAGGCTGGATGATTTTTATTTCACAAAAAGCCGGTTCGATTGAAGAAGGTGTTTATAAAGCAAAAAATGCTGTTGAGTCCGGGGCTGCTCTTGATTATTTTATGAGAAATATTACACTGCAGGGTGGGGATATTGATTATATTACCCATCCTAAAGTTTTATATAGTAAATCGGTGAGGGTTAAAGCGAACAAAACCGGGTATATTAATTCCATAGATGCATACAAAATTGGAATTGCTTCCATGTATATAGAGTGCGGGCGCAAAACAAAAGATTCACCTATTGATCACTATGCCGGTATATCGTTGTTGAAACTTGTTGGCGAGTATGTTACAAGTGGTGATGAAATATTCAATATTACATATAACCGTGGCGATATTGAAAATTGCTTAGTGTTATGTAACGACGCAATTGTGATCGATGAACAAAAAATGAATATAGAAAGTATAATTATAGAGGAATTAGGTTAAGTTATTTATGAAAGTATTAAAAAAAGAAATTGATATTGATTTTGTAAAAAAATGGATTGATCGCGGGCTAAATCCGATTGTTCTTTCTATATTAAATAGACGTGGAATTAAAACAGATAATGATTTGTATCGATTTCTTAATTCCAATAAAGCGGGTATGATTCCGTCTCCTTTTATATTTGAGGGGATTGAAAAAGCGTATCAACGAATTGCAGATGCAGTAATGAATAAAGAAAAGATTCTGGTATTTGGCGACAGGGATGTTGATGGTGTAACTTCTGTTCATATACTTACACAATTTTTAAAAAGTATTAATGCCGATGTTGATTTTATTGTACCGGTTGGAGCTGATCCGTATGGGGTGAATCCTGAGAGTATTAAGAATTGGCCCGGCAAATACGGCCTTGTTATCACTGTTGATTGTGGTATTACCAATGTTGATGAAGTTGCATTTCTTAAACAGAATGGCATTGACACAATTATTTTAGATCATCATCATGTTCATGAAAAAATCCCTTTTGCATATTCAATTATAAATCCTAAATATCAAATCAATTATGAAATGTCGGATATGGCAGCTTGTGTTGTAGTTTTCCTTTTTGTTATGGGATGGTATTTTTGGAAATCTGAATATTTTAACCGGGTTTATTACATTAAATATAACGGGACTGAATATACAATTAAAAATCTGCTTTTTATTGAATCTGAAAAGTATGATAAAGACATGACTGATTATTTTAGTAAACGTTTTGTTTCTTCCAAAACGTTTATTGATGATAGTATTGAAAAAGATGAATTACTGGTTTTATTTAAAGATGAAATTTTTAAATCGATTCCCGGTTTTTCCAAAATAATTGAAAGTTATATTCAATTTGCAACATTAGGAACAATTGCTGATATTATGCCATTAGTCGGTATCAATAGAGTCATTGTATCTCTCGGAGTTGATTTGATACGAAAGTCACCTGAGAATGCAATAAAAATGCTGATTGAAAAGAATGGTATTGATGGTTCGATTATTACTGCAACCGATATTGCATGGAAGATTACACCGATTTTGAATTCTCCCGGTCGTATGGGTGATGCCAGGTTTGCTGTTGATTTTTTAGCAAGCGGTAGTGATAATCTTGCTACTACAATTTTATTAATGAATGATGAGCGAAGAAAGCAAGGTGATGAGGCGTACAATTCATTGATTAACGATGTTGATGAGAATGCACAATTATATGATAATAAAATAAATGTTTTTGAAAGCAGAAGTATTTCACGCGGTGTTATTGGTATTACCGCAAATAAGATTTCTGAGTTTACCGGAAGACCGGCGATAGTTTGTGCTGTGGATGATGAGATTACAATCGGATCTATGCGTGGTGATCTTACATGCCATCTTGTTGAATACTTAGATGGCGCAAAAGCTATTCTTGATGAATTCGGCGGGCATAAATTTGCAGCGGGTTTTCGATTGAAAACGAAAAATTTTGAGGCTTTCAAAGAGTTTGTTAAACAAAGTTCTCATTTGCTGATAAGCGGTGTTGTTGAAAGTGACGGTTTATCAATTGATGCTGAGATTCCGGTGCAGTACTTATCGGATAATCTCTATTCTGATATATCCATCATAGAACCATATGGTGAATGTAATGAAATGCCGCTTTTATATACAAAAAGTATTACGGTAGAAAACTTTTCTGTTGTAGGAAAAGATCAGAGTCATTTAAAACTGACATTAAATACCGGTTCCGGTGTTTTGAATGCTGTATATTGGGGGAAGGCGGGTTGGTTTAAGTCTCTTCATAATGAAAGTAATCATTATGATATTGTATATAAAATAGATTTGAATCATTTTAAGGGTAATATTACAGTTCAACTTAAAATAGTGAATATGGAATTGAGTGTTTAGGAGTTAATTGTGGAATTTGTAAATCCTCTTGTTGCTTTGATTGATAGAAATGCTTTAAAAAATAATATAGATTTTATTAGGAAATTGTATCCTGATAAAGAAATAATTCTGCCGGTAAAAGCTAATGGGTATGGTCATGATGATTTGCTCATTGTTAATGAAGCCGCCACGTCGGGTGTGAGAATGTTCGCAGTAGCCCGTGTTGATGAAGGTGTTACGTTAAGAGAAAAGGGTGTTGTTTTCCCTATTCTTATACTCGGTGTTGAACGCGGTGAGAATGTAAAACTTGCGATTAAACATTCAATAGAGTTGTCTGTTTCAGATTTAGCGAATCTTATTGAAATTGAGAAGGTTGCAAGTGAAGTCGGGGTGAAAGTAAAAGTTCATATTCTTGTTGATACAGGAATGTCAAGGATGGGTGTCGAATTATCAGAGTTGAAATCAATTATTCAATGTATTAAGAAGTCTGAATATTTACATTTAGCGAGTGTTTTTACTCATTTTGCCCGAAGTGACGAGAGTGTTTTTTCTATAAAAGAGCAACTTGTTATTTTTGAAAATGCACGGACAATTTTTTTAGAACATGACCTGATACCTGATTTTTTTCACTGTTCTAATTCAGGTGGTATTGAGAATTATAATGGACCGGATTGGACAAATGCTGTGAGGCCCGGTATTATGGTCTATGGGTATTCGCAAAAAATCGGTGGATCGGATAGTCTTATTCCGGTTATGACGCTTACTGCGAAAGTTATTCACTGTAAGGATGTTAAGAAAAATCGGGCTGTCGGCTACGGGCATACTTTTATTACATCTAAAGATGTGAGGCTTGCGACTGTTTCTATCGGCTATGCCGACGGATTGCCACGAATTTGTTCTAATAATCTCGTTGTTAGAATAAATGGCAAGGATTATAAACAATGTGGTCGGATCAGTATGGATTTAACGGTTGTTGAGGTTGATAAAAAGGTTAATGTCGGAGATACCGTGTATATTTTCGGAAGTCCGAAATATGCCCCTTTAAATGCAAATGATATTGCAAATAGATCAGGAACTATCAGTTATGAGATTTTAACCGGAATCGGTAATCGCTGTTTAAGGAAAATACTATGATAAACCATGTTCGTTATGATGAAAGTCAGCTGACATTTAGTTTTGTTAAGTCTTCAGGTCCCGGCGGACAGAATGTAAATAAGGTATCTACTGCTTGCGAGCTTCGATATAATATTGTTAATGATGTTATTATTTCTCATTTTATTAAGAATAGATTAATGATTCTTGCAAAAAACCGGTTATCAAAAGATGGTTTTTTAATTATTCAGGGTAATGAATACCGTACTCAAGAACAAAATAAACAGGCTGTTTTGAACAGGTTGTACGGCTTGTTACAGCAGGCAAAAATTATTCCTAAAAGAAGAGTTAGTACAAAACCTACTAAGTCGTCCGTTGAAAAAAGAGTTTCAGAAAAAAAACAGCGAAGCGTTTTAAAGAATTTTCGAAAGGATGTTTTTGAATAAGGTCGTGCTATGATTTACTTTCTGTTTTCTATTTTTTTTGTGTACTTATGCAGATAGCTGAAATTTTTATGTAGAAAAACTTCCGGCTGAATAAAATTATTGTATTTGATTTGGTATTTTTTCTTTAATTATTCAGGAAATTTTGGGTGATTTGTTGTTTTTATGGGAATCCGTAAATTGTTTGTATTACATTGTTATCTGTGATTATTAATATACGGCTTATTTTATTTACAGCATCTAACATATGTGTCTGAATATTTGAACAAACCCAAACTCTCCCCTCAGAATATTTTTTGAAAATCTCTAAAATCTCTATAATCGTATTTCTAAATCGAATTAAATACAGTCTTAGAAATCTTCTTAATAAACATGCAATACTAAATGTTCCAAATCTATAATGTAAATAGCGAAGTTTATTGTAAAACTCAACCTCTAATTTCACAATAATATTTTCAGAAAAATCCGTTTCACAGTCATCTAAAATAAAATCTGAAGGAAACAGATCGATTTCATTAATTACTACCATCATTTTTTTTAGAATCTGATTAATAACAACTGATTGGTCTAATCCGAAATATGCTCCCCTCCATTTTAAAACAGAAAGTAAATATTGATCTATTTTAAAATGAAATCTATGATACATAGTCATGTCGCCCCCAAAAGATTTTTTATTTATATAATTAAATGCTTGAAAAGTGATTTTTCAATACAAAAATTAAAAAAAAACTTGACGATTATGTTAGAATAAACTAATATTATTACACGAGTCTATTATGTGTTTGGAGAATCAAGATGAATTTATATAAACTAAAGAAAAATGATTCATTTTCTATTGTAAAAATAACAAGATCAGGTGAAATAGGAAAAAGAATTGCTGAAATGGGAGTTACAAAAGGAACGAGGGGCATCGTTGTTAGAAAAGCGTTTCTTGGAGGTCCAATTCAGATAAAAATATTAAATTATGACTTATCTCTCAGAAAAGATGAAGCAGAGTCAATAGATGTTGAGGAGGTGTAATTATGGCAGACAAAACGATAGTAGTAGGGATAGCGGGAAATCCAAATTCAGGTAAAACGACTATATTTAATGAGTTAACAGGTGCACATCATAAAGTTGGAAATTATGCGGGTGTAACTGTTGAGAAAAGAGAGGGGATAAGGAAATATAAAGATTATACGATAAAAATATATGATTTACCCGGAACTTATAGTTTGACTTCATACTCCTTAGATGAGTTAGTGGCAAGAGATTTTATAATAGATGAAAAACCAGATGTAATTATTGATGTCATGGATTCAACTAATATTCAACGACACCTGTATTTATGCATGCAAATACAGGAATTTGGAATACCTATAGTCGGTTTATTAAATATGACAGATGAAGCAAAACAACATGGCATTGAAATAGATTCATTGGCGCTTGGAGATTTACTCGGTATACCGATGCTGAAAACTGTTGGACGTAAAAAAAGTGGCTTGGATGGGGTTTTTGATTTGGTACTCAGTACCTATGAAAATAAGAATAAACAAAAAAAGTGTTTGTTATACGGAAATGAACTGGAAATGCACATAGATAAAATTATAAACCTTATTTCTAAAGATGAAAAATTTATTAAAAATTATCCTCCTCGATGGATAGCTGTTAAGTTATTAGAAAAAGATCAAAATGTTTGTTCTAAATTGAAAACAAATGAAGCCTATGATCAGATAATTCATCAAAAAGATGAATCCATAAAGTGGATAGCCGGACATTTTAATAGAGATTCTGAAATAGTTGTGACAGAACAAAGGTATGGCTATATTCACGGTGCGGTAAAAGAAACTTTAAAGGTGTCTCTGGAAACAAAATTTTCATTCAGTGAAGCAGTTGATAAAGTTGTATTAAATAATTACTTCGGGTTGCCATTATTTTTATTTATTATGTGGGGAATATTTCAGTTAACATTTAAGTTGGGTGAATTTCCGATGTCCATATTAGAGCTTATTTTTAATCAAATTGGAAATTTTGCAGGAAGTATAATACCTGATGGGTTAATAAAATCGCTTATTGTTGATGGAATTATAGGCGGGGTTGGTGGGATGCTTGTCTTTCTTCCAAATATACTCATTCTGTTTTTTTGCATATCAATTCTTGAAGATACCGGTTATATGGCAAGAATTGCATTTTTGACAGACAAGTTTATGCATAAATTCGGATTACACGGGCAGTCATTTATTCCGTTTGTTACAGGTTTTGGTTGTTCCATACCGGCAATAATGAGTGCGAGAACATTAAAAAATGAAAAGGATAGATTAATCACAATACTTGCAGTTCCTTTCTTTAGTTGTGGTGCTAAATTACCTGTCTATACATTATTGATTTCTGCATTCTTTAGTGAATCGATGTCAGGAAATATATTGTTTTCTATCTATATGATAGGAATATTGCTTGGTTTGTTTTCTTCTTTGTTATTTAGAAAAGTAATCGCAAAAGGAATCTCCAGTCCATTTGTAATGGAATTACCACCATATAGAGCACCTGCAGCAAAAGGTATTGGATGGCATATGGCTGAAAAATGCTGGTTTTATGTAAAAAAAGCTGGAACGCTTATAGTTGCTGCTTCAATAATAGTATGGTTTATAACAACATTTCCGCAACTGAAAACAGATGATGCAAAATATCAAAAAATCAGAATGGATATAGAAAATAAAATTATTAGTGAGAATGGTCTACTTGCTGATTCTGATATCAGGCAGATTAATCGTATTATTGAAGTATCTCAAGTCCAGGAAGCATTAGAATATAGTATAGCAGGAAAAATCGGTAAGATAATTGAGCCGGTAATAAAACCTTTGGGCTTTGACTGGAAAATCGGTGTGGCTATAATAACAGGTTTTGCGGCAAAGGAAGTCGTCGTTTCAACTCTTGGTGTTATGTATAAAGTTGGAAGTGACGTCACTGAAGAAGATGATTCACTACGCGGAGCATTAAGAAATGACCCGTATTTTAATCCTTTGGTAGCGTATGTATTGATGTTATTTATTTTAATTTATGTACCTTGTATTGCCACTCTTGCAATAATAAAACAGGAATTAGGAAAATGGCGGTGGGTCTTCTTTACTATTTTTTATAATTCTGCCGTAGCATGGTTAGTTGCTTTTATCGTATATCAAACCGGGAAAATAATGGGGTTAGCATAATGGATGTACAATTAATTATAGTAATAGTGCTTTTTTCGATTTCATTAATATTTGTGTTTTACAAAATATGGTCAAAATTCAAGAAAAGGTTGAAAAATAATAAATGTTCCGGATGTTCAGTGACTAATAAAAGTAATTGTAATTGCGGTGAGTAAAAAAAAAGATCAGAGTAAATTTACTCTGATCTTTTTCATTATATTTTAAACTTTTTAATCTGTTCTTCAAGTTCACCAATATTGGTTGCGTTTAAACTACCTAAATCAGAAAGACTGAGAACTGACTTTGAAATCTCTGACATCCCATTCGCAATTTCTGACATACCTGATAAGTTCTCTGCAGAAAGATTATTTGCACTTTTAAATCTATCTGAAATATCATAAACACTCTGTTTCGTTTTATTTGAAGATTCATCGATATTTTTAGACATTTTAATTAAATCGCCTAATCTTTTTGAAACATCTTCTGATCTTGAATTAATTGTCGAAAATGTTGATAAAAGTTCTTGAATACCAGAATCCAACGTGTCAATTTCACCAATCATATTACTCATAACGGTTCCGGTCTTTTCAGTAACTTTAACCGTTGATTCAATCTTACCAATAATATCTTTTAATGAAACATTGATGTTTTTTGCATTCTCACCGGTGGTTTCAGCAAGAGACCTGATTTCATCTGCAACAACGGCAAACCCCTTACCTGAATCACCCGCGTGAGCAGCTTCAATAGCTGCGTTCATCGCCAGAAGATTCGTTTGAGAAGCAACATTATTGATGATTTTTATAAGATCCATAATAAAATTAATTGAAGTTGAAATTTCTTTAATAGAACCAACAGTTTTTTGCATACTGCTTTCACCTTCTTTAGCAACCGTTACAAGTCGTTTAGATAACTCCATTTTTTCTTTTGATAATGCATTAGCATTCTTAATCTCACCTAAAGTTTCTTCAATTGCCATTGATGCATCAGTAATAATGCTGGATTCCAGACTTAATTCATCTTTTAAGAAATCAATAAATTGCTTAACATCATTTAGTAATGAACTGGAAGTGATTATTGAATCATTCAGTTTTGAATTCTCATTTTTCATTGATTGCACTGTAGCTGCAATTTCATTGATTGTCGCCGAGAGTTCTTCAGAGTTGACCGCAACAGAGTTACCTATCCCATAACTTTTTTCAGTTATTTTAATCAATTTTTGAATGATAAGTGATAACTTTCCTGTAAACTTATTAATATTTTCTGCAAGTTGACCTAGTTCATCATCACTTGAAACAGGAATTTTTTTTGTTAAATCACCGTCACCTTCAGCAAGATCAATAACAAGTTGCAACATTTTATTTAAGGGAATTATAAGAACAGAACGAAATAAGAAAAATGAAGTGAAAATAACAATCATAATAATAATAAAAATCTGAATAAATACCTGAAATGTAATAGTTCCAAGTGCTAATTTATACTGCGTATCGTTAAAAGTAATTTCAACAAATCCAAGTTTTAAATCTTCTTTGGTAATTTCTTTTTTTTTCGTTTTAATAATAACAATTTTATTTGCATCATCTCCATTGGCTTGTATAATATCACCTGATTTGTTTTTAACATACTTGTGAGCTGTCATTGTGTCGGTGTCATCAAAAAGAGTAATAGAATAAACATTACTATCAGCCATTTCTAATTTAATAACATTTTCAATTTGTTTTTGATCAAAATTCCATATTGGAACAATCAGTGTATTAGCAAGCCTTGTTCCAATGATATCAATAGATGTTGCCATATTGTTTAGTATTTTTCTTTTCTCGATAGAAGTTAAAATAAACCCCAGTATAATAGCAACGGAAATAATTGAAATTATCAAAACAAATAAAATCTTATTTCCAACCGATTTAATTTTCATAATAATACCCCGTAATAAAAATTCTACATTATATTATCGGACATTATAAAAATATAATCAATAGAGCTTCTTGTAAAAATACTCTTTTTACTTTGAATTTTTGCAAGAAGCTGCATATAAAGCGATTTTGCATTTACCTCAATAGGTTTTTAAAAAAAAGACCGCAATAATGTGCGGTCCTGAATAACAAGCTGAGTGCTTTATTCTGCAATAACGCCATTTAAATCATTAAGAAAATCATTGATGTTGATCCCATGTGCATTCAAACCTTGTTCTAATGTTTCATAACTTGCTAAAGCACATCCAATACATCCGATTCCGTAGGCAGAAAAAACTCTAACTGAGTTAGGATGTTTCTGTACAAGTTCCCGTATATTCATATCTTTTGTAATTGTTACAGCCATATATATCCCCTTTAAAAAGTAATTTTAGTCAATATACTAACAAGTTAAAAAAAAATCAAATAATTTATTCATTTATTTTATAAAATTTCTAAATTTTAATTAATAATTTTACTTGAAAAAAATATGTAAAATATTTATAGTTAAAAAATATTTTACTATTATTATGGTGGCATCGATGAAAAGAAAGCATTTCTATCAAGTTCTATTAGTAATTATTCTTTTAGTTAATGTTTCATGTACTACATTAATTAAAGGTTTAACAAATGATTTAGCTTTCGGGGTATATCAGCAAAATGATATGAAACTCGTTCAAGAGGCAGCTCCGGCTTATTTATTAATACTGGAAAGCATGATTTACAAAAACCCTGGTAATCGTGATTATTTAATGACTGGAATTCAGTTGTATACGTCCTATGCTACTGCTTTTATTAAAGATGAAGAACGATCAAAATTGTTTAACGATAAAATTCTAAAATGGGGAAATGAACTATTAGCTTCTTATCCGTTGTATAAAAAATATAATGCAATTTCTGCTCAGGATAGAGAAAAGAAGGATATTGCATTTACCAAATTTATTGCAGGTATAAAAAAAGCAGATGTTCCTTATGTCTTCTGGGGGATGTATTCAATCGGTATGGATGCATTAAAGAATAGTAACAGCCCTGCTGGTTTGTTGTTATTGCCAAGACTTTTAGCAATTGCAGATAAAATTTATCAATTAGATGATACTTTTTTTAATGGAGCTCCTCATTTGTTTTTTGGATTATATTATGGTTCATATCCCGAAGCGTTTGGTGGAAGTCCTGTTAAAGCAAAAGCAGAATTTGAAAAAGCAATTGAAATATCAGGTGGAAATATGCTTGCACATAAAATAATGTTTGCAGAAGTGTACTATAAATCACAATATGACAGGGACGGTTATGAGAAACTATTGAAAGAAGTAATTGATTTCAATATTGATCTTCATCCTGAATTAAGACTAATGAATATTATGGCTAAACAGCAGGCTTATAAGTTGCTTGAAGAAATTGATGATGTCTTCTATTAATGTTTATAATAATGCTTTTGTACTTATCAGCATACGCTGTTCAAAAATATAGTATCGAGGAGTTTACTAATGATTAAAAAGTTTTTTGTTTTAATTTCATTATTTTTATTATCAATTCCGGTTTTCTCACAAACTAAGAAAGAACCTAAATATGTTTTTAGAATTGCTTCTGAAGTACCTGCCGGGACATTATGGCATAATGCATTAATGGCTATCAATAAAGAATTGGCTGTGAAAACCAATGGCGAAGTCCGATTGCAGGTTTTTGCCGGTGGAGTAATGGGAGATCAAAGTTCTGTAATCAATAAAATACTTATCGGTCAATTGGATGGTGCAACTTTTTCAAATACCGGAATGCAGTTAGTTAATCACGACTTTGGGATAGTCGGTTTTCCTTTAATCATGAGAAGTGATAAGGAATATGATTATATGATAGAGCAGGTTGGCAATGAATTTGTAAAGAAATTTAAAGAATTAGGTTATTCTCATTTATGCTGGACTGAAACTGGCCCGATTTATATTTATTCAAAAAAATCTATCGCTTCAGAAGAAGATATACGAAATGCCAAGGCATTCGTATTGCAGGGTGATAAAATTACAGAAATGCTTTTTAAAGAAATAAAAGCAACACCAATACCGGTACAAACCTCAGATATTTTAACAAGTTTAAAAACCGGACAGATTGATACTGTGTTTTCACCTCCTTATGGTTTAATCGCAATGCAATGGCATTCCAGTATCAGTTATGTAACTGATTTTCCTATGACTTTTATGTTAGGGTCTATAATGGTTAATAATAAATTATTTGATTCAATGCCAAAAGAGTATCAAGCTATAATGAGTGAATTATTCAAAACTCATTTTGAGAAATTAAAAACAAAAATCAGACAGGATAATGTAGCTGCACAGGAAATATTACGACAAAATGGTGTTCAATCGATAACTGTAAGTGTAGCTAATCAAAATAAATTTTTTGAAGTTGGTAGAAGTGCCAATGAAAAATTAATAACACAATACGGGTATTCCAGGGATTTATATAATCGTATTTATAAAATGATGGAAGAATTCAGAAAAAAGAAATAAAGGTGCAATTATGCAGGATAAAATAGTAAAAGTAACGGGCTTTATAAGGAAAATTGAAAAATATTTTCTCGTTATCGTTTTAAGTTTGATGATAGGTCTCTCGTGTTTACAGATATTCTTACGTACTTTTTTTAAAGCAATAACTTGGTTTGATATGTTTTTAAATTATTCTGTGTTATGGGCGGCAATGATTGCCGCAGGTATTGTAACGTATGAAACAAGTCATATTAAAATCGACTTAGTCGGTCGTTTTACAAAAGGCAAGATAAAAGAATCGGTTTATACATTCACTTCATTTTTTGCAGGAATGGTTTCAACAATTTTAATGATAATTTTTCTTGTTTATATACTGGTAGTTGAGTATTTTTCAAAAACGGGCTCAAGCGGACCAGCTTCGCAAAAATGGCTGTTACTTATGATTTTACCGGTAGGGTTTTTAATTATAGCAGTACGATTTTTTAATCAGATGTTAACATATAATTATGATTTAACCGGCAAACGGGTAATGGGAGTAATAAATGCGGTTTTATCGATACTTATACCATCTGTTATAGTGGTTGGAGTATTTGTTCTATTATATGGTAATAAAGCAATGCTTCAAGCAGTGTTATATTTAGGTGAAGTTAAAATACTATATATGATAATTACGATATCAATAATTGTTTCTGTTACTGCAATTATAAGCTTGATAAATTCAATTTTCTGGAAAAAACCACGATTAACATATTATCTTTCATCAGTACCGGGTTTATATTATACTGTATTATTTTTTTACTTTATTATCCAGTTTATTGATTTAAACATACGATCAAAATTAAATAATGAAATGATTTTATTCAGTAATTCACAGTTAAATTTTCTCTATGGTATTCCGGCATTATTATTTTTTCTTGCACACTATTCATTATTTTACCCCTTTTCAAACTATTTGTTAAAAGTATATCCAAGACCCGATCATGAGTCTGAAGTGGAGGGTGTATGAGTATCGTGATTTCATTAATAATTTTAATTATTGCATTGATTGGCGCCCCATTATTTGCTGTAATTGGTTTAATGTCAATTACCAATTTTCATGGTGCTAATCAAAGTGTTCTGGTTGTTGCTCAGGAAATTGCATCAAAAATAGTTTCTGTGCCAATGTTATATAGTATTCCATTATTTACTTTCGCCGGTTACATTTTGGCATCGAGTAAATTTTCATCGAGACTTGTCCGTTTTACCAAAGCAGGTTTAGGTTGGATGCCGGGTGGACTTGGTATTGTTACACTTATAACATGTGCGTTTTTCACTGCTTTTACCGGTGCTTCCGGGGTTACTATCGTGGCTTTAGGCGGTTTTTTACTGCCTGCGTTATTATCAGAAAAGTATGAAGAAAAATTCTCACTCGGGTTGGTCACTTCATCGGGTAGTTTAGGTCTTTTATTTCCTCCAAGTTTACCAATTATCATATTTGGTGTTGTTGCTGGTGCCAATATCGATCATTTGTTTGCGGCTGGTGTTATGCCCGGTATTTTTAGAATTCTTATATTAGCTTTTTTTGTAATCTACAAAGGAATTACCGGAAAAGTTGAAACAATATCATTTAATTTTAAAGAATTATGGTTGTCATTTAAAGAAATTATGTGGGAAATACCGTTACCGGTTTTATTATTTGCAGGTATTTATACAGGAAAATTGGCGTTGTCTGATGCTGCTCCTTTTACTGTTGCGTATGTATTACTTGTTGAAGTAATAATTAAACGGGATATAAAAATTAAAGAAATGCCTGAGATCGTAAGAAAAAGCATGATCATTGTCGGTGCAATTTTATTAATTATGTGTGTTTCATTTGCAGCAACAAATTATATCGTGTATCAGGAAATACCTCAGAAGCTGTTTGCTGCAATGCAGCAATTTATTACCAATAAATTTGTTTTTCTTATGTTGTTAAATATTTTTCTTTTAGTTGTTGGATGTGTTATGGATATTTTCTCGGCACTTGTTGTTGTCGTCCCATTAATTTATCCGATAGCATACGAGTACAATGTAAATATAGTTCATCTTGGTATAATTTTTCTTGCCAATTTAGAGATTGGTTACTTAACCCCGCCGGTTGGAATGAATCTTTTTATTTCATCATTAAGGTTTAAGAAATCAATTATATTATTGTATAAGGCAAGTGTAAATTTTATTCTTATTTCTTTGGTGACCCTTATGGTAATCACATATGTGCCCGGTTTGAGTTTATGGTTTTTTGAAAAACCATCAATTTCTGGTAAATGGGAATTTAATAATCAGGATACCGGAGAGACTGATTTACTGGTAATGAAAGCCGGTGGAAAGTACTTACGAAAAAAAATTGATCCCAATGATATATTTTCTATGATGACTCCTTATACTACCGGTGAATATATTTTAAATAAAAATACACTTTCTTTGCATACCGATGGTGGTGTTGAAGAGTATAAATATGAAATATACAATGATGGAGAGCGGTTATTACTAAAGAATACAGGTGAACCAAACATTACTGCGGAATCAGAAGTTGAATATGAAGAGGAAACTGTACATGATGGTCGTGTTTTTTATATAAATCAAATTGATCCTCCATTGGGTGAGACCAACGGTAATTTAATAGGTCATTGGACTGGTGATAAATTGACAGTAAATATATTTTTTAATGGTAATATGTCATGGAATAATGATGGTGTATTAAGTGAATATTTTTATTCGATTAAAAAAGGGATTATTAAGTTAAGAGATGCGTCTCAAACCGGAAATAGTAGTATTTCTGTTGTTAAAGAATTGAAAGTTAAATTTATAAATTCTAAAAATATTATTTTAACAGATAAAAAAACAGGTGAAACGAGTAACCTGATTCTTCAGGATAGTAATAGCGATTTATAGAACCTCTTGCAAAAATACTCTTTTTATCTCGAATTTTTGCAAGAGTCACTATAGATTTTGTCAGATTCAAAAGTTATGTAGTAACTTTATTATATTTTTTTTTAAGAGGGTTTTATGAGTTATGATTTATTTGGGCTTGGAAATGCATTGATGGATGTCCAGGTGTTTATTGATGAGAAATTTTTAAATGATCACAATATTGAAAAAGGGATAATGACTCTTGTTGATGAGGACATGTCACGAAAGTTGATTTCGAGTATTGCTGGTTTACAATCTACAAGCGTACCTGGTGGAAGTTGTGGGAATACGATGAGTACTGTGGCAATGTTAGGCGGAAAAAGTGTTTTTACCTATGCCGTTGCAGATGATTTATATGGTAGATTATATGAAAAGCAACTTTCAGAAAGAGGGGTTAAATCTATTGTAAGTCTTAAACATAAGGGGCTTACAGGATCATCTATCATACTTACAACTAAAGATGCAGATAGAACAATGTTAACTCATTTGGGTGTTTGTAGGGAATTTACAAAAAATGATATCGACATGGAAGTTTTCTCTGAATCAAAAGTTTTTCATACAACCGGATATGAATTAGATACTCCACTTCAGAAGGAAGCTTTAAACGAAGCAATGCTTCATGCTAAGAAAAGAGGTATTAAAGTTTCATTTGATATTGCAGATCCTTTTTGCGTTGAAAGAAATGCTACAGAAATTAAAGACTTGATTACTAATAATATTGATATTATATTTGGTAACCAGGATGAAGCGAAAATTCTAACAGGCAAAGCAGATCCAATTGAAGCCGGTAAAGTTTTAATTGAAATGGGAGCTGAGATTGCATTGGTTAAGGTTGGTAAAGACGGAAGTTATATTTTTACCAAAGATAATTATGCTAAAATACCAGTTTATAAAGCTCGTGAAGTTCTTGATTCAACGGGTTGCGGGGATATTTACGCAGGTGGTTTTTTATACGGCTATACCAAGGGAATTGATCCTGTTAAATCAGCACATATTGCAAGTTACCTGGCTTCTGAAATTATATCGGTTGCAGGAGTACAGTTGGAAAAACTTGATTTTGACCAAATCAATAAAAAGGTTAATGAGTTACAAAACGCCTAAACCGCGACTGATAAAAAAAAGCAATCTGTTACAGATTGCTTTTTTTTAAACCAAACAAGTACCTCTAATATAGAGTTTTTCCAAGTTGTAAAATTCTCTCGATTCTGCTTCAAAAATATGAAATATAATATCTGAGGCATCGACTAAAATCCATGGATTATTAGTTTCAACATTTTTACTCATTAAATATTGTCCATAATTATTTTCAAGCAAAGCATCTGTTACGTATTTTGTCAGACTCTGGGCGTGAATATTAGAATTTGCAGTAACAATAAAAACAAATTTTGTTATTGTTGTAATTTCTGATACATCATACACTTTCAAGTTTTCACCTGATTTTTCATTTATTAAAGAAACTAGATCTGAAATTAGTTTTTCCATTAAGAAAACTTCCTAGGGTTGGTATTTTGTTAATGTATAATATAATATCAAATAAAATTCAAGAAAGATAATTGTATTTGTAAAATAATTTAAAAACTAATGAATAATTAGTTTGATTATTACTATATTTTGATATAGTGTATATTTATTTGAGGAGAAACTTCATGGTACATAAATTATTATTATACATTGCTATTTTGTTTTCATTCGTTGGTTTGCATGCAAATACGCTTTTAATCAATGATTTCATGAGTGAAAAAGAAATCGCTGATGTTCTTTCAGGTTCAATCATTACAAGAATGTATTTGAAAAACAATGCACTTGGTGAAAATAGTGATGAATTTATTAAGGTTCCCACAACTTTTTTTTCAAAAGAATCATTTTCAGAATATGAAATGATTACCGATGAAAAAGCATTTTTTCCCTACAATCTATCAGAGAAAGATATAGTAGAATTTTATACAATAATTAGTTCACCTTCAAAATTAAAAGGAACTCAATATTATTCACGACGTGATGAGAAAATCGATTATTTAATACTTGATTGTTATCAGATTGACGATAAAAATAAACGGATAAATGATGCAGTTCAAACAGAAATTAAAGAGTATCTAGTTGGACGATTCAGGCAGAAAGATAATAAATTCGGTACATTAAATTTTAAAAGTGAGTTATATAATCAGGATAATAATTTTGTTATGATTGCAACATGTGAAAATGCGATTCCTTTAATATCAGGTAAGGATGAATATAAAATTCTTTCTTATTTTATATATGATGAAGTGAATAAAGGTTTTTTCTATTATTCAGTGTTTGCTATGCGAATTAGAACCGAAATGTTTCTTAAGAAAAATAGTTTGAAAACATTAGCTCCTACAACATTTTCAAATAGATTGCGAGCAGCTACTGTGCAAATTGCACACCTTATTGGTTTAGACTGGTCTGATAAATATAATCCGTGGGAAAATGATCCGCTGGGAAGAGATAAATATAGATAAAAACACGGATATGTGGTATAATATGTTTAATGATTTAATAAAGAGGCTTTTGCAAAAATAATGAGTACATTTTTTTGCGTACGCCATATGCGATAAAATCGCATTATAGGAAGCCTCATGCAAAAATTCGAGATAAAAAGAGTATTTTAGCAAGAGGCTCAAAAGGAAAATATTTTGAATAAAAATTTGATTTTATTATTACTATTTTTTTCGTTTATTTCTATTAACGCAGCGGATATCATTTCAGACAATACTGATGATGAATATGTGAGTAAATCTTTATCAATGGAAGTAAAAAATTCTTTTGATAAAAAATATTCTCTTCCGGCGAAAGAATTCTTTTTTTTCAGGGGTGGGGTTCAGATTACAGAAAAAGAGTTTGAATTAATTGTAAAAGATACATCAATACGTGAGAATAAGAAAAAACTCAAAGATAAAAGTGATTTTGGTTTTGGATCAACGTTAGTTCTTGGCGGAATGGCGACTGCCTTTTTGATTCCATCAATTGTGTTTGTCGTAACACAAACAACATATTCCCAAAATTACAGTTTATACAGTAATTATACAGATTGGTTTAATTATTATAGTGATAATTATAATTATACCATACTACCGGGGCTTATCAATATAGGCTTAACGTTCGTTTTTTCTGTTGCGGCCGTTATAAATCTTGCCGTAACATTCGGGATTATTAATAAATACAAATATAACGAAAATTTATACCGTGATATAATTGAACGGTATAATAGAAAATTACGATCACGATATTCAGTGCTCCCGTCAATTTCAGTTGCAAATTTTGGTGAAAATGATGAACGTATTTGTTTTTCAATAAAAGTAACAATGTGAGTCTCTTGCAAAAGTGTTTATTTTCTCATAATCAGAAGTTCTTCTAATGATTCATTATCAAATTCACTTATCCATTGTTCGTTATTTTCGACCGTAAGATTTGCAAGTTCTTTCTTTGTTTTCAACATACGATCTATTTTTTCTTCAAATGTTCCCTCAGTTATTAGCCGGTAAACCATTACGTTATTGTTTTGCCCGATTCGATATGCCCTGTCAGTAGCTTGTGCTTCAACTGCCGGATTCCACCATAAATCAAAATGAATTACATAATTTGCTGCAGTGAGGTTTAGCCCTGTTCCTCCTGCTTTTATTGTTAAAATCATTGTGGAAGCACAACCGTCCTGAAAATCTTTAACGGAAGCATCCCTTTTTTCCCGTGTTAAACCGCCATGAATATACAATACCGTATTATTATATGTTTTCTGAATTTGCTGTTTTAAAATATCACCCATTTCTCTATATTGTGTAAAAATGATTACTTTATTACCCGATTCGTAAATATCATTCAATAACTCAAGCAGCAATATTGATTTACCGGAAAGTGAAGGCGAAATATCATCATTTTTCAAATAATTTGCCGGATGGTTACAAACCTGTTTTAATGCAGTAAGAAGTTTGAATATTAACCCACGCCGTTCCATCCCGGATAATGTTTTAATTTGATCCATTGCATTATCGACCAGACCCTGATAAATGGTTGTTTGTTCTGCTGTTAAGTGTGTTAACTCATCAATTTCGATTTTATCAGGAAGATCACTAATAATCGATTTATCAGTCTTAATTCTTCGCAGAAAAAATGGTGAAGTTATCTTTTTAAACCGTTCAATACTCTCAGCGTCAAATTCTTTTTCTATCGGATAGGCAAATCTTTCCTTAAAATGTTCAATCGTACCAAGATAACCGCGATTGACGACATTCATAATTGACCAGAATTCCGTTAATCTGTTTTCAACCGGTGTTCCGCTTAAAGCAATTTTATGATCGGCTTTAATTTTCAGAGCAGCTTTTGTTCTGTCAGTATGAATGTTTTTTAAATTCTGAGCTTCATCAAAAATCACAACTGCCCATTTACATTCATTAAGTTTTTCAATATCGTTTCGCATAATGCCATAAGTGGTGATTACAATATCACAATTGTCAGGAAATAAAGATGATGACCGTATTGCTCCGTAATAGGTAAAATACCGTAAGTCATGAGTAAACTTTTCGATTTCCTTTTCCCAGTTTGTCAGAAGTGCTGTCGGTACGATTATTAACGCCTTTTTACTTTTGAAAACTCCCGTTTCTTTTAATCGTTGAAGAACAGAAATTGTTTGAATTGTTTTCCCGAGTCCCATATCATCAGCGAGAATTGAACCCATTGATAAAGAAATATTGCGGTTTAACCAGTTATAACCCGCTTTTTGATATTCACGAAGCGTTGCGTTAAGACCGGCCGGCAGTGGGAAATTTTTTAGTTGCAACCTGTTTTTTATGTTTTCCCGCAGTTCATCATCAGTGATTATTTCAAGGTTATCATGACTTTCTTCAAGAATTGCCTGGAAGCTGTTTTTTTCGCTAATCGTTATCGGTTTTTTTATTCGTGAAATTATCTTTTCAATATCCTGTTTAGTTATATGTATGAATTGGTCTTTAATTTTAATAAGACCGGTTCGGTTATTTACCTCTTCGAGAAAAGTCGCAGGGTCAATAAAATTATTCCCCAATGCAATAGTATAATTAAAACGGGTGATATCCTGCAATTGAAAATATGTGGTGGTATTTTCAGTACGTGCACTTGCTTTTATTGAAAGTGCAGGGTGTAACACCTTGTTAAGTTCTTTCGGTAGTAGAAGCTCAACACCGAGTATATTCAGAATAGGTAAAATTGTGTCAAAGAAGATAGAAAATTCATCAGAATTAAGCGTAAGAGGTGTCGAGCCGTTACTGTCGGTTATTATATTTAATTTTTCGTAATATTCTGCAATTGTTCCAAATTTCTTTAAAACCTGAAGACGTAAATCAGTGTAATTATCATTGTATAATATTTTCTTAAGCGGGATATATTCGTTTGTATTAAAAAGTATTTCATACGATAATAGAAAATCATTTTCTTTCTCGGTGATTTTAATAACAGGTGTAAAATTACCCTGGGTGATGTTAAATTTTGAAAGCCATTTTCTAATTGAATATGGAATCTCGGATTCATAAAATTTCGAAACGGTATATCTGAATGTTTTAAAGAAAAACTCCTGAATCGGATCATCATTAGTTACTAAATAAGCGGCTTTTTTTCTTACCATCATTTCGAGGAATAAAGAAAGCATTACAAATGTTGCTGAATGAGAATCAAGTTGTTCCGGTTTTGAATCGGTAATATATGACTTTACCATAAATACCGGAGCGTTACGAAATCTCGATTGAATTGATTTAAAAATTGTATTGGTTGCTTCCGGTATGAGATATGGAATATACTTTAATATAAAATATTTATCAGTAAATTTGTAAATAGCCGGGATAAAATTACCAGTTTCAAAAATTCTACATGCAAAGTGAAACGTATAAAATAAAAATGCAATATTATCAGTATGTTTTTCAATTGTATTTATGTTTATTTCATTAAGAAAGGTTTCAATACGGTGAAAATCACGATGATTTGTTGCAGAAATTGACTGCTCTTCGGATTGAATAGTACATTCTTTAAGTGATAAAACCTCATCAAAGAGTATTGTTGATTTAGTAAATTCGTATGTTAAAGAGTGTTTGTATTCAGTCTCCTCATCACGATTTTTATCCAACTTTTTATATACTGTTGTAAGCATTTCTTTGAAATCACCAGCATTATAAAAAAAAGGTGATGGATTTAATAACGAAATAAGCCTGTCTTTCATATTTTCGATTTTTTTTAAATCCGGCACAAGGAACTCTTTATTTTCTATAACTACAGAAGATTGCCGTATAAGTGATGAAATCCCGGGTATTTCATCTGATTTTGCATTAAGCATGTCAATACCATTCTCTTTGAGGCTTTTAACAATATCAAAACCCCTTAGTTTAAAAATCAATGTCGGATCTCTGTCTATTTCAGCAGATAACATAAATGAAACAGCGGCTATGTGTTTGCAAGGTACAGAATAATCAGGGCATGAGCATAGTGATTGTATATCACTCCATTTTTCAATAAACAAAGATATCTTCAAATCTTTAAAAACATCAAGAATTGATTCCGGCAAACTACCGTTTAAGAGAGAAGAAAGAACTGTTCTATTATAGGTAATATTATTTGTTATCAGTTTAGCGTCATTTTCACTTATTTCTTTGAATTTCATGATGATTTTATAAGGTGTGGAACTTGACCCTTTTACTTTTGCAGAAACAACATTATCTTCAATTTTAAGATCTTTTACATGGCCGGTATTTGCATACGATTTTCCTCTTGAAAGCCTTCCGCCAATATCTATAGCATATAATGCTTCAAGCCATTTTTCAGACCACCAGCTTTTTCCGTAAATTTTAGCCATTATAATTAACCTTTATGGGAGCCTTTACTTTCAGAGACATTTTGAGTGATTACACTGAAAATTGTCTCTGATAAGAAACCAAATTCTTTTAATTGTTTATGAAGTGTACTAATGACAACTTTAATAATAGCGATAACAGGAATAGCTGCAAGCATACCGACAAAGCCAAATAAATTACTTCCTGCCATAATTCCAAGTATTACAATTAATGGATGTAAATTGACTGATTTACCCAGAATTGCCGGTTTAATTATTTGATCTAATACTTGAGTAATTGCAACAACAATAAGGATTTTAATAATTGATGGTGATAGCCCGAAAATAGATACATTATCGATAGGTATGAGATTTAAAACATAGAGTGAAACACCAAGGATTGCACCGAATAGAGGACCAACATACGGTATTGCATTTGCTAAACCTGCAATTGATCCGGTAATAATAGCAGTACCCAGCTGAAAACCGCAAACATACCATCCAAGAGAAGTTAATATACCAATTACAAGGCTTTCCAGAAGTGTTCCGCGAATGTATGAACCGAAAATATTATCAACCTCACGTAGTGTGATAAGACTCATCTCAAAATATTTATTTGGTATAAATGAAAGAAGCCATTTTCTTATTTCGCGTTCATTCAACAGAAAGAAAAAAACGGTGAAAGGTATTACAATAAGTAATGAAAAAACACCAGAAATATTTGAAATTATTTTTGGAATAGTATCAGTAAGGTTGAAACTTGATTTTATTTTATCAATTAATCCATCGTTAAGTTCATCCCAGTTGATTATTGGATATTTAATCTTTAAATCATCCTTCAGAATACTTAAATTTGTAATTGTTTTTGATTGAATCTCAGCCATGGATTTTTGTGAAGGGAAAAACTCTATAGTAATAAAAATGAGTCCTGCAATAATAAAAAAGACAGCAATAAAAATTGAAATTATGACCCAAATTCTTTGAATTTGTTGTCTTTCAAAATAACCGACAATTGGGTTTATAAGATATGATATGATAAATGCAGTTATAACGCCTGTTAGAAGAGGAACTAATGAATATAAAGAAAATAAACCTATTGCGATAACAAATATATAAAAAAAGAATTTAATAAAGTTAACCTGCAAATATGTTTTAATTTTATTATCAGTGATCATTTTTAACCTCAGCAAGAAGTTTATATTTAACAAGTTCTTCATTAGCTTCTTTTAGTCTTTTCGTAACCATTGCAGCTAAATCTTTTAATATTTTATTGCCTAGGAGCGGTTCTCTTGCGATAAGGTCAAACAGATCATGTCGGAATATAATGATTACGGTCGTATTTGTTGTACATCGTGCATTTGCATTTCGTTCCGAGTCTTCGATGAGTGAAATCTCACCGGTAAAATCACCGGATATCAAAGTTGCATACACATCTTTTATATTTAGTTTGTTGGATTTTTCTATTGACACTGTACCGTTTTTGATAATAAAAACAGCAGAGCCTGGATTTCCTTCCTTAAAAAGGAATTCTCCGGTAGCATATTTTCTTTCATATATAATATAACTTACTTTAATCAGCTCTTTTTTAGTTAATTGAGAAAAAATTGGAACTTTTTTTAGAATATTAAGAATATCAACATCCTGATTTTCAGTTGCACCTCGAAAAATATTCTGCCATAGCGGGGTATAAATTTTTCTTAATTGTTCTTCCTGCGGTTTTTCATTTTTTTTAATATTCATAGAAGTTTTATCTCCATTTTCCTGTATTATATAACAAATTTTTTTTTTTTTATTATTAATAATTTTTTTTTACAATTATTAATATTTTATATGATGAGGCTCTTGCAAAAATACTCATTTTATCTCGAATTTTTGCAAGAAGCTTCCTAAAGCGCAATTATATTGCGTAATTGCGGAAGCAAAATCAAGTACTCTTGACTTTTGCAAGAGCCTCTGATATTATTTTTTATGTGGATATAAAATTGGGGGATTAATGAACAATCACGGAATGGATGTTGCAATAATTGAAGCCAAATCAGGTGTCGAAAACGGAGATGGCGGGCCTTTCGGGGCGGTTGTTATTCATAATGGAATAATCGTCGGGAAGGGACATAATGAAGTGGTATTACACAACGACCCGACTGCACATGCAGAAATTGTTGCAATACGAAGAGCGTGTGCATACCTTGGAAGATTTGATTTATCTGACTGCGAATTATATACAACTTGTGAACCGTGTCCCATGTGTTTTGCTGCTGTTCAGTGGGCAGGGATAAAGAAAGTGTATTACGGTTGCAATCGCGATGATGCTGCACAAATCGGGTTTGATGATAAATTAATATATGACATATTGAATGGAAATAACACAACAGACGGACCTGAAATGATTAATTGTTGCAGAGATGAATCTTTTAAAATATTTGAAATGTGGTATAATAAAAACGATAAAGTGCAGTATTAGTTGTAAAATCTTCGAAAAAGATTGTTGTTTTAATTAAAAATGGTATTTTGTTTATTAAGGGTGGATGTATGAAAAAGTTTCTTATAGGTATATCAATTATTGTTTTGTTATCAGGCTGTTTTAAAAAGAAAGATATCAATTTGAAATTGTATAATATCAGACCTGATATCACTTCTTCTTTGGAGAAGACGGTTAATTTATTTAATGAAAAAAATAAAAATATTACAATCACGATTAATGATATACGAAATGATGCGATGAATATTCTTGATGCAAACTTCAGATCAAATGAAGCTGCTGATATTCTAATGATACCATCGTATACTTATCTGCATAAATATGCTGAAAACGGAGTGCTTGAAGATCTTTCAAAAACCTCATTTGCTAAGAAAATACCTCAAAGTATACAATCAGGTATTATATCAAACAATAAAATATACGGGTTCCCGTTGAATATGAGTGTATTTGGCATCATTTACAATGAAGCTATTTTTGAACAGCATAAGATAACCCCGCCACAGAATAGAAAAGATTTAATGACACTGTGCGATACTCTAAAAAACAATAGTATTTCTCCCTTTGATTCTTTCGCAAAGCAAAAATCAATACTCAATGTATTATTTGCAATGGGACATTCATCAACCATGGATATTAATCAATTTGAATGGTTAGAAGCAATGAATGCGGGGAATGGCAGTTTTAAAACCGGTCGGATTGACGGTTTTTTTGATTCAATTGATGGTATACAAAAGTTCCTTACTATTGATAATTCAGAAACTAATAAAACAGCGTATACTAATTTTATTGAAGGTAATACTGCGATGATTTTTGAAAATGGACGGTTTTATAATCAAATAAAGAAACGTCATCCGTCTATTCGTATGGGAATATTTCCTTTACCGGTATCTGAGGATAATGATTCCAAGTTATTTACTGATATTGAAGCGGTTTTATCTATAAATTCAAAAAAAGGTGTTGATAAAATAAAAGCCGCAAAGAAATATATTGAGTTTCTGGCAACAAAACAATGTCAGGACATACTGTACGAAGAAGCGCGATTTGTTACTCCTTTCTATACAGAGTCGAATAGTAATTCAGATAATTTTCATAATCAAATTGCCCAATATCTTCAAGCTGATAAAACAGTTCCGTACTCATATAAATTATGGTCGCCAAGTGTGTTTGAAAATTCGAGAGACAGTATGTATCACTATGTCACCGGAGAGAAGGACATGGCCGGTTTACTTCAAAATCTTGATGAAATATGGAAAAAATTTAATCAAATTGAATTTAAATGAACCTTAAATAAGTTTAATTTTTAATTAAAAATATAATTTTTACTTTTTTTTCGACTCCTTTATTCCAAATTGTATCGTAATTATTAATCTTTTATAAAAAATATGTCGAAAAAATATATAATCTATTAAAATTTGTTTTTTTGTAATTTTTGTAGTATTATTACTATATGGGTTTGCTAAATCTGTGTTTTATGGGGAAATGCAGGTTTGGGGTAATATAAAATTTAATAAGACGACATTATTATATATTCGCATATTGAGGGAAAAGGAGCATATATGAGATCTATTAATTTAAAAGGCTTATTGATTCCGGTAGTAATATCGGGGTTTTTCTTATTTGCATTTGGCTGTAACCAGAATCCCTTTATAGGAATCGGTAATGAGGTTGACGTCACGCCACCTAAAGTGAGTGTTACTTCTCATCGTAATGGAGAGTGGGTTTTCCAGGACTTTACTATCACGGGTGTCGTTTCTGATAATATAGGGGTTGAAGGGGTTTCTATACGACTCATTGAAAGAGATTCTCTCGGTAATGAAACAGTAACTAACAACTGGGCTGCTGATGTAAATGGTGGCACCTGGACAAAGTCGTTTCAGCTTGAGGCCGATTTTGGTAATATAACCGGTCAGAAAACTCTTGATATTGCTGCGTATGATAAGAGAAGAAATTCTGCCTCACTTCGTATATTAATAGGGATTACAAATATAGAATCTGCTCCGGTTCTAACAAAACCCAGAGAAATTATACTTAAAAAAGTAAGCGATGGTGGCGGAGTATCATATTATGATGCTAGTAATGATGATGGCAGCACTAAATTTGATTTTAATGATTTTGGTAACCTTGAATATTTTAATAACGGTGTTGTAACTATAACAGGATATAGTAAAACTCAATATGCTCCCGATAAGGCTATAACTATACAGTTATTCAACTCAGATGATTTAACAAACGATATTTATCATTCCACAATAACAGATGGTGTTGCTCTTCCTGCCGGAACAAGCGGTAATACTTCAAATTTTGAATTTAATATTGATACAATTGCATTGAATATTCCTAACGGAGTTTATCAGCTTGTTGTAACTGTACTTGAGGCAACAGGAGAAACACGTGAATATAATAAAGGTTTTATTTTAATAGATCAGAAAACAGATATACCAAAGATTTTTATTACTTCCCCGGGACTGCAAACGTTTCCTAATTCAGTTGCCGGTGGTACTGCATTTGATGATGATGGAATTAATGAAATTTATTATATAATTTATAAAGACGGGTTAATTCCCGGAACCGATTATACTCAATGGAAAAAATTTTCTGATGATTATGCGATAGCTAATCCGTCTGAAGGAACAAAAAATTTAATATATGGTTATATCGATTTAAAGAGTACAGTTCCGTATCAATACCCATGGATTGTTAATCCTACACCTTCAGGTGTGGGCTATTATAATATTATGGCAGTTATAGTTGATACCAAAAATATTCTCGGAACTGCATTGCCATTTCGTTATCAACAGTTTACTTCTTCTGAACCACCATCAGTAACTTTTACGCAACCAAGTGATTTTTCAATTACAAATAGCGGGAATATGAGTGTTACTGTTTGTGCTAAAGGATCAAGTGCTGATGTAAAGGAAATTCAATATAAGATTAGTTCTGCAGTAAAATCAACAGATTGGCAATCGGTCACTTCAGGTTGGACACCTAGTCTTGATAGTACTAATATGCCAATTGAGTATACTGTTGATTATACTTTTTCTGTAGATACAACTCAATTCACTTCAAAAACTGTGCATGATATTACAATTACTACAAGAATAATTAATACTGAAAATATTCATTCTCATCCTGTAGATCCGGATAATCCTGTTGCAATTGAAGGGACTACAATTAATGTTAAAGCAGATAATTTTGAACCAACTGTAATAGTTGCAAATCCTTTTGCAAATTCAGGTTTAAATGGGGTTATATCACTAAGTGGATCGGTAAGTGATGATTACTCAGGAGTTAAGTCTATCTATATCGGATATTTTACACCAGCTTTAACAGATTCAGGTGCATCTGCATATACTGAAGCTCTTCTTGATATTGCAGTTACTCAGGCGAAAGCAGTTAAAATAGATGCCCCTCCTGCAGGTTGGACATATTTGTATGATACAACAAAAATACCTGATAATCCGTCATATAGTCTTTATTTATTTGCAGTTGATATTGTTGGTAATACAGGTTATAATAAAGTCAATTATACGATAGACCAGAATCTTGATATTCCTGTTACAACGGTAACAACTCCTGCCAGTGATGCTGTCGTTTTTACCCAGTCAAATATTAATGGTACTGCAAAAGATGATGATGCATTACAGTATATATTCTATTCAATTAGAAAAACAGCTGCTTCGGTACCTGCAATTCCTGATGCAGTTAACGGGTGGGGAACAGTTACTAATGGTGATGAATTAACAGGAAAAATTGATTTAAGTGTACCTAACCCTGTTGAATATTCATGGAATATTACTTCACCGGTAAATGAGGGTGATTATACTATTTATGTAAGTAGTGTTGATAAGAACGGTAAATTACAAAGCGTAAATACTACAAGACGTTTTTTTCAATATTCAAATCATAATCCTACAATAGAAGTTGTTTTACCTTTGGTTTCAGTTACTCAAAAAGGTCTTGTTAATTTTGATCTGAAAGCAAATGGTGGAGCGAATTATACTGTAACTGATATACAGTATCAAATAATCTCAACTAAAACCGGGGCTGATACAAGTTTAAAAACAATAGTTCCTCCGGCATTTACTTCTGCAAATATTGTTAATGTAACAATTCCTGTAAATACCGCTTTATACACTGATGCGTCTGTTCATGATTTTAAAATTATTGCGTATTGTAAAAATAGTAAAAATGTTGAATCTGTTCATATAGAGTCTTCATATAAAGCAGATAATATACCGCCAACTGTATTGGTAACGACTCCCGCTAGTACAACTTCACCAGCCGGACTTAATAAAGTGGTTTCAATAGGTGGTACTGCAAGTGATGATTATTCAGGTGTTAAATCACTCTATGTAAGTTATTTCACAGGTTTGGATGATACTGATGCGAATACTTATACAGAAGCAACGCTAGAGACTGCCCTTGTTGCCGGGGATGCAATAAAAATCAGTAATCCGTCAGCCGGATGGTCAGTGATCAATTATGATACTGAAAAGATATCTGCAACTGAAACTGATGCTGCTCATACCCTTTATGTTTTTGCTGTTGATGCTATGGGAAACACCGGATGGGGTAAAATATCACATAATATCAATCAGATCCTTGATATTCCGGGATCAGATATTGCTATACCTGTTGAAAGTCAGCAAGTTCTTCCTCAGTCTGTAATCAGTGCAACTGCTACCGATGATGACGGGGTAAAAGTGGTTTATTATGCGATTCAGAAAACTTCCGCCGGTGTGCCGGTATGGAGTGATTTGGATTCAACCAGTGATGGAATAATCGATGGCTGGGGGACTGTTACAAATCCTGATAAAATAGCCGGTATAATTACGGTATCGGGTAGTCCTAAGGTATATACTCTTCCAGAATTAAAAACACCGACAGCTGAAGGTACTTATACAATTTACCTTAGGACTCTTGATATTGGCAATAAACTTCAGACAACAATTTTTACAAGAGAGTTTTCACAATACAGTTCTGCACTCCCAACGGCACAGATAACTAATACTAATACTACAACAATATTGAAGGGTTTTATTGATGTAGATATTAAAGCAACCGGAGGTGGTACAAATACAGTAACTGAAATACAGTATGAAGTTGAAGACGGTATTTGGGAGTCTCTTACTGCACCGGGAGATTTTGCCTCAGGATTGACCGAAGTTAACAAAACTATACAGATAAATTCTGCTACATATTCTACTATAACAAAACATGATCTTAAAATAAGAGTAAAAGCAAAAAATGATATAGGTGGCTGGAGTAATACAGAAGCGATTTATACTTATTTTACAGTGGATAACGAAGTGCCTACCGCTGAGATTACTTCACCGGTAATGAAAGCAGCAACTTTCTTCAGTCCATTACCTGATCCTGATAATGTAGATAACCTTCAATATTATAAGAATAACACATTTAAACTGAAAGGTGTTATATCTGATGATTTAAAAGCGAAGTCAGTATCAATAAGTCTTTTAGAGGATGGAGTCGGGGCTCCAATAGTTCTGGCAACAGATATGTTAACAACCAGTAGTTGGAGTTTGGATGTCGATACAACTATTCTTACTGATGATAAAAGATTTCTGATCCGTATTACAAGTAAAGATGCTGCTGGAAATGAATCTGTTTCAACAGATGACTGGAATTTCTATGTAGATCAGGACATGGATAAACCCCGTGCAACTATTACGGCACCACTTGCGGCATCAACAACAATACCCGGCTCTCAAGTCGGCGGTACGGTGATTGATGATGACGGGGTAGCACAGGTTTTTTATAGTATACGAAAGACTGTCGGTACTCCGACTTGGACGAACGATACTGCCGGTTGGGGAACCGTCAATACAGCTGATGAAAAAGCAGGTGTTTTAACAGCTTCTGGTTCACAGAGTTTTACTATAGCAAATCTTACAACTCCTTCCGGAGAGGGAGAATACAGGATATATATGAGGATAAAGGATACCACTGGGGTATTCTCAGATTCTGCTGATGATTTAAGGGTTACTTTTAAGCATGACCAATATGGGCCGACAATAGTGACACCGTTAACAACTCCGGCACCGGTAGCAGGGGTATATTACCTGGGAGCAGGGGCAACTTTTACTGTTGCAGGTAGCGTTACTGACAATATTTCAAATATTTCAAAAGTTGAGTTAAAGGTAGATAATGTTCTTGAAGCAACGATGACCGATGTCGGAAGCGGACTTACAGGAGCCGGTACGACATCAGCAACATGGACAAAGACATTGACAATTGCATCACTTATCAATGTAGGAAGTAGAAATTATACAGATAAAACAATAGAAGTGATCGCCTACGATGCACAGAATAACACAAGTACGAAGACTTTTACTTTGAAAGGTGATACGACTGCACCAACAATAGTGGCACCGTTAACGACACCGGCACCGGTAGCGGGGGTATATTACCTGGGAACTGGGGCAACTTTTACTGTTGCAGGTACTGTTACCGATGATATTTCTATTGTTAAAGTAGAATTGAAGGTAGATAATGTTCTTGAAGCAACGATGACCGATGTCGGAAGCGGACTTACAGGAGCCGGCACGACATCAGCAACATGGACAAAAACATTGACAATTGCATCACTTATCAATGTAGGAAGTAGAAATTATGCAGATAAGGCAATTGATGTTATCGCCTACGATGCACAAAACAATGCAAGTACGAAGACTTTTACTTTGAAAGGTGATACTAATTTACCAATAATTGTAATACCGTTAACGACACCGGCACCGGTAGCAGGGGTATATTACCTGGGAACAGGGGCAACTTTTACTGTTGCGGGTACTGTTACTGATGATATTTCTATTGTTAAAGTTGAGTTGAAGGTAGATAATGTGCTTGAAGCAACGATGATCGATGTTGGAAGCGGACTTACAGGGGCCGGTACGACATCAGCAACATGGACAAAAACGTTGACAATTGCATCACTTACCAATGCGGGAAGCAGAAATTATTCAGATAAGGCAATAGATGTTATCGCCTACGATTCACAAAATAATACAAGTACGAAGACTTTTACATTGAAAGGTGATACGACTGCACCGACAATAGTGACACCGTTAACGACACCAGCACAAGTAGCAGGGGTATATTACCTGGGAACAGGTGCAACTTTTACTGTTGCGGGTACAGTAACCGATGAGGTTTCAATAGTAAGTAAAGTAGAATTAAAAGTAGATAATGTTCTTGAAGCAACGATGATCGATGTTGGAAGTGGTCTTGGTGCCGGAACAACAAGCAGGACATGGACAAAGACGTTGACAATTGCATCACTTACCAATGCGGGAAGTAGAAATTATGCAGATAAAACAATAGAAGTGATTGCTTACGATGCAGAGAATAACGCAAGTACGAAGACCTTTACATTGAAAGGTGATACAACTGTACCGGTCATAGTTACACCATTAACGACACCGGCACCGGTAGCGGGGGTATATTACCTGGGAACTGGGGCAACTTTTACTGTTGCAGGTACAGTAACCGATGAGGTTTCAATAGTAAGTAAAGTAGAATTAAAAGTAGATAATGTTCTTGAGGCAACGATGACCGATGTTGGAAGTGGTCTTGGTGCCGGAACAACAAGCAGGGCATGGACAAAGACGTTGACAATTGCATCGCTTATCAATGCGGGAAGCAGAAATTATGCAGATAAAACAATAGAAGTGATCGCCTACGATGCAGAGAATAACGCAAGTACGAAGACCTTTACTTTGAAAGGTGATACGACTGCACCAACAATAGTGACACCGTTAACGACACCGGCACCGGTAACTGAAGTATATTACCTGGGAACAGGAGCAACTTTTACTGTTGCGGGTACTGTTACCGATGATGTTTCTATTGTTAAAGTTGAGCTGAAGGTAGATAATGTGCTTGAAGCAACGATGATCGATGTTGGAAGCGGACTTACAGGGGTTGGTACGACATCAGCAACATGGACAAAGACGTTGACAATTGCATCACTTATCAATGTAGGAAGTAGAAATTATGCAGATAAGGCAATTGATGTTATCGCCTACGATGCACAAAACAATGCAAGTACGAAGACTTTTACTTTGAAAGGTGATATGACTGCACCAACAATAGTGACACCGCTAACGACACCGGCACCGGTAGCAGGGGTATATTACCTGGGAACAGGAGCAACTTTTACTGTTGCGGGTACAGTAACCGATGAGGTTTCAATAGTAAGTAAAGTTGAATTAAAAGTAGATAATGTTCTTGAGGCAACGATGATCGATGTTGGAAGCGGTCTTGGTGCCGGAACAACAAGCAGGACATGGACAAAGACGTTGACAATTGCATCACTTACCAATGTGGGAAGTAGAAATTATGCAGATAAAACAATAGAATTAATTGCCTACGATGCACAAAACAATGCAAGTACGAAGACTTTTACTTTGAAAGGTGATACGACTGCACCAACAATAGTGACACCGCTAACGACACCGGCACCGGTAGCAGGGGTATATTACCTGGGAACAGGAGCAACTTTTACTGTTGCGGGTACAGTAACCGATGAGGTTTCAATAGTAAGTAAAGTTGAATTAAAAGTAGATAATGTTCTTGAGGCAACGATGATCGATGTTGGAAGCGGTCTTGGTGCCGGAACAACAAGCAGGACATGGACAAAGACGTTGACAATTGCATCGCTTATCAATGTGGGAAGCAGAAATTATTCAGATAAGGCAATAGATGTTATTGCCTACGATGCACAAAACAATGCAAGTACGAAGACTTTTACTTTGAAAGGTGATAAAGTCGCACCATCTGTTGTTTCTACAACACCTGCTGAAGGTGGTTCTATAGGTGACAATGCAACATTTGATCTGTCAGTTCGAGCAAGTGATGACACCGAAATTGATAAAATAACTATCACATTTGATGGTGTCGGAACAACATGGGACAGTTCTAATGGTGCTCATTTATTCACTTTAGAGCCGGGTTCGACAACGATAGATAAAACATGGACAAGAACTTTTGATATTGCAGGTGAATTAGGCGGATATTCCAACAAAGGTGTAACAATAACTGCTTTTGATAAGTATAATAACTCTATTGTTACAAGAAGAAATTTTACCGGTGATATAGCGAAACCGGATACAATTACAATTACTAATGCAAACAACTCGGCACTCCCTGCATCATTTAATCTTGAGGGAACATTTGGTGATAATATCGCAGTTACAAGGATTCTTATTGAGCTTGACGGTGGCAGTACATGGGATACAGCTGATGCATTACAGGATGGAATTACGTTTACTACAGCAAAGACCGGCAACTGGAGTAAGGCTCTAACAGTAGCGGGTGATCTTGGTAATACCTATACCGACAAGATGTTTACTGTAACAGCATTTGACGCACAGGGTAACTCACGACCGGCAACAGTAACGCTTATCGGAGATAGAAGAGCTCCTGTTATAGCTGACTTACTGCCTGCAAGTGGAAGTTTTCAGAAAACATCGGGCGGTAGTTTTACATTAAGTGGTACAGTTTCTGATAAGAGACAGGATAATGTTACCAACGGAGTTGTCTCAAGTGTTTCTATTACATATAGCGGAACAACAAAATCAGCAACAAGTTTTGATGGTACAAACTGGAGTATATCTTCAACAGAGTTTACTGTTGTAGAAGGAAATGCATCATTTGATGTGGTTGCAACTGATAATCTTGGAAACAGTTCGACAGAGAGAATATTTGTTATTGTGGATAATAGTGTTCCTGCAGTTGGATATATATCGCCATCAGCAGGAAGTGTATTGAATGGGGTTACTCCTATATCAGGTACAGTCAGTGACGGATCATCAGGGGTTAAATCAATTTATATCGCATATCTTACATCAGTTCCAACATTAACAAATTATGATACAGAGGCAGAGCTTGAAGCTAAAGCAAGTACAGTAATTGGTGATATTACCGATGGAGGTGCTAAGCACCTATTTAAGATAGCTTCACCAACAGCCTCATGGTCACATGATTTTGATACAACAAAGTTATACGATCAATATAATGCTGTTGAAAATGCTGCTGTTATCTATGTATTTGCCGTTGATATGATGGGTAATGTAAGAACTACCGGTAATACTCTGAGTATAAAAATTGATCAAAGAGAAGATATCCCGACAGGTCAGATATTCAGTCCGGCAGCAGCTGTGGTTTCACCGCAGACAGTAGTTTCAGGGATGGTAAGTGATGATGACGGTGTTGCAAAAATATACTGGTATATAGGGGATGCTACTGTTACTCCTCCGGTAAATGTAACGACATGGGCTGCTGAAAATGCTATAAATACTAAAACTAAAGCGGGTACAATAGACTTAACAGCGACTAATCCGCGGGACGCATCTTTTACTCTTACATCACCTAATGAAATTGGTAATTTTAAGACATGGATAGTAGTTGAAGACATAGATGGTAAAAGATCGTATTTTCCTGATGCAGATTTCAGTGCTGCTTATGATAATAATTTAATAAAGACATTCACTCAGGAAGTTTCTACTACACCAACAGTTACAAATTTAACAGCACCGGTTGCTACTCTTAGTGGTATTGAAAATGTAAGTATATCTGTTCTTGGTGGAACAACTGACACAAGTTTAGAACTCGATATTACATCGATAAAGTATACTATAGTTTCATCTTTTAAAAACTCCGGTGAATTAAGTGTAGTTGTTGCTCCGGGATCAAAAACATGGACAGGGGATGTTACATTTGATACAACCGAATATACAGATGTAAATGATTATTATGATATTACTGTTACTATATGGGCAACAAACAGTCAGGGTAACACATCACAAAATTCAGTTGTAATTTATAAGGCGGATAATAAAGGTCCAACTGTACAAATAACAGGTCCTGTCAACGGTGAAATTATAAATGGTAATCAGATAATTTTTGGAACAGCAAATGATTGGGCTCAGGTTGATGCGTTATATTTCGGGTATTTTACAACAGCAAGTGAGCCTGACATGGTAGCTGCCTATGATACAAAAGCAGAATTTGAAGCTAATCTTGTCGCAGACGTAAGTGCTGCAGCGACACCGATTAATAAATGGTTTAAAGTTGCAAATCCTTCTCTTAACTGGAATTACACATTTAACACAACAAAAGTGTATGATGACCTTGCAGGCCATACAAATTATAAGTTATTTGTAGCAGCTGTTGATATGGTAGGTAATGTGAGCTATGATTTTGAAACATACACTATTGACCAGGATAAGGATAAGCCGATTGTTACTATAACTAATCCGTCATTAAATGGAATAACTGATCCGGTAGCAGAGTATACAAGTATAGTTAAAATTCCTAAAACGTATGTAATGATGGGAACAGTAAAAGATGGAGATGGTGAAGGTGTCAGAAATGTTGAAATAGACATTGATCTTATGAACCCTGATGGATCTAAAAACAGCGATATATATCCGCTGAATACAATAGGTGACAGTGGAGACGGTTATAACAATGTATCATCATCAGAACCAATGATACTTGGGGATCAGGTAACCAACTGGACATATCAGATGGAGGATTACATCATAAATGGAGCTGGAGGTTTTTATAAAGTTACTGTACGACCGGTTGATTATGGTACTCCGCCTGTTAAAGGGTTGATTGCGACTTCATATTTTGTAGTATCTAATGAAGCGCCGGAACTTACTATTATTTCACCTTCAATATATGATCCTGATGGTTCACCAGCGACAAATGTGGATATGTATGGAACTGTAATTTCAAATGTTAAAGATGATATTTACTGGGATAATGATAACTCTAATAACTTAATTTACCATGATGATGACAGTAACAGAAGAAACTGGGGTTGGAACAATGATCTAAGTGAAGCAATATTCAATATATTTGGTTCAAATGCTGTTGATTCAACACGAAGTAATTATTATAGAATGATTTTCAGAGCAAAAGATAACGGCCGGTTAAACAATATAGAAGTTAGTGTTGACGGCGGACAGAATGCAGCTGCTGAAATAACATGGTCAGGCGGTAAAGCTAGTGCAATCGGTACGTTCAGTAGTGTATTAAACAGTGCTGCGATTGTTAAAGTAGGTGTTATGAATGACGGCGCGACCGCTGCATATACTAATTTTACCTATAACGATATGTCAACAGCAACCGATATTCAGACAGATTGGGTGTATTTCTTTGTTGATATTGACACAACTCAACTTTCTTCAAGTACTATTTTAAGAATAACAGCAGCTGATAATAACGAACCTTCATCGTATGAAACAACTGCATCAGTAGGGATTAATGTTGATAACAGTACTCCTTCAGGTAACATAAAGAATTGGGGTATTGATAGCCTGGATGAAAACTACGACTTCGGTAAAACAAGTAATCATCAGTTCATAGGTGGAGATCTTGCTGATGTCGGTTCTGCCGGTGTGCGATATGTAAATCTATACTTCTGGAATAATCAGGCATCAAGCCCTGATGATACACCGGATTATAATGAAGACGGAGCAGGATTACTCATTGTAAATGACTTGGCAAATGTTCCAAGTGGAACACATAAAATAACAATGCCTGAAGACTTAGGTAGTGTAACTTCTTCATCCGGTGATGTTCTTCCTGCAAATACAAATAATAATTTGCCGAACTACTGGATCAGAACTCATAAATATTTATCGAGCGGATGGAGAATTCAGGAAATTTACACAAATAATGCCAATCCTACAGATGCGGACGGACAGCCGGGAACATATTATGGTGTTTCTACAAAATACGGAAGTACAGAACCAACTGACGGTAAAAAACTGATTTGTCTTGAGATTGTTGATAATGCGGGTAATAAGTTGAGGAAGTTCTATGAGCATACATTCTCAGAATATCCGCCATCACATGAGAACACTTATTTATCATGGGCAGCGATGAATCATGCAGCTGATAAACAGACTGTAACTGATGAAACAACAGCAGGCAGAAAATGGATAAGCGGTGATCTTGTGATGAGTGGTACAGTTCGTGATTTCACAGCAGTAACAAATCCAAGTCCGGGAATTGAACGAGTAAGAGTGTATGTGAAGAGTGAAAATGGTACTACCACACATGCAATTTATACATCGAAAACTGCAGATACTGTAGCTGATGCTGCACATAATAATGTGGTACCAGCCAAGGTTATAAATACCATAGCGGATATTTCAGTGTCTCCGACTGCAACCGATACTTCTGTAGCATGGGAGTTTGCTTCCGGACAGGCTACAACCGGCAGAACAGACGGTAATTATCTGATTGAAGTTGAGGTAAGGGATAAAACAGGTGTTACTTCAGTTAAGAAACAGTATGTGTATATTGATAATACAGCACCTTCATTAACTGTAACCCAGCCGACTGCAGCGCAGGTTGTTAAGGGAGATTTGTTTACATTCACAGGAACAGTTGTAACAACCGGTGAGACATTTGAAGGAAATTGTATATCCATAAGTGTTACCTATCCGGGCGGTTCAAACAGCTGGACAACCGGAGTTACAGGAAGTGCATGGAGTAAAGCGTGGGATCTTGGTGCAGAAACGGAATTTACACAGGGTGAGAGTGCGACAGTAAGTATATCCGTAACTGACAAAGCCGGTAATACAACAACCAACCCTGATATTACGATATCAAAAGGTGCTCCTCCTACATGGACGAATTTTACGGCTAATGCAAGCAGTACAGCATTTACGAATGCAGCATTTATAGCTAATTATTCTTCAGTTATAACAGTAAATGAAGTTTATATGATAAAAGGTGCTACAAGTACATTTGTTGCCGAGATAGATGATGGTGTAACATTTACAGATGCTGATCTTGTTATAACAGGGTTAAAGCAGTCTGATGGCACAACTCATTCTGAAACAACACGAAGTATGACCATTAATACGACCGAAGTAACAGATAGTTTTGGTTATAGCAGTATTCCTGATGGAGAGTATACATATAAAGCTGAATTGAAGCAGGGAACTGCCGAAATCAATATGAAGAAGTATTTCATCGTTGATAATACGAAACCGAATATCTGGGTTAAGAAGATTGAAAACACCGATTACGTGCTTGATGGTGCAACAAAACTTGGTCATATTGATGCAGAGCATGGAGATTGGGGAACAGGATACACAACTACTGCTGATGCTATTTCAGGTGTTGTTAAAACAAGGGTTAAAGTTAAGGATAATTATCTTTTAAAGAATGTAAGCGTAAGTCTTGAAAATTATAATTTTGGTAACGGTGACGGAACCGCAAAAGTTCTTCTTGAAAGAGATATTACAGGTGCATGGGGAACTGCAGCATCAAGAGGAGTTGTAGGAGATCTTAATTACTTTGCAGTGAAAGATGTTGCGATAAGTCTTGGAGCAGACAGTGATTATGTATCTTTTACACTTGAGTTTAATACAGCAAACTTAACTGGTGTTGCAGGTATCAACAAATCGCTTCAATTTACTGCAACTGACTGGGTTGGTAACTTGACTGATGAGGCGGGAACAAATGCCGGTATAGAGACTGCTACATATGATACATATAATAGTGCGACTGTGATGGGTGTTGGTAATGCGAAGCCGGTGGCTTTTGTGTTGGATGTGGTGCCGTATATTACGAGGATAGACACGCAATTAGGGAATGCTACATCAGTAGTTGACAGAAAGAGTGTGTATAACAGGACATCAACAGGCAGGTATCCGGTTTATAAAGATTTGACGAGAGGTTTATACGAAGTTATAAATGTCTACGGATATAATCTTGTGCCGGATTATATAGTAGTCGGTAAGGATGCTGACGGTATAAATGCTACAAATAATGGGCTTGAAGCCGGTGTAAATCAGCTTGGAGGTATAACAACCGTTGTTGCCAACTCTCAATATAGTGTTTCGGTTGAAAACGCAGTACAGTCAGGCTATATTAATGTAGTTAATGCAACCGGCTGGATATCAACAACGAATAATGTTAAATCTGTTTATTCGACCGAGAATGAAGAGAAAAATAATATGAATAACAATTTGTTAAAGGATAACAGATGGCTTGAGTTATGGACATTTAATCAGGTAGCAGGTGTGACAGAGGCTCGAATGGTTGATATGGAGCTAAGTACTAATAATAATATTAACTGGGGTATGGGGTATACAGATAATAGAGCAGGGGTCTCTGTGAATAATGCTGCACCTGTAGAGTTGAGAAGATCATATACACGATACTTTGATAATAAAATAGCATTTAATACAAGTAATTCTTATTTCTTTGTTTCACAGTGTGGTGATACTTTGGGGGTTCCTGTAACGGCTTGGACTAGCGGACCTTCTCAGTTTGGATTGAATTATAGAAATACTCCCGGTGCGTCATGGGAATACAACAGTGCAGCTGCTGGTGGCAGGAAGGTATATATAGAGTCCAATTGGAATGGTGCAGATGTTAATAAATTGGATAGAGTACAAAATCCTGACATGAAGATAAGTGGAGATGATGCTTATTCCAGAGTATATATGACTTATTATGATTCTCTCCAAAAGTTAGTGAAATTCAGATTCTTTGAAATCGGAACTGATGCTGCGATTACAACTGGAGGAACAGTCAATGTTGATTATGTAACACTTGATACAACGGGTACGATCAGAAGTACATTGGTTCCTTATCGAAATGGAGGGGTTCAATGGAATCAGACTGAACAAGGTGTAGTAGGTGCTCATAGGAATGGAGGTACTAAACGACAGGGATTTGTTGCTATTGCCGGAGCAAATGGAAATAGTAATACTGCAGCCGTTGGTTACACAGCAGATAATACTGCTATAGTAGCATGGTATGATTCTGTTGGTACTTCACTAAAAATTAAATATAATACTTCTCCTTGGTCAAGTTATTCTGGTTATTTTGAATTTGACAGCAATAATTTAGCTGTTCCGGTAGCAAATACTTATAGATTTAAACTTAGTGTTGATGGAACTTTGGTAAATAGTGGTAATGATATTGCTGTAACTTTTACGGCACCAACAGGTGGTACCAATAGACATCAACTTGTATATGAGTTGAATAAAATATTAACTGAGAATTATGGTTGTTTTGCGGAAGTTAATCCAGTTACTAACAGGTTAATTTTTAGATCATTTCAAACAGGAGCAACATCGAGAGTTGTATTATCTGCTCCTACAGGAGCGAATTCCTTACTTACTGCTATGGGTGCATTTAATCAAGCAGCTGGAGCAGGAGTTGCATGGGTTGAAAGATCAATTGATACTGACGGTGCAGGTAAATTTGTTTCTATAACAACAGATGGCGGAGCAAAAGGTGGTATACATCTTGCATATCAGCAGACTGCAAATGGTGATTTGAAATATGCTTATTTACCGACTTATGATTGTGCAGATGGGGCTATACGAGTTGTAACCGTTGATAGTTATGGTCAGGTTGGTCAATATACTGACATAAATATTAAAGATGTCTCAGGCGCAAAGATCCCGTATATAACATATTATAATATGTCAAATGCAGATACAAAATTAGGTGCTAAAGTTGCATATCCAATAACTGCTCCTTCTACATGGACTGATAATACAGTAGCGGGTGTCAATTCAAGTGAATTGTTTACCGGAAATTGGGAAGTATCAATTATACCAGCCCGTGAAGTACCAAAACAATATAGGATTAGTAATGGTATTACAACTGCCGGAGATCTTATTGTTGGTTATCAGGGAGATTTGGTTGAATATGGAACATACTTGCCATAACCATTAGTTCATTAAGTTTACAAGTGAAGAGTGTTCCTGAAAAGGACACTCTTCACTTGACTAAAACTATAATGTTAATTATGATATAAAAAAAGGTAATTTAGCGGAGGAATATATGAGAATCGGTTTTTTCTTTTTATTGTTGATAATTATAAGCGGGTGTAAGAGTTAAAACTCTCATCTCTGCGAACTCACAAACTCTGCGTGAAATACTTCTAAAAAAAGCGTGTTCACTCAAATAAAACTTATTTTGAAAACCGGCTCATTGAGAATTGTGTTTTTTTTATCATTCGTGTTATGAACATTCCAATAAATATTCGTTTATACACCTCATCTTGACAATCATCTTCAAAAGCATTACTATTACCCTGTAGAGGAGTTCACCATGTCAAACTTTGCAATAAAACCTGACCGGAAATATACCTACGCTGACTATAAAACATGGAATGATGAAGAACGGTTGGAGATTATTAATGGCATAGTATATAACATGAGTCCTGCACCGAGACGGGTGCATCAGAAGATATCGGGAAATTTATTTTTTATATTTAAAGGATATCTAAAGGGTAAATCATGCGAAGTCTATGATGCTCCTTTTGATGTTACCTTTATTGAGTATAAAGATCAGCCGGACGATCAGATAGAAACAGTTGTGCAACCCGACATTGTAGTTATCTGTGATGAAATAAAACTTAATGATTATGGCTGTAAAGGTGCGCCGGATATAGTTATCGAAATACTGTCACCCAACTCATTCAAGAAAGATAAGGTAGAGAAATTCAATCTGTATGAAAGTCACGGCGTCAAAGAGTACTGGATTGTGTATCCCGGTGAAAAGATGATTGAAGTTTTCAAGTTAGTTGACGGAAAATACGATGTGCCGGAAGTGTACGGAGTGGATGATAGAATTGAGGTAGAATATCTGGGTGATCTGGTTATTGATGTGAAAGAAGTGTTTGTATAATCTGGAATAACGCAATAAAGTGTCTGAAACAATCGTCATTCGAAAATGGTAATGCCTTTACACGAATGAAAAATACTAAATTACTAACTAAACGGAGGCATAATTTGAGAGTCTTTTTTTTCTTTTTATTGTTGATAACTATAAGCGGGTGTAAGAATTTTCAGAAAGAACCCGTTACACTTACTTTATTTTCATATGAACCTGTGTATAATACAATCATTCAAAAATCTGTAGAATCATTTAATACATTACATAATAAAAAACTTACTGTAAATATTGAAACGGTTCAATATGAACCTCATATAATTCTTGAGCAACGGCTTATAGAAGGCAAGGCGTGGGATTTGATGATGATGCCGTCCTACAAAACTATTCAAAATTTTGCAGGAAAAGGTTTATTACGTGACCTTACTGAATATAAAGCATCTGAAGCAATATATTCTGTATTCAAGCCGGGTGTTTCTTTTGAGAACAGGGTTTATGCATTGCCTTACAAAGCTAATTATTATGGAATCTTCTATAACAGGGATATATTTAAGAAGTATGAATTAACACCTCCTTCCGGTCTGGATAATTTAAGAGATATTACAAGTACGCTAAAAAAAAATAATATTGATGCTTTTTCAATATCCGGAAATCAGGGCTGGGTTATGGCTAATGTGTTATACATGTTTATTTCTCAGACTGCAGGTGATAATTTTGATCATTGGGTAAATGGAATGAATGCGAACGTATCAAGTTTTAATACACCGGTGACTCAAAATGCATTTGAAATATTCGATTTTTATATATCAAACGGTCATAAAGGATTTAAGACTACTAATTACTCTGCACATATGGATACATTTGTTAATGGTCAAACAGCGATGATAATTAGTTCCTTATCAGAAATCGCTACGTATAAAAGAAGAAATAAGGATTTTAATCCCGGATTTATTCCATTTCCTGTCTCAGATAGTGACAATAATGATTTATATGCTGATGTTGATTTTGGTTTTGCATTATCCAATACTATTTCAGAAAAAAAGATTGATATGGCAGTTCAGTTTCTTGAATACTTAACTACGAGTGATTGTATGGCTGAATGGGAGAAAGATGCGTCAATACTGATTCCATTAAAAAATAATAAATCAGTTGCTTATCAGGATGCGATACAATATATTGAAAATGATAAAGTAGTTACCTGGGGGCATCCTAAAATACCGAAAATTGTACTTGAAGAATCTAAGCGAATACTTGAAGATATGGTGAAGAGTAATTTAAATACAAAGAGCGTGATTGATAAATTAGATCGTTCATGGCAAAATTATGTGAAAAATAAGAAGTAATAAGTTTTCAAGACGCATACACAGAGGTTTTCTGTAGAAATGAGAGTAATGTTTCAAGAAAACGATAAAAAGAACTGTAAATTCGAAGGTCATTTTACTTCATAAACGGGGTCGTCTATAATATAAGCCCGGCTCCTATGAGAATTTATTAGAAGATTTCAGGTGATTTATTTTTTTTATAAAGGCGTATTTAATAGATAAAATTGAGAAGTTTTATTTGTATGAAAAATATGAAGTAAAAGAATACTGGATAGTATATCCCGGTGAAAAAATAGTTGAGATTTATATTTTAACTGAAAGGAAATATGGAATTCCGCAAGTTTACGGAATGGACGATAAAATATTAGTAAAGCATTTAGATGATTATGTTTTAGATTTAAAAGATGTTTTTTAAGAAAAAATGTAATATTTGTTATATATTTAATAGACAAATGTTTATTCCTGGCTTAAATAATTATCGACAAAAATTACTAAAATGAATTATTCTTATTGAGATAATCTTGAAAAGATTAGTAAATTGTTGATTGATGTGTCTATAGGTATCCTAAAAATATTAAAGAGGTGTTATTATGGGGGCATTTTTACATGTTAATTTGCCGTTTGAAATTGCATTATCGATATCAATCGGTGAAGATGAAGAACTTTTTTCACCTGATGACTATTTAGAAGATAAATATAAGCCATATTTTCAATTGCTATATTCCAAAAAGAGAGAGAGAATTACTTCTATTGGTGATTTCAAAAGAACATTTTATTACCAGGAGATAGTATTTGAATTAAAAGATAAGTATTTTAATGAAATAAAAGAGATGATAAAAAACTTCTGGAATGAAGTTTCTAATCATCCGACTAATAAAAATAAAAGCTTGATTAACACTAGTTTTCTAGCTGATTTTATAAATAAATGTTATGATGGTTTACAAATTTCAAAAGAAACTATTGATGAATTAGATGATTTATTGAAATGTGTAGACTCAAATTATTTTTTAAGAACTGAAAAATTACCTGAAATAGTTGTATATTGCGGGTATCCAATAGAGGATCGAGAAAATGTCAGTAGTTCACTAAACTGTTTTTCAATACTCATGTTTTGGGAGAAGCTTGGAATTGAAAGAGATTTAGAAGAAGATTTTATATTTATGACAAACGAAATAAAACGAAAAATAGCAGAAAAGTATAAAGTTGCCGAATTGCTTTGTGTAATGGGGTATTAGTATCTCTAAAGATATACTGGTTTAAATGATGTGGACATCACATTGAATTTTATTCTGTTTACTTTTGAGCCTCTTGCAAAATGTGTTAAGAACTGTAACTTCGGGGTATGTTCTTCATGTACTCAATATTATATGATTAGTTATGAAAATCTAAATAGTGTTTAGAATGATTTAGGGATTCTTTGTTTTTATGTATATCCGGCAAGAAAGTGTATTCTATAGTTAGTGTTGATATGGATGCATCGGGTTGTTTTTATATTTTCATCCACCATATGTGATCTGATATTTGAATAACACCTCAATACATCCTTATTAAATTCTGTAACCATCCTAATCAACTTAAAAATACTCTTTTCACATTTAATCAGAAAAAATCTCAAAATACACCTCAAAACTGACCCGATACTAAAAGTCCCAAACCGATAATGCAAATATCTCAATCGTTCAAACATAGATTCTTTAATATCAATAAAAACATCACATGAAAAATTAACCCCATCCTTAATAAAAATATGCTCTATAGGATGTAAGTCAAATTCATTAACTAACTCAGTCATTCTACCCAAAACTCGATTAACATAAGTTGACCTGCTAACACATGAACTAATAGCACGTTTATCAATAGCAGCTAATAATTTTCTATCAATCTTTACATGAAACCTGTGATATTTAATCATAATAACCTCCACTTTTATTAAATCAGAAAAAGTGTTTTTTCAATTAAAATAAATTAAATATTTTTTATCGATTAAAAATAAATCAAAAATATTATTGCAGTAAAAAAAACTATATGTTATATTTAGTGCATACGAGTAAATATATTTAAAAATAACACTATCTGTAGTGTTATTTTTTTTGTGTCTTCTCCGATAAATAATGTATAAGTTATGGATATAAAATGAAATGTCCCAATTGCGGATCAACAGATGATAGAGTTTTAGAGTCAAGGCAGATAGCAGAAGGCAGCTCAATTCGTAGAAGAAGGGTTTGTAATAGTTGTGAATACCGCTTCACTTCATATGAGCATATTGAAGAAAAAAAATTAATGATAGTGAAAAAAGATAATAGACGTGAAGAATTTTCTCGTGATAAACTATCAAGAGGGTTACAAAAAGCGTGCGAGAAAAGACCCGTTTCTCAACCGTCCATTGATCAGTCGGTAATAGAAATTCATGAAAAGGCTAATTTTATGGCAGGAGATACTCATGAAATAAACAGTATTAAACTTGGCGAAATTGTTATGGATAAACTGAAGGAGCTTGATCTTGTAGCTTACATCAGATTTGCAAGTGTTTATAAACAATTCGATGATGTAAAAGAATTTATAAAAGAAATAAAGAAAATAAATAAATAAAATTTGTATGGCTTTTTAATTGGGGGGAGATGTCATGAGTCGATGGCGAAAAGAGGTGCTTGGTGTAGAATCAGCAGGTGAAAAATTTGTAATAAAACACATTATTAAAAGAGACGGTCAACTTGAAATGTACAGCAGAGAAAAGTTGTTTAGTGCAATAATGAATGCTGCATCGGCAATTGATAACTCGGATGTTGATTTGGTTAACAGACTCACTGATAACACTGAAGTGAAAATAAAACAATTGATGCTGAAAAGACACCAGAATTCTGCACCGGCTATTGAAGAAATTCAGGATATGATAGAAGAAGTTTTAATTGAAGACAGACAGGTTGCTATTGCAAAGGCTTTTATTTTGTACCGGGCAAAACATCAGTCAATTCGTGATACTAAAGAATTATTTCTTGATATAAATGAAACAATGGAAGGCTACCTTGCTCAGACCGATTGGCGGGTCAATGAAAATGCAAATGTTAATTATTCATTAGGTGGTTTAATACTTCATAATTCCGGAACAATTACCGCAAATTATTGGTTAAATAATATTTATCCTAAAGAAATTGGAGAAGCGCATATCAATGCTGATTATCATATTCATGATTTATCAATGTTTTCCGGTTATTGCGCGGGTTGGTCATTGCGACAATTAACCGAAGAAGGATTGGGCGGTGTTGAAGGTAAAATCAGTTCTAAACCATCCAAACATCTGTATACACTTATATTTCAAATGGTAAACTTTCTTGGTATAATGCAAAATGAATGGGCAGGGGCTCAGGCATTTTCAAGTTTTGATACGTATTTAGCACCATTTGTGAGAGCAGATGATTTAAATTATCTTGAAGTAAAACAGGCAGTTCAGAGTTTTGTTTTTGGTGTCAATATTCCTTCGCGATGGGGGAGTCAGGCACCTTTTACTAATATTACATTAGATTGGATCGTTCCGACAGATATGCGTGATAAACCTGCAATTGTTGGTGGTGAACAATACAAAAATTATACGTATGGTGATTTTCAACATGAAATGAATATGATAAATAAAGCATTTCTTGAAATTATGCTCGATGGTGATGCAAATGGCCGTGGTTTTCAATATCCGATACCGACATATAATGTAACAAAAGATTTTGATTGGGATAGTGAAAATGCTAAATTGCTTTTTGAGATGACTGCAAAATATGGAACACCTTATTTCCAGAATTTTATAAACAGTGATTTGGATCCGAGCGATGTTCGAAGTATGTGTTGCAGACTTCAGCTTGATAAACGTGAGCTAAGAAAGAAGGGCGGTGGTTTATTTGGTGCTGATGAGTTTACCGGGTCAATAGGTGTAGTAACAATAAATCTTCCGAGAATTGGTTATTTAACTAAAACGAAGGATGAGTTTTTCAAGCGATTAACACATTTTATGAATCTTGCAGCGAAATCACTTGTAATTAAAAGAAAAGTAATTAATCGACTAATGGAAAATGGCTTATTTCCATATACAAAACGTTATTTAAAACATCTCAACAATCATTTTTCAACAATCGGTGTAAATGGGATGAATGAGTGTTTATTAAACTTTCTGGGTAAAGATATTGTTTCAGAAGAAGGTCGTAAATTTGCACTTGAAATACTTGATTTTATGCGAAAAAAACTTGCTGACTTACAGGAAGAAACCGATGATTTATTCAATCTCGAAGCAACACCTGCTGAAAGTACCAGTTACAGACTTGCAAAACAGGATAAAAAGAATTTTCCTGATATTATAACATCAGGTAAAGAAGATCCGTTTTATACCAATTCATCACAACTTCCTGTTGATTATACCGATGATATTTTTGAGGCATTAGACCATCAGGATGAATTGCAGACACGATATACCGGTGGAACAGTTTTTCATGCGTTTATTGGTGAAGCAATTTCTGATTGGGAGTCATGCAAGAAAATGGTTAAAGCAATAGCGTATAATTATCGATTACCATATTTTACAATAAGTCCAACATTTTCAATTTGTCCGAAACACGGATATTTAAAAGGTGAGCATTTTAATTGTTACAAATGTGAATTAGAAAAAAAAGAAGAGTTAAAATTAAAAATAAAAGAATTAAAGGCAAAGAAAGACAATTTCATTGCTTTAAATAAATAATTGGGGGGGGGATATGGAAAGGTTTATTAATGAGATTGATGGGGAAATTGCTTCTTTGGAGGCACAGTTACTAACCGTAAAAGGAACGGATACTGAGGTTTACACACGAATTGTCGGGTATCACAGGGCTTTAAGTAACTGGAACAAAGGTAAAAGAGAAGAGTATAATCACCGGGTTTGTTTTGATGCTGATAAATGGTTATCAAATGAAATCGTTGATAAACATTCATCAAACATTGTAATGAGAAACGAAACTGATTTTTCATTTACCACATATGGTAATGTCTCAAAATATGTATTTTTCTATGGTGAATATTGCAGAAATTGTAAACCGGTTAAAGATTACATTGATCAAATCGCAATTGAAGGTGAAAAAGTTGATGTTGGTTCTGACTTGGGACTCAATATTGCCCGACAGTATAATGTAACGACAACACCCACTGTAATAATGCTTGATACAAACAATCAGGTAATCGCAAAATTACATTCAAAAGAAGAACTTATTTCATTCACAAATAAATTTGATGAAGCCATAGCGTAATGAATTTTTATGGTTTTCACAAAACAACTCTTTTGGAATACCCAAAACATATTGCATCCATTTTATTTACACTCGGGTGCAATATGCGTTGTCCGTTCTGTCATAATGCTGAATTAGTAGAATCTTCCAAAAATGAACCGGTTATTAATGATGCCGGTTTTTTTCAGTTTCTTGAAAAACGAAAAGGCATCCTGGAGGCCGTTTGCATAAGTGGTGGTGAGCCGTTAATGTATGAAGCACATCTTATTGATTTTATCGATAAAGTAAAATCAAAAGGGTTAAAGGTTAAAATCGATACAAACGGTTCATTTCCTGATGTGTTAAAAAAACTTGATGTAGATTATATAGCGTTGGATATTAAAACTTCTTTCGAAAATTATCATAAAATTGGTTATACCGGCGAAAATATTGTTGATAAAATCAAGGAATCTCTTGATTATGTTATGAATATTTTTACTAACGAGTATGAATTGAGAACGACTGTTGTTCCCGGTATTGTTGATTTACATGATATTAAACAAATTGCACTACACATTCAAGGTGCAAAAAACTATGTTCTCAGTCAGTTCCGACCAATGAATACACTTGATAATGCGTTTGCATTTGTAAAACCATATCCAATAGAGTATATTGAAGAAATGAAATCTTTTTGTGTACAACAGGGCATTGTTACAGAAATTCGCGCAAATTATAACTGATTTTGGAGGCTCCATGAAAGTAAAAATTATTTTTTCTACCATTTGTATGATATTTTTAGTAATATCCTGCACTTCAAATGGGATAGAAGAAGCAAATAATGATACAAAAACAACGTCTCAAGACCCGGGACTTCCTGCAATGCCACCGGAATGGGAAACTGTCCTTGAAAAATCAACACTTCCTGTACTTCAAACAAATCTTGGAGGCTCTCCTGATCTTGAATGGAGATATGCAAATGCAGTTCTTGGCGGTGAAGTCTGGATTGAAGGTTCACTTGGACCTGTACCAAATGATATATTAAAAACTATTCCAATTACTGAAACCGGTTGGCCGAAACAACTGCCTGCTGATTTGAGAGTGACTTTATCAACATACTATTCACATAAAAAAGATACTAAACCGGGTGAATTGCGTTCAAAAGGATCAGAAGCTGTTACCGGGCTTTATGTAATAACATGGAAAGGAAAAACATTACCTGCTGCCGACGGGAAATCACAGTTTAGCATACTTGACATACAAAATGATAGCGATCCGGTTTATGGCACACAGTTTTGTGTCGCCGGTGAAAATCGAGTGATCGCAAAAGTTCGTGACTCAAAAAGAGGTGTTAATGTTTCATATCGTTTACCGGATCCTGCTGATCCGATACGGGATATAAAAATATGGACACCGAATGATCATGGAATGGGTCTTAATGTTGATATTAGTACATACAATCCTGTCACATTAGGTCCGGGTACATTATCATTGTATTGTACAGAACCTGCTCCCGGGGAAATTGAGCCGATTTGGCATCCAAAATATATTGCCCATCTTACCGATGACCCGAGCGGGGTGATACGGTTTATGGGATATTTGAATATAAATGGTTTGCCCGCCGATGAACCACCATTGGAATGGGCTGATTCCATGCCTTCAATATATACCGTAACAAATCTTGTCGGTATTGATCCTGAAAATTATTTCAGGTATCCTGTTTCATCTTTTCGCGGTCGTTGCCGTATACCTTATGAATGGATACTCGATCTTTGCAATGTTGTAAAAAAGGATGCGTGGTTGCAAGTGCCACATGTTGCTACAAAAGGCCATATAGAAGGTTTAGCAACATTAACAGCTTCAAAACTCAATCAAAGTCATCGTGTATGGTTTGAATTTTCAAATGAATTATGGAATACTTTTTCTCCTTATCTGCCTCAGTATAATGCTGCAAAAAAACATGGTGAATCATTCGGAAAATCTCAAGGGTGGGGAAGTGGTAATCTTCAAGCACAGGCAGTCAGGTATTTTGAAAATGCCTGGTATAAAAATGGCGGTTCTGATGATCGGCTTATAAATGTTATTGCCGGTTTTGCCATATCTACTGGATATAATACAGAAGTACTAGAGGGTGTGGGGGCTTTATCATCAACATTAGCTGAGGTTTTTGCTATTACGACGTATTTTGGTTCAGAATTAACCAATAAATTATATAATTTACCGTATGGCGATGGTAATCCGGATGAATCTGTTTACCTTGAGGCAAAAGAGAGTTTAAGAGGTTCAATATATAGTGATTATGAAGCATGGCAGGCGAATGCAAATCTTTGTCATACATATAAAGTCGGGATGGTTGCTTATGAAGGAGGTTCGCATGTTCTTGCATCAGGTTATGGTGATTGGGATAATCCTTCTCACGCTGCATTTATGAACTTTCTTGAAAATCTTCATAAGCATCCTGTAATGAGAGATTTGTATCTTGAACACTGGGCTTTATGGTCAACCGCCGGCGGAAGGACTGCAAGTCTTTTTGTTGATATTGGCGGATACGGGTTTTACGGATACTGGGGGGCAAAAGAAGATGTTACTGAAAACCCCGATGAATCACCCCGCTGGAAGGCTGCACAGGATTTTGAATCATTACAAAAAGGGGTGAGAGCTTTTGACGAGCCTTTGGGAACAAAACCAAATTTACAGGATACCAGGTTATTTCGCGGTGAAGTAAATCTGCCTTTTGAAACAACGATAACTGCTTTAGAAGGAGACGGGGAACTTAAATATGCAGTAATTGGTGGCAGTTTGCCGGAGGAAACAAAATCATCTTCAACAAATAGTGGAATAAGTATTACGGGAACTCCGGGTAAACTGGAAGTAGCACGATTTATAATTCGTGTAACAGATCAGGAGGGTGATCCTGATTATGGTGTTTTTAGAGTCAATATTGATCCTTCAGGAACGACAACCGGGCGACTTTTACTTTTTGATCCGCAAACTCTTCCGGCAGCAAGTCTTGAAAAATCTCAAAATGATCAGGGGTATACAACACGATTTGATGTTAATCGAGCAAAAATAACTGATACATCGGGAACCGAACCGCGTATATATGTTCCGTTTAATGCTGATGAACCATCATTTAAGGAACATTATATTGATAGTTCAGTTACAGTATTACCAACATCCCCTTTTGCACCTTCAATCGGTTGTTCACTTACATTTTTAACCGGTGAATTTAACGAATCTAATACTGTCACCTGGGATAACAGTCATAATGCTCCGGTTCTCTGGGTTGGGTTACGAAATAAAGCATTTTCGGGTTGGTTAGGTTCAAGTCTTGATTTGTCTGATACAAATCGTTTTGGTGTACCGACTGTTTTTGATATGCTGTTAATCTGGCGAAGAGATCAGATGGAAGCGTCACCTGAAAAAGTTGTTTCTTTTGGTTCAGGTTCAGGTGAATCAAGTCTTATTATGGAAAGTGACGGTATTTATGCAGATGTTATTCTGATGCGGTATGTCATTCGTACGAAAGATTCAGGTGGCGTTACTCATTATTATTTATCAGAGAAGAAATGGACAGACGCATCACCCGGACGGTTTGAACTAACCGATTTTAATAATTCATCGAATACCGGAAAAAGATGGGCTGTTTTTACACCGGCACCTGATTCATTTGCAATGCCTGATGAAAAATTACTTGATTTCAAAGCGGTTGATTTTATACAGATTGACGGAGTTGGTGTCGCTATGAAAGTATACCGAAGCGGTTGGCATTACGGAATGGGTATAAGCCGTTTTCTCGTTGTTGGTAAAAAATAAAATTCTTTAATTAGGAAAAACTATTGGTATTTCTGAAAAAATTGAATATAATTGCCGGTATGAAGACTATATTAAAAATTATACCGGTTTTATTAATTATCATTTCATGTCAAAGTACATTAAATGAAGTCTATGATATTAAAGCTTTACCGGGTGCACATTATATAATGTATTCAAATCAGACATTTTATTTAATATCAGGCAATAAAGTTATTAATTCAAAAAAAATCCCTCGTGTTGAAGAAATCTTAAAGACATCCGGATATTTCTATAGAAAAAACAATGCTCTATTTCAAATGGATGAAAACCTTAATTCACAATTTATTTGTAAAGGTTTTTTTAGAGATACTTTTAATGGTAAAGAATTAATTCTGAATGGCAAAAAATTGACTGTTATAGAAAATCAGCAAAAATCGACGATTAAATTACCCCGTCTTTATACAAAAGTTTATTTCGTAGATGAAACAACTGTAATTCTTTCTGATAATTCAAAAATTGATTTGTATAGGTTTGACGGACAAATACAATTGGTATATACCCTGGAAAATGTCACCGATTATGATATTGATCACGATAATAGAGTTATATATTATTTAAAAAGTAATAAAGAATTAATGTTATTTGATATAAATCTTCAAAAAAATGAATTATTGGATACATTTCCTGTTGATCAGAATTCATTACAGCTATCAGAAAATAGTGATAAAATAGTATTAAATAGTGATTTAATAATTACATTGTTTACTATTAGTTCAAAGAATATTCTTATGGGGAATGAACCCAATGATTGTGCTTATTATGATGATTATTCTAATTCGATTATATTTTTAAACAAAAATAATGTTACTTTCTTTCAATTAAATTCTGAATCTGACAATAAAAAGACCATACAGTTATATTAAGGGTACCTCTAAGAACCTTGTAGAAATTCCAACCAAAAGAGGTGTCGCATTTTTTTTAAGAAACACTAAACTACAAAAAACATAATATCTTTATATTCTATAAAATATTTCTTGACTGTAAAAATTATAAATAATACAATTTTTTTACAATCACAGTAAGGAGGTGTTTTATGGAACGAAAGAAAGAAATGATATATTCCAGTCCAAACGTTTTATTTTACTTTTTTGCTCTGTATTAAACCATTTCTTTTTTTGATTATTTAATATTAGCTGAAAATACCGGGTAAGGACAAAAGATTTATTCTTGTGTCAACAAGTTAGCAATAACTTATCAGCTATAAATCGGGTTGTAATTTAAAAATGGATAAAACTATATGAAAAGAATGTTCATAATCGATTTGCAACTAATGATTATGCGTAAACTGATGCTATTAAACTTACAGGAAATAGAAAGTAATTTTTTAATAATAAAAGTTTTTAAGGAGATTTAAAATGTACAAATATTTAAAATATTTTTTCACATGCATTATTTTTTTTGTTATAACGTTAAGTTGTACTAATGCATCTTTAGCTACGACCTCCGCTACTGATTCCGTTGAGTCTGATGTACAAGAATCTGATAAATGGTTGGATGAACCTGCAAATGCAATAACGGGCGGTTCAACAGATTTTAGAGGTGAAACGATATATTTTGTTATGCCTACCAGATTTTATGATGGTGATTCGACTACAAATGTTCATTGCTGGGATGATGGACTGGCTAAGAATCCTGATACCGATCCGGCATGGCGAGGTGATTTTAGAGGATTGACACAAAAATTGGATTATATTAAAGCACTTGGTTTTTCTGCAGTGTGGGTAACACCACCGGTTAAAAATTCAAGTGGATATGATTATCATGGATATCATGCGATCAATTTCAAAGAAATAGATCCGCGATATAAAACTTCATACGATACTTCCGCTCTTGATGCATATAAAAAGTTTATTGATGCTGCTCATGCTAAAGGTTTAAAAGTCATTCAAGATGTTGTATATAACCATTCAGGAAATTTTGGAGAGGAGAATTTGTATCCTTTATTTAAAAGAAATGCACCTTTAGGATTAAATGATACGATTGCTTCTCTTCAAAAAACAGATATAGCAGGAAAATTACCTGCAAATTATAGTACATTGACACCGGATGCTCAATACGCTGCCCGTATTGCTGCAATGAAAGAAAATACGAAAGATACTAATTTCGTTTATCATCATGAAAAGTCTATGAGCTGGGAAAGTTATTCTGTTCAAACAGGACAAATTGCCGGAGATTGTGTTGATTTAAATACTGAAAATCCAACAGTTTATAATTATCTTGCTGATGCTTCTAAATGGTATATCAGTCTTGGTGTCGATGCTTTTAGAGTTGATACTGTTAAACATATTTCACGATTAACGTTTAATAAAACATTAATTCCTGCAATTAAAGCGTATGCCGGTAATGATTTTTTTATTTTCGGAGAAGTATGTTCACGATATCGACAAGTATGGAATAATGGTATACCGGCAATTTCCACACCATTTTTTACATGGAAAGAAAGAACAAATTATGCATGGAGCAGTACAGACAGACTTGTGAATGAAGCATTAGTTGCTAAACACTGGGATGATAATAGTACTACTGCTAATCAACCAAGTTCTGCAAACCATTTACTCAATGGGAATTCGTACAGAGCTGTTGATTATTCATTACGATCAGGTTTTGATGTTATTGATTTTCCTATGCATTGGAACTTTGCAAATGCTAATGACGCTTTTGGTGTCGCAGTTGGAAATGATTATACCTATTCTGATGCAACCTACAATGTCACATATGTAGATTCACATGATTATGCACCGGATACAGCACCAGAAAATCAACGATTTGCACTTCCTACTGATGTTTGGTCTGAAAATCTATCACTGATGTTTACATTTAGAGGTATTCCTACTATTTTCTATGGTAGTGAAATTGAATTCCAGAAAGGAAAACCAATTGATGTCGGTCCTAATGCTCCATTGAGTCAAACAGGACGTGCATATTTTGGTGGAAATCTTGAAGGTACAGTTACTGCTTCTGATTTTGGTGTATATTCTGCAAGCGGCACTGTTGCAAATACACTCAATAAACCATTAGCACAGCATATAAGAAGATTGAATTTGATTCGACGGGCTATTCCTGCTTTACAGAAAGGACAATATTCAACTGCTGATATGGACGGAACCGGGCTGAAGTTTAAACGAAGATTTACAGATTCAAATACCGACAGTTTTGTTCTTGTTACGATTTCCGGAAGTACGAATTTTAGAAATATTCCAAATGGAACATATAAAGATGCTATTACCGGTGATGTTAAAACAGTAACAAATGGTACGCTTTATGCAGATTGTTCTGGAAAAGGTAATATGAGAGTGTATGTACTTAATACGACATTGTCTCCTGCACCGGGTAAAATCGGAGTTGATACTCAATGGTTATACGGTTCAAGTACACCTGTTACTGAGTGGACTAATGCATATTTTAGAGGAACACCAAATAATTGGGGTGCTACTGCTATGACTAAAGTAGCTGCTAACACATGGGAAATTACACAAACTTTCAGTGGTGTTGCTAATCCACGATTTAAAATTGATAAAACCGGGGCATGGGGTGAAAATTATCCATTAAATGCTGATTTTCCTGTTACTGATAATAAAATGTATAAAATCAGATTTGATGATATTTCAAAAAATATCACAGTTACCGATGTTACACCTGTTCCTCCGCCTGTTAATGGTGTAAGAACGGTTATATTTATGTATAAGCCAACTGTTGTCGGACAGGATATATTTGTTAAAGGCGGTCATGATGCTACACTCGTTCCGGCATATTATGCAAGTATGTCTGAACCTATTACGTATTTAAATACAAAAAATACGACTACATCTGCAATCAAAGCTAATGATGCTTCATTAGATTGGGGGTCAGAATCCGCTCTTGACTGGACGTGCCCGATGGGTACAGCCGGACAGCCTCTTTATAGTACAGCCGGATATGGCCAGGATCCTGAAAATACATTTGGTCCCCAATGGTGGAAATTTGATGTATCAATGACCGGAGCAAAAGGTGACTGGTATGAATTTAAAGCATTTATGAGACAAGGAACGACTGAGTGGTGGGAAACAAATAGAACTCAGGCGGGTACTCCATATGTGTCTATTAATCATTGGGGTAGAAAAGGGTTTATAACTAAAGTTAAATATGATGATAACTGGGTTGAAATGATTGCTCTACCTTAGTGTGAGGTGATAAAAAAGGGTGTTTCAAATTTCTTAGAAACACCCTTTTTGTTTTTTATTGTCTTTTCATTTCTTTGGCTCTTTCAATAATAGGTTTTCTATCACCTCTTTTTGTTTTAAAAGCTTCAAGTATCATTTCTGCTTCTTCAAAAGGAGCAGTTAAGAATGAAAAATTTTCAAATATTCTAATTTCTCTAATTTGTCTTAGATCAACATTAACCTGCTCTTTAATTAAATCAAGCAGTTTTCCCGGAGTCATATTATCAATTTTTCCGAGTGCCACAAATAATCGTGATTTACCGGCTTTATTAACATTAACTTTTCTGATTTCATTGTAATTTCGCTCATCAAGTTCATCTTCAAGTGAATATTTTAATACGGATGCAACAACTTCTGCACTTCCTGCATTATCCAATAATTCTCTAGCAAGTTCAAGATATTCATTATAACCGCTTGCGTTGAGTATTGTCAGTATATCTTCTTTGATTCGTGTTCTTTTTGCAGCAATAACTTCATCAACTTCAGGAATGTTTTTCTTTCTGATGTCAGTTTTAGCAACTTTTTGAATGTAGAGAAGTTTTCTGTATTCTTCGTTCGTTACAAACGTAATTGCAGTTCCTTCTTTACCGGCTCTTCCCGTTCGACCAATTCGATGAACATACGCTTCAGGATCCTGGGGTAATGAGTAGTTGATAACATGAGTTAAATCATTTACATCGATACCTCTGGCAGCAACGTCTGTTGCAACAAGAACATTAAGTTTTTTGTTTTTGAATCGTGATAAAACCTTTTCTCTTTGAACCTGGGTTATATCTCCGTGAATTGACTCGGCAGCGTAACCTCTTTCTACAAGACGAACTGAAATATTATCTACATCAAGTTTTGTTCTGCAAAAAATAATACCATAGAAATCATTTTCAATATCAAGTATTCTGCATAATGCTTCAAATTTATCTCTTTCGTTTACTTCAAAATAGATTTGATCAGTTAATGCTACTGTCATGTCTTCCATTTTTACTTTAATTACTACATGATCTTGCATGTATTTTTTTGCAATTATCATAATTTCACGAGGCATGGTTGCACTAAAAAGAAGAACCTGTTTTTCTGTCGGCGTTTGTTTTAAAATTTTCTCAACATCTTCAACAAAACCCATATTTAACATTTCATCTGCTTCATCAAGAATCAGGTATTTAATGCTTGATAAATCAAGAGTTTTTCTATTAATATGATCAATTATTCTACCCGGTGTACCAACAACAATATTAACATCATTTCTTTTAAGGTTTCGAATTTGAATGTCAATACCTTGTCCGCCATATACAGGTAGAACTTTAATTTTCTTTTTACCTTTTAATGATTGTATTTCATCAGCAACCTGTAGAGCTAATTCTCTAGTAGGTACGAGTATTAATGCCTCAACTTTTGATGAATTTTCGCTAATTTTTTCGATAATTGGAATACCAAATGCAGCTGTTTTACCTGTTCCTGTTTGTGCCTGTCCGACTAAATCTTTTTCACCACTTAATAAAAGCGGTATTGTTTGCTCCTGTATAGGAGTCGGTTCCTCAAATCCCTTACTTTTAAGGGCATTGAGGATATTCTCAGAGAGTCCCATCTCTTTAAATTTTTTAAGTTTTTCCATAAACCTTCCTGTGTGATTTTAAATACCGGTGTGATCAATTTTTCGAGTTCCATCGATAAGATTAGTTTAATATATTTGTTTATTGAAAATATGTCAAGAAAACTATATATAACTTAATGAATATTTACAGTAGTATAAAGAGTTATGTATCATACACATATGAATAATAAAGAGTATTTACTGCTGCAATAAAGTTTATGAGGTATTCAGTCGAATTTTAATATTATGCAAAGAAAAAAAACTACAATTATTTTAATAATTATAATTCTTTCTATATTCTCGACTTTTTCTGATAAATTTAAAGAACATTCTATCAAAGATGGTGATAATTTATATAGAATTGCAAGACAGTACAATATTCCGGTAACAGAACTTTGTAAAGTTAATAATATAAACCAGAATTCAGTTTTGAAAAAGGGAGCAGTTTTAAAAGTTCCCAATACAACTACAAGTAGTGCATTGCAGAAATATACCGTTCAAAAGGGAGATAATCTTTTTAGAATCGGTTTAAAATATAATATTACCGTTGATAAATTATGCAAAATAAATGCTTTTGATGAATCTGTTAATTTATATCCCGGGAAAATTATACAGGTTCCTGCAAATGATGATGATAAAAAAACGATATATAAATCTTCAGATACAGTTATACATCCTGTAAAAAAAGAAAATAGTGTCAGACCGGTTGTCGTTCAATCTTATTTTTATCACTTAATGCAAAAGGGCGAAACTCTCTATCAGTTAAGCAAAAAATATAAAACAGAAATACGTGTTATTCAGGCTGCTAATAATCTTACAGAAAAAACAGTTTTGATGCCGGGATTACGATTGAAAATTCCTCAAGGTTCCACAAGAAAATTTATCGATTATTCTTTACCGTTAGCCGGTCGGGTTGTACCGTATGTTAAATCTCATTATCGCGGTGTTGTCGTGTTTTCCGACAAAGAGAACGCTGTTGTTACATCTGTTGATGACGGGGTAGTTAGTTATATTGATATGCGTTCGGGATATGGTCTTATTGTTTTCATTAAACATGCTAATGGACTCGTTTCAACATATTCAGGTTTTTCAGAAATTTATCTGAAAAAAGATATGGTCGTTAAATCCGGGGATCCGATTGGTAAACCGGGAGTAATATCCAAACAATCTGATCCGGCAATTCTATTCTCTCTTCAGGATGGCAGTAGAGCATTAAGCTTTGATATGGCAGCCGGAAAATTTTATAAATAAAAATTGCAATTATTCATATTTCAGCTTAGAATATAATATATCTAATTCTAAGGAGAATTGTATGAATAAATTCCATCTTGTTTTTCTGTTTTTAAGTTTTTTCTTTATTAATTCACAGGATGCGATTAAGGTGTATTATTTCCCGCGACCACCTTTGTATACCGTTGACAGTAAAGGAAATGTGGGCGGTATTATTACAGATATTGTTAAAAAAGTATTTGAAGATGCGAAAGTTTCTTATGTGTTTATGGAAGCTCCTTCAAAAAGAGTTGAAGAATCATTAAAAGTTGGTGATAATGCTTGCGGTATCGGTTGGTTTAAAAAAGCTGAAAGAGAAGAATTTGCTGTTTTTTCTGAACCGGTTTATCGTGATAACAAACAGAATATAATTATACAAATAAAAAAGAAAAGTGTTTTACCGGCAGCTCCAACTTTGGTTGAAATACTTTCAAGCGGACTAACTCTTGGTGTTATTGAAGGGTTTTCCTATGGTGGATGGGTTGATGATGGTATTAAAAAAAATAAACCAAAGATCGAGAGTGCAGTCGTAGATCAATTAAGACTTCTTTCTATGATGGCAGGCGACAGATGTCATTATACATTTATTAGTCAGGAAGAAGGTGAGTGGGCATTGCAATCAGATAAGAATTTAGCTGCTAATCTCACATTATTACCGGTGAAAGATGCGCCGGAGGGGAACTTACGATATATTATGTTCAGTAAGGGTGTGAAAAAAGATATTATTGATAAAGTAAATATTTCTATTAAAAAAATTACGAAGAAATAAAAGTTCTGTTCGGGAGTTATACATGATTAGTACCATATTGATAATTGATGATTCTGATTTCCAGAGAAAATATTTGACAAGTATTCTCAAAGACAAATTTTCATTGTATGAGGCTTCTACAATTGAGGATGCACGGAATGTGTATCAATCAAAAAAAATTGATTTGATTATTGTTGATAATATTCTCGAAAAATCAAATGGTTATCAGTTTACTCAGATGTTACGAATGGATAAAGAATATGGTAATATACCGGTAATTATGGCGTCAGCTATGGACAGACCTCATGATGTTCAGCTTGGTTTTGAATCGGGAATTAATGGCTATCTTTTTAAACCGGTTAATAAAGAACGGCTTTTTGAAATGATATTTGTTCTTGAAACTGATAACAAACCAAAAAGAAAAGAGAAGGTTTTAATTATTGATGATTCAAAAATGATACGAAGTATTTTAAAACGGGCTTTTGAGGCATCCGGGTTTACCGTGACAGAGGCTGAAAACGGAAAAGAAGGATATGAAGCAGCGTTGCGATTTAAACCGGATATAATTACCTGTGATATTGAAATGCCGGTTATGACCGGTCTTGAGTTTGTTGAAGCGTTTAGAAAACATGATGAGTTTTCTAAAATACCGGTTTATATGATTACAACGAGAATTGATGACGCATTGCGTGAAAAGGCATTTAAACTGGGAATCTCAGAATATATTGCCAAACCTTTTGATCCTTCCGAGGTGACGAAAATCATTTCAAAGAAACTTGATGTAAAATATTCGATGGGGAAAAAACCATTAATTTTGCTCGCTGATGACTCAAAAGCAGCTTTGCATATTACAGAACACACGCTTTTAACCAATGGGTATCTGGTTGAAACAGTAAGAACCGGTTTAGACGCACTTGAATGTATTAAAAAAAAGAAGTACGATTTGATTATAACCGATTATTATATGCCGGCTATGGATGGTTTTACGTTAATCAGTGAAACAAAAAAAATCGATATTAATGCTAAAACACCATTTATTATTTTGTCAGGTGCAGATAAGAAAACTACCATAATGGAAAGTTTTGTACATGGAGCAGTTGATTATGTGTCTAAACCTTTTGAAGAAAATGAACTTATCGCAAGAATAACAAAAATATTAGAGTTGTAGTTTTGTATGTTTATGTGCTGTAATAAAACATAGAAAAAATAGTTAGAGGAATTGTTTTGTGTACAAAAAATATAATTATATCTATTCTGTTTATCAGCTTAATAATTAAAATATATCCTCAATCCACTATATTCGGGGAACTGAAAAAACTTACTCTACCTGTAGCTGAATTTAAGGAGCGTTCCAATTTAAAAGTGTTCGGTCAATATGTCTCTCCGGCTGTCTCACCGGTTAATCCGGAACGATTTACAGGGTATCATACAGGAGTTGATGTTGAGTATGATGATATATCAGCTGAAGTCCCGGTTTATGCGGTATTTGATGGTGATGTTATATATTCAGGATATGTTAGTGGATATGGCGGGGTTTGTGTTCTGCACATATCATCGGGTGGTATGAATTATCATGTTTTGTATGGTCATTTACGACCTGCCTCGTTGCCTGATGTCGGGGATAAAATACTACAAGGTGATAAAATCGGTGTTCTTGGCAAAAGTTATTCTGTTGAAACTGACGGGGAAAGGAAGCATCTTCATTTTAGTATACTGTATGCAGGTCGTATTAATTTAAAAGGATATGTGCAGACGAAAAAAGAACTTTCCAGGTGGATTGATCCATTTTTATTCTATAAGTGAAATTGTCTTGAAGATTCTGAACGAATGTTAGTTCTTTATCGTACCGGTTCTGATTATTCCGATCGCATTACTGATGCCGGAAATGTACGGGTTTGAAAAAATATCAGTTTCTTCTATAAATATACGGTTTTCAGGAACTTTATACCGGGAAATAAGAAGCTGTTTAATTGATTCGCTTCTTTCATACGATAATGCAAAAAAATCTTCCTGCTTAACTTCGGTTCTTTCAAGAAGCGTTCCAAATATATCATCATCAGAAGTGTTTTCTGAAATGTCCAGATTATAATCTTTTATAGCAATGGAGCGGTAAAGTTCTGTTTTTGATAAATTCTGATATTTTTTTTCAAACCTTTTGATGATATTTCGTTTAATATATTCGCTGTCATTCTTTTTTTCAATAAATGATGATATTGAAAAAATATAGTTCTTATTGGTTATATTTTGTTTCATTGTATCATCAAGTATTTCAGTATCGTTTATATTTGACGTTCCGTTTGAGAAGTAAACGATCGAATAAGTCGGGTTGTATTTAATAATCTCTGAAGAAGTCGGATTTATAAATTTATCTGCTGTAATTTTGAGAGTTTTTTGCATTATCTCAAAAATAACTGCGAAGAAATCAACTTTTGTTTTATCTTTTTTTAATTCAACCGGTAAATTAAGTTTGACTGTCCCGTCTTTTTCCTGGATGGAATTGAAAACTTTGTATAAGTCTATCGGTAATGATGAATTAATTTTCTGAATTACCGGGTTTTTCATAGAAATTGCAATATTCATTGTTGTAACAGCATTGTTTGTAGTGAATGGAACATCGATATCAAGCCGGCCTGAAGAAATGCTATGTCCTAAGTAGTGTTCTAAATACGGTGATGTCCTGAATAGAAGGAAATCTTTCCCTTTAAAATCACCGGTTATTTCTTTTTTAGAAAGTTTAATATTCATGCTAAACGGGTTAATCGCATCAACTTTCCCTGATAGTGATAGTGTACCTGTAGGATAAATATATGACGGAAAATTGTGTATATTCAGATTAATCCCTGAGAAATCAAAGAAAAGCGGATTGGTTAAATGATTGTCAAATAATGCAAGGTTTCCATCAGTAATATTCAGATTTGCAAGGTGAAAATATTTATTTTCAGTTGTCTCACCTGTTAATGAATCAGGATTAATAATACCGCCAAAAAGAATATTCATGTTTGATGCAATATCCATTCGTGCATACATATATTCAGATGAAATTGTGTCGCAATTTATGGTAAATGGCTCTGTCGTAATTGTATCAATAGTACCGGCAATTTTATTAATAATAAGACCGTCAACACCCTTGTTGTTTACTATCTTTATTGATTGCGTTAAAAACTGTGCAGAGCCCGATATTCCTTTTTTATCCGTTTTCAATGACGTTGTGAGTTTTGTATTTTCAATAAATGCATTATATGGATAACCCCACGAGTTGTGTGAAAAAGACAGATTACTTACAGGAATTGTATTTTCAAAAACAAATTGAGATGAGAGTGGAACTTTGATTTCAGAAATACCATCACCCAGAGACAGGTTAATTTTAGAAATATCCAAATCTGATTTATTTTTAAACGTGGCATTTGAAACTATAACTTTTTTCACAGAAACCGACTGTGCTTTATTATCAAAATTGACTATATCAAATTTAATTGATGGTATTTCAACGGAAAAAGCATCTTCTTTTATCGTCAGGTTTTCAAATACTCCTTCACCTGATATGTTCAAATCTTTTTGTGAAATTGTGCCATAACCGTTAAATCGATTGATAAATAATGAATCAATTTTTTTAATAGCGGAAAATTGTTTTATAAGCAGTGGATTTATTGAATTGAGTGAAAGCCGGGTAATATTCAAAGTATCAATTTTATTTTCTGCTTTAAATTTGAAAGTACCGGTATTTTGAATAGCACCTTGAATGTCAAATATCGACCGGCTCATATCCGATCCGGTTTCTTTGATAGTTCCGCTTGCATTTTTTATTGCTATATCATCGTAATTGAAATCTAATGTCTTAAAAGTGAGTGTTTTAATGTGTGCTTTGAATAATTTGTTTTTCTTTGTAATTGCAGGAAATGTAAATATACCCGAATTAACACTCAGGTTGTCGATAAGAATGTTTCCGCCTGAAATATCATAATGTGACACTTTTATACTGCCATTTAATCTTTGTATAATTTTATTCCCGGTTTCATCGGATACAGTTAAATTTCGTGCTTTAAGAGTCCCGTTAACAGATATGCTTGTTTTTTTGCTTTGACTGATGTCATATCGTAGTTGTGCGTTAATATCGATTATTCCCGCGTCCAATGTAAAACCGGGCATAACCGGTATAATTAATTTGTCGGATACCAAATCGAGTCCGGTTATTGATACATTAAAAATATTTGAAACTTCTTTATTCTGTCCAAATTTACTGATTCCCTTAAAACTGAATAGTTTATTGTTAATTTTTCCGGTAATTTCAGGTGTAATCTTATTTGTTTCTGTTGAAATTGCAGGTAGTTTTATTGTTATGTCACTGATAAAATTTGAAAGCTGTTTGTTTTCAAGAAGTTTTATTTTTCCTCCGGTAACAATTATTTCGTTTATGGTGAATTTAAATGGTATTTTTTTGTTATTTAATAAACCGTTTTGAGTACCGAAATAATACGGAAGCTGATATATTGCTTTATTTTTAATAATGTGCGTTTCAGGATTTTCAAGTAATATGCTTTTAATTGTTGGTCGAAAAGTAATTGTTTTGAAAATATCAAAACTGAGTGATACATGTTTTGCTTTAAATAGTGATTTTTTATTAAGGTCTCTGAAATCAAAATCTGATAATTCAATCGATTGGTTTTTTATGTTAAATGTAAACTTTTCAATGTGGACATTTCTTTGTAATAATTTTTCTATAATATAATTATAATTTATGATAATTGCTGTTATAAATAAAAACAGCAGTATAAATAATACTGCTGTCATAATTTGAATAAGTTTAAAAACAGAAAGTCTTTTGTTTTTCGAAGTTGTATTATTTGTGAGCTTTTTCATTCTGAGTTTTACATTTAATACACATTGAAGCCCATGGAAGCGCATCAAGTCTTTCTGTGTTAATTTCACATCCGCATGATACACAAGAACCAAAACTTTTTTCTTCAATTCGTCGAAGTGCAGCCTCAATACCCATAAGAGTTTGTCTGTTTTTTGCACTTGTTACATTTAATAAATTTTGAGTTATGTTTACCGATGCTTCATCAGCACTATCACCGATTGCATGCATTTCATTTTCTAATAAATCGCGAGCCGTTGCATCACTTTCTAAAAGTTCGTTAACTATTTCTTTTTTTTCAATGAGAAGAATCTCTTTGTATTTTTCTATCTGGTCATTTGTCATAATAACACCAACCTAATGATTTTTTAAACTGACTTATATCATTTCTATCTGTTACTGTCAATAAAATCATGTGAAAACTGAGATGTGAAATAAATGCCCTGTTTTATAAAAATAGTATAATATGTTCATTTTCATTTATAAAATAATTTGCTATAATGCCCTAATTCTAGCTATAAGGAGTTTCAAATGGACAAAGTTAAAAAAGTAGCACTTGCATATTCAGGCGGTCTTGATACATCAATAATTATTCAATGGTTAAAAGATACTTATCAATGTGAAGTTATTGCTATTTGTACCGATGTCGGTCAGGAAGAAGAAACTGACGGGTTGGAAGCCAAAGCATTAAAATCAGGTGCATCTAAATTTTATCTGATAAATTTACAAAAAGAGCTGGTGGAAGATTATATTTTTCCTATGGCTATGATTGGTGCGCGATATGAGAATATTTATCTATTAGGAACATCAATTGCAAGACCGCTACAGGCAAAAGCACAAGTTGAAATTGCATTGAAAGAAGGATGTGATGCGTTATCTCACGGTTGTACCGGTAAAGGTAATGATCAGGTTCGTTTTGAATTAACATATAAAGCTTTAGCTCCCCATTTGAAAGTAATTGCTCCCTGGAGAATTTGGGATTTAAAATCAAGGGAAGATTGTATCGATTATGCTAAAAAACACAATATTAATCTCGGGTCAATTTCAGAAAAGAAAATTTACTCACGGGATAGAAATATCTGGCATATTAGTCACGAGGGCGGTGAATTAGAAGATTTAATAAACAGACCGAATGAAGGTATGTACGTATTAACAAAATCACCAAAAGATGCGCCTGATACTGAAACTTTTGTGACAATCGGTTTTGAAAAAGGCGTTCCTGTTTCAATCGACGGTAAAAAAACAGATGGTGTGTCACTGTTAAAATATTTAAATAAAATAGGCGGAGAAAACGGCATCGGCCGGTCTGACATTCTTGAAAACAGATTAGTTGGTATGAAAAGTCATGGTGTCTATGAAACTCCGGGTGGAACAATTTTATATGCGGCATACGATCAGTTAAAATCAATGGTGCTTGAAAAAGATTCTATGGCAATGCTTCAGGATCTTAGTAAAACCTATGCAAATATGGTATATAATGGTAAATACTTTACTCATTTACGAACTGCCTTAGAAAATTTCACAAAAGAAATCATGCAGTATGGTACCGGTACAGTAAAATTTGCTCTTTATAAAGGCAGCATAATTCTTGCCGGCAAAGAATCACCGTATTCATTGTATAGTGAAGATATTGCATCATTTACAACAGGTACAACGTATAGTCACAAAGATGCAGCCGGTTTTATCAATTTATTTGGTTTACAACTTGGTATTGAAGCAAAAATCCAGAAGTAATAGAGCCTCATGCAAAAATACTCTTTTTATCTCGAATTTTTGCATGAGGCTACCTCTAACGCAATTATATTGCGTATCGCGGAAGCAAAAATAATGTACTCATGATTTTTGCAAGAGCCTCAATAGTTTGTTTTTTAAGTTTAAAGGGGCTTCCGGGTATAAGGAAGCCCCTTGAATTTCTAATGCAGTTAAATGCTTTATTATTAGCGGGTAACTTTTACAACCTGAGTTGTTGCTTTCCATATATTTGCAGTTATTATTTCACCTCAAGCAGAAAGTCGTGAATGTATTTTCTTATAATCCTTTCTGTGTTGTTTGTTGGTGTTCTGTCCATTGTAAGTACATATTTTTGATGATTGAGCTTCTTGCAAAAATACTCTTTTTATCTCGAATTTTTGCTAGAGGCTCGATTATCATTTATTTTATAAAGCGGACGAAATTCTCTTTCTCTGACACTCTCATCTGATAGTAAATATGCAACCTGAATGTATAATTTACCTTGATTATTTTCTACAATAAAATCTATTTCATACTTGTCAATTTTACCGATACACACGTCATGCCATCTTTTTTTTCAGATAATCAGCAACACTTTTTGCTGAAAATATATTCCCTGTATTTAAAGTAATAAAAATAATCAGTTTTTCAAGCAACGCCGCGTCACGTATATTGTTTCGCCTAACCACATCTTTGAAAATAATACTGTCACTGACCGGGGATAGATATTGATACACGGTACTTCATTTTTTTTGTCTATTATACTCTACAAAAAATGAATATTCGATATACCAGACAGAAGTGTGTTTTTAATCTGGTAACATTATGAGGCCCTGACAATTTATTTTCCTTACTCTCTTTCAATAACATCTCTTTTACCTATTGACTAAAGCAGTTACATTTATTATTGTATGAAACTATTGCACAATGAAATAAAAAAATAATAGGAGCTATAAAATGAGTGGTAAAGCATGGAGTGGAAGATTTACAGAATCAAATTCCCCGTTATTTGAAAAAATGAATAGATCATTAGATTTTGATATAAGGCTTTTTAAAGACGATATTGCATTAAATAAAGCGTATTCGAAGGAATTACACAGACTTGATATACTGACAGCTGATGAATTAAAATCGATTCATGCCGGCTTACATGAAATAGAAACAGAAATTGAGGAAAAAGGTATATTTATATTTCCTGAAGATACAGAAGATATTCACATGGGTATTGAATCGTTGTTAACAGCAAAAATTGGTGATGCTGCTAAAAAGATTCATTCCGGGAAAAGTAGAAATGATCAGGTTGCAACAGATATCCGTTTGTATATAACAGGTCAGGTTGAAAATATCAGAAATGAACTCGAAACGCTTCTTTCTACAATATTAAAGTTGGTTGAAGATAATCAGGATGCTGTTATGCCGGGTTTTACCCACTTACGACAAGCTCAGCCGGTTTCGTTTTCGCACTACATTTTATCTTTCTTCTATCCTGTTTTGCGGGATTTTGAACGGTTTACCGATTCATTGAAAAGAATTTCAATTATGCCTCTTGGAAGTGCTGCATTAGCAGGTTCTGCATATCATTTAAACAGAGAAAATCTTAAAAAGGATCTTGGTTTTCATAAAATATCCCAAAACTCAATGGATGCTGTAATGGCAAGGGATTTTTTGATGGAAACATTGTCAAATATTTCTATATTATCCCTTACTCTTTCAAGACTTGCAGAAGATTTCATAATTTTTTCATCTGAACAGTATGGATTTCTGATTCTTAGTGATAAAGTAACGACAGGTTCATCAATTATGCCAAATAAGAAAAATCCAGATTCTTTAGAATTAACAAGAGGTAAAACCGGTCGGATACTTGGTAATTTTGTTTCATTATTTACCGTTTTAAAAGGACTTCCTTCAACATATAATAAAGATCTGCAAGAGGATAAAGAGTCTGTTTTTGATTCTATAGATAGTATAATAGATGTTTTAAGGGTAACTGTTTTATTGATTGAAACTTTAAAAATTGATAAAAATCGAATGAAAAATAGTATAGATCCGCTATCATTTGCAACTGAACTTGCTGATTATCTTGCAAAAAAAGGTTTGCCATTCCGTGAGGCTCATCATATAGTAGGTAAAATAGTTTTAGACTGTATAAATAATGGTAAGAAATTAACAGATTTGAAAGAAAAAGAGTTAATGGTTTATTCAGAACTTTTTTTTAGTATCGGGGATGATTGGGGGACTATTGATACTTTCTTATCGAATCGGGAAATTTCAGGTGGAACCGGAAAAGAAGCCGTATCGCATTCTATAAAAGAAGCAAAGGTTTTGCTCTCAAAAATAAACAATAATTAATTGTTTTTTACGATTTTTGTATTATAATCAATGTAAAGTTATTATGGACTGTTTTGGTATTGGGGTTATAAGATAATACTAATTTAAGGTGGTTTTTGTATATGAAAGTTCTTTTTAGCGTGATAATTATTTTATTAAATACAATGTTTTTTTTGTCAGCTCAAAGTTACCCCGACTGGGTTTTAACTCCTCCCGTAAATGATAATGAGATTTTTTCTATAGGCATTGCAAGCAGTAAAAACAAACAAATGGGTATAAATTCAGCATCCAATCTGGCAAGAGCCGAGTTGTCGAGAGTCATTTCAGTTCGTGTTATGAATCAACTCGTTAATATGACAGAAGATTCTAAAGGCATATCATCTTCTGTTTCAAAAACAGTATCTAATCAGTTGTCAGAATCAATTATGAAAGGTGCGAAGATTTCTCAGGTTTATGAAGATACAAGCTCAAAAATACCGACTTATTATGTATTGGTCTCTATTACAATAAATGATTTAAAAGCAAGTTTTTCTGTATTAACTGATGCACGCGCTAAAGAATTATTATCCGGTTCAGGTGATGCGATTAATAGTATTGATAAACAGGGTATTGTCGCTAAGGACAGTTCTGTTCAGTCATCTCCTGTTACTGCAAAAACGGTAATGAAAGAGGCTGAACCAAAATCAGGTAAAAAATTACCGGTGTGGGTTACGAAATTTCCGACATCCACAGAATTTTATATTGGTATAGGCCAGGGAAACTCTATAAAAACAGCTCAGGACGGGGCTATGACAATGATTATTTCTCAAATCAGAGCAAAAGTTCAAGCAGAGATGAAAACATTTATGCAAGAGGTGAATGGGGCTACTGAGGAATCATTTTCACAGGTAATTAAAATGTCCCTTATGGAAACAGTTGAAGATATTGAATATATCGATGCCTTTTATTCAGAAACTGATTCTGTTTATTATTCATATTACAGATTAAATATTGCCGAGTACAAAAGAAAACAAGCTGAGAAAGAAAGGCTTGCCAAAGACAAGGCATTTGATTTACTGAAACGAACTGATACTGAAAAAGATGCGTCTCTTGCATTAAAACATTTATTAATAGCATATATAACTATTGCACCTTTTATATCAAAAGATATTAGAGTTCAATACAAAGATAATGAAGTTATTCTTGCTAATGAACTTATGACTAGAATTCAGAAAATGATGCAAAATATTCAAATAAATACTGAAAAGACAAAGTTTGAGTCAGGATTAATCAATTTTTCTCCGTTGGATATTCAATTTAATGTTTCATATTCAGGTGAACCGATGAAATATTTACCTTTTACTTTTTCAAATACAAACGGTAATCTTGATATGATAACAAGAGGCGTTACTGATGGAAAGGGTGTAGTAAGAACAATTATTAATTCACCGGGTAAAGGAACAGGGTTAAAAACAGTTAAAATTATGCCGGATATCTTATCATTTATGAAAGATACAATAGATGAGGAAACTGCCTTTTTATATTTAACAATGATTTCAGGTCTTGGTATGCCTGCACAGGAAGTAACATTGGATGTTAAACCTCCTGTTTTCTCTCTTGCCGTTTCATTATCAGGAAGCATTGCTGAACATAAAGAACGAGCTGATGTTGCTTTCTCCGAATTTAAAAATGTATTTGAAAAAGTATCCGGTGCTAAATTTACTGAAAAAGGTGCTGATTTTACTATTAAAGTAATGGTTTTATCAACAACAACATTATCAGATTTGTCAAAACAATATTTTACAAGATTGACAGTATCAGTTACTATAATAGACACAAAAAAGAATGAAGAGATTTATTCTAAATCTACACCGGAAATAAAGGGTGGAAATATTTCAGAAGTAAAAGCGATGCAAACTGCGATCGAAAAATATATTTCAAGCTACAATACAGATTTTGTAAATGAAATAATGGGTTTCTTTTCATTAGGTAAAAATTAATTTTTTATAAATTAAATAATTTTAAGGAGTATTTTATGAAAATGACAAAAGTGTTAGGTTTAATGATGTTAATACTTACTGTATTAACTGTTTCTTCATGTGGTGGTACAAGTGAGCCAAAAGAAAAAACAATTGCAAATGAAGATCAATCAGTTAATTATCCTGATTGGTTTTTAACGCCTCCAAAAGCTGCTGATGCAATTTATTCTATTGGTATTGCACAAAAAGCTACGATGCAACTTTCTATGGATATTGCAACAAGTTCTGCAAGAGATGAAGTATCTAGAGTTGTTGGCGTTAAAGTTTCTAACATGATTAAAAACTTTATGGAACAAGCTGGTGTTAATGAAGAATCTCAATATACTGAGTTCTCTCAAACTGTTTCTAAACAAATTTCTGATAACACGTTATCAGGTTCTCAAAGAGAAAAAATGTTTATCGACAACACAACTAAACCACAAACAGTTTATGTTCTTGTTAAATTAAATCTTGCTGATATGTCAGGTTCAATTGACGCATTAATGAAAAAACAAGCTGCTGCTTATTCTCAGTTAAGAGCTAATAAAGGATTTGAAGATCTTACAAAAGAACTTCAAAGCTTAAAAGGTGATGATGTAGAAACATCAAAAGTTAGAGCTGAGTAATACAATTTAAAATCGGGGCTTTTAACCCCGATTTTAAAAAAAAGAGAAAACTATGAATAAAAAATACACACAGATTTTATTGGCTTTATTAATTTTACTTTTTTCTTATACAATAACGCAATTATTCAGCATGTCTGATATTTATGACAGAATCAATAACGGGATTTATGATGCTGTTTTTAGAATAACTAAAAATGGTGATAAACGAACGAAAAGTGCCGGAATTGTAGTTATTAATGATTTAGCATTAAATTATATGGAAGAAAAGTACCAGTATACATGGCCATGGCCAAGATCAGTGTATGGTTTAATGAGTGATTTTTTAATAAGTAAAGGTGCTAAAGCGGTAGTATTTGATGTTGTATTCAATAATCCTGATTATGACAGAGAGAAGCTAGGTATGACCGGTTATGGAAGTGATAGTTATTTTAAATCGGTTGTCGACAAAACCGGAAAAATTGTTATTGCATTAAATATAGATGATTCATATGAGAGTCATACAATACCTGATCCAATTACTCAGGAGACATTGCTTGCTATTTATAATTCAGAAAATGATGAAAATAAGCAACTTATAAAAGATGCGTATCAATTTGATGATAATTATGGTTTTTTCACGGTAAATGCATCTTTTTTAAATGGTGATGACGAAAATAGAAAAAAGTTATCTATGGTTATAAATGGTTCTCCATATTTCTATAATCCGACGCAAATTATTTCTGATTATCAGCTACAAAATATTTCAAAATATAATTTTTTACGATTTCCATATTCAGTTTATGCTCAAAATAATCCATACATGGGATTCGTTGAAAATTATACCGATAGGGATGGTACTATTCGTGAATATAAGCCTATTGTTTCGATCAATAAAAGAAAGATTCCTTCCCTTGCTTTAGCCGCATATGTAGTGTCAGAGAAAAAAATGCCGCAAAATCTGTCTTTGTCAAAAAAAGGAAATTTTATTTTAAAATGGTATGGTCCGGGTGGCATTACAACTGATTCTCAAGGAAATCAGAAAACTAATACAACTTTTGATTATTTTTCGGCACATTATATATTTGATGCTGCAAGAGAAGAAATTATTATGAAGAGGAAATCAAAGATTCCTGATTCAGATATAAAAGATAGAGTGTTTTTTGTCGGTAATATTTCAAAAGCATTATTAGATCAAAAAAATACTCCTTTTTCAGCCGGAGGAACAGCATATCCGGGGGTCGAGATTCATGCAACTGGTTTTATTAATATGCTTTATAATGATTATATGAAAATACCAAATTTTTATTTAGAAATTCTATTGTATCTTATTCCGATTTTCCTTGTTTCATTAACCGGGTTGAAGTCACAAACATTCAAGGTGCATATCTTTTTTGTATTGTTTGTATTGTTTGTTATATTGTTTATGCAGTTTATTTTGTTCAAAAACTATAATATGATTTGTAACACAACATATTTTATGTTGCTTATACTATTTTCAATTATTTTTGCTTTATCGCTCAATTATATCATTGTTGGTAAAAACAGAAATTTAATTAAAAATGCACTTGGAATGTATATATCTCCCGCACTTGAACGTGAAATCACAGCATCGGGCAAACCTTTAGCTATAACCGGAGAATCTGTTATTGCTACGGCGATGTTTATTGATATTGCAGGCTTTACAACATTTTCCGAGAAAAACACGGCAAGTAAAGTCGTTGAAATATTAAATGTGTATTTAAATGTTTTTTCAGAATATATTATGAATAAATTCGGATTTGTTAATAAATTTCTTGGTGATGGGTTAATGGCCTTATTTGGAACAATAACTCCATTAGAAAATCATGCAGATTTAGCATTGGATTCTGCAATTGAATGTTTAAATAAAACAGAGGAATTAAATCCTCAATTTGGTTTGGATATACGAATTGGGATAAATTCCGGAGAAATGATTAAAGGCAATATGGGTGGTGCTAAACGGTTGGAATTTACAGCAATTGGTGACAATGTGAATTTGGCAAGTCGTTTGGAAGGGGCTAATAAATTCTTTGGTACAAAGATAATTCTTGGTGAAAACTCGTATGATAGTTTGAAAAACAGCGAACATATTTCAAATATATTATTTTTAGGTCGATTTTGTGTTAAAGGAAAAGCAATTCCGATACGTTTTTATGCATATTATAATCTCGAAAAGGAGGAAAAAGACAGATTTTCTAATTTTTTAGATGTATATTATAATAAAGATAAAGCAGGTTTTGAAAAATTAATGGAGTATTACAAAGTTAATAGATTTAAGCCGGCTGATATATATATTGAACATTATTTAACAGAGCCTGATGAGTTTGGTATGCCTATAAAGTTTACAGAAAAATAATAATTGGAGGATATTATGAACAAAAAAATTTATTTAATAACATTACTAATGTTGGTGACGGCAGGTTTATTTGCAGAATCAATAACGATAAATAGGGATAAAACACCATTAAAAAATGGTCCCGGTGCATTTTATGAAAATCTCGTTTTTTTACAATTGAATACGACGGTTGAGAATCTTGGTCCTGCAAGTGAAGATGACGGTTGGTTAAAAGTTTCTTTTAAAGGACTTGTCGATAACAAAAAGTCAGATATAACAGGCTATCTTTCAAGATTGTCAATATCCGAAAAAAAAGCATCAAAAGATCCATTTGATTCATTAAGAAGCGATTCTATTTCCGGTGGTAGTGCTAAGAATCAAATTGCTCCAGGTTCATATACAGCGGCCATAAAAGGTTTTCTACAAAATTATTCAAGTAAAAATAAATATACAACATATTCTTATGAAGATATATATTCATTTACCAGCTTCACTAACAAAGATTATTTCCAGATAAAAGGTAAAGTTAATTTATCATATTTTCCAAAACGAGGCGAGTTATTAGGTTTAGATAGAACTCATATAACTGAATCAATGGAAGCTTTATCAGGTGCGATAGTACTTAATGCAGTTAGTAAACATGAACTGGTAAGAAGTTCTGAATCAGTTAAAGTAAATGTTATTGCTAATGTTTTAAGCCGTCAAACGATAGATTATGATAAACAATATTTTGTCTGGATCGTTAGAAATAAAGAACCGTTTGCTTTTTCAGGACCTGGTGGTGCTATTTTTATAAGTGACGGTATGATAAAACTATTAAATGATGATAAAGAAGTTATTGCTGTAATAGGTCATGAAATTGGACATATAGCAATGCGTCATGGAATAAGAGATATAGCATTAGAGCAGGCAAGAAAAAATATGGAAGCATCATTTGATGAACTTGATGAGTCATTAGATTCAGATTATGCAGCTATTTCTGAAGATTTAGAAGATATTATTGGGGATGCATTAAAAGCAGCTGCTTTAGTTAGAGATGATATTCAGGAATTTGAGGCGGATGATATTTCTATGGAGTTGTTAAGAAGATATAGAATAGAACGAAAATATCTTGCATCTGCATTAGGTAAAGTTTTTAATAATTTAAATGCTGATAGCATGAACGAATATAAATTACAAACTCAAAGAAGGTTAGCAAGGGTTAAATAAGAATGAAAAATCCGAAACAGTTTTTTATGATTGTTTGTTTTATATCAGCTGTTGTTATTCTATTTTCAACTGAAAAAATAAATAACTTGGAACTGTTTAATACAATTGGGTATCAAGATGGATTTGTTTATTTTTCTGTCTTGAATCCTGTTTATGTAGGAGAAGATAAAGACGAAAAATTGATTTTTAATGCAGCTAAGGAAGTTGCTAAGTTTTTATCTATTGATTTAGCATATAATTCTTCTGCATACCCGATAGGGTCTTTTTATTTAAATAATAATACAATTTTTGTTGATTATAATACAGATTTAATTGCTGAGGTTTTACCTTATATTAAAGTGACATTACCAAAGAAACTTGATTTTGGAACCGTTTCAGCTGTAAAAATATCAACTTCAAGTATTAATGAACTATGGAATAAAGTTAACTCAAGTAATTATCCTGATTATAGCGATATTATTTCTTTTGTTAACACAAATTATCCGGAATGGTTTTATAATTTACCAACTAAGTCGGGCTATATTTTTGGATTAGGAATTTCGGATGATATGTCTAATTTAGAAAAAAAGTTTGAAATGTCTGATTATCGTTCAATGGTTGATGCAATTAATACATTGTCGATTAAAGTTTCAAATGAACTTAATCGTTATGACAGTAGATATTTAAATTTATATAATTTATTTAGTTCTCAGTCATCAAGGGCATCTATTTCTGGTATTAAAATAATTAAAAGATATTATTTAGAAGAATATGGTTTATCCTTTAGTCTATCAGTTTTGAGGTTATAATGAAAATAAAATTGTTTTTAGTCGTCACTTTCTTATTGTTTTTAATTTTTTCCTGTAAAAAAACTACTCATGAAATCGATGAAAAATTAATTGTTTTTGAACAAAAGATGGATGTTTCTGATTTTGTTAAGGAAGCTACAGGGTATTCATATTTTACTATGAAGAATCAGGCATTTGCTATGTCAAAAGCAAATGATATGATATATGATCAGATCGTTTCTTCAAAATATACTATCTCTAATGGCAAGGTTTCCGTTAAAAGGGATAATTTTTTTGATAATGTAATAGTATTTGAAGAGAAAAATATTCCGGTTAGTAATGGTCATTTTTTTAAAGAAATAAAAGTTAAACATAAATCATTAGATCTTCAAACTATTGAAAATTCAAAAATAAACGTAACTGGCGCTTCAAAAACTTTGCAATCTGCGTATAGAAATGCACTGATTGATGCAGTTAAGCAGTTTACCTCAACCTCAAAGATTGATTCCGGAAAACTTATTGTCAGTAAAGTCTCAAATTGTAATTTCAAAAATAATGTATTTTCTATTGATTTAGAAGTTGCATTCTTTAAATGATGAATTAAGATTTTTATATACATCATCATAAATAGTAACTATTCCGCAGTTATTATTTTCTCCGTCAGCCATATTTCTACCGTTTTTTGGTTGATCCATCCATTTGAAGATATGGTAACCAATTATGTAGTCAGTAGACATAAAAGATTTGATTTCCTTTTCAAACGCTTTTGCACGACATTTTTCAGTGAAATATACGGGGAAAATAAATGGTTTTGTTGATGGGGCATTTTTAGTTTTACCTCGAAAACCGAATTCAGTTATTAACAAAGGTTTACCTGATAGTTGATAAAATTCTTTTAAATAATTATCAGTTTTGGTATAGTTTAGAAAATAAGGTAAAGTTTTATCTAAATCTAAAATCAATTGATAATAATTGATTGAGATAACATCACAATAGTAACTTGATGCTATAACAACTTCTTTTGGTGTTACTGCACCAATAAATCGGGAACCTAAAATAAGGTGATTATTATCTATTTCACGAATAATATCTGTTGTTACCTGATAATATTTTGAGGCAATGTGGGTTAGTATTGTTTTTTCTGCCCGTTTTCCATATATTGAATTACTTTTAAATTTTTGATAACTAAGAGCAGATTCCCAGTCTTTTAGATTCACAAACCATTCTGAATTAAATTTTTTTATATCACTATTATAATATTTTTGGAAAAATGAAATGATCGCTTTTTTTCCATAGGCATTTTCATTCATATTAAGGTAATCAAAAACAATGGTTTTCATACTTCGCCAATCAATTCCCCATCGTAACTCATTTCCGATACAATAGCCGATAAGTTTTTTGTTGTTGATTAAATTACGGTCGGTTATTTCCTGATTTATGTGTTTACGGGATTCTTCTTCAAAACGTGGTGAAAAATAATCATCGATAGCTCCTGAACTCCAATCATTTGAACCGGGGTATAGAATGTATATGAAATACATAGAGTCAAAATACTCATAGTTACTCCATGCACCAATTGTATTAAAACCCATTTCAGACATTCTGTCTGAAGTTGTTTGAGCCCATGCTTTGTAGTCCTGATACTTTAACTTAATTGTTTCATTATAAGTATCTTTTAATGTTTTTTTATCGATATCACCATTAATATTAACCTGGTTGATTCCTCTTGAAATAAAAGGTTCACCATTTTCATTGATGAAAAACCATTTGTCATTGATTTTGTTTACAGTTACAAAACAATGAGCAAAAAATGAAATGTTTAAAATAACAATGATAAAAAATGATAATGATTTCATATTTTCCTTGTGGTGTAAATAAGAATGGACACTTTTAAGTGTCCATTCTTATTTTATTTTTTCAAAGAGTGATTTATTGTATGATCATCAGAGTATGCCATATAATCCATTTCCTGAAAAATTGGATCGCGCCATTCACATTCTTTAAGGTAATCTTCATTAATGGAATCGGATAACATCATTTCAGATAAATCCAATGCTCTTTTCATATGTGTTTTAGTTTTCTTTACTGCAAATTCTACAGTTGTATTAGTTGTCATAATGAAAGCCCAGCATGAGGTTTGAGCAATAACAAGTTCTCTCGCCATTTGGTTAAGAACTCTTCTTTTCATTTCATTTGACTCGTTTGGAAAACGATTTGCTAATTCAACCATTCTATCCGCTATTTCATGCAGGTGTTTATAAATCCAGTCATTACCGGAGTTTAACCAGACTTCCATGTAGCCTTTATTTCCCCAACTTGACATTGAAGGTGTCGATACCTGGTTTACAGGATACTTAATAAGATACTCGGATGGTGTTATCATACTAACGGTACCGGAACCAGACACTTCTTTGCATAGATTTCGTATAAAATCAGGACCTTCATACCACCAGTGTCCAAATAATTCAGCATCATAAGGTGCAACAATAATTGGTTCCCTATCCATAATGGAAGATAAATATTCAACCTGTTTTTCTCTGTTGTATCTGAAATTGGCTGCATGGGATTTCGATTTATTTTGGGCCCAATCAGGATTGTATGGTTGTTTCTCAACGTTTTTACCGGTTATTCTAAAGTATTTAAAACCGGTCATTACCCGTATACCATCGCTATGTATATATGGTCCGATATAATCCACAGGTAAATCAAAACCAATGTCTCTATAAAATTCTCTATAATCTGCATCACCGGGGTAACCTTCTTCGGCTGACCATACCTGTTTACTTGACTCAATATCACGACCGAAGGCTGCAACACCATTGCGACAGTAAAGAGGAGCAAATACACCATATTTTGGTCTTTTTTCGGCATATAAAATACCATGAGTATCAACAAAAAAGAATTTTATACCCCATTTTTTCAGATATTCTTCAAGTCCGGGATAATAAGCACATTCTGCATTCCAGATACCTGAAGGGTATCTTCCAAAGTGTTTTTTATAGTTATTGACAGCAATTTCCACCTGAGCATTAATCGCATTTTTATTTGTATTCATGAGTGGCATAAAACCATGAGTGGCACCACAGGTTACAATTTCGATTTTACCGATATCCTGAAAGTGTTTAAACCCGTTTATGAGATTTTTATGATATTTTTTAACAAATATATCATAACACTCCCTTAATTTTAAACTATACATAACGGCAGTTGCATAGAAATCAGTATTTTTGGTTCGATCAAGTTCCTTATCAGCTAATTCAATCAGGTTTGTTAATTTCTCAACGAATCTGTTTTGTAATAAATGATCTGCAAACATTTCACATAATGGTGGTGTTATTGACATTGTCACTCTAAAATCAGTATTCTCGTTTACAAGTGTATCGTATGTTTTTAATAAAGGAATGTACGTTTCAATAATAGCTTCAAAAAGCCAGTCTTCTTCCATAAAAGATTCATATTCAGGATGTCTTATGAATGGAAGATGCGCGTGTAACATTAAACATAAATAACCATTAGCCATTGTAACTCCATTTGTACTATATAGTACTAAAAAAATTATATTCTACCGCTTCCTGATGCAAGTGAACTGCTTGACATGCTGGATAAATTCAAACCGCCACTCGATATAGTTAATCCCATATTTCCACTGAACATTGAGTTTTCTTCATTTACATTTGATGCGATAAATTTCATTAATTCCTGACTGCCTATTCTTTCGAATAATTTATCTCCACCGGATGCTTGAAGAAGTTTGTTAAAATCAATGTCGCTTGTCATCCATTCCACATCAACCTGATCAGAAACATCATCCCGTGGAGTTGCTGCTTTATTAGAACGAAGAAGTGTTATAAAAACGCCATCTTTGAAATAACCAAAATCAATAATAAAAGTTCTGTTCGCTTGAGGAAATTTGATATACCAGCTTGATGCTTCATTATTTAAACGAATGTCAAAATAACCTGAAGGTGAATCGGGATTGTCTGTTTCTGTAATATCATAAATTCGTAAATATTTTTCAGTTGTTTGTAATGAATGTTCATTTACTAAAGAACTGGATAATTCCCAATAAGCGTAACCCCAAAAAGGATCTCGAACAAGAAAAACAATTTTATTTCTTCCGTAGTGATTTGGAATCTCAGGGGTGTTGTTGAAGTCAGGATTACCTTTAGTCTCGGATTTTTTTGCAACTGTACCAGAATTAGCGCCACTTGAATCATTTGACCCTTTTAATTGCTGTTTTTTTTCTGAGATTGTTTCACTAACTTTATTATGTTCAAGAATTAAATTAATTAAATCCTGTTTTTTTGATTTACTCGTATATTTTATTTTGTTTTTATCTGCTTCCTCTTGTAATTCTTTTACATTCATTGCTGAAAGTTTCTCTGCATTATACATAGTATAGCTCCTTAAAATTATATTTTTTAATAAATATCTTTTTTATTTAATAGTATTTTATACATTTATTCAACTAAAATTTGAAAAAAATTAAATTTTAACAATAACATCAACTCTTACACGATTATCTTCACTGACAGAATAATTTATTTTCTCAATATTATTGTTAAATACAGAAGAAATTAAACCAAGATGCTTGTCCTGGCTTAACATATATTTTAAAATTAAATCCTGAAGATCTTTTGTATTATTAATATCATTTATAATTTTTGTAAGCATTGCAAGGTTAGTTTCATCGGTATAATTTTCAACTGATATGTAAATAAAACCATTTTTATGTTTAACTTTTAATTCATAATCAAATTCACCTGTACTATATGCGTTTGCATTTTGTAGTAATTCCTGAACAATATATGATAAATCAGATACCGTTTTTTTTCCGGATTCTCCGATATTTATTTTTTTAAAATAATATTCCATATAACGTACAAAGAAAAACCTGAAAACATTTATTTCGTCCCAGCCGATTTTTTTAAAGAATACATTTAAGAGGACATCTGATCGTTTATCACCGTTATAATGTTGAACAACAGGAATTAAATCATTTTTATCAAACATGATTTCAATAATATTATCTTCATCAACTTTTATATCTTTTGCATATTCATTAATTTTTGCAAATAAAGTAGCCTGAATTGATTGGATAATTCTATCTGAATCACCATCGTTTGATTTGTGTTTTTTTTTATAAAAGAGTCCGAAAATTCTCATTATAAAATCTGTTGTGAAGCGTATTAAAACTGTTTTATCAATCATTTTCTGATAAAAATGTATAACGGCACTACTTGGTTCTTCATGAATCATTAAAAACTCCAAACTATTCAATAATTAATGTTACAATATATTTGCCTTTAAGTAAAGAATCAAATTGTTATTACATATTATAAATACTATTTGCTAAAAATGAAAGAGTTTTATATAATGAAATGTAAAATAAATTAAAAAAAGAGGTTGTATGAACACTCCTGATTTTAAAGTAAATAAAGTTTTTCCATATTCAGTATTAAATGAAAAAAAAGAAATACTATGTAACGGGATGATGAATGAAAAATCATGGTTAAAGACCATAGAGAACTCTGTGATATGGGAATTTATTCCTGATAATGAGAGGGTAATAGAAAAAAATATTGCTCCTTATTCAATAAAGATAGAAGATACAGTTATGGATGATGGTGTTATTGTTATAAAAGCAATAACTGATAATATACATAAACAATCCGAAATTGATTTAAATATGGTTATTTCAAACCTGGAATCGCTAATAATCAAACGAAAAATTGAAATGCCTGAGAATTCATATACAACTCATCTTTTTACTAAAGGAGAGGATAAAATATTAAAAAAATTTGGTGAGGAAGCAATAGAATTGATTCTAGCCAGAAATTCAAAAGATGAAACTATTTATGAAGCTGCAGATGTTTTCTATCATTTGATTGTTTACTTAGTATATAAAGGAATACCGTTTAATGAAATAGTAATGGAGCTTTCAAGAAGGATGAATAAATAAATGTATAAACCATTAACAATTGAAGATGTTAATAAAAAATTAAAACCCGTTTTGATCAATCCGGATGTATCCTATTTATCAGAAAATCAATTAAAGGTTATTAAGTATTTAGTAAAAGTAGTTGATATAATAAGGGATTTGTATTTTTTTCAAAAGAATAAACATACAAAAGAGCTTATAAGTAGATTTAAGTCCGAAAATAAATCAGAGTTGCTTCAATTAATTCATATTTTTAATGATACCTATAATCAGTTTGATGATAGTTATTTTATTGAAAATACTGAAAGATGTGCTGTTTCAAGTTTCTATCCTGAGGATATTACTATTGAAGAATGGAATAATTTTCTTGAGTTACATCCTGAAGTTAAAGATTCTTTTATATCACCTTATACGGTTATAGAAAGAAATAAAAAGCAGGAATTGTGTTCGATTTCCTATTCTGAAGCGTATAAAGCATATCTTGCTAAAGCAGCAGCCCTTTTATACAAGGCTTCTGAATATGTAGACAATTTCTATCTGAAGTCATATCTTCATGCTCAAGCGAACGCTTTTACCGGCAATGATTACAATGAAGCAAATATACGATGGATTCAGTTAACCGATAATAATATTGAACCATTAATTGGGCCTCATGAATTATACGATGATACTTTTCTTGGATATAAAGCATCATTTACAGCCTTTATTTGCGTAAATAATAAAAAAGAACATTTAAAATTGAATGAATTATTAAAGATGTCCGGTATAATTCAATCAATTTTACCTGTACCGGTACATTATAAGAAATCAAATAGTGAAAAATCATCCACTATGCTTATTGTTGATTTAATCTATAGTTCGGGTGACGGTAGCGGGCCTATTCATACAGCAGCATTTAACTTACCGAATTCTCAAAAAATAAGATCAGAATTCGGCAGTAAGAAAGTATTTTTAAAAAATATTATTCAAGCTAAATTTGATGGTGTTATGACTGAAATCGGTGCTTTAGTTCTTTCTGAAACGGATAAAAATAAAGTTACTTTTGCTGCTTATTTTAATCATATATTGTTACACGAAATAAGTCATAGTCTTGGTATCGGATTGATTAAAGACGATAATGGTGCTTATTTTGATGTTTCATATTATTTAAAAGAACTTTATTCTATTATAGAAGAAACTAAATCTGATGTTATGGGGTTATTTGCTCAGTTTTATTTAGTAAAACAATGTGTAATTATCGATACAAATTTTATTGAATCTGCATATACGTATATTGTCAGTATAATTCGAGCTATACGATTTGGAAAAGATAATGCACATGGTATTTCAAGTGTTTTGCAGTGGAATTATCTCATAAGAGACGGGGCTATTATAGTTAACCCTGATTTGGTGAAAATTACAATAAATCTTCATAAGATTGAAAAATCTATTGAAAAATTTCTAACGGCTATTTTGACAATTCAAGGTGAAGGTGATTATGCAAAAGCTCGCGATTTTATTAATGAATATTCATATACCGACGAAGTATTGCTTACGATACTTAATGTTGTTAAAGACACACCGATTGATGTGTTACCGGTTTTTAAATACGGGAATGAAGAATTAAATAAATAATACTAAAATAATTGCTATATTTTAGTAAATAGTTACAATATATAATAAAGGAGATGGTTATTATGGATGAAAACACTAAACAAAAATTAAAAGATGCAATGGAATCGGGTAAAGACGCAGTTGGTGAAATGAAAGAAGTTATTAAAAACATAACAAAAGAAGTTGCTGAGAAGTCAAAAATAGAGGGCGAGGATTTACAGAAATCAACAACAGAACTTTTTTCTGAAATAGGTGCTAATTTAAAAAATGTTGGCAAGAGTTCGGCTGAATTTGTTCAGGCAGCTTTTTCAGGCGTTCTGGAAGGGGTAAAAGAATCTGCCTCGGCTGATAACAATCATTTTAAATCTTTGTTTTCTTCATTGGGTTCTGTATTAAAAAATCTTGGTGCAGCAGGTTATTTCGTTTCTAAAGAATCATTTAATGGGGTAAAGTCATTTTTTGATAAAAAAAAAGAAGAAATGAAATCAAAAAATGATCAGACAAAATAATTTCTGGAGTGATAATGACTAAGCAAATTGAAATCTCAAGAACGATTGATGAAGAGCAATTAAATGAGATTAGAAAAAAAATTAAGTATTTTTATAATAAAATTGAATGTTTTTTTGAGAATAAGAAAGAGTTATTAGATAATTACAAACAAATTTCAATTGATGAAATTCTTTTGCATTCTCCTAAGCATTATCCAATGATACAAATGATTGAGCAAATTTATTCTTTTGTAACAAAGGATAAGCTTTGGTTAAAACATTTTCTTGAAAATAGAAATACTAATTTTGATTGGAATACGTATTTATTATGGAAGTCCGGTAAAGAATATTATAAAAGAAAATACGATCATACGCAATGTCCATCAAAATGGATCACTGAAATACATGAGCAAATGATTAAGATACTTCAATCACTTCAACTTTTGCTATACATGGAATTTTATACTTTAGAAGATGATTTTAAGGCTTTTTTAAAAAAGAATTCAGTTGTTGATTATCGAATGCGGGCAAATTTCGTTGTTAAGTCATATCCCTCCGAGAATCTTGATAAAATTTTTGAGGTTATTGATTTTTTACTTAAAATCAGTATAGATTCGGCAATTCATACAAATTATATAATTGATACTATAAAATGTATGGAAGTATACCGGTTTATTGACGCATCGGAAATTTTTACTCTTTTAAAGAAAAAAGAGTTTTATGTCAGATATCGTTTGGAGTTTTTAAAACTCACTCCACAAAATATGAGATTGATTATTCCTCAAGAAGATGATATACTGTCCGTCGGCGAAGAATTTCTTATGACTTATCAGGGGCTTTTATTTTCATATAATGAATATAAAAAAAAGCTTATAGATAAGTATAATGTTGCAAAAACTAAGATAAGATTTTAATCTTCGAAACTTTACAATACAATCGGGTTATATATGAAGTATAAAAAGAAAGGTTTTGATTATTCGTTACTTGATGTGACTATTAAACTTCCTGAGGAGTATTCTCCTTTTGATCGGGTAGCTGTTACAGGGAACAATAATCCTCTTGTTGTTGAAATCGGGTGCGGAAACGGACATTTCTTAACAAAACAGGCAGTTAATAATCCACATGAAAACTTCATAGGAATTGATCTTAAAGACTATAGAATAGTAAAAAGCAGAATGAAAGAACTTAGTCTAAATATCCCCAATGTATTCTGGATAAATGCTGAAGCACAGAAAGCATTGGAAAGAATGTTCGAGCCATCTTCAATTCATCAGATTTATATGACATTCCCTGATCCGTGGCCTAAAAAAAGACATAATAAACACAGGCTTTTTCAAAAAGATTTTATTGAAACACTTTGTAAAACATTAGAGGTTAACGGAAAATTTATTTTTATATCCGATCATGAGGAATATTATCAGTGGTGTATTGATTTACTGCATGACGAGAAACGGTTTGAGATAGTTTCAAATGAATATTCAAATGATTTGACAGAATCTGCATTTGGAAATATCTGGAAAGAAGAAAACCGGCTTTTTTATTCTTTTACTATGGTAAAAATTTAGTTTTTGCTCTAAACTATAAATAGTATCAAAAAAAGTTACTATGGGTGATGTATGGTAAATTTATTTTCTATATTGCATTGTTATTTTTCAAATCAATTTTTATTGTTATTAACAATATCATTCATTTTTCTTTTGGTAGAATTAGTCAATCATTCTACAATAGAGTATTTTGTTCTGTTTTTTGCAAATCTTTGTTTAATCTCAATTTTATTCTTCTATAAAGAAAGTTCTTTAATTATTGATTTTTTATTTATTACTTTATTTTTCCTGTTTATTGTTGCTTTTTCGTTAATTAATAAATTTATTACTCCATCACCTGTAATCTATTATTATTTTCTATCAATGATTTTTATTTATCTGACAAAAGAGAATCAATATTTTGACCGTGTTATTTTTATTTCATTTATCGTTTTGACTTCTATATATACAATTGTTGTAATGAGATTAAAAAAAATCAGTATGATTATTATATTAGTAGTCAGTTCTTTATTAATTATTTTTTTGATAAATACACTGGCTTTTAAAGTAACCAGAAAATTAATTTTTCTTGAATCGTTAGTTATATTTTTTTCACTATTAAACATAACAATTATTTATACCAATAAATTAGGGTTTAAGAAAAATGACAGCCCTACTGATGAATTATTTGATTTACTTATGGATAGCAGTGATTACATTTTGTTTAATTTCGATATGCAATATAATAAATTTTTATATTTAAGTCCGAACATTAATGAAATATTAGGGTTTACTGTACCGTTTATTTGTGAGCATCCCGGTATTATCAGGCGTGATATTGTTCATAAAGAGGATTATCCTGTTTTTGAGTATGCTGTTGATGTATCTAAAGATTTTGATATTACATTCATTATGCGTCTTACGAAAAGAGACAGAAGTGTTGTTTGGACACATAATAAATACAAAAAAGTTTTTGATGCAAAAGGAAATTTGAAATCTGTTAAGGGTGTTATTAAAGATATTACAAAGGAAAAAAATGTAGAGTTTGCATTAAATAATTCAAACAGACGATACAAAGAACTTTTTGATAATGCAAATGATATTATTATATTGTTTAAACTTGATGAACATGGAATGCCATCTATTGTTACTGAAATAAATAAATTCGGAAAAACAGTTCTTAATTATGTAAATAAAAATATTGATCAATTACATGCCAATCTTATTCTGACCGATGCATCATTACATTATTTATCTTCATTTATTACAACTTCAGTTTATAATCGGGGGTATAATCTAGAGCTTACATTTATTACTTCGAGTGGAAATCAAATTATCAGTGATTCAAATATAATGAAATTATTTATTGATCAATCCGGCCATTTATTAGTCATGGGTCGTGATATTACAGAAAAAAATAGAATAAAGCAACGATTGAAAAAATTAGAGGAGATTGAGACATTAAGTCTGATTGCAGGCGGAATAGCTCATGATTTTAATAATATACTAACGTCATTGATTGGTGATGTATCATTATCATTATTAGCAATACGATCCGGCGGGGATTGCGAGGAGTATTTAGTTGAGGCGGAAAAGATTACATATAAAGCAAAAGATTTAACGCAACAATTGCTTACATTTTCTAAAGAAGGTGTTGTTTTTAAAGAAAATAAGAAAATTCATGATTTGATCAGAGAAATATCAATTTTTTCATTAAGAGGGTCTAATCTTAAATGTAATTTTCATTTTACTAATGTTGATATTATTGCAAAAATCGATGAGTCACAAATATCGAGGGTAATAAGTAATTTAGTGATTAATGCAAAACAAGCGATGGAAAATGGCGGTGTTATTGATATATTTACAAAATTAATTGATCTTGATGATAATGATATACAAAATCTGGTAAAAGGCAGTTATATTGAAATTGCCATTCATGATAATGGCAGCGGAATAGAGCATGACAATATGTCAAAAATATTTACCCCTTTTTTTACTACAAAAAAAGATGGAAATGGGCTTGGTTTAGCGTCTTCCTTTTCAATAGTTGAAAATCACAAAGGAACGATCACGCTTTTTTCTCAATATGGTAAAGGTACTACCTTTACTGTTTACCTGCCGGTTACGGTTTCTAAGCCGGTAATAGAAAATACGCACCCATTACATATGACCGAAATTATAATCGGTCGCATTTTAGTGATGGATGATGATGAGGCTATTTTAAAAACAACCGGTAAAATGCTGTCAAAAATTGGATATAAAGTTGATTATGCAACTAACGGTGCTCAAGCTATCGAATTATATAAAAAAAGTGTGATTGAAAAAAATGTATATAATCTTTTAATATTTGATTTAACGATTCCCGGTGGTATGGGCGGGAAAGAGGCAATTGATATAATTCATAACGAATTTCCTGATGTTCGAGCCATTGTATCAAGCGGGTATTCAAATGATGATGTAATGGCGAATTATAAGAAATATTTTTTCTATGACAGATTACCCAAGCCATATACATTTGATATGTTGAAAGAAGTCGTATTTAAAAATATTTAGAGCTTTTTAACAGGAATTTAAGATAAAACAGTGCATTTTTGGAAATTCTATTTACTAAATGTAAAAAAAGGAATATAAATATACTTATGTTACAATTTAAAACTGATACCGGAATGGTTGATAATGTCATTTGTAAATTCGATCTCGATGAAATTCATATTTCCGGTCATTTAACACAAAAAAATCCCGGTGACTATTTAAGAGATTTTTTGTTTAAAGCACATAATGATGTTCTTGCCCATGGCTATAAAACAGTTAAAATAAATATATCAAAACTTAGATTTTTAAATTCGTCAGGTATAAAAATACTTGTAGACTGGATTATTCAGGTCTCTTTATTACCGCCTGATAAAAAATATGCAATATGTTTTGTTTCAGACCGCTCTTCTTTATGGCAGGAATCTATAATTACAACCATTTCAATCATTGATCCAACTAATATATCAATTATTAAAGTATAGGGTTTTTTTGTAAAAAAACAATCGCCCCCCCCCCCGATTATTCAAATGTTTTGAAGTATTCTTGACAAGATGTACCGGATATTATATATATTATTTTATAAATTGGGATGGTGGTGGAATTGGTAGACACGCTAGCTTGAGGTGCTAGTTCCGTAAGGTAGTGAGGGTTCGAGTCCCTTCTGTCCCATTTTTTTTTACCTGTCTTTTTTGTGTAAAAATTATTTTCCATAACAAACAATTCTATTTCTTTTGAGCCTCTTTTTACGAAAATTCTTAAAAAAATATTTTAATTATTTGTTATTTGTATTAAAGTAGTGAAAAATCAGGAGAATAATCGTGGAAGCAAAAAATGTGTATGAAAGATTAAGGTCTGATTTCATTACTGAAGAAACTCATGATGACTGGAGTTTTATGACATTGAATGAATTTGTCTGTGACGAATTCAAACAACAGCACAACGGTCTTGTTTATGATAATAGCAGAGTTATAAAACGGGTTTTTATTGTTACATTTCCTGATGAAGCATTAATTGAAACTATTATAAATAACAACTCTGATATACTTATTTTTTCACATCATCCAATGATATGGTCATCTCTGAAAAGTGGCATTCCTTTTGTTGATATTCCAGTTCGTCTGGTATCACTCATGAAAGAAAAACGAATCTCATTTTTTGTTCTTCATTCACCACTTGATGTATATGGAGAATATTCTACTTCATTGGGTTTTATGCAGGCTCTTCGTATGAAGTACGCCGGTAATTTCTTTCAGTATAAAAATGAATCTATCGGGGTAATCGCCGCAACAGAATATACTACAACAGCAAGTCTTTCTGATTATATTGCATCACGAGTTGGTCATCCTTTAAAATTATTTTCGTATGGTGATGCTGAAATTACCGGTGGTAAAATCGGGATTGTTGCCGGTGGAGGAAATGTCCCGGAAGCTCTTGAAGCGTTAAAAGAGTGTGGTATAAACACATATGTTACCGGTGTAACAAAAATATTTGAAGGCTTTAAACCATCCGCTGATTTCCACGAAATAGCAAAAAAATATTCTATTAATATAATCGGAGCGACTCATTATTCAACAGAGAAATGGGCGTGCATGAATATGCTTGATTATTTCAGAAAAATCGGGTTGGGGTGTGTTTTTATGCCGGGTAAACCTGATATGAATGATCTTTAGTTTTTCTAAGGAGTTATAAGTGCATGAATTAACATTGCCGTTTAAAGATCCCGTTGCAATATTTGCCTTGGTTCTTCTGATTGTTCTTATTGCACCGATTGTATCAAAAAAACTTAAGATCCCTTCAATTGTCGGGTTAATATTAGCGGGGATTTTATTTGGCCCGCACGTATTTGGTGTGCTTGAACGTGATAGTGCAATTGAATTGTTAGCTGCAATCGGACTTCTTTATATTATGTTTTTGTCGGGTCTTGAGATTGAACTTGAACAGTTTAAACGAAAGCGGAATAATAGTGTTATCTTTGGTATTTTAACATTTGCAATACCCCTTGTTCTTGGAACCCTGGCAGGGCTTTATTTGTTGAAATTGAATTTAGAACAATCAGTTCTGTTAGCCAGTATGTTCTCATCCCATACGTTATTAACATTTCCTGTAATCAGTAAACTTGGTCTATCAAAACGCGATTCGGTAGTAACCGGTGTCGGCGGGACAATAATAACGGATGTACTTGCCATTATGATTCTTGCTTTTATTGCAGGAGAGGCTACAGGTAGTGGCGGTTATCTTTTCTGGTTTAAACTGATTGGTTTCTCAGTGTTATTTATTATTGGTATGTTTACAATTGTTCCCTCAATTGGTCAGTGGTTTTTTAAAAATATTAATAGTGATGGTTTTAGTGAATATGTTTTTATTATGGCGGTTCTTTTTATTTCAGCGTCAGTATCTGGTTTAGCAGGTTTGGAACCGATAATCGGTGCGTTTTTTGCCGGGTTAACATTAAATCGTTTAATTCCTGAAAAAAGTATTTTAATGAATAGAATAACATTTGTCGGTAATTCACTGTTTATTCCTTTTTTCCTGATTTCGGTGGGGATGCTGATAAACCCGGTTTTAATTTTCCAGGGTAAAGATGTTTTAATTGTATCTGCAGTAATGGTTTTTGTTGCACTTATTTCAAAATTTCTTGCAGCGTATTTTTCAGGGAAAATACTTAAATTTAAACCTGATGATATACTTTTACTATTCGGGATGTCTGTCAATCAGGCTGCAGCAACCTTGGCTGCTGTTCTTGTCGGATATAAAATAGGCTTATTTAATGATACAATTATAACTGGCACAATCATGATGATATTGTTTACCTGCATGGTTGGTGCGTGGGTTACTGCGCATACTGCAAAAAAAATCGTTATTGAAGATGATGCAAATCCGGCGTTAGTTGATAATCAGTTTCAAAGAATTATGATTGCGGTAAGTAATAATAAAACAGCATCTGAACTGATGAATTTTGCATTTTTGCTACGAACGAAAAATAGTGTTGAGGCGGTTTACCCGATACTGGTTGTTGATAATAGTGATGATATTGATTTACAGATTGCAAAAGGTGAAAAAATGCTCGCTCCGATTGTTGTTCAGGCAATTTCGGCTGATATTCCTGTTACTCCGGTAACACGGGCTGATGGTAATCCGTCTGTTGGCATAATTAGAGCGGTAAGTGACTTACGAATATCTGATATTATTATGGGATGGTCTGATAAAGCCGGCTTTTATTCATCAATTCTGGGCGGGGTAACAGAACGTGTTGTTAAGCAGATCAGGCAATCTGTTTTCATAACAAAACTAAGAAGTCCGATTAATGTAACAAATCGTATTGTGGTAATACTTCCTGCCTTAATAGATAAACATTTCGGGTTTACTACAATTATTTCAAGAATTTGTAATTTATGTGTTCAGATAACAGCGTCGATTCATTTGATAGCAAACCGGAAAATTATTACATCAGTTAATGAATTTATTAAGAAAGAGAAAATAACCGTTCAGGTTGATGTATTTGAAAGTGATGACTGGAAAAAATCAATTATCTATCTGAAACAGATTGTTAAGAAAGATGATTTAATTGCATTCATTTCATTAAGAACCGGGGAAATCGGGTGGCAGCCGGCTTTAGACCGTTTGCCGAAAAAAATCGTTTCTGAAATACCGGATAATAACTTTGTATTGATATATCCTGAAACTATTAGAAATAAATTGCAAAGCGGTAATATGACTGATATTCCTGAAATATTGCATGCAATTGATTATGCTGATTTTAATATAGAAAGTTCTGATATACAAAAAGGAATCAGAACCCTTTTATCCAAAATGTATACAGGCAGTATCTGTGAAGCATTAATCAATGAGATGGTTCGTGTTTCTAATGAAGAGCCTGTTGAACTTTGTGATGGTGTTATATTACTTCATGCTCATGTATCAGAAATCAAAGAGTACAGAATCTTTTTTGGTGTGAACAAAAATGGTTTTGATCTCCCGTCATGTCCCGGAAAATTTCATGCTTTTTTTATGCTTCTTGCACCAAAAGAACAGTCTCCTGAAAAGCATCTTGCAATTTTAGCAGCTGTTGCAAAATTAGTTCAGGCTAAACAATTTTTAGAAAAAATTGAAAGTTCACAATCATTAGATGAGTTTAAAGCAAGTTTTAAAGACGGTACATTTTTTGCTTAGATACATAAATGAACATTAAATATTGGATATTTTTATTTTTATTTATTCACTTCTTCAGTATCTCGGCAAAACCGGAAATCGATGATTTTTCATTCCGGTTTGTTGCTGATTTCAATGCTCAACCTTTTTTTTATGAGTCATTACATACAAGCAACTCATTTGCATTAACCGGTAAAACTATGGCCGGGTTTTCTTACAAACGGTTTAGTTTCGGACTCTCAATACATGATACCTATCGATCGTTTGGAATTATTAACCAGTCTTCTTTCTATGGTGCAGAAAATACACTCAGATTTGCATTTGATTTTTATATCCGGGTAAATACCTGGTTGGAATTGCAAAGTGAATCAGGTGTTTCATTACTTAATTCATCATTTGTATATAATAATGCTATAAATATCCTGAAACAGGAAGCAGGTTTATTTATAAGTCAAACTGTTGTTTTAAAAACTTCATTAAAATATCTTAGTAAAATCGAATTGTTAAGTCAGATCGATTTTTTTATACATCATCCATATTATACACCTCAATTCTATGGCGGTGCACGCATTATGCTCAATCCGAACCTTGAGTGGTTTAGCTTGTACATTGAAGCAGGTGGTGTCCCGTTTGTTTATTCGAGTAATGATATTTCATTTGTTTCCGGTATGTTTATTTTCGCTGTTGGTATTCAAACTGATGTGACTTTGGGAGATATTATTAGAGAGGCACAAATTGTTAAATACAATAAACGACAGGCTGTATTTAAAAAAATGGATCAATATGATCAGTTAAAACAGGTTGAAAAGGGAGATATTGTTTCATTTACCAATATACGGTTTGCACCTGACAGTGATGTCATATTGGAAGAGTCTTATTTTATTCTTGATACTATTGCTAAATCACTCATTGAAAGACCTGATTTATTATTTGAAATTGGCGGTTATACCAATGCAACCGGTTTTCCCGATAAAGAAAAACAACTTTCGTTGCAAAGAGCACAAAAAGTTGTGGCATATTTTTATAGTCGGGGAGTAGAGCTTTTTAGAATGAAGGCTGTTGGATATGGTTCATTGGGCGGTGTTTTAGGGCAGGTTAATCAGGATAATAGAAAAGTCGAGATAAAAGTAATTGAGATCATACGAAAATCCCAAAGCAGGTGATGTAATGAAAAATACTTTAATATGTTTTATACTCATAATAATTCTCAACTGTTCATTTAATAATCCTTTTGAAGTACATCAATTTTGTACTGTTACATTTGAGAAAAACGGTGGAGATACTGATTCTGTTCCTCTTTTTTTGAATATTGTTAAAGGAGGGATTGCTGCAACATTACCTTCAATACCCCCGTTAAAAAATGGATTTCGTTTTCTCGGCTGGTATAGATCGGAAGATAATGGTGGCACGTTAACCTCTATTTTTAATGAAAATTCAATTGTAAACCAGGATAGTATTGTATATGCAGGATGGGAAATAATACTGCCAAATACTGTTATTTTTGACGAAAATGGTGGGGATGGTAAACCTGTTCCGTCATCAATTGTTGTGCCTGATAAAACTCAAGCTGGTACACTGCCTGTGCCACCGGACAGAAACGGGTACACTTTTTTAGAATGGAATACATCACGGAACGGGAGTGGTACAAACTTCACTACAAATACTGTGGTATATGCTTCTATGACAGTTTATGCACAATGGACGCCAAACAAATATAGAATAAACTTTGATAAAAATACCGGTGAAACTGATGCAATTCCTGCTCACATTGATATTGATTTTGATACTATTATTGGATCATTCCCTGAATCACCTGAGAAAACAGGGTATATTTTTGATGGATGGAATACACAATCTGACGGTAGCGGTTTAAGTGTTTCTATAAATACAATAATAAAAGAAAATATAACTGTGTATGCCCAATGGCGGGTAAAAAAATGTATAATTACGTTTAATCCAAATTATCAAGGCAGTACCGATCTTCCGGTTTCAAAAACAGTCGATTTTGGTACTTCATTCAATTTTGATCAGCAGGAAAAACCCCTTCGGGATGGGTTTTATTGTGTGGGCTGGAATGAAAAAGTTGATGGAAGCGGAAAAAATTATACTGGTACAATTATCATTGAATCTGATATTCAATTATTTGCTCTATGGGATGTAATAAAAGTTCAAGTGATTTTTGATGCTCTGAATAGTGAAACACCTCAAAAAGTGGAAATAAACTATGGTTCATTAATTCCTTTACCACCTTCTTTTCCGCTGAAAGACGGATATGATTTTTCAGGTTGGTTTAATGACGCGTTGTATACAGATATGTGGGATTTTTCACAAGATGTAGTTACCAAAGAAGTCAAATTGTATGCAAAATGGCGAAATGATACAAGCATTTATGGTATTGGAGATATAGGGCCGGCATTGGGATATATATTTTACATTAATGAAAATTATAAGACTGATGGATGGCGATATTTAGAAGCCTCGTCGAGTGATTATGGAATTGATTCTGTGTGGAGTAGTAGTGATCATTTAGTCGGGAATACAGAATCTTCAATTGGAAAAGGTAAGAGTAACACTGCTATGGTGCTTGAAAAACCGGTTGATGAAGACAGTGCTGCACTATTGTGTGATGACTATATTAACAATGGTTTTGATGACTGGTTTTTACCCTCATTGGATGAATTGTCTGCAATGTATACCGCATTGAAATTAACCGGAATCGGAGGTTTTGAAAATAGACAATATTGGAGTTCAACAGAAAATTCTGATAGTTATTCATATTTTTTCGATTTTTCTATTGGTAATAAAAGTTTTCTGGATAAAAAAAATGTCTATAAAGTCAGAGCTGCCCGGTCGTTTTAGAATATTATTTTCTGTTTTTTAGAATTATTTTCTGAAAAAAAGAAAATAATTCTTACGATTATGTAAGAAAATCCATAATCCCTATTGAAAGCATATCACAATTGTCAAATAATGAACTATTTGTATGTTTTAGGGGTATACTTTTTGCTTGATTGTTCGTTACATTAAAAATTGGAGTGTGTAATGAACAAGCAAAGACGGTTTTTTTCAACATTATTCATAATAGTAATAGCAATCCAGGTACTTATCTCGTGTAGTCAGAATCCATTTATCGGAGTGGGTAATTCGATAGATATTGAACCGCCTTTTATTGAAATACAATCACATAAAAACATGGATTTTGTAGGCAGTACTTTTGTATTATCCGGTATAGCAACTGATAATCTTCAAGTTACCAATGTCATTGTTAAAGAAAATAGAATAAAAAAAGAATGGACTGCAAATCTTTCAGATACAAAGTGGTCTGCAACTATTACACTTCCTGATGGCGAATATGAATTTAATGTTTTTGCTTTAGATGCCAGAGGAAACAGTTCAAGTAAATCATTTCAGGTTATTTCATTAACTGTTGATTCCGCATTACCACTATCAACTATAAGTACTCCGGCAATAAAAACACTTGCTGAATTGCAGGCAATGGATAATCATAGTTTTGAAAACATAGATTATTTTCATAACGGGGTTTTTAATATCAAAGGTTTTATTGATGAAAATTTTAAAATTAAAACGGTTAATCTTATTTTAGCAGATCAATCGGGTGATATTGTTTTTAATAAGAAAATTGAGCATGGTGCTGTATTGCCTGAAAATGTTACCGGGTCTGTCTGGAATTGGGATTTCAAAATTGATACAGTTCATGATATTTTATATAAGAACGGAATAGATTATCAAAAGAAATATTATTTTAATGTCCGTGTTGTTACGACAGATATGGCAGGTAATGAAGATAATGATACTCATGGTGCTATTTGTATTTATCAGCAGAGTGATATACCATGGAATGCAGTTTCATTAACTGAGAATGATATTGTTCCTGCCTCAGGAGTTATTTCAGGAAATTCCTATGATGATGATAGTATTGGAAAGGTGTATATAAAAATAGTTCCGGCTGATCAGGCGGTCGACTTTGCAGACTATAAAAATTTTCAAACAGATTCTTCCAGTGATATAATTTCAGAAACAGTTATTGATAAAAGTTCTGATGCAACACGAATGTATACATGGATGATACATGCACCTCGTAAAGCCGGTTTGTATACTCTATATGTGGTAACTGATGATGTTAATGGTGCGATTGATACGGATTTTAAAGTTGTTCATTTTGTTATTCCTGATATTGATAATCCTGTTACAGTTATAACTTCACATACTGATCAACAGATAGAGTTCGGGAATAGCGCCGGTGATTTTGTTTTTTCCGGTTATTGCTATGATAATATAAATATTAAAAGGTTCTCTATTGCATGGGGTGAAAATGATGTAATAAAGGATTCATTGTTAAAAAAAAGTACGTGGAGTAACGAAGCTTCACAAATCCAATGGAGTGCAAATAATATTAAATTCTGGGAAATAACACAAGACCTGGGCATTGCGGTATTTGACTCTGAAATAATGAAAGAATATGGCGGACGCTGGAAAAAGAGTTTTTCTCATACTTTTAATGTAAATACTGATTTTACTGAATATGAAGATAAATTATTGTTTTTATATACTGAAGATAATGAAGGTAATTTTTCAGTACAGCGATTTTCTCTTTTTGGGGACCGGGTTTCTCCGGTACTGACAATAAGTTCTCCTGCTACGGATGGTCTGTATTTGCAGGATGCTGATGGTAACCGGTTTGTTATCGGGGGGGCTGTTACTGATAATACGGGAAAAGTAAAAAAGGTTACTGTAAAATGGAAAAGTATAGCCGGTGATATAAATGTTGATGCAGTAGTAATCAATGGAAACTGGTCTGTTTCATCTGAAACTTTTGGTCTTACCGGGGGATCTCAGAATTTTGAAATAATCGCTGAAGATTTTTATGGTAATACAACAATGGGTAGACGATTTGTAATAGTTGATAATAATACTCCTGTAATAAATAATATAACGGCGACTAATGAAAGCGGTTATTACAATAGTGGTGATGTTATTACTATAAATGTCGAATTCAGTAAAAATGTAATAGTTACCGGGGGTCCTTCTATTGATTTAAATTCATCTGCTTCTGCAAAAGCAATCTATGAATCAGGTACAGGAACATCAAGTTTATTATTTAAATATACTATAGCTTCCGGTGATAATACAACCGATCTTGATTGTGATAGTGATCATCCTGTTCAGCTCAATGGCGGAACAATTAAAGATAGTGCACAAAATAGTTTTGTGGAAACATTTGTTATTCCCGGTACAGCACGTTCTCTTGGGGCTAATAAAGATATTACAATTGATACACAAAAACCTTTTGTACAATTGGTTGGTTCCAATACATTTGATGTAACGAATGATAATTATAATGCCGGTAAATTAATATCGATACAAATGGAATTTAATGAACCGGTTACAATTTCAGGTACCCCAAAGTTGAAGTTGAATGTTGGTACGAATCGTTATGCATCCTATACATTCGGGTCTTCAACAAAAACACTTACATTCAATTATACTGTAATTAATGATGATAATGCCCCTGATTTAAATTATACATCAATAGATGCTTTGGAGTTATCCGGAGGAACAATAAAGGATTTATCAGGTAATGAGGCACTTATTACCTTGCCTGCATTGACCGCAGTCGAGTCTCTTGGTGGTGGCAGAAATATTGTAATTGATACAGAACAACCGGATTCGCCGATAATCGTAGAAGTGGACAAAGAAAATTTTACTATAACCGCAGTTGAAGATCTTATTCAGTATTCACTTGATAATGGTGTTTGGCTGAAATATACCGGTAAGGTTAATATTCCACTCAAGGAATCAACTAATATAGCATCAAGACAGATGGATAAGTCAGGTAATTTTTCAGAAGTAACAATATCGACTATAACTGCAGACACTACGTTACCGACAATTAAAAATGTAACCTCATCTAAACCAAATGGTTCATATACAACAGGTGAAGTAATTCCCATATCTGTTCAGTTATCAAGAAATGTAGTTGTTACCGGCACTCCATTATTATTATTAGAAACCGGTGCAACAGATAGAAATGCACTCTATGTTTCGGGGTCAGGTACTTCTTTGTTAGTTTTTAATTATACTGTTCAAGCAGGAGACACTGCAGGAATATTAAATTATACTGATTCAAATGCTCTTACTCTTAATAGCGGAACTATTAATGATTCTCTTGACAGGCCTACAGCATTAGATCTACCTTCACCGGATGAAGAGAACTCATTGAAAAGTAATAAAAATATTAGAATTGATACAACTAAACCGTTGATATTATCGGTTAACTCAGGAAATGCAAATACATCGTATACTATCGGGAATGAAATATTAATATCTATTGAATTATCAGAAGTTGTTACCGTGACCGGGATTCCTTCGTTATCGTTAGAAACCGGAACAATTGATACAAAAGCATTATATCAAAGTGGTTCGGGAACTTCATCGTTATTATTTAAATATATAGTGGTTGCCGGAAATACTAGTAACGATCTTGATTATGTATCTGTTTCTTCGTTTGATGTGGAAGGCGGAGCAATAACCGATATCGCCGGCAACACAATAAATGCCACATTACCGGCACCCGGAGCTACAGGTTCTCTTGGGGCTAATAAAAATATAACAATCGACACCACAAATCCGACTGTTGTTAATGTAACATCACCAACTTCAAACGGTAGTTTTAATGAAGGAAAAGTTGTTGTTGTAGAAGTAGAATATAGTGAACCTGTGTATGTAACGGGAAATCCCAAAATACTTCTTGAAACCGGTACCACTGACCGGTCTGCTGTGTACGCAATAGGTTCAGGTACGACTAAATTATCATTTAGTTATACAGTACTCTCAGGTGATACGGCAAGTGATCTGGATTATGTTTCAGTCAATTCACTAGAGCTTAATGGTGGTACAATTAAAGATGTAACAGGAAATTCTGCTTCAATAACTCTGGTAAGTCCGGGAGTTGCCGGTTCTTTAGGATTTAATAAAAATCTGATAATTGATACGACGACTCCATTGATCCCGGGAATTAGTGGAGTTGTAACGGGTGGTAATTATAAAGATAATAAAACAATAACGATAACGGGTGGAGAACCCGGAGCTGTTGTTCAATACAGTTTAAATAGTGGTTCAACATGGATCACATATACAGCACCATTTACAGTAAGTAGTGAAGGGTATTATTTTGTAACAGCACGACAAAGAGATGTTGCCGGAAATCAGTCAACTGCTACAAATCCTACAATCAATTTTATAATTGATAAAACGCCACCGGCTGCACCGGTGATTTCAGGTCTGGTTGCAGGAACATATAATTCAGCACAGTCATTTACTATTAATGGTGAACCTGATGCAACTTTTGAATATACTCTTGATGGCGGAAGTACCTGGTTTTCATATTCGGGAGTGGCAATACCAATTAATACCGTTGGAACTTTTAATGTACGGGTACGACAAACAGATAAAGCACTTAATGTGTCTGCATTGTCAAATGCAATTGCTGTTACGATTGATCAGACAAGCCCTGGTGTAACTGAAGTTCAGCAAATGTCTGATGATGGTTCATACAACCAAAATAAAGTTATATCGTTAAAAGTAATTTTTGATAAAGTTGTTTATGTAACGGGTGCACCGCGATTAAAATTAAATAGTCATTCAACTGCTTACGCAAATTTTGTTAGTGGAACAGGAACAGTCGAACTTACATTTTCATACATTGTCGGTGCGGGGCATGGATCGTCGGATCTTGATTATTCAGCAACCAATTCTCTTGAATTAAACTCAGGTACAATACGTGATTTATATACAAATGATGCTGTTCTTGCGCTTCCGGCAGTTGGAAGTGCGTCTTCTTTAGGCGGAAGTGCAAACATTATAATTGATACAGGAATACCGGCAGCACCGGGAATTTCAGGAGTAACTAATGCAGGAATTTATAAAGCAGATAAAACAGTTACTTTAATAGGAATAGAAGCCGGTGCTATCGTTCAATATTCGTTTGATAATGGTTCAACTTGGTTTCCCGGTACTTCATTTACAACAGTTACAGATGCAGATTCAAGTAAAGTATACAATGTTTTAGCAAAACAAACAGATGTTGCAGGTAATGAGTCACCTGTCAGTACAGGAATTGCTTTTACTGTTGATAAGCAAAAACCATCACCGCCGGTTGTTGCGGGTATTTATGCGGGTACGTATAGTACAGACCAGACATTTACTATTCAAGCAATCGAATCGTCTGTTGAATATTCAATAAACAATGGAGTTGCATGGAGTTCATATTCAGCTGCTGTAACGATTTCAGCTGCTGGAACATATCAGGTTTTATCACGACAAACTGATTTAGCCGGTAATATTTCTGATTCTTCATCAGCGATTATTGTAACTATTAATAAAACACCGCCGTCGGTGTCCGGTGTAACATCATCAACATCTGATGGTTATTTCAATAAAGATAAAGTAATCGGCGTCAGCGTTACTTTTACCACTGCTGTTTATGTAACCGGTGTCCCTCGATTAAAATTAAATAGCAATACAACACGATATGCTGCATATGCATTAGGTTCAGGTTCTAATACATTAACATTCAGTTATACCGTACAAGCAGGTGATGCAGCAACAGATTTAGATTATTCATCAACAATCGCTTTAGAATTAAATGGTGGTGTTATACAGGATGCAATTGGTAATAATGCTGCATTAACTCTCGTAACCCCGGGAACAGCAGGTTCTCTTGGTGCTAATAAGGACTTTGTCATTGATACAACAGTTCCTGTTGCACCTGAATATTCAGGGGTTACTAATGGGGCAACTTATAATGTTGATAAAAATATTACAATTACCGGTGAGAGTGGTGCCGTATTCGTTTATACATTGGATGATGGACTTAGTACGGGGACCGGTTCACCCGCACCTGCTACTGTGCTTGCAGGTATAAAAAAAGATTTTACCTTTAAGGTGAAACAACGTGATCAAGCCGGTAACGAGTCTGTTTTTACATCTCCGATTTCATTCACAATCGATAAAATACAACCAACAATTATTAATATAAATTCATCTTCACCGGATGGTATTTATAAGTCAGGTTCTATTCCTGTATCGATTACATTCAGTAAAGTTGTTACCGTTACAGGGGCTCCTCAATTAACATTAAATTCCGGTGGTATCATTACCTTTGGTGCATCAACAGGATCAACTATGACAGGAAATTATACAATTGGTGCCGGTCAGAATATTTCAAGGCTTGATGTGAATAATAGTTCAGCGCTTAGTCTGAATGGCGGAACTATTAAGGATGCTTCTGCAAATAATGCGATACTTACATTATTGACAGGATCAGGAACTACCGGAGCGTTTGCGTATAACAAGAATATTATTGTTGATACGACTGCACCGGGTATCACAACGTATTCTCCGGCTGTTGGCACTAATAATGTTTCAAAGTCTGCAAATATAGTTCTGACGTTCTCTGAAGATGTTTATAAAGAAACAGGGACGATTGAGATTATCAAAAAATATAATAAGTTTCCTCTTATAATGACTATAGATGAATATAATGAGTGGAAAAACAGAGTAACAGGATTATCACTTGATGATTATTATACCCTGGGAACAAATGGAGCACCGGGTGGAGTGACTGATACTGTTGGTAAATTTGTTTTAAAATATTCGTACGATGATGATGATTTATCATTAATTACAGCATTTACTGAAGCTGGTTATAATAAACTGTCAATAGATATTCAGTCAACACAAGTGTCAATTGCAGGAAATGTGGTAACTATCAATCCTAACTCAAATTTCGAGATAGGTACTGATTATTATGTAAATATATCTTCAACTGCATTAAGGGATGTTGCCGGACAATATTTTGCTGGAATTGCTAATACTACAACATGTACATTTGTAACAGGTGCGGTTGCTACTCCGATTATAAGAATTAACAAACAAAGTGGAAACGGTGCAACTCAACCAGGCACGACAAATATAAAAATTAGCTGTGCTACAAATGGTGCTGCTCTTTTTTATGGAAAAGGTGATACTTCGGGAAATGCACCAGGATCAGTAAGTACTTCAACAACAAATAATACAGAGATATCTATTGGTGATGGTTCAACTTCAGCAGGAAATAAAATTTATTTGAAAGCGTATGCAACAAGGGCTTCATTAACCGATTCTGATATAGCTGAGGAAAAAGCATTCAAGACTGTTATGGATTGTGGTGTAGCAAATCAACCAAGTAATGATACATGGTACAGGGGATCAAATAATACTGGTGGTCCGACAAGTGCACCGGGATTTCCGATAGCATGGGAAGCGAATCTTTATGATAAGGTCAGAAAATCCAATACTAATCAGGAGTTTGTAACCTGGGAGATTAATGTATTGACCTATTTTAAAGCTATCAGCGGTTATCAGGGTGATTACCCTGCAGGTCCAAATGGATTCAGATGGCAGGAAGGTAATAATAATGTGGTTAATCCTGGTGAGAAAAAAACAACCGGCACAGATAATTGGGAAGCTGGCTGGTATACAAAAGGTATTAATTATTAGTTTATAAATTGAGGCTCTTGCAAAAATAAAGGAGCCTCATTAATTGATAAAGTAAGGCGCGGAGAAATGATGTGGTACATTTTTTCTTCGCGCCTTTCATATTGTTATTTAGATTTAGCAGGAGCCTTTATACTTCATGCACTGAAGTTTTTTTCATACCAGATTTTAATGTTTCTTTTTATATAATCCAGATGTTCATGTCCGTGATTTGAAAAGTTATCGAGCCATACTGTTAGCGGTTTTCTCAGACCAGTGGTTTTCCCGATGAATATAGAATCCCACTCATTTTGATTAATCCATTTTATCTGTTTATATAATAATGACCTTGTTTTTCTGATTTGATCTAATATATTATAAATGTTATTTAGGTCGTATTTTCTGCATGCAAGAAAATTATCATTATCAACTGTTGACTGGATAGTAATAGAACTGATAAATGTAATGTATTCACTCAGTTCTTTATCGGCAGTGTGAGCAATATGTTCTCTGATAGTCCAACTATCAGTATCGGGTCTGTAATCAATAATTTTTTTTGGTATCTGTAGAATAAGATCTTCATATTCATACAGAGTATCATAAAATAATTCAAGCTCATTTTTAATTGTATAAAAACTCATTTGAGAACCCCCGATTATATATTCGTACAAAAACGTCAATAAGTTGAGGGGGTGACTTTATTAAATAAATAACAAATCAATTTCTTCTTTGTCGATTTTTTGAATAATTTGAAATTTTCTGCCTTTAATAACAGTCATTCCATTTTTATTGCAGATAGATTGGATCTTATTTTCAAAATCAGTTATGAATTCTGTTGTGGCGTCTTTGTTAAAATGATAGATAAGGCCGTTTTCAACCGTATCATCAAATTGTAAAAGTAAAGCTGTGTTATCAAGAAATATTAAATCGTCATAAGAATATGATATTGAGTAACCGAGTAGTTCGACAATTTTTGCCGCTTTGTTTAAGGGTCTGAATTTTATTTGCATTATGAACTCCTTTTTTTACACATTATTGTATCATATTGATTGGGAAAATGGAAGTGCATAGGTATTATTTTTTTCGAATAATTTCATAGGTAGTATATGTTCTGCCAATATTCGGTTTAATAAAACCGGTGAAATTGAAATAAAATAAAAGTGAAGCAAGCAGGAAAAGTGTTGTATATGAAAATGTTTTTATAAGTGGTAAAAAATTTTTATTGCTATCAAGAATAGCGGAGAAAAACAATAACATTAAAAACCAGAATGAAAACATTGGTGCAACCCAGAATTCGCGGTAATCAGCTTCCCACCAGCAGGTAAAAGCTGTGTAGATTACCATGTAAAGAATACATCCGATAAATGCATACCGGTATTTTTGGAAAATGTGTTTAAAAAATACAATTGAGCCACCTAATACAGTAACAAATATAATGCCAATTAAATTGGGCAATATTGCATAAGGAGCAAATAAATTTTGAAAATTGTGACCAAGAGGTGTACCTTTAAAACTTTGAGGCTGGTAAAAATACGTGCTTATCCCATGAACTATTTTCTGGAAAAGTGACATATCTTCAAAACCTTTACCCCAGTAATCGATTTTTGAATATAATATTAACCAGTTAAAAAAATACGATGCTTTTTTTATCATATTAAAATCAGTTGCTTTTTCATAATCGAACGTTAAACCAACAAGTATAATACCTACATAATAATATGCAGTTATGACAATTATTGAAAAAATAGTAAGATATGCAATGATATATATTATTAAATGCAATTGAAATAGTTTTTGTTCTCTATCATTTGAAAATAAATTGTGAAACAACATAATAAACAGAATGACCGGCATCATAATTAAATCAGATTGATGAAAAAAAATAGTTATAGCATGTAAGGTTCCCAGAAAGAGTGCAAAAAGCATTTTTCTTTTTGCTTGCGGAAAATAAAGTGCAGATAAAAACAGAACGAAGACGAGAATCGAATGAATTATTGGTGTATCATTAATTTGTGAATACATCCAATAAGCTGCTGTAAAACAATATGAAATAACAACTAATAATGATAAAAAGTATTTTTTTGAAATTGAATAAAAAAGAAAAAATATTACACCGAGTCCGATACTGCTTGCAAGAAGGTTTCTAATTTGTAGAACAATCATTGATTTTCCGGTATAACCATTTTTAAGAAGAGTTTTATATAATTGTTCTCCGGCCCAGTCGAAACCGATATGATGCGGATTAAATAAAAACTGAGGGACACCAAGTCTGACATAATAATCATACGTTAGAACATCGCCTTTTTCATCAATCCAATTTGATAAATAATTAAAATTTAATGAGGCGTATACAAGTGAGATGAGCAATGCAGTTAATAAAATAATGAAAAGTTCAATTTTATTTAATTTTTTGTAAACCAACTTTAACCTTATCCATTATTTTTCTGTTTTTTTCTGTAATACTGGTTACACCTTTTACGGACATAACTAACCCTCTGTCCGAAGTTTCAATGAGTAATGATCCAATATCAAGGAATCTCTCTATAAAATTTTGTTTAATAACAAGATGATTTATTCTTGTTATAGGAACTCTTGTAATATTTCTTGTGATTAAAAGGTTTTTTACAAATACCACTTCACCTGAAAACAGCATTATATGGCTGAACATTGCTCCGATAAAATCAATAAGTGAAATATAAGCTATATAGATTAATGAAATATAGAATATACTATCAAAAAAAAATTTAATATTTGATTGGGTGAAAATATCAATTTTGAACACTTCTGAAACTTGTAGTGTATTTATTAAGGAAAATATAAGGTTGCTGATAAACGGAAGTTCAACATACAAAATGCCCAGAGAAATAATTGCAGCAATAAATCGCAAAGTAAATGGATATAATGAAAGATTATCACCAAAAATTAACGCCTGAGGTTCTGCAGTTAATTCGGCTTTGATTTTTCTGTCAGAATAATCTTCAAAAATGTGTATCAAGTTATTAACCATAAGTGATGAAAAATAAAGAATGGTAAATAGTGGTACCGGTAATAAAGCTGTAAGAACATTTTTAGAATGAACTATAGTATAAAAAAATAGTAAAATAGCATCAATAAGAGAGGTGACCGGAATAATCATGTCTTTTATTGCAAAAAGAAGAGTTTTTTCTGCAATTTGAGGTGTTGTTCGTATAAAGGAAAAAACACTTAAAAAAAGAATAATTGCAAATAAAAATTGAGCAAAAATGAATGGTCTTTGAGATTCGCGTTTATATTTATTAAATTTTTCAAAAATCTTGTGAGAAAATAAACATCCTGAAATTTGAGTAAAAGTAATGATAAAAGTAAATGACAATTTGAATTTAACGGCAATAATGAGTGAAATAATAAAACCGGCAAGTAATCCGTTTATCAAAAGATAATTTTTTTGATAAAAAGAGGTGTATTTATTTGATTTGATCGAGGTTTCATAATAACTTTTCAGATTAAAGAGTATTTTATTATAGAAAATTCTATTAGATATCGTCAAACCTTTGTTTTTTTTAATCTCATCGAAACGTAATGAAGATTTTTTATTTTTTTTATAGAAAAATCGAACTGACAGATAGACCAAAAGTGAAATGAAAATGCAAATCGAAGAAAATAATATGATAATAAAAAGAAGTTTTGAATTTTTTAAACCGAGTAAACCGGTGGTAAAAGGAATAAAAACTAATAAAAGAGTTATAATAAATGATAAAAAAACATTTGCAAAGAAACTGCCGGTAATCATTCGATTGATTTCATCGACAAGTTTTGAATATTCTTTCAGTTTAAGTTCTGTTTCTTCTTTATCTTTTTCAGCATTTTTAATGAGCATCAAAGAAAACAGATTACATAATATTGATGCAAATACTGATAATAAAACTGTCTGCAGTATTGTTTTGTTAAAGATTGCTATAAGGAGTGAAGTGAAAAAAATGGAAAATTGAAATATAAGAAAAAATCTGGTTGTGTAAATGAAATTCTTCTTTGAACTCGAAAAATGTTCCCGTAATAAATGAAATTCAAATGTTTTTATAAGAATAGTGAGAAATCGTTTCATACTAATCCACATATATTTTTTAATAAAAGCAATTTCTATAGTATAAAAAATATTAATCATAGTCAAGAGCCTCTTGCAAAAATACTCTTTATATCTCGAATTTTTGCAAGAGGCTACACAGGTTGCTTGCCCGAGCAGTAACGATTTTTGGTACCCCAAAATATCGCGACTCATTATGACCAGGTACAGTTTTCGGTATCCCGAAATACTGCGTGATGCGATTATATCGCATCAGCCAATCAAATACAATTTCTCACTATTTTATCAGTTTTTATGCCTTTAAGACATCTTTGATGACTTTAATAAACTGATCTTTTGGAAGTGCCCCGGATGTCATTTGAGGTTTTTCACCCATAGGAACAAATAATATACTTGGAATACTTCTAATACCGAATATTGATGAAAGTTCCTGTTCTTTTTCTGTGTCAATTTTATAAATATCAACTTTACCTTTGTATTCTTTTGAAAGCTCATCCAGAATCGGAGAAACCATTTTACAAGGTCCGCACCAGTCTGCATAAAAGTCAATGATTGCAGGTCTTTCACCTTTAAATGTCCATTCTTTATTATTCTCGTAATCAAAAACTTTGTCAATAAAAGTCTGTTTTGTTAAAAATTCCATAATTGCACCTCTTTGTGTGTTTAATTGTATAATTATTCAATACAATAATTATTTATAGTGTAAGTATATTACTAAATTAGAATATAGTCAACTTATTTTTAATATTTTTATAAATTTAATTGATTATTACAATAATAATTGTTACTATAAATAAAATTTTGCATTATGCTTATATTAAATTAATATATCAGGATTGTTATGGCGTCATTACCTAGTCAGAAACTTAATACCTATTTTGAATCATACAAATCAAAAGAGATTGCTTTTAATAAATCGATTCGATCAGTGACTGGTTTGGAAGCAAAAAAAATTTGTATTAAAATACGTGGTGATCAATGGCCATGCGTGTTATATTCATGTTCAATGACATCAGCTAAAGTTATTGTTACACTTGATAATACCGGTTTTGAAGAAATTAAAAGAGCTAAAAATATTATAAGTTTAAAATTATCTTTTTTCCCGAAAACCACTAAAACACCGATTACATTTTTTGTGTCCTCACTTGTTAAAGGGTTTAATGTTTTTAAACTTCAACATGAGTCATCATTTCTTATGTCTCTGGAGTTTAGTCAGAAACCGCCTGATGATTTGATTGAAACTCTTGGAAGAATATTTGAATCTATTGAGAATTTTGAAAAGCGTAGTGAGTTACGAATAAGCCTTGATCAGAAAGTTCTTGCTTTAATGGGGCTCAATTCAAATAATGGTTTTGCATTGATTGATAATATTAAAAGACCTTGTATTTTACGTAATGTGTCATCTTCCGGCTGTGCTATACTGTTGTTGTGTAATCCCAAGTTTGTGTTAAATAAAAAGGTCAGTATCGTGTTGAATCATATAGATAGTGTTGAACCCATACTTATTGAAGGAACTGTTAAAAGAGCAGAAGAGGTGACCGGAAGGTCGGACTTATTTGTTTTAGGGGTTTTGTTTGACGCTGAGAAAGTTCCCTATGAATACAAATCAATAATTAATAATTACATTGATAAACTGGAAGATATGGCAAAATTTAAAAGAAAAATGGGGAGTTAGTTATTAATTATTTTTCTAAGAAACTTTATATAAATCTTGTATTTTTTTGTTTTACAGTGTTATTTTTATCCTGTAAGGGAGATATAAAAAAACATCGTTTATTACCTCGTATTATTGATTTTACTACGGAAGAAATAATTGAAACCGGTCACAATACATATCAGTACAGGAAATCAGGTGATGTATATGTTACAATTTTTCCTGAAACATCTATCAACTATTTAAATAATGATATTACTCTTAATAATGGTTTATATGCAGAGTTCTCCGGTTATATTCCAAAGAAGAAAACAAAAATTATCAGTGATATAACTATCAGTAAATATTTGGAAAGCAAAAGAGCCGGTATTAATGTATATGTAGTTAATATTCCCGATAGTCTTTCAATTGAAAAAAGCATCGTTTCAGCACGATATTTTTATAATGATAATGATGAATATTATCACGAATTTGATTTGAAATATATAGATACAATTGCCGGTTTTAAACGGTATGGTTTTGTAATTGGTTATAATATTTTATGGAAAGTAAAATCAATTAAAATTAATATTTCAATTGATTTCACAGGTAATCTAACAATGAGAGCATATAGTTTAAATAAAGTTGTTGATAGACAATTTGAAACGCAAGTGATTCGTTTCTCACCAAAAAAATCAAAGGAAATAGTTTCTGCGGATAGGTCGAAATACCGGTTAGAGCAGGAAAATCGCTGGAAAATATGGACAACGGTTAATGAATATAAACATCACGGTTTTTTTTCAAATCCCATAGATACTATGCAGTATATGACATCGAGTCTTGGAATGGTCCGCGAATGGCGTCTTTCAAATAATAAACTTAACTCAAAAGATACTCACTTGGGTATTGATTACTCAGCTCCAAAAGGAGCACCTGTTTATGCGGTGTTAAATGGATTTGTTACATTCGCCGGATCTGTTGAATATTTTGGTAATATGATTATTATTGATCATGGTATGGGCGTGTATACAAGTTATTGTCATCTTGACAGAATAATCGTTGATGTTGGAACATTATTAGAATCAGGTATACAAATCGGCACTGTCGGTATGACAGGTGCATCTACCGGACCGCATTTACATTGGGAAATGAGAGTGCATGGGTTTCCGGTTGATCCGTTAGTTTTGAAAGATTTAAGCTTCCGGTAAAACGACTTCAAATTCTGTCCAATTATTTACAACACTTCGCACAGTAATATTTCCCTTATGAATGTCAACAACAGTTTTAACAATATTCAAACCTAAACCGGCACCTTTTGTACCAGACGATTTTATTGCTCTATAATAGCGATCGAAAATATAATCAATCGTTTCTTCAGGAATCCCGATACCGGTATTTTTAATTGTTATTGTAATCTTACCATTTTCAGATGAAATAAAAATATTAATGCTTCCGCGATCGATGTTGTATTTTACTGCATTATCGATAAGATTGACAATCATTGATTTTATTTGTTTTTCATCGCCCTTTATTATTGCTTTTGGACATGAGTTCATGGTTAGTATGATTGATCGTGGGTCGCAAACAATTTTAAAACGTTCGGCAATTTCTGAAACGATTTTTATGATGTCAACTTTTCCAAAATCAGTGACTTCAAGTTTGCTTTCAAATCGTGAAATAAGTAACAGATTTTCCAGGATTCTTGTAATTCTGTCAATTTCCTCAATATTACTTAATAAAACATTTTTATAGGTATCAGCATCTCTTTTTTTATTTAATGTGATTTCAATTTCACCTCGAATTATTGATAGAGGTGTTTTTAATTCATGATATAAATTTTCAATAAGATGCTTTTGTGATTGAAAAGAATTATCAAGCCTTTCAATCATATCATTGAATGTTGATGCAAGGATTTTTAATTCATCATTATATTCTGAGACATTAAGTCTTTTTTTAAGATTAATCGCAGTTATTTCATTAATGGAAACAATTATTTTATTAACCGGGGAGAGGGTGAAACCGGTAAGGAAAAAACCAAGTATTCCGCTTAAAATAATTGTAAAAGGTATTAGTATGAATAAAACTATTTTTAAATTATACATTGAAAAAGTCATAGTACGCAATGATAATGCAACTCGTATTATGTAGACAATTTTTTTATTCTGATTCATAACCGGAATTGATATATATCGAAGTGATAATGTTTTTTTATTGCTTGTATCGATATCAAATGTGCCGGTATAGTTTGTTCCGGATGCTAAAATTTTAAATTCTTCGGGTGATATTTTCATAATCATTTTAGGACCTTGTCGGGATGTTGCAATAATTATGCCTTTTCTGTCGTATATTTGTACGAGCATATTCAATAATTTAGGGTCTTCAATACCATTAATTGATATCCAGCTTTTAATTATTCTTTGAAAATACTGGTTTATTCTTTGATTAAATTCTGATACATCAATTTTATTTTCTTCAAGCAGGATGTTAATTGAATCAGCAACGCTTAGTGATGTTGCGTATAAAAATGTGTCAATGTCAGCCGAGAGCATTTGTTTTTGATTATTGTACATGATGTAGGAAAAAATAGAAAATATGATTAGTAGAAAGATAATCGCTGTAATTGTATTGGTTATTCGTAATGATTTCATTGTGCACCGCTGAACATATATCCACGTCCCCGTATAGTATGTATTAATTTGATCTCATAATCTTTGTCGATTTTATTTCGTAAATAATTGATATAAACATCAATTACATTAGTAAATGAATCATAGTTAATATCCCAGATATTTTCTGTAATCATAGTTCTTGTTATAATTGAACCTTCATTTCTCATGAAATATTCAAGCAAGCCATATTCTCTGGATGTGAGCATTATTTCTTTTCCACTACGGAAAACCCGATGTGTTGTCAGATCAAGTTCAAGATCGGCAACTGTTAATTTACTTATTTTATCTTTATTGTTTTTACGCAGTAAACTTCTTGAGCGGGCGAGGAGTTCTGCAAATACAAACGGTTTTACAAGGTAATCATCAGCACCCGTATCAAAGCCGGTGACTTTATCATCGACTGAAGCTTTTGCTGTTAACATTATAATGGGAATTTCTATATTATTTTCACGAAGTTTTTTGCAAATTGTAAGCCCATCCATTGAAGGAAGCATTAAATCAAGAATGATTAAATCAAAATGATCGGATAAAGCCATTTCATAGCCTTTTTCGCCATCTAAAGAAACATCAACCGCATAACCTTCTTCTTTAAATCCTTTCATAAGGAAATTCGAAATTTTTAATTCATCTTCTATTATTAAAACGCGCATGTTACCTCGTTTGTATTGCAGAATAATACATGGTATTTTAGATAATGTATAGAGTTTTTTTGCAGAAAAAATTCTGATAATGTTGAGCTTCTTGCAAAAATACTTTTTTTATCTCGAATTTTTGCAAGAAGCTACCTATAATGCGATTATATCGCATGTTGCGGAAGCGAAATCAAGTAATCTTGATTTTTGCAAGAGCCTCTGTAATGAATTAATATAGTTTTAATGTTGTTCTAATGAATTTTTAATATTGCTCTAATGGTTATTAAATGATATTAGTTGTATTGTATTATTAAGAAAACCGTATGGTTGATTTGTAATGAAAAAAAAAGTATAGATTTCCTTAATATAGAAGAAATCGGTTGTAAACCTCTTGCAAAATGTACCCCCAAAGAACAATTTTGCAAGAGGTTTTTTTATGTTTTATGGTTGACATTAAATACAAATTTTCCTACTGTTAAATATATAATTATTTAAAGTGAGGATTGATGTATATGAGAAAAATTATTTTGTTTTTATCAATTTTTGTATGTGGATTTGCTCTTAATGCAGAAATACTAACATTATCAGATGGTCAGGTGATTCGTGGTAAAATTATTAAAATGAATGAAGACAGTCTGACCGTTATAACTGATTTTGGTGAAATGTATATTGATAGAAGTAAAATTAATAAAACATATTTTAATGAAAATGAATATGAAGAGGATTTAAAAGCTGCAAATGAAAAACCCAGAGTTGAAATACAGGAAAAAATTGTAATACAGGAAAAGATTATAGAAGTAAAAGAAGAAGGTAGATTGAATTTTTTTAATCTAACGGATAAGCAGTCTGATTTTTATTCAAAGGTTTTTGAAATAAAGTTCGGTATTTTGCCGACTCTTGACAGTATTAATTCTCCTGATAAAAAAATGCTTATGAAAAAAGAAATCGGTATGTATAATGCAATTGGAGGGACATTGTTGGGTATTGGTGGTGTTACTTTGGGGTATACTGTTGTTTCTTTGCTCAGCGGGTATGTATTTACATTGTTGGCTACGACTGATTCCTTGATTGATGATGATTCTTCGAATTTCAATACGAATTTTAATTTAGGTTTAATTCTTTTGGGGTCTTCGGCAATATCACTTGTAGTTGCATTACCTCTTATGATTTCCGGAGGTGTTAATGTTGGTAAAGCTGGTAAAATAAAAACTATTTATAGAAAACTTACCGGAACTAAGTTTTCATTTTTGGAAAATACTGTTCCTGTTTTTGCTTTGACAAATGAAAAAGTAGTATTTGGGTGGTCAATAAGTTTGTAATTTCTTTTTTTTTAACTCTTGACTTTACCGATAAAATTGAATAAAAAAGAAGTAATAGGAAGAACAGGTCTTGTGCCGGGCTCCGTCAGGGGCAGCAGTTTATCTTCTGCGGGACTTCCATAAAGAAAAGTGATTTTCTTTTAAAGGGGAGTTCCATAAAGATGATTTTGTTTGTTATTATAAAAAAAGTATTTTTTCTTATTTCATCATTTCTTTTTACAAATTTCTTTTTGTCTTTTTTAAAATTTGATTTTTTTCATACACTATCGATAATTCAAAGAATGCTTGTTTTTTCTATACCAATTATTCATATATATAGAGCTTCTTGCAAAAGCATACTTTTTTTTCTCGAATTTTTGCAAAAAGCTACCCTGGTTGCATGGTCGGGCAGCTGTATTCAGCGACCAGACTCTAATGCGATTATATCACATGGTGGGGAAGCAAAATCAAGTAATCTTGATTTTTGCAAGAGCCTCTATATTATAGAAATTAATATTCTTATCTGGAACTTTTCTCATAGAACAATATTAACACGACATTGAAAACATCATTTACATTTAATCTGAAAATTAAACAATACACATATGGAGAAAAGATATGGAAAAAAATGATATTATTAATGATGATGTACGGGCAAATCAGGCGAATACCGTTACCTGGGTCGGTTTCTTTACAAACGTAGTTCTTACAATTTTGAAATTATGTGCAGGGATACTTGGAAAAAGTAACGCTATGATTGCAGATGCGATTCATTCAATATCTGATTTTGCAACTGATATTGTTGTAATAGTCAGTTTCAGGATAATAAGAAAACCACCGGATGCTGATCATAATTACGGTCATGGTAAATATGAAACATTAGCCACAACAATTATTGGAGCCGCATTATTTACTGTCGGGTTTGGTATATTGTATTCAGGGGCAAAAAATATATATTCTGTACTTTTTCTACAAAAAACATTGGAATCACCAGGTTTAATTGCTTTTTTTGCTGCTTTAGTATCAATTATTGCAAAAGAAATATTGTATAGATACACAATCGGTGTTGGAAAGAAAATAAAAAGTCAAGCGGTTATTGCAAACGCATGGCATCATCGCTCTGATGCTTTTTCATCAATCGGTACATTATTTGGTATCGGTGGAGCAATTTTTCTTGGTGAAAAATGGACAATTTTAGACCCGATAGCAGCTGTTGTCGTCAGTTTTTTTATATTGAAAGTGGCATATAGTATATCACTCGGGAGTCTTAAAGAGTTACTTGAAGTCTCAATTGATGAAAAAACTAAAAATGATATTTTTAATTTAATCAAAAAGACCCGGTTTGTAATCGATCCGCATGAGTATAAAACCAGAAAAAATGGCAGTAAAATCATTATTGATATTCATATCAGGGTACCGAATAATTTGAATATTGTTGAGGCCCATGAAGTATGTGATGAAATTGAATGTAAAATTAAAGCCGACTACGGTAATGATATTATTATTAATATTCATACAGAGCCTGAAAAAGAATAAAATACTGAAAAAATCGTCTTTTAGTATAAAAAATGTAGATGATTTTTCTATAATTATTGATTTTTTTTTAACAATAATTGTGCAGGCGGAACATTTTTGTGTAATGTATAGTTGTTAAAAAATGAGTAATTAAATAATTCGGGAAAAATGTGATGGGAAAGAAAATTATATTTTTAATAATTGCAACGGTATTATTTATTCAAAAAAAGTGATTTTTCATCAGTAGAAAAGTGATATTTTAGAATTTATATAGAAATTCATTATCCGGATGTTATTTTTGTAAGAACAGCGTTAGACTTAGTAAAAAAACATTGACAAAAAACCACAATTCTTTTATTTTAGGAAAGTTATTTTTTATTGTATAATGTGCTAAAAGCTATGAGGTAGATAATGTTAGATGGTATTACGAAAGCGATAAGTGATTCTTTTAAAGTTTTGACAGGTAATGCAAGAATTACTGAAACAAATATAGGTAATGCAATTAATGATATTAGAACGGCTTTAATCGAAGCCGATGTTAATATGGTCGTTGTAAAAGACTTTATAAATGAAATAACCGCTAAAGCTATTGGTGAACAGGTTGTTAGAGCTGTTAATCCGAAAGATCAATTTATTAAAATTGTTAATGACGGCATTGTAGATATTCTTGGTAGCAAATCAGAGGCGTTAAAACTTAAACCTAAAGGTACTTTAACAGTTATTTTATTGGCAGGTTTGCAAGGAGCCGGTAAAACGACAACAGCCGGAAAATTAGCGCGGTATATAAAAAATTCAGATAATAGAAAAGTTCTTCTTTCTGCATGTGATGTTTATCGTCCGGCAGCTATTGAGCAACTTCAAAGAGTCGGTGAATTAGCCGGTGTTGATGTTTTTGTCGGTGATAAAAAAGATGCAATTAAAATTTCAAAAGAATCATATAAACACGCAAAGTCAGGTAATTATGATGTTCTGATTATAGATACAGCCGGAAGACTTCATGTTGATAAAGACATGATGATGGAAGTAAAAAAAATATCCAAGGATTTACGACCGGATGATATTCTTTTTGTATGTGATTCAATGATGGGTCAGCATGCCGTTGAAATAGCAAAAGAGTTTAATGATACACTTGAAGTAACTGGTGTTATATTAACCAAGTTTGATTCTGATACTCGTGGTGGTGCTGCATTCTCAATTAAAAAGGTTATCAATAAGCCTATAAAGTTTATTGGTGTTTCAGAAAAGATAGATGGGCTTGAAGTTTTTTATCCCGAAAGAATTGCATCACGAATTCTCGGTATGGGGGACATAGTTTCACTTGTAGAGAAAGCGGAGCAGATTTATACAGAAGAAGAAGCTATAAAACTTGAAAAGAAAATGCGTGAAGCCGATTTTACTCTTCAGGACTTTTTAGATCAGCTTGAACAGATGAATAAATTGGGGTCTATGGAAAGTATCATGGAAATGATACCGGGTATGAAAGATAAAATGGCAAATATCAATATTGATGAAAAAAAAATCAATAGACAGAAAGCAATAATTCAATCAATGACAAAACGTGAACGTAATGATCACAGAATTATTGTCGGAACACGAAAGAGACGAATTGCCATGGGGTCAGGAACTTCAATTCTTGAAGTTGACCAGGTAATTAAAAATTTTCAAAAATCAAAACAGATGATGAAGAAAATGACTAAAAGCAAAGGCATGTTTGATGGCTTAAATTTGGGTTGAAACCCGTAAGAATATACATAACAGATACGTTAAAAAAAAAGGAGGCGGCTTTGGTTAAGATCAGATTAAAAAGAATGGGAACTAATAAAAAACCATACTACAGAATTGTTGTTGCGGATGCAAGAAGTCCGAGAGATGGAAGGTTTATTGAGCAAGTGGGTATTTATCATCCGATTTCTATTGAGGGAAAACAACTTTCTTATGATAGAGAAAAAATTAAGAAATGGGTTTTAGATGGAGCTCAAGCTACAGATGTTGTTAGAAAACTTCTAAATAAAGAAAACTTCAGATTTGATAGAGATCTGCTTGCAAAAGAATAATTGTTCTGAAATTGATGAGGAGTATGAGAATGAGTGAAAAAGAATTGGTAGAATTTATTGCCAAATCATTGGTTGATAATGCTGATAAAGTTCAGGTTAATATGGTCGAAAGTGAAAGATCAACTATACTCGAATTATCTGTGGATGAGGCTGATATTGGAAAGATAATCGGCAAGCATGGACGAATAGCTAAGGCTATCAGAACCATTCTCAGTGCCGTATCAAATAAAAGTAACAAACGAGTTCTTTTGGATATAATCGATTAATATGAATTACATAAAAATTGGTTTTATTAAGAAACCTCACGGTATTAAGGGGGAGCTTAAAGTTCTCCCTTTATCAGATGGTTTTGAAAGGTTTAAAAAATTAAAGAAGATTCTTATTGAGAAAAATGGCGAGTATGTTTCCATTTCTATCGAATCAGTAAAGTGTATGAATGATGAAGTCGTCATGAAATTTCAGGGTGTATCTGATAGAGATTGTGCTGATACATATAGAGATTATTATATCTATGTTGAACGTGAAGAAGCAGCAGAGCTTGATGAGTGGGAGTTTTACACTCAGGATTTAATAGATCTTCCGGTTTATTATCAGGAACAATTAATTGGCACTGTTGTTGACGTGCAGAATTTTGGTGCGAATGATAATATTGAAATTAAAATGAATGACGGTAAAACTGTTTATTATCCTTTTCATAGAGATTTTCTTGAGAAAGTTGATGTAAACAATAAAATTATTCAAATTTCTCAATATGATGGTTTTTTCGATTGATTACATTTTCTGTTTTAACTTTATTTCCAGATTTTATTGAGTCTTTTTTTCAGACGAGTGTTATAAAAAAAGGGTATGATAAAAAAGCATTTAACTATAAAATAAAGTATATACGCGATAATGCAATAAATAAATATGGTCAGGTTGATGATGCTCCGTATGGCGGTGGCGCCGGGATGTTGTTGAGACCCGAACCGGTTGTTGAAGCTTTTGAATCTTTACAATTACCTGAAGAGGGGAGAAAGGTTATATTTTTTTCTCCTAAAGGCAGAAAAATAGATCATGAATATATAATTAACTTGACAAATTACCAAAATATTGTTTTACTCTGTGGGCATTATGAGGGTGTTGATCAAAGGGTTATTGATAGTATTGTTGATGATCAGTTGAGTATTGGCGATTTTGTTTTAACCGGTGGTGAGATTCCTGCTATGGCTTTAATTGACGCAGTAGCAAGGCAACTTGACGGAGTGATAAAAACACATTCTTTACAGGATGAATCTTTTTCACATGGTTTACTTGAACACAGGCAATATACAAGACCGGTTGTTTACAGAGGTATGACGGTTCCTGCAGTTTTAACTTCAGGGAATCATAAGGAAATTGAACTATTTAGAACGACAGATTCTATACGGGAAACTATGAAATATCGTAGTGACTTATTAGAAAATAATAAAGATGAAAATATAAGTAAACTTATTAATATAATTAAACGGGAGTTAAATGATGTCAATAATTAGAACGGTTGAACAGGAACATATTAAACATTTATCAGAATTTATAATTAAAGGTAAAGATCCTGCAACAACAAAAGTTAATCTCGATGAGGTTAAGGACAATTTTTTATCAAGAGTCGGAAGTTTTGATATTGGAGACCTTGTAAAAGTTGCTGTAAAGATAGTAGAAGGTAAGAGAGAAAGAATACAGTTTTTTGAAGGATATGTTATATCTTTTAGAGGGCACGGTATTACCAAAACTTTTAAAGTTAGAAAAATTGCATTCAGTGTTGGTGTAGAAAGAACTTTTCCTATGTATTCACCGAATATTGATTCTATTGAAGTAATTAGAAAAGGTCGAGTAAGAAGAGCAAAATTATTCTACTTAAGAGAAAGAAGTGGTAAGAAAGCTAACATAGTTGAAAGAATCAATTATAAAAAAGCAAATGCAAAAGCTAAAAAATAGTGATTTTCTGAAGAAAATTATAGGAAATACGTTAAGATTTCCTGTAAAGATTATTTCTTCTTCAAAAGATCAAACGATAGTTGATATAAAGGGGCACAGATTGAGTGTCCCTTTTTTTTTATCCGATACAATAAAGTATTCTGCACGATTTAATAAAAATGGTGATGTTGTAATTATAAAAGAATTGAGTAAGCCCGAGGCAACATCGTCTGAATCAAAGAATTTAGATGCTGTTTTTAATACAAATCAACAAGAAGAAAATGATTCTTTTTCAATAATTAATTCTTTGTTTACTCTATTTAAGCAAAATCAGGATTATGATATAACTGAGTTTCTAAAAAAACAAAAATATATTAGAAGTAAAAAAACCGGCAGTCATTTATTTATAGTAAATACTCCTGTTTATCAGATGGATTCAAAAGTTCTCATTAATATTTCAAATGATACATTTGTTAAATTAGTTTTTTTATTTTATAATGATGTCAATTCTGATTCTGATTTTAAAACTCGAATAATTACTGAGCTTAATCAAATCGTTAATGGAAAAATTGAGGTTTCTTTTGTTAATTCAGAAGAGCAGTTCAGGAAAAGTGTTATGATTGCAGCAGAGGGTTTAGATTTTTATGCATGATAAAAAGAAAGCAACAGCGATTAAATATTGTAAAGGTAATTTATTAATTCCTGTCATTACTGCTATAGGGGAGGGGAAAATTGCCGATATGATTATTAAAACGGCGATTAATAATGGTGTTGAAGTTGTTAAAGATAATGAATTTTTTAATTACGAAAAGCTGCTTTCAAGTGGTAGTGAAATACCTGAAGAGGTATATCAGGTAGTTGCAAAAATATTATCATATCTAATACGAACTAATAGACTGAAACAAGGTGATTCAAATGGCAAATTATAATGAGTTAATAATTAAGCTGAATTCTTTTTTAAGACGTAATGGTGTTGCTGAAATTAATGAAGATCTACATGAAATTAAAGATATTCTTGAGCATTCATTAGAAAATATATACCGTTTACTGGGAAGCAGAAAAAAAAGAGAAACGCTAACCCGATCGATTATTACAATAACAGAAAAGTACTATGCTAATATAGTACCGTATACCAATGAAATTATAAAGAAACTAGAAGGTGAAATGCCCGGAGAGGATGATTATCCTGATATTTATAATGAGGCTTTAGAAAAATATAATGATTTTGTATCCGTGTTTATTGCAACGAAAGAAGTGAGTCCTCATGTGTTAAAAATGATTGCATTAAAACTTATTGTTTTAGCGGATAAATTTAAAAATAGCATTATTCGATATATAAGTGTTCATAATCCTGATTATCCGGTTTTGGTGTTGCATGGTATAAATTCAACTTTAATAGCTTTGATTGGTGGTATCAATTTAAAGTATGATACTGTTCAACTTGAGAAACTTGCCGTTTCTGCATTACTTCATGATATTGGTATGTTTTTATTGCCAGAAGAATTGTTAAATAAATCCGGTAAATTAACAGATGATGAGTTTACCTCAATAAAGAATCATACTGCTTTAGCATATAAATTATTGAGTAAATTGAATTTTGATAAGGATGTTCTGGATGGAATTGTACAGCATCATGAACAATTTGACGGACGGGGGTATCCTCGAAAATTAAAAGGTTCTGAAATAAATCAATTTGCCCTGATTATTTCTATAGCCGATTCATTTGATGCGCAAATTTCAAAACGAACCTATCGTGAAGCAAAATCATCATACAATGCAATGAAAGAAGTTATATCCAATGCCAATAATAAATTTGATTCACATATTTTGAAGGCTTTTTTAATGTCATTGTCAATATATCCACCGGGAACTCTTGTTCAATTAAATGATTATTCAATAGGGTTGGTTGATTCGATTAATAATGATGCATCATTAAGACCGGTTTTAAGAATTATTATTGATAAGGATGGAAATAAAATCAAAGATAGAGTTTTATTGGATTTAAAAAATCACCAGTCGTTATACATCGCATTGGTTCTTAATAAGGATGATTATAAAAGGAATAATAAATAGTGCTGTCAAATGTGGAAAAGGGAAGACTTGGTGAAATGATTGCATCGGAAATTCTTGAGTATAAAGGCGTTGATATTGTCGGTAAAAATTATCGAACAAAATTTGGTGAAATAGACCTAATTGGAATTGAAAAAAAGACGATAATTTTTATTGAGGTTCGACTAAGAACAGGAAACAGTTTTGGAATAGCAGAAGAATCTATTAGTGTAATGAAAGAAAAACGGCTACGATTAACCATTGATCATTATTTAATAAATAATAATATTGATAATAATTACCGATTTGATGTTATTACGATAAATACGCAACCGGATTTGAAAATATTTAATGTAACTTGGTTTAAAAATCAAGAATTTAATTGATTAATTTTAATTTAGAGGGTATTATACAATGGTAAAAAAAGCAAGACCGAGAAACCCAAAGCGGATTAGGGATTTAAAAATTAAAATCTGTGAAGATTCATATCTTGGGGTGGCAATTTCAAGAATTGCCGTTTTAATTGCAGAGGAGATATTAGGACTTTGAGCAATAAAAAAAGAAGATACAAAGGCAAAAGGCCGCCAAGTGACCTTCGTGATACTAATCTACGATCTGTTTCTACAAATGTAGAAAAAAAGGAAACAGTTCCCAATAAAATAGTTTCACAGGATGTTAAATCAGAAAATGATACCGGTTTTAGTGGTATTCGTAAAAACAAAAGACGTCCGATGAATAATCGTGATAACTTTAAAGACAAAACCAACGAAAGACAAGGCGAACCAAAACATAGTGTTTCTATTAATGCTAAGAATATTTATACTGAAGCTACTCGAGTAGAGCTCAAAAGAGGTTTTTTAAAGTCAGAACAATTGAAATTATTTACTTCAAAAGTTAAGAAATCAATTAAATCAAATCTGGATCGAAAAAAATTATCACCATATTTAACTCAAAGTCATGCAAGTGAGGTATGTAGTATTTGTAATAAAAATATTACAAATATGGCAACAGTAATATTTGATGAAGAAAATGAAAATTATTCACATTTTGATTGTGTTTATGATAAAGTAAAAGAAAGATGTACTTTAGGTGAGAATGAACGTATTGTTTATGTTGGAAACGGAGCTTTTGCCGTTTTAGAAGATTATAAAGAAGCCGGTGTTTACAAATTCAGAATTAAACAAAAAATTCAAATGGTTTCTCCAAGTAGTGTTAAATGACATTGTTCTATATAGAGACGTACGGCTGTCAGATGAATAAAGCAGAAAGCTCAACTCTTGTTTCATTAATGATTGAAAAGGGGTTTTGTGAAACAAAAGATTATCAGGAAGCTGATATAGTAATCATCAATACCTGTTCTGTTAGAAAAACAGCAGAAAATAGAGTTTTTGGACGTTTAGGTTTTTTTAAAAGGCAAAAAAGGTTCAGGCCTCTTGATATTGTTGTTATGGGGTGTATGTCGCAAAGAATAGGTGAACAACTTATTAATTCTCATTACGGCATTGATTTTGTAGTCGGTAATTTTAATAAAGAAAAAATACCTGAACTTTTATTACATAAAAGAAAGGGTGAGAAAGGGTTATTTATCGAGGAAAACACTGTTATTTTCCCTGATCCATTTCCTGAAGAATCAAATCCTGCAAAAGCATTTGTAACAATCAGTCACGGATGCAATAATTTCTGTTCATATTGTATTGTACCATATCTTCGTGGCCGTGAGGTTTCAAAAAATTCAGCTGATATAATAAAAGACATTAATAGACTAACTTCACTTGGTGTTTTGCAAGTGACTTTATTAGGACAGAATGTTAATTCGTATGGACTTGATAAACATGATATCGATTTTCCTGATTTATTGAAAATGATCGTAAAGGAAACGGACTTAAAATGGATTAAGTTTATGTCAAGTCATCCGAAAGATTTTTCAGATAAACTTATTGATGTAATGGCAACTGAAGATCGTGTGGCAAGCTGGGTTCATCTTGCATTGCAATCGGGTTCAGATAGAATATTAGAGTTAATGAACAGAAAATATACCAGTGGTGATTTTAAAGAAATAGTCAGAAAACTAAAAAGTTCGATTCCTGAAATAGCATTGACAACCGATATTATTGTCGGGTTCCCCGGCGAAACAGATAAAGACTTTAATGATACCCTTGATATGATTGATTTTGTTCAGTTTGATGATGCGTTTATGTATAAATATAATGAAAGAGACAATACATTAGCTCATAAAGAGTGGGTTGACGATGTTCCTGATAAAGAAAAAGTTGCGCGTTTAAGTAAACTTATTGATATTCAACGGGTTATTAATCATTCAAGAAGAGAGCAACGGGTCGGTAAGGTTTATGAAGTAATTCCTGAACGGCTTTCCCAGGATGGTTCAGGTAAAGTTTTAGGTGTTGCCCGGGAAGAGTTTATGGTTTTATATGATGGAAGCGAAGATGATTTCGGGAAAATTGTTAATGTTAAAACAACTGCTGCAAATGGTTCATCATTAGTCGGAGTGAAAGTATGAAATATTTTCTTCTGCTTTCTGTTTTTTTTTCTGCAATGATTTCACATGGTATGACATTTTCGGAAATGTATAAAAATGCATTAATCAGTGAGCGAAAGGGTGAGCTGTTTATAGCCATCAATGAGTATGAAAATGCGTACCGTATCGCTCCTACTTCAGTTATGAAAGAACAGATTGAATTGAAAATAGCCCGTATTACAGAAGATTATGCGATTAAAACCGGTTTATATGAGAAATTTCTAAAGAATAATGATAAATCAAGATTTTACTATCTTGTTTGCTATGAATTAGGAACTATCTACTATTTAAAAAATGAATTATCAAAAGCCATTAATATATTTTCTATTCTTGCTTCTCAAGCATTCGGCACTCCATATTTTATCAAATCAAATCTTTTTATAGCTTCAATTTATTTGAATACTAATCAGCCTGATAGTGCAATACCGGTTATTCATCGCGTATTAGAGACAGTTGAAGATTATGAAGAAACTGCAGAGTGTTATTTTCTTGCCGGAAAGGCATTTTTCCAAAAAAATAAACTAAAAGAAGCAACTGAGTATTTTCTTATCTGTGCCGGTAATTTCTCTGATTCCTACATGGGCAGAGGGGCGTTGCTTGAACTGGTCCGGTTATTTTCTCAATCCGGGGATAGTGCTTCAGCAGAAATGTATGGCGGTATAATCGCTTTAAAATATCCAGATTCTTATGAATATAATGAGGCTGTTAAACTGATTACCAATGTTAATAAAAAAGATGCTGTTTCTGCATCGGAAGAGCTAATTAGTTTTCAATTAGATGAACAAAAAAAAACATCTCTGCTTGATTTGATTCAATCTGAAATGATTGAAACAATTGATGTTAAAGAAACGGTATCGGGTGATAAATATTTTTTGAATCCGGGCACGTATATTCAATTAGGTAATTTTTCTGATGAAGTAAATGCAGAAGAACATTTAAAGAAATTGAAAAATCGTGGAGTTGAAAGTCTTGTGATATACCGCGGTATCGGAAAGGATAGTTATTTTTATAAAGTATTATCCGGTCCTTTTGTCGATCGAAAAGATGCTAATCAGAAAGTTATTGTTTTGAAAGATATGAATATTGATTCTTTTATTATGGAGATTTCTAAAAATTATGAGTAATGGTTATGATACACCGATGATGAAACAACATTCTGAGATTAAGCAAAAGTATCCTGATGCTTTTCTTTTTTTCAGATGTGGTGATTTTTATGAATTATTTGGCAACGACGCAGTTGAAGCTGTTAAAATATTAAATATTGCACTGACAAAAAGGCAGAATGAAATACCAATGTGCGGTGTTCCGTATCACGCTGCAGATACTTATATTAACAGGATGATAAAAGCCGGTAAAAAAGTGGCTATTTGCGAGCAGATGGAAGATCCTAAATCGGTAAAAGGTATTGTCAAGAGAGCGGTAACCGAAATTATAACGCCGGGAACTGTGCTTGAAGAAAAGCATTTATTAAATAAGCAGAATAATTATCTTCTTTCATTAAATATTAAAGGCCTTTGGTGTGAAGTCTCATATATTGATATTTCTACCGGTGATTTTGAGGTAACTGAAGTTGAGTTTACTCGTGATCTTAATGTTTTAAAAGCTTTATTGTTTAAAGTAAGACCGAAAGAAATAATAATTCCCGAGAATATCTGGGAAGAAAATGCTAAACTTAGAGAGTTGATTGCAGAGAATGAAAATGTTCTCATTAATCGTTATCCTGAATGGTTTTTTAATAAAGAAGAAACAACAGCAATCGTTTTGAAACATTTTAAAATATCATCATACAAAGCAATGGGGATTGGTGGCGAAAAAACAGATATCACTACACCCGGGGCATTAATTCGATATTTAAATGATAATTTCAGAGGCGATTTATCCCATGTCAGACGGTTACGATATAACAATAACATTGGTACTATGGAATTGGATGAGTCGACCATAAAAAACCTTGAATTATTACGAAATCAGAATGACGGAACAATAGTTAACTCACTGCTTGAAGTGCTTGACAGAACAAAAACCTCTATGGGTGCGCGTTTATTAAAGAAGTGGATTGTTACCCCGTTAACCGATATTGAAGTAATTACAAAAAGACTTGATACGGTTGAGTTTTTCTATAGAGAACAATTTATTCTTGAAAAAACGAATCGGTCTGTAAAGAATATAATCGATTTAGAGCGTCTGGCAAGTAGATTAGTTACTGATAAAGCCGGACCTAAAGATTTAATAGGTGTCAAAAATTCATTGGAAGAGTGTTTGATTCTTAAAGAACTGCTAAACAATATACCTGTTTTACATGATCTCGTTTCAAAAATAAATCCCCTTGAAGATGTTGTTTCTCTCATTAATGAAGCGATTAAAGATGAACCTGCAACTTTTATTGATGAAGGAAATATTGTGCGTGACGGTTACTCTGAGGAATTGTCCACGTTGAAGGATATTGCAACAAAGGGTAAAGAATATATTGCTGAAATGGAAAAGAATATTAAAGAAAAAATAGCAGTTCCATCTCTTAAAATAAAATACAATAAAATAATCGGATATCATTTTGAAGTCTCAAAATTGCAGTCTGTACAACTTGACAGTTCATTTATCATAAGACAGTCACTGGTTAATGCCTGTCGTTATACCAATAAAGAGTTAAGCGAATTTGAGTCAAAAATCCTCACTGCACGTGACAGTATTAATGAAATGGAAAAAGAAATATACTATACGGTGCGAAATAAAGTTGTAGAGTGTCTTGATGCAATCCAAATGAATGCTGATATAATTTCACGACTTGATATTTTTACTTCATTTGCCGAGGTTGCTGCGGATTATAAATATACAAGACCTTTACTGAATGATGGCTATGAACTTTCTATTGAAGAAGGGCGTCACCCTGTTGTTGAAACAAAACTTGACTATAATGAGTTTATTCCTAATGATACGGCAATTAATGCAAATGATTTTATAATGATAATCACCGGACCGAATATGGCGGGTAAATCAACCTATTTGCGACAGAATGCAATAATTGTACTAATGGCACAGATTGGGTGTTTTGTTCCTGCAAAACAGGCGGTTATTGGTGTTATTGATCGAATTTTTACGAGAATCGGCAGTTCTGATAATTTATCCCGTGGCGAATCAACATTTTTTGTTGAAATGGCCGAAACTGCTTATATTCTTAATAATGCAACTTCAAAAAGTTTAATAATCATGGATGAAATCGGGCGGGGAACGAGTACGCACGACGGTCTTGCAATAGCATGGGCTATTCTTGAATACATACGGGATAAACGGAATATTGGTGCTAAGACACTTTTTGCAACCCATTATCATGAATTAACAGAACTTGAAAAAAAAGGTGGTTTTAAAAATTATTCGGTTGCCGTTAGTGAGAAAAATGATGGTTTTGTTTTCCTTCACAAGATTATCGATAGACCGGCAGAACGAAGTTACGGTGTTTACGTTGCGCAATTAGCCGGTATTCCAGATGATGTTGTTCAGTACGCAGAAAAGATTCTTGAGAATTTACAGGATAGCGTAAAGACGGATGACGTTAAAGTTAATCTGTCATTCGAACAGGATTTATTTGGTTTCACAGAAGAAAAAAAAGCGGTTAATAAACATAAAGAAATTGTTGATATTCTAAAGTTTCTTGATTTGGACAGACTCACACCGTTACAGGCACTTACCGTTTTATATGATTTAAAGAAAAAAAGTAATTGAGCCTGTCGTTTCTCTAGTCTGTAGAAAAACCTCTCAGGTTTAATACGTAATTGGAATTTTCAATATCGTTACTTAATATCGTCAGTGTTGATTGAATGTCATTAGATGCAAAAAATGGTGAAAATATAATCTCTGTTTCAAAATAATCACCAGGAGCTAATTCTAATGCTGTTATATTTTTCTTTAAAGTAATAGACGGGCTTCCCGAAATTGTTGCACTAAAAATGGTAAGGGGGTTACTGCCCGGGTTCGAAATAATGAGATTAAATGCTTGTTGTGTATTTTTTATGACACTTCCAAGATTAATTGTATCCTGATTATGAGTTCTTAAATAATTAAATAGAACATCAACTCCACTTATTGGCTTCATTATAACATTTGAATTTAAGTTGATAATAAAATTACTTTCAATTGATTGAGTTATATTAATATATAATGGCGTTTCATTAAAACCAAGAATATTTGAGTTATAATTAAAATGAAGTGTAATACTTTCATGGTATGGTAAAATTATTCTGTCTGGCGGATAATCTGTAAAGTAATAATTAACACCATTTGTTGTATCAAAATATATATTGTTTATCTGAATATCATTGTTTCCATTGTTTTTAATCGTAATTTCCAAGGGGATGGGCTGATTTGATGTGACAGTGCCTACATTATAATGTGCATTATTTTCAATAATTGAACCATTGATTGAAACTTCCACATTTAATTTTTGTGCAACATCGGAATCATTTCCGATGAACAGTGAACAACCGGATACCAGAATAATCAAACAAAAAGATAAACTGTGTATTATTTTCATGAAAACTCCACATAAATATAATAGAACAAAATTGATTATAAATCCATTATTTATTGAAAGCAAGATATTAATTTCAATTTCTAAATTATATTAACTATAAAAAAAGACTTAAAAAGTTGGACTATTTTTTTGTTGATAATTATAATTTACTTGTTTTTTACAAATATTAGGATTATAGTATAATATAAGTTTTTATATGTAACTTTTCAGGACATTTATAATTAAGGGATATTAATATGAATAAAGTGATGTGTTTTGTTGTTTTGTTTTTTTATCTTCTTTCATCTCAATTATTTGCAGATGATAATGATGTCTTTATGGGAAGCTTTTTTCAATCAGTGTATACCACTGTTAATTTAATGAATGAAAGCTATTCTAAAATGGCCGGGATTAAAAGTTCAGGTGGAGTTTTAAAAGGGAGTGCGTCAACCGGTAATTTCCCGTCATTCAGTATTGGTACCTCAATAAGTCTTCTTTTTTTTACAAATCCGTTTGATTTTTTAAAAAAGCTTGATATTTCGGGTTATAAGATTTTTAATGTAATGAGCCAGGATGGAGAAACAAATCCGATTAATTGGCTTGATGCTTATTTTTTGCCGGTTCCGGTGCCTGCATATCATTTCGAAGTCGGATTACCAAAAGGTTTCTTAATTGCCGGTAATTTTACCTTTTTTTCATTTTCACGTGACGAAATTTACAAGAGAATTCCATTAGCGTCTTTGGGTGTTCCGTCAATTCCATTGCAAACTTTTCTTAGCTGGGGAATCGGTTTTAGAACCGGCTATACAATAATGAATAGCAAAGCCTTTTTGCCCTGCATTGCAGCGACTGTCGGGTTTGACTTTTCAGAACAAAAAATTATTTTTGATGAATATGATATTGGTAAACTCTCAATCGGTACAAGTTCTATAAATGGAAATGTTTCATTTAATTATCTTACTCAAGTTCCTTCCTTAACAACAAGTTTAACAATCAGCAAATTATTTATTTTCTTTGAACCATATTTTGATATGAGATTTTCCCAGTCTTTTTACTATAATGCAACTGAGTTTACTTTGTTTTTAGCTACCGAAGATATGTCTGTAAGTGATAAGAATTTTTTCGGTGATGGCATAATCAGAGTCGGTAATATAAGTAAAGATGGCAGGGGGGTAATTATTCCTGTAACTGAATTTACTATATCTACCGGGTTTCAGTTTAATCTTAAAGGATTCAGGGTTGGTTTAGGCGGTTCTTATGCTTTTGTTTCAAGATTATTAATGGCATCAATAGATATGAGAGTTCAGTTGGGTAGTGAAGTTTTTACAAAGAAAAAACAAAAAAAGGATACAATAAAAAGTACCGTTAAGGAGTCATTATGATATATAAAGTAATAGTATGTAGTTTTGTGCTTTTTATTTCATCTATGTCCGCTTTTTGTCAGGATGCAGCATATATTGATCAATTAGCTGATTCAAAAGTAGTATATCTCTCTGATTTAATGAAAATGGTTATTTATATGTCAGGTGGTGTACCTGATGAGACCTATGAAGCTAATTTAACTCAATTACATACAAGTATTGGTCTTGATATTTCTAAATATGCTAAAGACCGGGTTTTAACAGCCGGTTTATTCAGTGAAGTAATTGCTAAATACATTAATCATACTTCAGGTGTTTTTTATTTATTAACCGGGAATGGCAGATATGCTGTAAGAGAATTGTCGTATATCGGTTTATTACCGACCGGTTTGTCAGAATTTGAAAAGATAAATGGTACTGATTTTTTGAGATATATGAATAAGGTGGCTTCTTATGAAAAAAAGTAGTTTTGTCAGTATATTTTTTCTGATTATTTTTTCAATTTCATCAGCTCCTTATTTTGGCGGTTTTTTTATTTCAGATAATACAATTAATGCAGATTCTTTCATAACTACTGATTCTCTTGCATTCTATTTCGATGCATTAATTAATCCTCATGTCAGATTTTACAAAAGGTTATCGGCGGGGGCTTCCTATGACGCAAAATTTACTGGAAGAAATGGTATATCCGGTTTAGGTGTTATACCTTTAGTTGAGCTTGCTTTTTTTGAGTTTAAAACATCAGGATCAAGAGATATTTCGTATATCAAGACAAATATTTTTACAGACGACGGGAAAAATTTTGATTTTTTTAAATTAAAAATTGGAAGAATAGCGGTAAGTTCCGGTTTATTGTTTTTCAATAATTATAAGGCTGATGGTATGGCTATTGACTTCTCAATCGGTAATTTTTCCGTGAATATTTTTGGTGTTACAAATAGTCTTGATTATACTCCTTTATTGAATTTTACCGGTTCAGGTCAAAAAACTGTTTTTACCAGGTGGGATTTGAAACGTCTTCCAAATCTAAATGAACTGAGTAATAATACAGAAAATAGTGGTTTTATTTCAGATCGTGAAAGTCTTGGTTATAATTTCTACCTTGACCCTGAAAACAGTCCGGATTATAATTCTGAGGAAATTAAAGAATATAATAATCTTCGTGGTATTAATTCATTAGCCGGAAGAATCTTTTCCGGAGTTGAGTTTTCATTGAGGCGTTTTTTTTACCAGAATATTTCCTTATATTTTACAACTAATATTGATTTAATTCCTGATTATCTGGTGCTTACTCATAAATCGGCAATTCTTGATGTTCGAAATACTTTTGCAGGTCGTTATAATTCCTTTTATTTTGGAATGAGAATGGATGGCAGAATTATTTCGGGATTATACTATAATTTTGATATTGTGTATGAAACAGGGTCAAATGCGTCCTATTATAATACCGGTACAGAAATTAAATATTATAACGCATTAATTAATTCATTTGCAATTAATACTCAAATTACCTATTACTTTAATTCTAAACTTAAGCCTTTAGTTGGTCTTGGATTCAATTATGCACATGGTGATACTGATGCTGTTTATTCTGATAGAACGGTGAATAATAAATTCGGTGAAGATAACGGGTTTAAAGGAATAACGGCACATTATACCGGCTTTGTTTTATCCCCGGAATTTACTAACTTAATTATTATTTCATTACGAAGTGGTATTACACCATGTGCATATATAAAAAATATCTATTTATCAGGGTTTTATTTGAAAAATGAGCTATTATTATTAATGAGACCTGTACTAAAAGGTTCGGGTATTTACACTGAAAAAGCCGAGTATTCGGTGGTCGGTGCTGATAAATATGAGAGTGGAGATAAGTTTTATTTAGGAAGTGAGTTTAATTATATTGCAGGGTACCAGGTTTTTAGTGATTTAGGTTTTGAAATTCAGGGTGGATTTTTAATTCCTAATAGTTTGATTAGTGCTGAAAACAGGGTTTTCTGGAAAGTCGGTTTTAGCATTAATATGTCGTTCTAAGGGAGAATAGTATGAAAAAAATTATTGTTATAAGTTATGTTCTTTTTGTTGTTGCTATGTATGGTGATATCAAGGTTGTTTCCATACAGGGGGTTGTTCAGACTAAGAAGAATCTGTCACAATCATGGGTAAAAGTTGCAGCAGGTGATATGCTAACAGCAGGGAATTTTATTTTTACCGGTTTTAACAGTAATGCAATTTTAGAGTATAATACAATAAAAATTGAAGTTAAGCCATTATCCCAATTACAAATATCTTCTTTGTTTTCTGATTCAAATAAAACGATTTCGGATGTTTATTTAAAGTATGGTCAGATTAAAGCAGATGTCAAAAGAATTGATACAGTTAAAACTGATTTTAAAGTACGTTCAGCTAATACTACAGCTTCTGTTCGTGGAACCGGATTTACATTTGGAAATGATGTTTTATTGGTGGAACATGGGACTGTTTTATACCAGGATACCTTATTTAATAATGCTTTAGCCCAGAGTGGCGAACAATATCAATATGCTAAGTATTTGTATTCCATTGTTGAGAATATCGAAACTTTAGTTGCCGGGTATGAATTAACAGCAAAACCTTTAGGATTAGCTGATTCTGATGATTTACCTGAGGGGTATGTAGCTGGTACCGGGAATGCAGGTGGGGCTCAACTTATTATTAAAATCACTGTGACTAAATAGGAGAATAGTATGAAAAAATTTATATATATCGCTATTACAGTTTTGTTTTTTATAGGGTGTTCAGATTTTAATACTAGTGAAGGTAATTTAGTAATTAAATCACCATCAGATTTAAGTCATATCACCCGGTCTATTGTTGATTCATCCAGTGATTTTGTAGCTCTTGATAATGATAAGCTGTTTAAGATTAATTTGTTTGTTCTTATCGATGGTACTTTGATTGGTAATTTTTCTATGGATCCTGATACGGAGAAAGTTATGTCTGTTCCATCAGGTATTAGCATTGATGTGTATGCAGCCTTATATTATGCTGAAGGTGAAAATACGAATGCAGAGGAATATAATGTATACCTTTCTTATGCTAAGAGAACCGGTGTTGTTCTAATGTCCGGAGAATCAAAAACTATTGATCTAACTCTGAATCTTAAAGAAAGAAACCTTGTTACCTTTTATAAAGAGTACAGTTTTAATAAAGTTACAGGTTCTGCTGTTGGTGAAAATGGTGTTTATTTTTCAATGTTGAAACATTTTTCCGGAAATCGTGAAATTGGTGAAATTATTAATTATACGAATGGATCAATTAAATCTGTAAGAAAAACAGATGATATAATTTTTCATTCAAACTATACTCCTCTAAGTGGAAAAAATGTTTTTATAGCAAATAATAAAGGAATATATCTTGAGTCAAATCCTGATATTGAACCCACAAATCTTATTCGTTATGATGAAGCGATAACTTCTGAGAAATATACAGGGATAATTGATCTTAAAAGTTTTAAAATTGATATGGATGGTGATCTCCCGGACTCATACTACTATCTGTTTACCAATAAAACAGGTTATATTTCTTTAAATCATTTAGTTAGAGATCAGGAAGCTACTTCATCATGGAGTTATTTAGGGGATATTGATTTTAGTTTTTTACCATCGGGAAATGTATTTGATCCTTTTATTTATGATATTGCACAGGATAACAAAGATTTTAAATGGATTCATTTTGTTACAAAATTCGGTTTGTTTTATATAAGAGATACGTTAGTTAATGATATTATTAATGGTGATGTTGGCGATGCGATATCGCAGATGAAGAAAAGTATTGTAGTTAGAAATGAAAATGGAGCAAATGAAGTAATTACTATTACAAAAGTTGCTGATACTGAAAACATAATTTATCTCGGGACAAAACTCGGGGTGTATCAGATTAATAAGTTAAGTAGTGAATGGAACAATTTTATCAATATAAAATCAGATGATTTTATCATTTTTGATAATTCTGCAATAAAAAAAGTAAATGAGTTTCGTAAAGAAGAAAGTATTACAACATTAAAAACAATTACAAATCAAGCTGGTGAAATTATTTTAATTGTCGCTACACCAAATAGAGTTGTTTTTACAAATAGTAATGGTAAAAGTAAAGAAATAACTGTTTTCGATGGTCTGCCCTTTATTCCTTTGAAAACATATAGCAGTATGCCTGAGTTAAATTATAGTGAATATAAAAAACAGTTTACTACAAATATAAAAGATGTTGTGTATAAAGATGGAGTTTATTTTTTTATAACTGATTATGGTTTAGCCTCAATCGAGGAGAGTACATTATTTTAAAAAAGATATTATTACAGGAAAACGGTCAGTCAATTTTTAGAAAGAAACTCATTCAACTTTTTTTAGTTATTTTTATTGCTACGTTTTTAACACTCTTATTAAATATTGTACCTCTTTTCTACGGTAGCATTGATAATATTGTTTATGATTCATATATGAGAGTTGTTAGAAAAAATGTCAAACAGGATAGTCAGCTTGTTTTAATTGATATTGATGATAATACGATGTTGCAACCATTTATTAATTACAGTTGGCCTTGGCCGAGGTATTTGTTTGGTGATGCAGTTGAAGTTTTAGCAGAATTCGGTGTAAAAGGTGCCGTCTTTGATATTGAATTTTTAGGTCGAAGTGTTGCCGGTGTCAGTAATGATGAAGTCGATAATGCGCGAATAGGTATTGCTAATGCATTCCAATCAATTGCCGGTGATTTTAACTCTGCATTGCAGGCTGTTATTCACAACCCTTCTTTTTTAAAGGACACAAAACCTTTAGTGTTTGGTTTTGAAAATCAACTTACCCAATATTATTTCGAAATTGATCGCTATTTCAATACAATGGTACAGGATAATGATGCGTATTTTGCTAAAAGACTTGCATATTTTGGTAAAGCGTATGGGACAGTGAATATGGCACGTGTTTCAGGGTATAGTGAGGATATAAATTCAGAGAAGTATCAATCCGAGTTGAAAAATCTTCAAACTTTTGGAATCAATAAAGATGGTCTTTCCGGACAAAAAGTTGATCATTCTGCGATATTTAAAAGAGATACTGCAGAATTTCCCGAAGAAATGATTGTTAAGGAATTTAAGAAAGTGGGGTTTACATCGGTAATTAGAGATAGTGATTCATCTATTAGAAGTATACCGCTTTTTATGGAAAAAGATGATATATTGATACCTCAACTTTCATTATCTCCTTTGATGGATATGTATAATATTAAATCTTCTGACATTGATTTATCAAAAAGAAATAAAGTTATATTTAAAAATGTATCAATTGACGGAAAGTCCTCAGATATTGTTATACCTTTACATAAAGGTATGATGAAAATTAATTGGCCTAAGGGTGCATACAAGGACATTTTTGTTTCTTCAATGGCTAATAATGGTGAGCAAACTCATTTTTCTTTTGCACGATTAATCAAGTATCGAAATGTATTACTGAGAGATTTTGAAATGTCATTAAAAGATCTTTCTACAATAAATGATGAAGAATTTCATTCAATGTATAATTCTTATACTCTTATTAAAGAACAGAAAAGAGTTATGATTGACTCAGGTATTGTATTGTCTGAGGAAGACAGAAAGTCAATGAGTGAATTTATGGATATGCTTTTACAGAAAGTTGTTGCAGTTTGTAGCGAAGAACGGGCTAAAGAGATGAAAGATGAAATCGAAAAAGCAGGGATGAGCAAAGAGATTGATTTTTCCTCGATTGATACGATTCTTTTTAATGCAAGAACCGTGGCACATGAAATTATTGAACAAAGAGAAATTATTGAACAATCTCTTTTTGATAAAGTATGTTTTATCGGCCTTACTGCTACAGGAACACACGATATTGGTGCAACACCTTTTGATAATAAATTTGCAAATGTCGGTACACATCCTTCGATTTTTAATACTATTATTAACAAACAATTTATTTATACAGTTCCATCATGGATCATTTTTATCTTTTCAATTTTGTTTTATATGACCGTTGTATTATTTTTATCTGAGAAAGATGCTATAAGTACAGCTCTGACCGGGTTAGTGTCAATTCTTTCCATTTATCTTTTAACAATGCCGTCATATCGATTCTGGTATATATATATTTCCCCCGTAATTCCTGTTTTATTTGGAATTATCACTTTTATCTCTTTACTCATGGTGAAGTTTATTTTATCAGAAAGGGATAAAAAGTTTATTCGATCAACATTCGACAGGTATTTATCCCCTGATGTTATTAACGATCTGATTAAGGGCGGGAAAAAAATAGATCTTGGTGGAGAGCGACGCAATTGTACTGCTATGTTCACTGATATTGAATCATTTAGTTCTTTCTCTGAGAAATTTATGGATGATCCAAAAGGTCTGGTTAGTTTGTTAAATGGTTATCTGTCTGCTATGAGTGATATAATTATGGATAATGGCGGAACGATTGATAAATATGAAGGGGATGCAATTATTGCGTTTTTTGGTGCTCCAATGCAAAGTGATGATCACCCCTTTAAAGCGTGTTTAGCATCAATAAGAATGAAAGAAGCAGAGCAGTCGCTTAATAAGCAATTTATGGATTCATGTTTAATAGAAAAACCAATTTATACAAGAATAGGAATAAATACCGGTGATATGTTTGTCGGGAATATGGGGACATATAAACGACTGGAATATACAATGATTGGTCATGCGGTAAATCTTGCTGCCCGATTAGAAGGTGTTAATAAGCAATATAATACCTATCAGATGATCAGTGAGTTTACGTATTCAAAAGTTGCAAATGAAATATTAGTTCGAAAATTGGATAGTGTCAGGGTTGTCAATATTAATACTCCAATCAGGCTCTATGAACTTATCGGATTAAAGAGTGAAGTTAACCCGGAACTGAAAGAGGCTGTCAGTCTATTTGACCGTGCTATTGAATTATTTGATCTGAGGCAATATGAAAAAGCATTAAAGATTTTTTCTGAAATTAAAGTAAATCCTTTTTTTGATAAAACAACCGCTGTGTATATTGACCGGTGTAAGAAGTTTATTACAAGCGCTCCTCCATCAACATGGGACGGGGTGTATAACCTTACGGTTAAGTAATAGGTGGTATAAATCTAAATAATTCAACATATAAAGAGTTATTTTCGGACTTTGATCACTCAGAAGAAATGATAAGGTAGTATTAGTTTTTTCAGATTTTCTGAAAATAGAGTTTTATCGCTACAGAGTGAATATGATAACTTTCGATACCAAGTAAGATATTATTTTACCATGGAAATAATTTGTATCAGGTAAAATCGAATAAGTTTAATAATTAAATAAATAAATATTTACATCCTGCTGTTGATAAAGTAATTCAAGAAACAAAGGTGGAGTAATATGTTGATTTTTAAAAAAGTTAAAATAGTTAGCATCGTTCTTTTTTCAGTAGTTTTATTTTTTTTTATAGTCTTTCTTATAATACCGTCTAATAAAATTGTTCTGAAAGGTATTAAAAATATTAAGCTGGATAAAGGATTATTGACGAAATCAAATTCATCTAATTGTGATGTTTTAGTATTAACTATTGACGATAGTAGTCTGAATTATTTAGAAGAAAAAGGAATACTATATCCTTGGCCTCGATTAATTTATTCAAAAATTATTGAATATTTATTAGCCAAAGGTGCAAAAATCGTGATATTAAATGATAATTTATTTCACAATGATTATGATCGAAAGACACGGGGCATAATGGGTGTTGAAAGTGATAAAGCATTGTCTGAGACTATAAAATCTAATAAAGTTATTGTACCTGTAACTGTCAGTAATCAAAATAACGTATATGAAGTTAGATACCCAAAAGATCTTTTTATTATGAATAATAATTTTGGTTTTAATTCAATTTTTACTGAAAATAACGGGATTGTAAGAAAATATAAATTGGGTATTGATACTGTTGATGGATATTTACCATCAATTGCATTTAAAACATATCAAATGCTGAATAATAAAAATAATTATAATGTTGCGGGAGCAAAAATCATGAGTACATAATTTTTGCTCCCGCAACATGCGATATAATCGCATTAGAGGTAGCCTCATGCAAAAATTCGAGAAAAGAAAAGTATTTTTGCAAGAGGCTCTGTTGATAACATAAAATTGAATTGGCACGGATTTAAAGGGTTTAAAGATAAAAAATATCTGGAATACTTGTCTGTTAAAGACTTTTTACTGAATAAAGAAAAAATTGAAAATAAATTACCAGGAATCTTACCTGATGATATCTATTTAGATAAAGTTGTATTTATTGGAAGTACATCAATAACTTTGCTTAATTTATATATCTCACCATTAGAAGAGATGGTGTCTAATACTGAAATACAAGCATTAGCATTTATAACAATTTGTAATAAATTTAAGGTAAACGGAAAATAGTGTATCCTCACTTTTTTTGTGAATATAAAGTACCAGGGATGGTAGTGAACGACCTGGATTGGCACTTGCACGATAACACAAGAAAAACACCGGCTAAACCACACCGTCTTTCTAACTACGATTCAAGTGCTCGCATACCTCACAATGAACTAAAATTGACCGTTCATCGATTTTTCAGAAGTCTTAAAATATCGCTGATCGGAATATCTCAATTTGGTGTTCTAAAATGACAACAAAAAATTTAACAATTAAAGAGCTTGTTTCTACATAATTAAAATTGTATAATATACCTATGGAATATATAAAACCATGGTCTGACATTTTCATAAAATATTTATTCGGAACCCCTGAGAATAACGAGATTCTCTTAGCATTTGTTAATGCTGTTTTAACAAGTAAGGGCTATGATAGGATCGTTAGCGTTCAGATTGTAAATCCCTTTAGTATTAAAGATTTTAGTCTTGATAAAGAATCCATTCTTGATGTGAAAGCAATAGATGAAAATAAAAGGATGTATGATATCGAAATACAATCGAGCGAATCAGGTAGTTATGTTAATAGAATATTATATTACTGGTCAACAGTTTATGCGTCACAACTAAAAGAAACAGAGGTTTATGGTAAACTAAAGCCTGTTATTTCGATAAATATGTTGAATTTTACTCTTTTTGAAAGTATAAAAGAATTTCATTCATTATTTATATTGAAAGAAAAAGACATTGATGTAATACTAACAGACCATTTGTCATTACACTTCATAGAATTACCTAAATTACATCAAATACATTCAACACTTGAAAAATTTTTATACTTTATTAAAAATGAAGGAAAGGAGGATGCTGTGCTTGCAACTTTAATAGGGGAAGATATATTATTAAACAAGGCTCATAATCAGTATAAAAAGTTTACTTCAGATGAAGAAATGCGTGATCTTTACTTGCGTAGGGAAATATTTTTAAGAGATAAGCTTTCCGCAATTGAGGATGCGAGAGAGAAGGGGATTAAAGAAGGAAAATTAGAAGATGCAAGAAAGATGCTTAGCCATAATCTTACAATTGAACTTATTACCGATGTCACAGGGTTGACTATTGATGAAGTTAAAAGTTTGAAGTGTAAATAATTGTTCCGTAAGATTTCAATAAAGTCTCTTGCAAAAATTCGAGATCAAAAATGAATTTTTGCAAGAGCCTCGTCTTATAATGCTTTTTTTATCAACCCTTCAACTTCTGTTTGCAAGTCTTTGCTGAAATCGTTTAGTTTATTAATTGCATCTTCTTTTGATTTACCTTTAACGGAAAAGTAAAACTTAATTTTTGGTTCTGTTCCGGATGGTCGTAAAGAAATCTTACTTCCGTCTTCAAGATGGTATTGAATAACATTTGAAGGCGGTAGAATATAAGTACTACCTGCAGCATCAGCAACTTTGTCGGTGTTAAAATCAATGGCTTTGGTTACTTTAATGTGTGCAAACTCTTTTCTCGGTGTCGCTTTATAATGAGCCATAATGCCTGCAATTATTTCCTGACCTTTTAAACCGGGAATATCAATAGATACTGTTTTATCATCATAAAAACCAAATTGAGTAAGAATCTCTGTTAAATAATCATCGAGATTTTTACCTTCTTTCTGCAGAACAGCGCAACATTCAGCAATAAGCATTGATGCAACAATCGCATCTTTATCTCGAGCATGTGTTCCAACGAGAAAACCATAACTTTCTTCACCTCCACAAAGATATTGATAATTTTTGTCTGTTTCAAAATGTTTTATTTTTTCCCCGATATATTTAAAACCGGTTAAAACATTAAAAACTTTTACGCCAAAAAATGCTCCGATATCATCCTGTAAATTTGTTGTTACAATAGTTTTTACAACAGCACCGTTAGCTGGCAATTTATTTTTCTTTTTGAGTTCTGACAGAAGATAATACTCAATAATTGCACCGATGTGATTCCCGGAAATGATATTAAAATTACCATTTTTATCTTTAACGGCAATACCCATTCGATCTGCATCGGGGTCAGTTGCTATAACAATATCAGCGTTTTCTTTTTTTGCAAGGTTTATTCCGCGTTGAAGTGCTTCTTTTTCTTCAGGGTTGGGCTTTTTTACCGTCGGAAATTTTCCGTCGGGTATCATTTGTTCTTTTACATACAAAACATTATTTAAACCTAATTTCTTAAATAACTTCGGTATTAATGTTGCTCCTGTTCCATGAATTGGTGTAAAAACAATTTTTACATTACTTCCATTTGCGATCTCAGGATTAATCGATAATTTATATATTTCATTAAGAAATGCATTATCAACTTCTTCATCGATGATTTCAATCATACCATTTGCAACAAGGTTATAAAAGTTTTCTTTTTTCACATCATTCATTGATGTAATTGCTCGAACTTCCGTGATAACCGCTGTGTCATGAGGATTAATCATCTGGGCACCGTCACTCCAGTATGCTTTGTACCCGTTGTATTCTTTAGGATTATGACTGGCTGTTATAACAACACCGGTTGCACATCCAAGATGTCTTATAGCAAAACTGAGTGTCGGGGTCGGTCGCATTTCAGAGAATAAATATGTTTTTATACCGTTCGATGCAAAAATCAATGCTGTTTCATCAGCAAATTCTTTAGAAAAAATTCTTGAGTCATATGCAACAACCGCTTTAGGGTTTTGTATACCACATTTTTTTATGTAATTAGCAATACCTTGAGTCGCTTTGGCAACATTGTAGATATTCATGCCATTTGTACCATTTCGTATGATACCTCTCAGTCCTCCGGTTCCGAATTCGAGTTCAGCACCAAACCTTTCGTTAAGTTCATTTTCATTTTTTTCATCCACTAGTGATGTAATATCTTTAATGCAATCATCCATGTACGGTTTATGAGTCCATTCATTAATTCTTTTCATAATTGTATCATCAAGTTTCATATAAAAACTCCTTACTATAAAAAATATACTGCAATTTAATGTAATTATTATACTGTGTCAAGTATCGTTTTTAAAAAATACCAGTTAAAGGTCTTGTTAAAGTTATCTAAAGGCCTTATTAACTCATATTATTGATTCTTGTTATTAGTATATCAATACTATTTCTGACTACCATATTTTGTGTGTTGAGTAATCCGTAAAAATCTTTTTTTTCAATTTTAATCAGAAGTGAGTCTTTCAATGCGGTAATTGTCGCAGTTCGTGGTTCAGATGATATTATTGCCATTTCTCCAACGATATTTCCTTCTCCAAGTTGAGCAATGGTAAAATCATTATCATGTACTTTCATTAAACCATTTACAATAATATATGCAGAATTTCCTGTTTCACCTTTGTAAAATAATGTTTTATTCTTTTTAATGCTTAATTCGGTAACCAGTTCTGATAACTCCGAAATTACTGTATCTGAAATACCTTGAAATAATGCAGTGCTTTTTAAAATTAATATTTTTTCAATAGTAGATAAACCTTCATCAGTAATTTCGCTGTCAATTTCATCAATTTTTTTAATTATTGTTTCATGATGAATATGTTTATTTCCTTTTTCATTGAGGATAATTCTTAATTTTTTTACTAACTCAATGAGGATTTGTCTTGCAGCTGACGGTGTTTCACCAATAAAATCATCAAATTCTTCTTTAGTAATATAACATAACGTTGATGTTGTTTTTGCTGTAATGTGTATTGGTTTTATTTCATTTGTCAGTATTGATAATTCTCCATAATATTCATTTTCTAACAGGTACACAGTATCTTTTTCTTGTTCCTCAATACAAACAGTTCCGTCTATTACTATACATACTATATTAACGATATGGTTTTTACTCCAAATCTCATTGCCGGCATTGTATGTTTTGATATGTAATTTGTCAGCAAGTTCAATCAGATCAACACTGTCTATGTGATGTAGTATGCTCAGATTATTAAGTAATTCAACTTTATTAATATGTTGACGTACAGCATCATTTTCATACATTTGAATTTCTGCAATAGATTTAATCCATGAAGATACATCATTATTTTCATGGATGAGATTTTCAATTGTATATGAATTTGCGGAAGGTATTTGTAATTCTTTATTCAGAGTGACAATCAGATCATTATTGTTATTACATTCAAAAATCGGGATAATGATTTTTTTATATTTCAAAGGTAGAGTTGAATCTAAAATTTCCAGAAGTACCGATGTATCGTAGTATGATCCGGTAAAATAATTTTCATAAAGCATGGAAATTGTTGGTGATTTAAAATAAAGGGAAATAAATCCGAATAATATTGTTTTAAGCAGTTTAGCTTCACGATTTAATGATTTATAAAGAATATCAACTGAATTACAATGTTCTTCATAGTTAATAATTTTATACAATTGCAGGATTGAATTGTATACATATTTTTCTAAATACTCATCCGGTTTGTAATAATAGTTGCTTTCGATTTGCAATTCGTTAAGCGCTTTAAGAAGTTCATTGCGGATAGTAAGGTTTTCAGTAGTAAGTATTGAATATAATAAACTGAATGAATGGTTGTTTTTTACTTTTTTGTATATTTCAATTATGCGAATGTTTAATTTTTCTGAAATGTTTTGCATCAACGTAATTTCTAAAAGTGGAGAGAAATAAGTGAAATTAGATAGTATAATGGATATTGCTACAGGTTTTGTCCGGTAATCATTAAGCGAATAAATGAGCGCTTGAGCAATTTTTTCATCCAGATAATTATTAATCGATTGAATTGTCAGTATCCGTATTGATTTGTTTGAGTCGTTCAATAATTCCAGTAGTTTCTGTTGGAAGCCTTGCAGTTTTAATGCACCAAGAATCCTGATTGCTGCAATTTTGTGTGCATCATCATTTGAATTAATTAACTCACCCAATTTCTGTAATCCGATTTGATTATTTGTTACAGAACAATATTTAATAAGTGCCAAAACGCAACTTGATGAAATAATACTATCATTTGAAGTGTTGTATTCAAGTAGTATATTAATCGCATTATCTTTTTGTATCGATGAAATAGCCAGGATAATTGCACCAATTACTTGCGAGTCTGTTTCAGTTTTAATTTTTTCATATAATAAATCAATATAGGTACTATCAACTTTCTGTTCTATTTCTTTGTAAATTATTAATCGAATTGTATTGTCAGAGTTGTTAAGCAGGCCGATTATTTCATCAAGATAATTAATATTTTTGACTCTTTTCAGTAATTCTAAAGAGCTTAGAATTAAACCTGTTTTTTCAGATTTAATGCCTTTTCGTAAATATTCCAGTGAATTATCCAAGTCTATATGAAAATTATCTGATAAAAACCCCGGTCTGTATAGCGCTTTTTTTAAAGTTTCAACATAATTTATTGCTGTCTTATTCCCGATAAATATCCAAAGAAGTAATAAAAATGATAAAGGGACAACAAGAATCTCGGGGGGTAATTTAAAATAATCTATTAATATATAAATGATACAACCGGCTACCGCTGTGATAAAAGGCAGAAAAATTGTCTCGGTAATATTGATTGCTTTTTCCTGAATAAATGAGGGCATGGGGTGAAACAGAGTGTAATATGCCGGAGTTGTCAGGAAATCATTTAAAAAAACTTCAATAAACTTAGCTGAAATTATAAAAATAACCGGTATTAAAAGTACAAGCGGATGTGTAAAAAGTGATATGCCAAATCCGACTATAAAAAAAAGAGTTAATGCTGCCGGTACAATTAAGGCGATTTTCATTCCACCGGATTTCATAATTTTATTATACAATACTACTTGAAATAAAATAGTAATAATACCTGTAACTGATGAAAAAAGTGCAATAAAGGCTGAGAGCTGATCGTTGCTGAAAACCTTCTGAATATTGGTAAAATAAATAATATCAATAAAATACATCGTAAAAATCCATAAAGCACCAAGAGAAAATATGAGAAATAAGTATTTGTTCTTGAAGAAGTCAATTATGTTTTTGTATTTATTGGATGAATCTGTATTTTTAGAAGTAACAATTGTATTTGAGTTTAAGTTGCTTTTAAATTGAATAAACATATATAATAGAAGAAAAATTGTTATGATAAACACTGAAATAGTTATAATGATAAGATTTATTGTTCCTATAATTAAAACTACCGGTGCAATAACCAACCCTAAAATAGAGGTTGCAATGCTATCCGCAGAACCCAATATACCAAATAAGCGTTTTGCCTGTCTGATATTAAATAGTTTATTTAAAACACTCCATACGATTGAGTTAAGTAGAGCTTCTTCAAGATAGAAAAGTAATAAGTAAAGGTAAATAATTTGATTATTGTCTGATGTTTTAAATGCAAAAAAAAACATGAGATTTAATACTGCTAAAATTGAAAGTGTTCCAATTGTTCTTAGTTTGAATGAGTAATGATCTAATCTAATAAAAGCAAACCCGAAAACCGGGATGATAAGACCTGACAGTATAAGTGCAATTGAAAGATCTGCAGCTTTAAAATTATTTAAAAATAATGATAACGCAACGGTTGCAGTTATAAGCCGGATAACACCGATTAAAAATGCAAATAGAAAAGAAATGAGTACCTGATTATTTTCTTCCGGTTCAATCCCGGATGCTTTTAATAATGTATCTATAGTGTTGTGTAAAATTGTATACCCCAACGGTTTATATATATATACCCCGGAGTAAAATCTCAGGGGTATATAATTGTTTTATTTCTTTTTAGTTGCAGTCTCAAGATAATGGAGAGATTTTGGTTTGTACAGGTACTTTAGATATACTCCAAAGGCGATTGCACTTAAAAACATTAGTATAGACAAAATTTGCCCCATTGATAATCCGCCTGCAATAGTACCGACAAATTTACCGGCTTCATAGTTGCTGAACTGATAATCGGGTTGTCTGAAAAATTCTATAAAGAAACGGAAAAAAGCATAACCGGCAATATATGCAGGGCCTAGAAAACCGGCAAAAGGTTTATATTTTCTGAAAACAAACCACATAAGAAAGAATAAAACTATCCCTTCAAATAAAAATTCATACAGCTGAGAGGGATGTCTTGGCAGGTTTATTGCAGTCATTACTGAACTGTTTATAATAACCCTTCCAATAACGCCGTCTATTATTTCACCTGATTTAGTTGTTACAATGCCGGTAATTTCGTTTATTTGCCAACCGAGTTTCGTAATAACATTTTGTACATCATTTAAATTTAATGGCAGTTTTTGAGCATCTGGAAAAATCATTCCAACCGGACTTGCCGTTACTCTGCCGTATAATTCTGCATTAATAAAGTTCCCTAATCTTCCTAAGGAATAACCAAGAGGTGCTGCCGGAAATATAATGTCAGTGATTTCCCGCAAGTCAAGTTTTTTGATTGCAATAAATGTTGTACATGCTATAAAAATGCCTATAACAGCTCCATGATACGACATTCCTGAAAAACCGGTAAATTGTCCTGTTGAAAAATTAAACGGTAAAATAATTTCAAGAGGTCTTGAAGCAAAGTATGAAAATTCGTATACAATACAATAGAAAATTCTTCCTCCGAAAATTAAACCAAGAACACCGGGAAAGAAAATATCATCAAGTGTCTGCTCATTAATTGTTTTCAGTGTTGCTTTTTGTGATTTAATTAAGTATTTGGCAAGTGTAATAAAAATGAATAAACCAAGAATATACATCATCCCATACCATCGTATTACAGATAAAAAATTTAAAAACGGAGGGAAGTTGATTCCGTGAAAAACTTCGGGTTTAAGCCAATCCGGATAATGAAAAAAAACAGACATATCGACTCCTTAACTTGGAAATAAAAGCAATTTGAAGAGCATTATATTTAATGTTATTTAAATTATCATTATAAGATCAAAAAATCAACTGAATAAAAATAATTGCAGAATAAATTTCTAAGAAAGTTGAAAGTTAATGATAAATAATGTAATATGGCTTCGAATTTCGGAGGTCTAAATTGAAAATATGGGTTAAATTACTGATTAGTATAATTATAGGTGGAATTGCCGGTGTGTTTTTTCCTGAAAAAATGACAAATATAAAGAAGTTTTTTGATTTTGCATCCACTATTTCTGTAAGTTTGTTACTTTACTTAACCGTACCTTATGTAATTGTAAAAATGTATACCGGTATCATTTCAATGAAGAATACTAAAGTAAAAATCTGGAAAATAACATTGGTTTTTATTTTTACGGTAATGACGTCATTGGTTATATCAATCATTTTATCAATGTTTGTAATGAATGTCAGTATGCTTCAGCCTGATAAGGGGTTTGAACTTTTTCAAAGTACTGCAATTAAGCTTGAAAGTTATCAAATATCTGATTTATTAAGAAATATGATTTCACGAAATCCATTTTCTTATTTGGTCTCACCATTAAAATTTCTATTGCCAATTATTTTTATGGCAGTTGTTTTTGCGTATGGAACTATAACAACAGGTAAAAAAGGTGGTCATTTTTTCGATTCTATTAAATCATTCGGTGATATTTTAGATACAATTGTTATACAGATTGTTGAGATATTTTCACTTCTGGCTGTTTTTATTGTTGCATCATCTATAAGTGAATTAAAAAATACCATAACAGCCGGTTCGTTGTTTCGACCGATTGTAAGCATTGTTGTGGTAATCATTTTACTTTTTATTTTGCTTTCAATTATGCTGAAATTTATCTTTAAAGAAGATCATTTTCATTATTATACCGGGTTATTAGGTGCCGGATTAACAGGTTTTATTACCGGAAACACATCTGCAACAATTATTCCGCTTAATCTTCATTTGAAAAATAACATTAATATTGATGATGATACTACTGATTATTTAGTACCAATCGGGGTGTTGCTTAATCAAACCGGAACTGTAATCGTTTCAACAATTGTTTTAATGAGTATTATTATCAGTTTAGCTCCAAGCACCCTTACACTTAAACTTCAGGTTTTAATTTTTTTATTTGTTTTGTTATTTTCATTCAGGCTTGATGGTGTTACTGAGTTAGGCTTTATTGTTTTGCTTGCTATGATTTTAAAAGAACCGGTATTTAATTTTGAAGATAATAGTTATCTTCTGTTTATCGGAGTAGCACCGTTATTTTCAAGAGTTGCGATTTTTATAAATACAATAACAACTGGTCTTTATATTATGATAACCGGTAAATATATGGGCGGACAGCAGAAAATCGAGTATAGGGATTTTATTTAATGTATGAAATGTTATTTAGTGCCAGACCGGATAATCGTGTAATTCGCTATATAGATACTAAAAAAACGGATGTAGAGGTTATTGTTTTTTTACATGGTTGGGGAGCTGATTTACATAATCTTATTGGTGTGTATAGGGAGTTATTTGATTTCTATAGAATTATTTCTATTGACTTACCCGGTTTTGGCGGAAGCACAAGACCGAAAGATACCTGGAGTTCATTTGAGTATGCTGAAGAAATTTCGTGTTTTCTAAAAAGTCTTGGTATTGAAAAATACTCAATAGTCGGTCATTCATTTGGTGGTAAAATAGCGTCGATTATTGCTTATAAAAAACCTGATGAAGTAAAAAAGCTAGTTCTTATTGCTGCAAGTTGTCTCAGGAACAAAAGAGGACTCAATTGGTACTTTAAAGTTTATTCATATAAATTTATTAAATATATTTTAATACGATTTTTTAACCGGAATGATATAGTTGAAAAATTTAAAAGGAAATCAGGTTCTGGTGATTATCGATCTTCTTTAGGAATGCAGGATATTCTTGTTAAAGTTGTGAATGAAGATTTGAGTCACGTATTAAAACAGTTACAATTGCCGGTGTTTTTATATTGGGGTGAAAACGACGATGCAACACCTGTCTGGATGGCGAAAAAAGTTTCTCATTTAATTAAGGATTCAGGTTTATTTATTGTTAAAAATGGTTCCCACTATCCATTTTTAGAAGATAATCGCATTGTTTCCATCATACAAAATTTTATATAGATGGGGCTCTTGTAAAAAAACATAGGAGAAATTATGCTGACAATTGTATTTATATCAATATTAAGTTTATTGTGTTTTATTAAACTTATGATTCACGGCGTTTTTTTAATTCATAAATTACAACAATTAAGTTATATTAATTATAAGTTTATAAAATGGCTTGACGGCATAAAATACCGGAAAATCCTGATATGGAATCTGTTTGAACTCTTTATTCCCTTATTGTTTATTCTTATTTTCTATTTCTGGCAGGAAAAAGATATAAAAGTCTATAAAACATATTCGGGTGTTATTATGGTAACTGTTTTTATATGGAAAATTATTCATCCGTACATGGCCGGGTGGTTAGGTCCCAGAGCTTTAGTTAAAAAAAAATTAGTGTTTACTTCGCGGGTAAAAAGACTGTTATTTTCATTATCAACGATTATCTTTCTTTCTATTATTTTAATGATTCGTTTTACTGCGTATCCTCTTGATGATTTTTCATTAAAATCATGGAGTTTTTTTCAGTTTAACGCATTTATTTTATTATTCAGTATAATTACTCCACTTTTTGTTTTACTCGCTAATGTTATAAATTTCCCCATTGAAAAGATGATTCATAAAATCTATTTTGAAAAAGCTGTGCGTAAATTGAAATCATCAAAAATTAAAAGAATTGGCATAACCGGCAGTTTCGGGAAGACTTCGGCAAAATTTTTTTTAAGTGTTTTGCTTGCTGAAAAATATAAAGTATTAACCACTCCTTCATCTTTTAATACACCGATGGGGTTGTCGAAGGTTATAAATGATTCTGATCTTTCGGCGTATGATTTTTTTGTTGCAGAAATGGGGGCGGATCATAAGGGTGACATACACTATTTATCTAAATTGGTTAAACCGGAGACCGGGGTAATTACTGCAGTCGGCATTCAACATCTTGAAACATTTGGAACCCCTGAAGCAATATTAAAGACAAAGCTTGAGTTATTTGACAGTATCCCGGATTCAGGTGTTTTAGTGTATAATTATGATAGTTCGATGCTGAAAAATGGTGTTCTTGAAAAATGCTATTCGCAAAAAATTCTTACCTATTCTGCAGAAGAGGTTCATAAGAAATATGTTGATTTGTATGCCGATACGATAAAGCATACGCGGAATGGTCTTGAATTTTGTGCTGTTTTTAAAGATTCGTCCTCAATTTTTATTAAAACAGAGTTACTCGGTCGTCATAATGTTTTAAATCTTCTGTCATCAATTCTGGTTGCTAAATACTACGGTTTGACAAATGAAGAAATAACTCGCGGAGCTGCAAAAATAAAAAGTGTTGAACATCGTTTGCAACGAATTGATCCGGGTACAGGAATCCTGGTTCTGGATGATGCGTTTAATTCAAATTATACCGGTGCTGTTGAAGCTGTTAATGTACTTAATGAAATTAGTGGCGGGAAAAAAATAATTGTAACACCGGGTTTTGTTGAGTTAGGTGATGAAGAAGATCGTTATAATAAAATGTTTGGTGAGTATATGGCAGACAAAATTACACATGCAATTTTAGTCGGTGCAAGAAAAACAAACTCAATCAAAGACGGTTTGTTAAACGGTGGACAATCGTATGAAAATATTTATACAGTTGATTCTCTTGCTGATTCTCAAGTTGTATTGGCAAAACTTTTGAAACCTGGTGATGTTGTTTTATTTGAAAATGATTTACCTGATATTTACTCAGAAATCTAAAAAATAAACAATATTTTCGCTTTATAATAAAAAAGTAAAAAAAGTAATTGACACTTTACAAATATGATTTAATATAACAAATGATGATTAAATTTTTTTAAGGAGATTTTTATGAGGAAAATTGCATCTATGACTGTAATGGCATTGATGACTTTAGTTCTGTTAACACCATCTTTTTCAAGAAAAAAGATTGAAGTATGGTGTACAGATAAAGAAGTTGCCGGACTTGAGCCGGTTGCAAGACAATTTAGAAGAACTAACAAGGTAGAAGTTGATATTGTAGTTCAAGCAGAAGTTCGTTCGAAATATATGCAGGCTGCAATAGCGAAAACCGGTCCCGATATTGTTGTTGGTGCGCATGACTGGGTTGGTCAATTAGCGAAAAATGGTGTAATTGCTGAAGTAAACTTATCTGATAAAGATAAAAACAAATATTTTCCTGTTTCAATTGATGGTTTTACATATAATGGAAGATTATATGGTGTTCCCTATTGTGTTGAATCATTGGTATTGTTTTATAACAAGAAATTAATTAAAACGCCTCCTTCAACATGGGAAGAAGTTTTGTCTGTTGCTAAAGGAATGACTAAAGATGGAAAATATGGTTTTCTATATGGAATTGATAATAATTTCTATAATAACTTTCCAATCATTGGTTCTCAAGGTGGTTATATTTTTAAATGGGTAAATGGGAAATATGATATTCTTGATGTTGGTCTTGATACTCCGGGAGCAATTGACGCTAATAAATTTATTTATAGATTTGTTCAGGAAGGTGTTGTTCCTGCTTCTACAAATAACGGTATAGTAATTTCTAATTTCAAAGAAGGTAAAGTTGCAATGATCATGGATGGCCCATGGAATACTTTAGACTTTGTTAATAGTATGGGTGCTGATGTTGTTGGTGCTACTAAACTTCCAACATTAAAAGGTAAAAAAAGTGTACCATTTGTTGGTGCTCGAGGTTTTATGATTAATAGTGCTTCAAGATATCAGGCTGAGGCCAGAGAATTTATAATTAAATTCGCCGGTGAAAAAGATGGTCAGATAGCAATGTATAGAGCAGGCGGAAGACCACCTGCACATTTAGAAGCGTGTGATGTTGCTATGAAAGAAAATGAATTTATTAAAACTGTAGTTGAGTCTGTTAAAGACGGGATATCAATGCCAAATGTTAGAGCTATGTCTGTTGTTTGGAATTATGCAGCTGGTATGATTGATAAATATAAAACTGGTGAACAAACTGTTGAAAATGCAGTTAAAACAGCCGTTTCTACTATTAAACAAGATTTATCAGGAAATCCTTCAAGATTTGAGTAATATGTTTTTTATAATACCCTGCAATCGCAGGGTATTATTTTTAGTTTAAAAAATAGGGATGGAAGTTGAAATGAGTAGTAACAAAAATGAATTTAATCCAGACACTAATGTAAAAAAGAGTTATTTAGGTAAAATATTCGGGAGTTTGCTTTTTATACTGATTGGGGCTTTTTTTGCTTATTCAGTTTTTCATCAGTATAATAAATTATTAATACCAACTTTAATTATTCTTGTCACAGGTGTTATTTTATTGACTATTTGGGTTGATGGCTTATATATTTACAGGTATTTGTTACCTGCAATGATTATAATTTTAGTTTTTACGGTATATCCTATTGGCTATACCGTGTTTATTGCATTTACAAATTATGGTACTGGTCATTTAATGGTAAAAGAAGATGCAAAAGCGCAGATTCTACGAGGTAAGTGGATAATTGATTACAATGAAAAACCATTGTATGCAGAATTTTTTGTTTCAGACGATTATGTTGAAAAATTTAATAAGGTCTGGAATATCGAAAGAGCAAAATTTGTTAAGGAAGTTGAAAAAGCAAAAGAAAATTATTTCAAGAACCTGGCTGCATCCGGTCAGAAGGCTAATCCCGATGATATTATTGAAGATGATATTAAGGAAGTGCTTGATATTAAAGATAGATGGTATGATGTTGCGCAACCAAAAATTATTGATGATATGTTATCGAAGGTAAAAATCGAAGATTTTAAAGTTATAGCATATAATTCTGATGAAGTTGAGATTCAGGTAAAAGCTGATGAAGATGTTGATTTAAAAAAGAAAAGCAAAACTGATGAAGAAGTTGTTGTAACTGAAAAACCGGAGATAATTGCGTATACTGGTATGTATACAATATTAAAAGATACAAAAGAGCAAATATTTGAATTAAAACCGGAAAGTTTTGATAATCTGGATAGTTTTGTTTCCGGTATGACTTTGATAAGTGATAAAGTAAGAAAAATTGTTGATACTACAATAAAAGATAATGATACCGCTGAAGATTCTTTTGATAGTTACGAAGGGTATAAAGACGAGTTTTATGCAGAATCCTATACGTTTAATATTAGAGATTTTTCAAATTTACTGGATAATTTAAGAGAGAATATTCCATTAGCTTTATATGTTGAAGAAATTGGAGATTACAAGAGATTTCTCAATAGTATCGGTAATGAATTTATGAGAAAGATGAAAGGATTTACTCTCATTAATAATGAAATTTATATGCTTGTAGATCATGGAAATGGTTTATATAAATACTCAAAAAGAGTATTTGAAGATGATTATCTAGGTAGTTTTGTTGTTACAAAAGATGATAAAGATGTGAATTACTGGAAAGAATATGCTATAAAATCACCTGATTTCAATTATGGAATTTTTTCAATTTCAAGTAATTCTGAAGTAGAAAGGTATTTAACTTCAATATTAAATAATGAAGGCATATTTGAAAAAATTAATTCGATTACCGGTGATTCAGTTGTTGGTAAACCTATTGATGAAGTTAACAGTTCTGATATTAAAAAAATCAAACTGGAACTTAATAACGTTAACAAATATGTAAATGATTTTAATAAAAGAAATTCTCAGTTGAAGAAAGATTATTATCAAATGAAAAAAATTGAGCTTTCAAAGATTGATGAAGCAGCTAATTCTAAGATAAATACATTAGAAAAAGAAGTTATTGAACTTAAGAAAAATATGAAAGAACTTAAAAAGTTGCCAAAGTCATATAAGACTTATATGGATATTAATAATATTACTATCCGATTAAATGTTATAACAACACAAGTAAGGCAACAGAAGAAAGAAATACGCGGGCGAAAAACCCAGTTAAATAAGATTCAATTTCCTTATTTGAATAAAGCTCAATTGGTTGTTAAAGTAGCAAGTAATGTTGATTATGAACAGAATATCGAGCCTGGTTTTGTTGCTACAATAGGAATGAGAAATTTTACTAAGATATTTGCAACAAGAAATATAACAGCACCATTTATGAGAGTTTTTTTATGGACAGTATTATGGTCTTTCTTTTCTGTTGTAACTGCATTTGCAGTGGGGCTTGCTTTAGCTTTAGTTTTTAATGCAGGTGATTTAAAAGGCAGATTTTTTTACAGAACGCTTTTTATTCTACCGTATGCTATTCCTTCATTTGTTTCGGTACTTATGTGGAGTGGTTTTCTAAATGATGAATTTGGTGTTATAAATCTTGCATTAGGTTTAGATATACCATGGTTACAGGATCCAAGTGGAATTATGCCTAAAATAAGCTGTATTCTGGTTAATTTATGGTTAAGTTTTCCTTATATGATGATAATAAGTTTAGGTGCATTACAATCAATTGATGATTCAATGTATGAGGCCGCAGATGTTGATGGTGCAAGTAAGTTTCAGCAATTCTGGGGGATTACGCTTCCATTACTGTTGATTGCTTTAGGTCCGATGTTAGTTGGTTCGTTTGCATTCGCATTTAATAATTTTGCAGGTATTTACCTGTTAAATGCCGGTGGTCCGGTTATGGCAAGTGGTGTTTTACCTGGTCATACTGATATTCTTATCTCATATACGTATAAACTTGCTTTTGGTCCTAATCAAACCGATTATGGTTTAGCGTCTGCAATTGGTATTATAGTATTTTTTATCATAGGTTCTATAACCTTCTTTAACTTTAAGTTTACAGGTACTTTCAAGGAGGTTGATAATGCTTAATAAAAAAAATACAATAACTTCAGTAGTAAGAGAAGTATTTCAGCACGTTGTTCTGCTTGTTGTTGCATTTATTGTTTTATTACCTATTACAGAAGTCGCTCTTTCTGGTTTTAGAAAGAATCAGGCTATTTTCGGGCCTCATATTGGTTTGGTACCAATTATTGATACTAATGTTTGGATTGACTCTACAAATCCTGATCGAAGATCAAATATCATTAAAAAATCAATGATTGTGAAAAGATTTACTAACGCAATTGATGGTTTTTCTTTTGAAGAGATTATGGATATGGAAGTTAATAAAAAATTGAAATTAAATATTGATGGCAATGTTGTCAAAAAAGATTTCAAAAATTATATTTACAGCAATGGAAAGCTTGATTTACTTGATACATTTATCAGCAGTCTTAAGCAATGGGAATCAACTGCGTCTACAAAAAGTGTTGAAAATGTCAGAACTATGTTTTTTACAAATTCATATAGTGATCAACTCAAATTTGTTTATGATATTCGATTCACTTTTGATAATTTCAAAATCTTTTTTTCCGGTTATGGTGTTCCTGATTCACCCACAGCTAAGTTTCCTATGTTTACCTGGTTTCTTAATTCTATATTGATTTCCGGTTCTGTAGCAATCTTACAGTTAATTGTTACTGCTTTGGCCGGTTATGCTTTAAGCCGATTTAATTTTGTTGGTAAGAAAGTTGGTCTGATGACGATTTTAACTATTCAGGTTTTCCCCGGAACTATGGCAATGGTAGCTTTATACTTATTGCTATTGTATCTTGGAAGGATCACTCCAATATTGGGGTTGAATAGTAAAGTCGGTTTGATTTTAATCTATCTTGGTGGCGGTATACCTTTTAATGTCTGGCTTGTAAAAGGTTATTTTGATACTGTTCCAAAAGCATTGGAAGAATCTGCAATGATTGATGGTGCTACTCCGTGGCAAGCATTTGTCACAATTATTTTGCCTCTTGTCCGACCGATATTAGCTGTTGTTACAATTCTTTCTTTTGTTGGTATGTATAATGAGTTTGTTCTTGCCGCTGTTATTTTAACATCACAGGACAATTTTACATTACCGGTTGGGTTACAGGCTTTTATTCAGTCTCAAGGTGCAATGAATACCCGATTTGGTATTTTTAGTGCTGCATCTTTTATCGGTTCTTTACCGATTGTTGTATTATGGCTACTCCTTCAAAATCAGATTATATCAGGTTTAACCGGTGGATCTGTCAAAGGTTAAAAAAAAAGGGGCAAAAGCCCCTTTTTTTATTGACTCTATCACATTTTATTATTATATTTTCGTAGTCAAATAAAAAATCATATATTTTATTTTTAATCATTATGGAGGATTTTGAATGTCTGTAGAAACTAACGAAGAAAAAGGTCATATTTCAATTCATACCGAAAATATTCTACCTATTATAAAGAAATGGCTTTATTCAGATAGGGAAATATTTATAAGGGAACTTATATCTAATGCCGTTGATGCTAATACTAAATTAAAGCATATTGCTTTATCGGGAGAATATACTACTAATCTTGAAGAATTGGTTGTTGAGGTGACTGTAGATAAAGAGAAGAAAACAATTTCAATCAAAGATAATGGTATTGGTATGACTTCTGATGAAATTAAGAAATATATCAACCAGATTGCATTTTCAGGTGCTGAAGATTTTATGAAATCTCATCAGGCAAAAGGTGATATTAATGAAATAATCGGTCACTTTGGTTTAGGTTTTTACTCAGCATTTATGGTAAGTAATAAAGTAGAAATCATTACAAAATCATATAAAGAAGAAGGTGCTGTTCATTGGGAAAACGATGGTGGTACAGAATTTATTTTAAATAGTTCTGATAAGCAAGATAGAGGAACTGAGATTATATTAAATATCAGTGATGACAGCGCAGAGTTTCTTGAAGTAACAAAGATTAGAGAAATTGTAGAGAAATATTGTAAATTTCTTCCTTATCCAATTAAATTAAATGGTTCGTTAATCAATGAAAATAGTCCTTTATGGATTAAAAGACCATCAGATGTTAAAGATGAAGAATATAAAGAATTTTATGGTAAACTTTTTCCATACGAAGATGAACCTTTATTCTGGATTCATCTTGATGTGGAAGTTCCGTTCAGATTAAAAGGTATTTTATATTTTCCTAAAATTAAGCATGAATTAGATAGTTCAAAAGGCAGAATAAAATTATACTGTAATAATGTTTTTGTTACAGATAATGCCAAAGAGGTTATTCCTGATTTTCTAACGTTGTTGCAAGGTACTCTTGATATAGCAGATTTACCATTGAATGTTTCTCGATCTTATTTACAAAATGATCCGTATGTAAAGAAAATTTCAGAGCATATAACAAAGAAAGTTGCTGATAAGCTTAATGAATTATTTAAAAGTGATAGAACAAAGTTTGAAAGTTTCTGGGATGATATTAGTATTTTTGTTAAATACGGTATGATGAATAATGAGAAGTTTAATGAAAAAGTTAAACCTATGATTTTATTTAAAACTTCAGATGGTGTTTATAAAACACTTGAGGAATACAAAGAAAAAAATAAGGGTGTTAATAAAGAAAAAGACGGTAAGCAAATAATTCTTTATTCTTCTGACCCTGAAAAACAAGTTGCTTTAATTGATATGGTTAAAAAACAAGGTTTAGAAGTTATTTATTTCAATTCAATGATAGATGTACATTTTATTCAATTTGTAGAAATGAAGGAATCGGGTATTTCATTTATTAGAATAGACAGTGATTCTAATGAAATGTTACATGGTGAAGATGATACAAAAGTTGTTGATGAAAATAATCAGACTGTTAATGATCACATGAAAACTTTTTTTGAATCAATTTTAAAAGAAGATGAAAAATATAAAGTCGAAATTAAAGTAAAGAATATGAAGGATAACAGTATTCCTGCAATGATTGTTTTCTCTGAACATTTACGAAGATTTAAAGAAATGAATTTCATGCATAATAGAGATCAGAATATTGATTTATTTGGAGATCATACTTTAATAATTAATGCCGGTAATGATATTATCAAAAAGATTTATGATAATAAAGATAATGCAGAAAAGAAGGAAATTATTAATTCTATGGTTCAAAATGTTTATGATTTGGCTCTACTTTCACAGGATAATTTAAAAGGTGAACGACTGGTGCAATATATAAACAGAGCTAATACTATTCTTGGTAATGTGCTTTAAATAAAACTACAATAAATAAAAATGAGCTGATTTATTCAGCTCATTTTTTATAATGATGTTCTAATGATTTTTAACATTTCATCAGCAGATGATATCTCTATCGGTATGCTAAGTGTAATTGTAATGCCTGACTCTCCATATAATTTAGATGTGGGAGAAAATGTTATATTCGCTTTTGTATCTGCACGCATTTTAGCAAAACCCAATCGCGAACTTTCTTTTTCACCATTCAGGTTTTCCTCCCCTGTTTCAATCCGGTTTTTCATAACTTCCAGATATGCTTCATCAGGGTCTTCAAATTGATTAATTTCTTTAATTCCTGCTTGTAACTTTTCAATTTGATCAGTTGTTTCTTTTGAATTTCTGTCGGCATAGTTATTTTCAAGTTTTATTATAAGCGGATATTCACCTGAGAAAAAACCGGCTGTAAGAGAGAAATCTCGGTTTGTATATTTAAATGTATTTTCTAATAGCTCACTTATTGCGTTTGCGATTAAGCTTAATTCTTTAGTATATGGTAATTTTTTTTTGACATTGAAGTAAACAAAATCAAATATTTTAATAAGCATGGTATTAAGTGCTTCAAATTGATATTCTTTCTTTTTTATCACATTAAAAAAAGTGTCTTCTAAAAGGTCATTTTCATCAAGAACTTTTTTTATAGAACTTTCATACATGATGTCTGTGATTTCATTGCCATATAATAAACGCTCAAGTTTTTTATAAAAAATTCTGGATAGAATTTCAATATGCCCCCATTCTTCAATCTTTCCTTTAAGTCTGAAAGAGCTTTTTCCATTGGTAATTTTTGTATTATCATAAACAAACTTATAGTTTAATATATGTTTTCGTTCAGCTTTCATACCCATTTGATAACCTCAAAGTTAAGATATTTGAATAGGATTATACAACTTTTTTTAATTATTAAATAGTAAAAAATAATCTTAATAATTAACTTTTAAAAAAAAATATTTAATGATATATTATACCGTTTTTTATATAGTATCTACTAAATTTATAAAACATGATTTAATGTATTTTGATGGGGGCATTTAATGAATGAATATTCTGGAAAATCGGTCTTAATTATTGGGGCTGGTTTATTACAAGTTCCGGCAATTAAAACTGCATCAGAGATGGGTTTAACGACAGTTGTTACTGATTATAATGACAATGCCCCCGGTATGAAAATTGCGGATTTTCCAATTATTGTGTCAACTAAAGATATTGATGGCACCGTAAGGAAAGCAAAAGAATTTAATGCTAAACATAAGATTGATGGTGTTATAACTGTTGGTACTGATGCTTCAATGACAGTTTCGGCAGTTTCAAACGCATTAAAATTACCCGGAATCAAATTCGAAGATGCTGAAGCAGCAAGTAATAAAATAAAAATGAGAGAACGCTTAAAGCAAAAAAAAGTTCCAATACCGGAATTTAGAAAATGCTGGAGTCTTGATGAATTATTCTCTGCAGCAAGCGAATTAACATATCCGGTAGTATTAAAACCAGCTGATAATATGGGTGCTCGTGGTGTCATGAAAATAGAAAATGAAATGATGCTGGAAAAAGCATATCATAATGCAAAAAGTGCAAGCCCGTCCGGAGAATTAATAGTAGAAGAATATATGGCAGGACCTGAGCTTTCCATTGACGCTTTGATATATAATAATGAAATATACATAACAGGTATTGCAGACAGGATTATTGAAAGAGAACCGTATTTTATAGAAATTGGTCATGTAATGCCATCTGCATTAGATCAGGCATTATTAGATGATGCTGTAAGGGTTTTTAAACTTGGTATAAAAGCATTAGGTTTAACAATTGGTGCTGCAAAAGGGGATATAAAAATAACTAAAACCGGTGCAAAGATTGGTGAAATCGCAGCTCGATTGTCCGGTGGTTTTATGTCGGCATATACCTATCCTTATTCATCCGGTGTTAATCTAATTAGAAACGCAATTGATATATCACTTGGCTATAAACCATCTAATTTAGTTCCCACAAGAAATCATGTAGCAATTGAACGGGCAATAATTCCTAATCCCGGTATAGTTAAAAGTATTGTAGGCATTGATAGTGCTTATAGTATTAATGGTGTAAAAAATGTTTTTGTTCATGTTTCTATTGGAGATGAGGTTTTTGAACCAAAAAGTAATGTAGAAAAACCATTAAATTTTATTGTTGTTCGTGAAAATCGTGAGGAAGCCTGGAAAACCGTAGAAGAAGTTGAAAGGGTTCTTGCAGTTGTTACCGATGATAAGCAACGTGTAAGTTTTCAGGAAATAAATCACAAAGCACGTGAACGGTTCAATAGAGCGTGTTATGCTTGTGTTGAATGTAATGGAGTTGAGTGTAAGGGGAAAATCCCCGGAATGGGTGGATATGGGAGTGGCGCATCATTTATACGAAACTGCGATGATGTACGAAAAGTTTTAATAAATACAAGAGTTATACATAACGTAAAAACGGTGGATACGAGTTCAAACTTTTTCGGTATTGATTTAAAGATTCCTTTATTAATTGCACCAATTACAGGGGCTGATATTAACTTAGGCGGTCAAATCAGCGAGTTGGAATATGATGAGGAATTATTGCATGGTGCCAAATTATCAGGTGTTTTTGCTTTTGTTGGAGATGGCGCTCAACCTTATCTTTATAGAACGGGTCTTGAGGCATTAAAAGAAGTTGATGGATTTGGTGGTGCGATTTTTAAACCTCGAAAAAATCAGACTGATATCATAAAAAGAATTAAAGAGGCTGAAGATATTAATATTCGTATGGTAGGGCTTGATATTGATGCAGCAGCTTTTTTGACAATGGAAATGATGGGACAGGCTGTTTCTACTAAAACTGTCTATGAACTAAAAGAAGTTATATCGTCAACAAACCTTCCTTTTATAGTAAAGGGTATCATGACTGTTGAAGATGCACATTGTGCTGTAGAAGCAGGAGCTAAAGCTATCGTTATCAGTAATCATGGCGGAAGGATTACTGACAGTCACTCTTCTTCTATTTCAATGCTTAGTGCAATTAAAAAAGCTGTTGATTCAAAATGTAAAATCATTTTAGATGGCGGATTACGAAGCGGTGAAGATATTTTTAAAGCAATTGCACTTGGTGCTGATTATTGTATGATAGGCAGACCATTTGCTGTTTCAATATTAGGCGGGGGAAGAGACGGCGTTAAAATTCTGGTTGATAAATATCACTATGAATTAAAAAGAATCATGATTTTAACCGGTGCAGAAACTATTTCAGATATATCTGAAAATATGGTTAATGCTGATTTACTTACTTCCCAACGCAGAATGTAGAAAATATTTTATCAAGTATATCGTTGGGTGTTATTTCTCCGGTTATTTCCCCAAGACTATTGAGTGATTGTCGCAAATCAAAAGCGGCTAAATCAAGTATTTGATTATGCATATTAGTTTTAGCATTCGATAATGAATTGATACTTTCAAGCAGTTTGTTTGCATGCCTTTCGTTTGTGATAATCGGATCTGTACTTTCTGTGATTGATGTATTGGTTACCAGTTCTATAAATTGAGTATTAAATTCTTCTATACCGGTTTTTTGTATGGCACTCATTCCAATAATTCTAAAGTTTATGAAATGATTTTCAATAAAATTAGTTATTTCATTGATTAATTGATTCTTTTTTTCCTGAATTAAATCGATTTTGTTGACGATTATAATGGTTTTTTTATCAGAGCTGATTGATTGAATATTAACTTTGTCATTATCAGTTAATCCTTCACTTCCTGATAAAACATACAATACAATATCTGATTTATCAGAAATGCTGATTGCTCTTTTAGTCCCTTCGAGTTCTATCGGGTCAAGTGTTTTCCTTAAGCCGGCAGTATCGTATAATCGAACGCCATACCCTGATATATTGATAACACCATCCAGATAATCTCTTGTCGTTCCGTGAATATCTGATACAATTGCTTTATCTTCATTGAGAAGGTAATTAAATAAAGTTGATTTCCCTGCATTGGTTTTACCGAGAATTGCAGCCTGAATACCTTCTCTAATATATTTACCCCGTGTAAAACCATTGAGCATTGTGTTACTTTGATTAATTATTGAATCAATAGCACCGGTCCAGACAGCAGTATCAAGCGATAAATCCTCTTCAGGGTAATCAATATATACTTCAATTTCAGCAAGTAAATCAGCTACAAGATTTTTTATAAAATTGATTTCATTTTTTACTGTTCCATTAAGTTGTTTAACGGCAATATTCGCTGCTTGTTTTGTTGATGCATTCACAACATCCATTATTGCTTCGGCTTCGGATAAATCGATTTTGCCATTTAAAAATGCCCGTTTTGAAAACTCACCGGGTTCAGCAAGTCTTCCACCGGTTTTGCAAATAATTCGTAGAATTAGCGCAATTACTATTTCACTGCCATGAGAATTGATTTCAAAACTCTCTTCACCGGTAAAACTTTTTCCTTCAGAGAATGTAATAACTAGAGCATCATCGATAATTTCTTCATTATCAAAGATAGTGCCATAATAGGCATGATGACTTTTAAAAGTAAACCCGGGATTGAACTTTTTCCTGAATATTTTGTGTAAAAGTGCATGACAACCGTTTCCACTCACTCTGATTATTGCTATAGCAGAACCACCTGCTGGTGTAGCTCGTGCACAAATGATGTCTTCTGTATCTGAACTCATTAGAATTATTTCTCCTCAAAATGCATGGTTGAAATAAGGTTATTCATTTCATTCGTATTTTTAATAATATTTGTATATTGTAGTATTAAACCATTTTCTTCTAAAGTCGCCATGATTTTTACAAAAATTTTATCAGGAAATGGTTTTTTGTTAATAATCAGACTTCCATATTTAACGTTAAGATCACCTCGAACCTTGAGGAATTGTTTAAGTTCAGGTAGTGCAGATTTTTGAAAAAAAGTACCCGCATCAACAAAGAAAATTAGATGTTTATTTATTGTGAATCTTTCGTTTATATCCGTATTTTCATTATAAACCTTGATCGAATGGCCTTTTTCAACAAGTTTTCTATGTACATCCTTGCTGAACTGTAATAATTGCGGATTATTGCCAATGGTAACTATACCAATTCTCATTTTATTCTCCGTTTTTAGTAAAAGTGATAGGATATAGGGATTTTATAAATCAGAACTTTTTCTTCATTGTGATCAATTTTAGAAAAAATTCTGGATATTTTAAAAATATCATCTTCAGAAGTTGATATATTTAGATTGTAAAATCTTTTATTTTTGGTTTGAATGTAATTTTTTTTCAATAATGCAACATCATCCTTTTCCAGTAAAGCCAATTTTTTTATAAGTATTTCATTTTCAAAGGTATCCCGTGTAAATGATTGAGTCAGATGATTTCTAACAAGTTTACCATAATCTGTTTCTTCACCGCTTTCAAATACCCGTAAAATAAATTTTTTACCTCTTGAGTAAGGTACTATTGTTGTCATGTGATAAAATTTGGGTATCAAACTGGAATATGAAGCGTACTTATTGAACACAATGACATAAAAAAAATGAGGATATTTAAGCTGGTCCCGAAATAAAATATGTGCAATATCATCTATACCAAAGCCTCGATTTTTATAGTATGGCGAGTACAAATCATCTTTTATTTCAATAGCTTTATCAGAAAGTAATGGTGTATTGTTATTGAATAGGGTATTAAGATTTTCCATCCAATCCTTGCCAAAGTAAGGATCTTCTGTAAATTCGTATCGTGCATTTTGAATTCGTGAGTAATTTTCATCACTGAAATTTCTTTTTTTTAATATATCGATTTGAGATCTTTTATCAGTATTGTTTATTTTCATCAGATAACGGTCATAAATCTCTTTGATAAAACCGCTACAGTTTAGCCCATTTTCAGTTTCTTTAAGTGGTTCCAAAGAATTTATACTTACATATTCATTAAAGTCATTTATTGCACCGTCATTTGAATAAGGTGATAGAGATGGAATTATTATTTGATTGATAAACTTAATTTTTATGTCATAATCGTTTTCTTTGATGAGTACTTCTTCATTCAGTTTTTGTTCATCTAAAATTGATATAATTGAATAAAATGGAAGAAATTTAAGTTTTTCAATGTCAAAATAGTATTTTATCCCGGATTTAAAAACCTTTCCAAGTAAAATAACATCAAATTCTTTCTTTTGAACATTTTTAAAAAGTAAATAAGAGTCGTTATTTTCAAGGAAAAAAACTTTTACAAGAAGAAGTTTTTTATTAGTATCAAATCGATAGACAATTCTACCGTATGTTTTATAATTATTTTTACCATTGGTTGCCGGATAAAATGCAATATCATATCCGTTATCCCATTTTGAGAAGATGATCCCGACATCTCTACCGTCATCACTTACAATTTCACTAAATTCTTTTAATACGGTAAAATCAAGGTTTTTATCGAAGAAAAAATCTTTTCGTACATTAACCGTATCATAATATTGGTCATGATTTGAATTAGAAAAAGCTGTAAATACTGATACTATGAATAATATGCTAATTAATGTAAATCTTTCCATCCGCCGCCTCGCTAAGGTTTATTACCTTTACAATATCGGCTTTTTTTAAATTAACTTCATTATTAAAGAATTCTCTATCAGGTGCAAAAAGTGGTGATATTTCAATTATCGCAGTATCATTCACAGTAAAACCATTATCTTTAAGCCATGATTGGTATAATTTAATCTGCCCCTCAATTGTAGTTTCAATTGAATCAAGCCCTGTAGTATTTTTTAAAGGAAAAAATTCTTCTGTTCGTAGTGTTTCAAAAAAAGTTGCATTATGAGCAAATGGTATAGTGTCAAAAACAAATGTTTCAAATTTAGTCGCCGATAAGCTGGTTTCTGATGGTATATCCACAGTGAAATCAATGCCGTTTATTTTTTTATTTGCACAGTGAACGGGTAACCGTTTCGTTATTTCTTTAATAAAATTTACATTAAAAATATGTATACCGATTGAACCCATTAGATATTTTATTCTGCCGGAATTGTCTTTTTCATTCATCATTTCAGGTGTCATATCAGAATATTCGATTATTTGATGTGTACCGGTTACAGTGTCCTTGACTATTGTTCCCAATTTCTCATCAGGATATGCTTTTTTAATTACTTTTGTTGTCACTTGAGACTGATTAAGAATATGATAGCCTATAAAATACGGATCAGCCATATTTAATACAGGATTATCAACCTGAAAATACGATAGGTACTTTATTTTATTCTCTATCATTGAGTCTGTTAAGCCGGATTTATTAAGAGCTGTCAAAATTCCTCCGTGACCATCAGGATTCATAAAAATGGTTGACTTGTTTTTTAGAATTAATCTACCATCTGCTGTTAATGACGGTAACATTCCCTGTTTAAAGAAATGTACATTGTCAGTTTTTAGTCCAAAATAATTGTGAGTTATAAAGAAATTAATTGTATCCGTATAATTATCTTCTGAAGTCATTATATACCATTGAAAACTTTGTTTATAATGATTTGAATAAAATAATATTTTCTCGGCAAATATTCTGAACAACGAGTGTTTTTTTATAGGTGATATTCCAAAACAACCTTTTGGTTGTTCAAAACCAAGTCTTGATGCCTGCCCGCCGGCTACTGTTAGAAACGCTACTTCACCGGATTGTAATGCATTGATTCCTGCGTGTTTGTATGTTGTATTTCTTTCATCAATACTAAGTGATTGTGCCGGAGTGTAAACAGAATTGTTATTATTTTCCTGATCGTTCATTACATTAAAGTATTTTTCAACAAGTTCTAAGTCAATCGAATGAATAGTATGTACTAAAGAGTCCTTTTCTATATCCGAAAGTTCATTCCAATAAAAAAGTATATGTTCATTATTTGATGAAATCATTTTTTCTATGGCGATTGAATCTGATTCATTTCGTATTGTATAGTTCATTGCTTTAAACTCCTTAGCAATATCAGAATTTCTGTTAATTCATTTCTTAAACTACCGGGTTTGTCATTGTGTTTATGTAATTGTTTTATTGCACCTTTAATAGTCATGCCGTCATCATACAGTGATTTTTTTATAGTTGTAATAATTTGAATATCATTGTGAGTGTAAACCCTGTGTCCGAATTTATTTTTAATCGGTGAAAGTTCCGGGAATTGATCTTCCCAGAACCGTAAGACACTTTGTTTTATACCTGTAATCTCAGAAATTTCACCAATTGTATAATATTGTTTATTCCCAGTGTTCATGTTTTTCTTTTCTGCTAAAGAGTCTTTTTAAAGAATCCATAATAGAATCGTTTTCATAAATAATCTTATAAAGTTCTTCAGTGAGTGGCATTTCAACGGATAATTTATCTGCAAAGTTTTTAATTGACTTGCAGTTTTTAACACCTTCGGCTACCATCGCCATTGAAGATGTAATCTCATCAATTTTTTGTCCTTTACCAAGAAGCTCACCAACATGTCTGTTTCTTGAATGTTTAGAACAACAGGTAACAATAAGATCACCCATTCCTGCTAAACCTGAAAAGGTTTTTTCATTTGCACCGGCTTTTTTACCCAGTCTTATAATTTCTGCCATACCTCGCGTCATTAATGCAGCTTTGGTATTATCACCAAAACCGATACCGTCTGAAATTCCGGCGATAATTGCAATGACATTTTTTACTGCTGCACCAATCTCAACACCAATTATATCTTCGTTTGTATATACCCTAAGATATTCAGTCATAAATGCTTTTTGAACTTCTTCAGCAACAGAAATGTCTTTACAGGCAGCAACAATAGTTGAAGGTACTTTTTTACTTACTTCTTCCGCATGTGTTGGTCCTGATAATGCAACAACACCTTTTTTGTGAGGGACAACTGAATCGATTATTTCAGTCATTCTCATAAAAGTGCCGTCTTCAATTCCTTTTGTAACAGATACAATAATTTGAGTATTATTAATAAATTGTGCAGCATTTACTGATAAAGAGCGGATGGCAAAAGAAGGGACTGCAAAAATTATTAAATAGGCATTTTTTATTGCGGATCCTAAATCATTCGTTACGGTAAAATTATCAGGAAATCTGATGCCGGGTAAAAACTTTTTATTTTCTTTTTCAGTGTTCAATAATTCTGCAACTTTAGCATCAAACTCCCACATCGTAACAGTATATTTGCTTGCTAACAGAATCGCCAGTGTATTTCCCCACGAACCGGCACCAAGAACGGCAACCTTTTGTTTCATTATATTTCTCCGAAAATAAATAGTACTTGAGTGTTTTCAAAACAATCGTTGTATACAGTATAGAATATTTCATATAAATAGCCAACTATATTCTAATACTATTTTGAAAATATTTTTTAATTTCTTATTGACATCATTTTATCCCGGTTATAATTACGCCTGTTAATAAATTGTAAATAACATTTTGAGTGTATAGATTGTTATAACGTTATTTTAATTATACAGTTTTGTGTTGTTTTTCTAAGTTGTTTTGTAGATATGAGATATAGGTCTGTCAATAGAAAACTATATAAATTTTGAATTCAAATTATTTAATCAAATAAAAAAATAAAGTTAATAGATTGTTAATAACTTATTCATAACTTATCAATATCTGTTTATTATGGTATATATTCTCTTGTATTCACTGAATTTAGCAATATCAGAGTGAATGTTTCACGAAAATAAAATATACAATTTTAGGTCTTAAATAAATTTAAATACTATGGTATATATAGTTATCTTTAAGTGAGTATACGGAGAATTGTGATGAAAAAAGTAATCGGTCTACTGGTATTTTTTATATTTATTTTATCCTGCAAAAATAAAGTAGTTTCAGATTCAATAATAATCTCGGTTCCTGATACTTTATCGTCTATTCCGGTTTATCAGCTGGATGGAGAAATTGTTGATAATAAATCAATTCAAGTTCAAACATATTCTGATCATAGTATGGCTATGCTTGAATTTATTAATGGTACAACTCAAATTATTCTAACCGGGTTTACTCAAGGTGTTGCAAATAGAAAGGAAAATCCTGAAATAGTTATTTTGTCAACAATAGTATGGGGTATTTCATCGATAATGGTTAAAGATAGAAATATTGAATCAATTTTTAACAGGGACAATACAAAAATAGCGTTGCCATTTCAAGGAAGTCCTCTTGATATTCAATTTAAAAGTATTATATCAGCAAAAGGAATTGAAAATAAATTTGAACTGCTTTATTTCCCGTTTCAGCAGGCTCTCGGGTTTATGAATAATGGTTCATTAGATGCTGTTATTGTACCTGAGCCTATAGCTTCTAAACTTGAGGAATCAGGAAACGCACAAAGATTAATCACAATGTTTGATATTTGGTCTGAGATAAATAATGGCGACGGCAGATCACCGCAAGTCTCATTATTCACAACGAATAATTTTATTTCAAAAAATAAGAATGCTATACAAAAGATATTGGAATTATTAAAAGAATCGACTACTTTAGTAAGCAGTTTAGATTCAGCAGTCATTGAAAAATACAGCAATCAATTTTCCATGTCACAGGAGCTTTTTAAAAAGGCATTACATCAGACTGTATATCAAATTAATACACCGGAAGAGAATAAAGCAATTTCACAGAATTATCTGATAATGACTCATTATCAGAACATACCCGACGATGCATTTTATTATACTGAAGAATGAATAAAACGGTGAGTACATTTTTTAAAAAGGCAATACCATTTTCATTAGGAATTATTAGCTTTTTACTTTTATGGAGTGTATTGTCATTATATTTTACCGGTTATTTAGTGCCATCACCATACAAAGTATTAAAAGAGATATTTTTTTTGTTAATTAATGAGAGATTGGATTCAATAGTTTTTATTACAATTTACCGGTCTTTTATTGCTTTTGCCATTGCTGTATTGATTGGGTCAATTATTGGTATCGTATCAGGTTTATCAGGTTTTCTTGAAAAATACTTTTTTATACCAACCGTCATTTTGCAGGGGGCTCCTCCTTTATTGTGGATTGTTCCGGTTATATTATTATTTAATGTTGGTGATGTCTCTGTTATTGTTGTTTCAACATTAATTGTTACGCCTTTAGTTATTATTAATATTACAGAAGGTGTTAAAGGAATAGACCGTCATTTTTTTGACATGTTCAGAATTTATGCACCATCAAAACGTATGATTTTAAAAGAGCTGATTGCTCCGGCTTTATTTCCATACTATAGAAGCATAATTGTATTGGGGTTTGTTCTTTCAATGAAAAGTTCTGTGATTGCAGAATGGTTTGGTGCTAAAAGCGGGGTAGGGAAACTGATTAATTCTTATTTCTACAATTTTAATATTACTTCCTTTTATGCGGTTTCAGTTGTATTTATTTTCCTGATTCTAATCATCAGTTTTGCATTGAAAATAATAACTGCTCCATTATTAAAACGGAAAAAAACAATAATTGGGCCTGTTACACATTATAATGATTTTTCTTTGGTACTTACAGAAGAACCAAAAGAAATTACATTAGATAATGTTTCATTTCATTACGGAAAAAAGAAGATTCTTAATTCAATTAATGTATCGATTAAGAAAAATGAAGTGGTTGTGTTAACCGGAAAATCAGGAAGCGGAAAAACTACATTGGCCAGGTTATTGTCAGGTTTTCTTAAAACAGATAGCGGTATTGTGCACAGAACGAATAAACCGGCGATTTTATATCAGGACGATCTCTTATTGTCACACCTTGATCTTATAGGAAATGTTTCACTTCCCGCTCGTGCTGTTAACGATACAAATGCTTTATTAAAAGCTCAAAAAGCACTGGAATTATGCGGTCTGGCCGATTTTAATACTTATTTCATTGATGAAATCTCAGGCGGTATGCGAAAAAGGGTTGCTTTTGGACGTGCATTACTGCTTGATCCTGATTTTATTATTCTAGATGAACCATTTAATAATCTTGATGCTGTTTCGAGAAACGAATTGTGGGATTTATTTTTTCAACTATTTGTAAGCCGCGGAATACCGGCTCTGATAATCACTCATTATCCCGATGAATTAAAAAACCGTAATGTTCGTTTTGTCTCATTAGATAATGGCTATTTAAAATGAACCGATTAAAGCCGGCGAATACTTTTTAGTTTTATATCCTTCATTTTTAATATTTTTCCATCTGTATTCTTCAACGGTGAAAGAATCAGGCACCGTTCCGTTCCATGTTTCCCAGGTGTTTGAGGCAAACTCCAGTGTTCCGGTGTGCGTGACAATACCTTTTTCAGAGGTGATGTAACCCGGTTCATTGATAAACGGGGTGTATAAAACAAATCCATATTCAATATCATTTTGTAATTCTTTGAGATTAAATTGTAAGTAACGGTTTGATCTGTCAAGAGGAATTGACGAAATTGTATAATCAGTTATGGTTTTATCAATAGTAAAATAGAATGTAACTTTTTTGTCTGTATTGAGATAATTGTGATTTATAAGTAAATCGTATGATAAATTATTGGCATTGACCGGTTTTAGTAATGGGATTACATCAATTTCAAGGTTTTTTAAGTTCTTTTCTGCATAATTGAGATACATTTGAAAATGCAGTGACGGGTATTTTTTATTTATTGTATAGTCAGTTATGAGAATAATCGCATTTCCTGTTATTGCGTCGTTATTTGATAAAAATAAAGCGGGGTAGGTTACTGCACCGTCTGCATTATACGTAATATGACCATACCCGGAGTTTTTACCGGTCTCATTATCGCCGAAAGCAATAACTTCCGGTAAGTCTGAAAATAAACTGCACGTCAGTCCGGGGTATAGTATTTCTCTGCCTGCACAGTTAGTTAATACAATGACGGTAAGCAATAGAATAATTGTAAGTCGTAACCATTTCACGGTTTTTTTATTCTCTATATTTATTTCTGATTGCGTTTATGACATCAAGTATACTGAAAAATGAATCAATAAGTTCAGGATCAAATTGTTTTCCCGCCTGTTCTTTCATGTATAGTAAAACATCCTCTTCAGTCCATGCGTCTTTGTAAACTCTTGTGGATATTAATGCATCAAATACATCGGCAATAGCAACTATTCTTCCGCCTAATGATGTTTCTTCACCTTTTAAACCTTTCGGGTAACCGGTTCCATCCCATTTTTCATGGTGGCTAATTGCAATTTCTGATGAAATAACATCAAGTTCTGACACTTTATCATCAAATAATTGCTCACCTGACAGTGTGTGGGTTTTCATGACATTGTATTCTTCATCAGTTAACTTACCGGGTTTTTTAAGGATTGTGTCAGATATTGCAACTTTACCCACATCATGAAGCATTGCTGCAATTCTTAAAATATCTTTATATTTTTTTATTTCATTTTTATCAAAACCTTTTTTTTCGGCATAATGCTGATAAATTTCTATGGCATACGTTCCGACCCTGTTTACATGATGACCGGTTTCTTTGGGATCCCGTAACTCCGCCATTCTAATCATACGAAGGATAATCTCACGCGTCATTTTTGCTCTTTCAATTGCAATTGAGGCATTATTTGCAAAGAAAGAAACAAATAATTTATCATTTTCATCAAATGGAATGACTTGTTCATCTTTATCTTTAGCATTAATAATTTGCATTACACCAATTATTTCCTGTCTGCTCGTTCTTAATGGTATTGTAAGAACTGATTTTGTTCTATAGTCAGAAATTACGTCAAATTTTTTGTTAAACTGGTATGGTAATGAAGTATCAATTTCATAAACATCGTCGATATTAAGAGGTTCACCGGTCGAACCGACATATCCTGCAATTGATGATGTATTCATAGGGACTTTAAAACTGGAATAAATCATTCGATTGTGTGATTTATCTCTTTTAGCGACAGTTTCATTTTGAGTATAACTGAAAATGAGATTTTCACCATCTTTAAGGTAAATCGACCCTGCATCGGCATTGGTAAATAACCGTGCATTAAACAGAATATTATCTAAAAGGGAGTCCAAATCTTTTATATGATTTAATTTTTCTGTTATACTAAGAAGTTCAGTTACTTTATCTATATTTGCAATATCGTTGTTCATATATTTCTCCAGTAATAAAATATCGTCAATAAATTAGTTAATATTGAGGTGCGTTCTAAAATAAACCCTGTATTTACAATACTACATTGAAGCAGGTTTTCCATTAATTTGTATCATTTTTTTTAATTCATCATCATTTAATATCGATTGTGCTAATTCATATACTTTACTATTTCTATTTGACAATGAATAGGCAAAAATAATTTCATTTTTTGCTTTCTCTTTTTCCCCTGTTTGCTCATATATTTGAGATAACAAATATCGTGCACCATCATATCCGGGATAGTTTTGAACAAATGACCGGGCTATTTCCAAAGCACGTTGTATATCGTCATTTTCATAATAAAAATACCCGGCATCGAGATACAGATTCTTTCCGCTTAATTCTTTTAAAGTGTTATATAATCTTTTGTTGGAAACAATTGAATTTTCAAGGTCAATTATTGGTTCAATTGCGTAATCAATAACGAGGTTCTGATATGGTTTACTGTTAAAAATATCAAATGTTTTAAGAAATGCTGCAAAATTGTCAATATCAGAAATCTGTAACAAAGAGTTTAATTCTTCTGTTTTTTTGCTGAATAATGACAGCACTTTATTCACATCAAGTTTTAATAATTCTGAAAGATTCAGTGCAATATAATATGCTGCAACTCTATTACCTTCCTGAGTTAAATGAGTATGATCAGCACAAAGTCTGTTACCCAGCAAAGATAAATCGTTTAAACTTAATATCATTTGTTTCAGTGAAAGGAAATTGATGTATTTAAACTCTTTTTTTTTCGTTATGTATAATGAACTTAATGTTGTAAAAAGTGAACTTTTTACTCGAAGAGGGGTTTTGTCCTGCTCAACGGCTATTAGAAAGTAGTTTAGTGCTTCAGGGCTGTTTTTTAAAAGATAATTTGACGCAACACCGTTCAGAAAATTAACAGAGGCATTTTTCCTGAACATTTCAAGAGATTGTGATTGTTGAAAAAGCGATTTTAACGCTAAAGAATCTCTGCTATCCAGTGCACGTTTATAGCGTGTAATAAAATCGGTAGCTTCACTTTCATATTCACTTGAAAACGGAGGCATGTCAAATATATTTGATAATGCTTCAGTAAGCACCACCGGGATTTTTTTATTTTCATACAATTGCAAAACTGAGTTTATATTCTTTGTAAATCTTGATTTGACATCAAGATCATTCTCACCTTTGTCGGTGAAATCAAAATCATTTATTTGTGTATCGATAAATGAATACCTGTTTTCGAGTGAAACATCAGGTTTTTTTACCAGGTTTAGAAATAATTGAATCAGTTTAATTTCTTTTAAGAATAATTTGGTTTTTACATACAAGTGACTGTTTTTAATATCTCCCCGCACAATGTCATAATATTCATTTTCACCGGTATAGATAATTAAAAAATCGGGTTTGTATCGTAATAATTTGTGGGCAGCGTCAGTGATGTAATAAGAACTCATCAGCGGAAATGACACATTAATAACATCCACCTTGGAAAAAGTGCCGGAATTCTCCAGTGCTTTTTGAACAATTGTGCCAAAACTCTGGTTTGAATTATAAGGAAAACCCGCAGCAGCTGATCCGCCGAGAATAAAACCCCGGATTGTTCCCGGGTCTTTTTTGACGGTAAAAAGATTTTTTTCATCAGATGTGGTTATTGTAAAAGCCTGCGGATAATATTTATTAATAAATTGTGTGTTGTCTTTATAATATTTTGTTCCGTTTATTGTAATTTTTGAAAATATATCTGTATTAATTCCATACCCTGAAAATCTCAATGAGATTTCAAAAGAAATAAGAAATAATAGAATAATAAGTTTAATTATCAGTGTATTTCGAATAAAAGTCTTCAATGAGTGCTCCGTATTTTTGAATGGAATTAACTTTTTTGATTATAGTAAAAAAGGATACTTTGTGCAATAAGAAAATAGTTCAGCAGCACAATTTATTATCGAATTGACTCTTCAAGTGCTTTTAATTGGATATCAATATAATTAATGAGTTTATCATACGTGATTAATCCTAAATCAACGAGAATCTCACCAAGAGGTCTTTTGACATCGAGTGATTTCTGAATTTTCAAAGCAGAATCAAGTTCTTTTTGTGTTAATACTTTATTTTCTATAAATAATTCACCGATTTTTTTCATACTGTTATTCCTCTTTAATAGAACTTGATATTAAACTGTTAATTTCAGTATTAAGTTTTAACGATAAATCAACAACGTTGGAGACTGTTTCGTTTATAGAATTAACATCATGCTGAATAAACTCCATATTTTCTGTCAGATTATCTGAGTTTGATTTGATAATTTCAATAGAATTTTTAGATGTTGTCGAAGCATCCCGCAGTAATGAAATATTATTTTTTAAACCTTTGAGTGTATTTGCCAGATATTTATGATTTTCTTTAACTTCTTCATAGAGTTTATTAATATCTGCAATGCTTAAAATAATTTTACCCGAAGCGTCTTTTAAATATACAAAGTTATCTTCGAAACCCTGTATCGTTTCATCTAATTTTTGATTTGAATTGGTAAAATCGGATTTTGCATTGCTGATTACATTTGCTATTGAATTGGTTATAGATTGAACATCTGCTGCTAATTTTTTAATTTCTTTTGCAACTACAGAGAACCCCTCTCCGTCTTTACCGGCACGGGCCGCTTCAATCGATGCATTTATAGCAAGAATGTGGGTTTTTTCAGAAATATCAGCAATTGCTTTTATAGATTCTTCTATAGTATATAAATCAGAACTGTATTTGGTAAGTGTTTTTTTTGTATGATCAATGAGGATTTTACTCTTGAATGAAAGGGAATTGTCATTATCATCATGAGTTCCTGAAATCATCGTGTTTATGTTTTTAATATCATTGCTTATTGATGATATAAATTCAGCCTGATTAAATAGTGATTTTGTTAATAAATCTATCTGGGTAAATAACTCAACAATATGGGTAACTGCAATTAATGTAGACTTATTTTGTGTATCCCAGTTTGTGTCGGATATGTCAATTTCAGAGTTTTGAAACCAGATTAACTGATTAACATTTCCCACTAATCCTGTAATATTATTTGTTGATTCCTGAACATCGTTGATATGTTTTTCAAGACTTACGCTTAATGCACCAATTTCAGTAATAAGATTATCAAATAAGGTGTTTTTTTTCAGGTAATAATCAATGAATTTATTCACCGATATAATAAGGTATCCGACATCATCATTATACGATTTATTTATTATTTCAACACAATCGAGTTTATTCGCTGATAAACAGTCAAAATCTTTTGCAATTTTATTCAAAAGGCCGACAATGTTGTATTTTGTGATGAGATTACTGACTGCCCCAACAATAAAACCTGCAATTAAACATCCGGCAATAAATATGTATTTGTGAACAGGTGATTTAAAGTTTACAAAAAAATTGGCATATATCGGAAACACAATTCCCATGGCAAGACCAAAGGCTATTGATAAATTATACGTTCTTTTTATTATCGATTTTTTCAATTACGACTCCATACAATGTAATATCGCTAGAGCTTCTTGCAAAAATACTCTTTTAATCTCGAATTTTTGCAAGAGCCTCGTTATTATATGTTTATCGGTTTTTATAATAAAAATTATAGAGCTTCTTGCAAAAATCAGGAGCTTCTGTATTTTGTTGTTATGAATTATATAAAAATACATTAAAAAAAATGCTGCTTTACAATCGTAAAGCAGCATTTTTAGAAGCACCCGAGGGTTATTTCTTAGAACATCGTTCTACAAATGTGTTTTTTACATCCATTGAAATTTTTTTTATAACAATCCCGGTTTTTTCCCTTTGGATTGCACCAATATCAGTAATTGCAACAGAGCCAACTGAAAGTATGTCTTTAAGAGATTTGAGTTTTGTCTTATACAATGGAACATTAGTATACATTTTATCCATCGAAGACACATATGTGCCTGAAGAAACTGCGTTTCCTGCATATTGCAGTGAAGCAGAAACTTTACCGTTTTCAACAATCGTAATGTTGTAATCTGAGATTTCAGACGATGTACCTGTACCGATATATATTTTTACAGCCTTTTTCTCATCTTCGATTTTAGCTGCATCAATAATTGAGTATAAGTTCTTAGTTTCACTGAAAACGGTTACTTTAACTGATCCGTACGCTTTTTCAAGTGTTTTGTATAATGAAAGTGATGTTTCAAAACCGAATGTTTTATCAAAATCAACGGCATTTATCAATAAAACAACTTCTTTAATATCCAAACCTGTAAGTTTATCAGCTTTATCAGCGATAATTGGCTGGAAGCGGGAAACACGTTTACCCGGATTCTTTCCGTAGAATGCAATTTTTGTATCAGCTAAAACAATATCAGACAATCTGTTTAATGCAGTCGGGTTAATTGTTTCAATATCACCTGCTATAATAACAAGAGAATTATTTTTTAAACCTTCTTTAGCAAATGACTGAGATGGATAACTTTGTGCTGTTGAATACGCTTGTAATAAAGATGATTGTGAGTAGTAATTATGAATTTTCCAGCCATTTGATGAACCAAATTTCTTCAACGCTTCATAATCTTCAACGCTTAATGATGCAGAAGGATATACATCAGCATCTTTTATTGCAAGCAGTTGTGAATAATCGATATTTGTATTTTCTGTAATAAACTCAGGGAAATTAAACCGGCCTTTTTTACATAAGTATTTACCGTTTTCTTTAATTTCATACACTGAATCGGTTAATACACTTGCAGTAGTCATACAACCGATACTGCAATGTGAACAAAAACCATCTACTTTCGGCGGATTAAGAGGAACTTTTTTATCACTCATTGTGTTTGGTACTAACGCTCCAACCGGACATCCTGAAATACATAAACCACAGCTGATACAATCTGAATCTTTAAGGTTTTTTCTGAACTCAGGACTGACGACTGTTTCAAAACCACGATCTACATATCCGTACACGCCAAGTTGAACTTTTTCAGAACATAATCTGATACATCTTCCGCATAATACACATTTTGAAATATCGCGTGATATATAAGGGCTTGAATTATCAACTGATGAGGTATTCATTTCGCCCTCATATTTGTATTCGTTTACATTGTAATCGTCACTGTATTTCTTGAGTGAACATTCGTATACATCCATACATCCGCATTCCATACATCGTGATGCTTCTTTCACTGCTTTGTCTTCGGTGAATGCAGACTCGATTTCATCAAAGCATTTTCGTCTTTTTTCAGGTGATAAAACAGCTATTGTATTTCGTGGTTCTTTTTTAAATTGAGCTGCAAATGAAGGATCAATTGTACCGTCAGATTTTTCACGAACGCTGAAAAATTCTTTTTTATAACTGATTGTTTCCCCGTTTAAATATTTCACTATTGATTTTGCTGCTTTTTTTGAACTGCCTAATGCTTCAACAACCGTTTTTGCACCCAATGCACAATCTCCGCCGGCAAAAATGAAGTCAACAGCGGTAACTCCGGTATCAGCATTGTATTTCATGCCTCTGCCCTGAACAAGCTTGTCTTTGTAATTACCAAGAACTTCAAGATCCGGTCCCTGACCGACAGCTGTTATAATATAATCAAACTTTTCATCAAATTCACTGCCTTCAATTGGAACAGGCGATCTTCTACCGGATGCATCAGGTTCTCCCTGTCTCATTTTCTGAAGTCTTAAACCGTCTGCTTTAACACCGGTTTTATTAACTGCAAGTGGCGCAGTTAACAACATAAATTCGATGCCTTCTTCATGAGCTTCTTCTTTTTCAATTTCATTTGCAGGCATTTCTTCTTTTGTTCTTCGATAAACCATCACGACTTCATCAGCGCCAAGTCGCAATGCTGTTCTTGCACAGTCAAATGCAGTGTTACCACCACCAACAACAGCAACTCTTCCTGATAGAGTGATTTTTTCTTTTTTACCGAGTTTTTCAAGGAATTCAATACCATCATAAACATTGGTTGCATCATCACCGGGAATGCCAAGTTTAGAGGCTTTCCATGCACCAAAACCTAAGAATATTGCATCATATTTATCTGCTTTTAATGAATCAATCGTAAAATCTTTACCAAGTGACTTGTTAAAATGAACCTTAACACCAAGATCAATAATTGTTGCTATTTCTTTAGCAAGCACTTCTTTTGGCAGTCTGTATTCAGGAATACCATACAAAAGCATACCGCCCAATGTATTTTGCGCTTCAAATATTTCAACATCAACCCCATCTTGTATGAGATAATATGCTGCCGCCAAACCTGCAGGTCCGCCCCCGACAATAGCAACTTTTTTACCAATTGAAGGTTTTTTTAAAGGCATGTACGGGTTGCCGGATGCTAAATCCATATCAGCAACAAATCTTTTTAAGTAATCAATTGCAACAGGTTCTTCAACAGATTCTCTTCGACATTTATCTTCACAGAATTTCGGACAAACTCTACCGATTGAAGCCGGTAATGGAATAGTATCTTTTATTAATATCAAAGCGTCTTTGTATTTTTTGTTAGCAATCAGACCGACATACCCTTGAACATCGCAGTTTGCAGGGCAGGTAAGTTTACAAGGTCCGACACAATCACCATAGTGATTTGAAACAATAAGTTCAAGTGCTGTTTTTCTTGAAGAAACAACTCTTTCGGAGTTTGTTAATATTTCCATCCCGGATCGTAATTTTGTTGCGCATGAAGGAACCAGCGTTCTGGCACCTTTAACTTCAGCAACACATACGAAACAGCTCCCGTATGCTTCTAATCGCGGGTCGTGACACATTGTCGGTATTTCAATTCCTTCTCGTTGAGCAAGATCAAGGATTGTCATACTGTCATCAGCTACAACTGTCTTGCCATTAAATAGTACATCTATATTTGCCATAATTTATTCCTGTTATTTAGTTATTGCTTTAAATTTACATGTATTGTAACAAGCTCCGCATTTTACACAAAGCGATTGATCGATAACGTGAAGTTTTTTGACTTCACCTGATATTGCTTTTGTAGGGCAGGCTTTTTTACATGCGGTACAGCCGATACATGCATCGGTGATGTTGAATGTTATTAATTCTTTACATACACCGGCAGGACATTTTTTATCTCTGATATGTGCAATGTATTCATCTTTAAAGTATTTTATAGTAGTTAATATTGGATTAGGAGCAGTCTGACCTAAACCGCATAACGAACTGTCTTTTACTTTATTGGCTAAATCAATAAGTGAGTCAATATCCTCTTCCACACCTTTGCCTTCAGTAATTCGTGTAAGGATTTCAAGCATTCGTTTGGTTCCTATTCTACAGAATGTACATTTACCGCAACTTTCGGTTTGAGTAAAATTAACAAAATATCGAGCAACATCGACCATACATGAATCTTCATCAAGAACAACCATACCACCTGAACCGACAATTGCGCCGGTTGCAGTAATTGATTCGTAGTCAACGGGTGTATCAATTAATGATGCAGGAATACAACCGCCTGAAGGACCACCCATTTGAACAGCTTTAAACTTTTTGTCGTTTTTAATACCGCCGCCAATTCCGAATATTACTTCTTTTAACGGGATACCCATTTCAACTTCAACAAGTCCACCGTTTTTAATTTTCCCGGCTAAAGCAAAAACTTTTGTACCTTTTGATTTTTCAGTTCCTATTTTATTATATGCGCAAGCACCATTTGATAATATCCAGCCTACTGATGCAAGAGTTTCTACATTATTAATGTTTGTCGGTTTAGCCCAAAGACCACTCACTGCAGGAAATGGAGGACGAAGTCGTGGCATACCTCTTTTACCTTCAATTGAACCCATCAGTGCAGTTTCTTCACCGCAGACAAATGCACCGGCACCTTCTTTTATATGGATATCAAAGCAGAATGTTGAACCAAAAATATTTTTACCGACAATTCCCTTTTTTTCGGCCTGTGCAATAGCATTTTTTAATCGTGCAATTGCTAAAGGATATTCTGCTCTACAATAAATGTAACCTTCATTAGCACCGATTGCATAACCGCAAATCATCATGCCTTCAATAACAGAGTGCGGGTCACCTTCTAATACCGATCTATCCATAAATGCACCCGGATCACCTTCATCGGCATTACATATTACATATTTTTTATCGTTCACTGAATTTTTTGCAAATTCCCATTTCATACCTGTTGAGAAACCTGCACCGCCTCGACCTCGTAAACCCGAATCTTTTACCGTCGCAATAACTTCTTCTTTTGTTATTTGTAATGCTTTTTTTAAACCTTCGTAACCGCCGACAGCAATATATTCTTCAATAATTTCAGGATTAATGACACCGGCGTTCTTCAGAACAATTCTGTTTTGTTTTTCAAAGCTGTAGTGTTGATTTGATTGATTTATTAATAATTCTGTTATTGGTTTGTTATCTTTTATATGAGTTTTGTATATTTTTTCTGCATTGGTTTCATCTACATCACCATATAAAAACTTAGTACCGTTTATCTCAAGCTCAATAATAGGTTCTCTGTAGCATAAACCGATACAACCCGTTTGTGAAAGAGAAATGTCTGATTGACCTTGTATAAGGGTTTCAAGTTTTTCAAGTGTTTTTTGAGCACCCGCTGCATTTCCGCACGTAGCAGTTCCTACTTTTATCTTTACCATTTATTTACCCTCTTTCGCACGGTAAGAATCAATTATCTTAACCAGCTTATCTGTATTTAAGTGTCCGTATGTTTCGTCATTAATCATAATAACCGGTGCTAATGAACAGCAGCCGAGACAAGCAACTGACAGTATGGTAAAAAGTCCGTCTTCTGTGGTTTCGCCTGCTTTAATCTTTAACACCTGGTCAAACATTGTGTCCAGGATGTTTACTCCGGCAACATGGCATGCTGTTCCGTGACATACTTTTATTACATATTTTCCCATTGGATTAAATCTGAACTGTTTGTAAAATGTTGCTACGCCGTATACATCTGCACTACTCATGTTGAGTGCTTTAGCGACTTCACTCATCACTAATTCCGGCAGATAACCGTAATGTTCCTGTGCCTTTTGGAGTAGAGGGATCAGTGCACCTTTATTGTCTTTATATTCCCCTATCAACTGATTTAATACTGTTAAATCAATACCTTTTTTTTGCATAGAATTCTTCCAATTATATTAAAATTTTGAAAACTTTATCACACTTTATTTGTAAAATCAAGGTATAATAAAAATGTATTGTTATAGATAACGCATTAAAATATATTTTTGAATTGTAATATGTGAAAAGTATCACATAAATCTTATGTATTATGCAATGTGCGTTTGTATTCAAATAATACTCAAGAATCTCTTGCGAAAATACTTTGCATTTAAACGCTTAAAATATTATAACAAAAAGAAAAAATGGAGAAATTTATGGATAAATGCCCTTGTCAATCCGGTTTAAACTACAATGAATGTTGTGAGCCTTTTATTAAAGGAGGTATGATAAAAAGTCAATGTTCGGATATGTGAACTTTTCGATGATTTTCTGCCGAAAATAATCGAAAAGCAGATCAGGTTGAAGTTCGACATTTTTAGTGGCTCATAGAAGCCGTAAAG